>Ga0209239_1001634_pt1 | contig 13367 bp, 16 predicted proteins | sample GraSoi013_2_20cm_FD_185824 | JGI IMG/M metagenome (GOLD analysis project Ga0209239, IMG submission 185824) | Grasslands soil microbial communities from the Angelo Coastal Reserve, California, USA - Sample 10_02_2013_2_20cm (SPAdes) (version 2) | ecosystem: Environmental > Terrestrial > Soil >...
CATGATCATCGGGATGGCCGGCGCCGCGATGCCGTCGTTCAGGGCGTTCGGCTGGCGCTTCCTCTACACCTCGACATGGGATCCGGCGTGTTCCTCTGGTGGATGATCCACGACGGCCAGAAGTACACGTCGGATCTCCTCTACGCGCCACTGCCGCCCCAGGTCGTGAAGCAGGTCGAGGCGAGGCTCGGGGAGATCACCTACCAGGGCAAGCCGCTCTTGGCGGCACGCTAGCAGGATGACAACGGCGGCGGCGAGCCGGTCCCTTTCCTCCACCGTCGTCTCCGCCCGGGCCAGACGCGGCTGGGGCGACCGGCTGTTCCGAGGATTGGCCCGCGGCGCTGCCCTCTCGCTGATCCTCCTCGTCACCGCCATGATCATCGGGATGGCCGGCGCCGCGATGCCGTCGTTCAGGGCGTTCGGCTGGCGCTTCCTCTACACCTCGACATGGGATCCGGTCGCGGAGACCTTCGGGGCACTCCCATTCGTCTACGGCACGCTCGTCTCATCGCTCCTCGCGCTGGTGATCGCCGTTCCCCTGGGCCTCGGCGCGGCGATCTTCCTGGCCGAGCTGGCACCCGTGTGGATCCGGCCGCCGATCACGTTTCTCGTCGAGCTGGTCGCCGCGGTGCCGAGCGTCGTGTTCGGTCTCTGGGGCATTTTTGTCCTGGCGCCGTGGCTCCGGAACTGGGTGCAGCCGGCGCTCGGGGCGTCACTCGGGTTCCTGCCGCTCTTCCAGGGGCCTCCGTACGGCGTCGGCATGCTCGCCGCCGGCATCATCCTCGCGATCATGATCGTGCCGTTCATCACCGCGGTCAGCCGGGAAGTGCTCCTGGCCGTCCCGAACACCCAGCGGGAGGCGGCGCTCGGGCTCGGGGCCACACGCTGGGAGACGACTCGGATCGCGGTCCTCCGCTACGGGAAGTCAGGTCTGATCGGCGCCGTGCTCCTCGGGCTCGGGCGAGCCCTCGGCGAGACGATGGCTGTCACGATGGTCATCGGCAACCGCCCCGAGGTCGCGATCTCGCTGTTCGCCCCCGGCTATACGATGGCGAGCGTCATCGCGAACGAGTTCACAGAGGCGACGTCCGACTTGTACCTGGGTGCGCTCATCGAGATCGGGCTGCTCCTCTTCGCCGTTACGGTGATCGTGAACGCCCTGGCGCGCCTCCTCGTCTGGAGCGTCGGCGGCGCCGTGAAGCAGGTGCGCGAGTGAGCGCTCGGGCGCGGCGATGGATCGATCTGGCGATGTCGGCGCTGACGGCGGGGTCCGCCCTGGCCGTCGTCCTGCCGCTCATCCTCCTCTTCGGTTTCCTGCTCCACCAGGGGGCATCGGCCGTCAACGTGGACTTCTTCATCCGCCTGCCGAAGCCCGTGGGCGAGGCGGGCGGGGGAATGGCGAACGCGATCGTCGGGAGCCTGATCCTGATCGCCCTCGCCGGGGCACTCGGCCTGCCGCTCGGGATCCTCGGCGGCGTGTACCTCACCGAGTCCCGGGACCGTCGGCTGCCGTGGCTGATCCGCTTCGTCGCGGACGTCCTGAACGGCATCCCCTCGATCGTCATCGGGATCTTCGCGTACACGGTCGTCGTCCTTCCCATGCGGCGCTTCTCGGCGCTGGCCGGCGGCGTCGCCCTGGCGGTGATCATGCTGCCGATCGTGCTCCGCACGACGGAGGAGATGATGCGGCTCGTCCCCGCCTCGCTCCGCGAGGCCGCGCTGGCGCTCGGCCTGCCGGAATGGAAGGTCATCCTCCGCGTCGTGCTCCCGACGGCGCGGGCCGGGATCATCACGGGCGTCATGGTGGCCATCGCTCGGGTGGCGGGGGAGACGGCGCCGCTGCTCTTCACGGCCTTCGGCAACCGTTTCTGGCACCAGCGTCTCGATCAGCCGATCGCCGCGCTGCCGCTCCAGATCTTCGCCTATGCGATCGCCCCATACGACGACTGGCACCGCCAGGCGTGGGCCGGCGCGCTGGTGCTGATCGCCCTGGTCTTCCTGGTCAGTCTCGCGGCGCGGATCGCGACGCGCGGCCGCTACAGCGCGGTGAGGTGAGAGCATGGCGGACGGGATCCTCGTCAAGGACCTCAATGCCTGGTTCGGCACCCTCCACGTCCTGCGCGACATCGGGCTGGCGATCGCGCCCAAGGCAGTCACGGCGATCATCGGGCCCTCGGGCTGCGGCAAGTCCACGTTCATCCGGTGCCTCAACCGCATGCACGAGGTCGTGCCGAGCGCGCGGGTGAGCGGCACCGTGCTCGTCGAAGGAGCGGACCTCTACGCGCCCGGCGTCGACCCGGTCGAGGTCCGGCGGAAGATCGGGATGGTGTTCCAGAGGGCGAACCCGTTCCCGACCATGTCTGCCTTCGACAACGTCGCCGCGGGGCTCCGGCTGGCCGGGATGCGGAACCGCGCCGTGCTGAACGACGCGGTCGAGCGCGCGCTCACGCATGCGGCGCTCTGGGACGAGGTGAAGGACCGGCTCGACAAGCCCGGATCGAGCCTGTCCGGCGGCCAGCAGCAGCGGCTCTGCATCGCGCGGGCGCTGGCCGTGGAGCCCGAAGTGATGCTGATGGACGAGCCGTGCTCGGCCCTCGATCCGATCGCCACTGCGAAAATCGAGGAGCTGATCCTCGAGCTCCGCAAGGACTTGACGATCGTGATCGTCACGCACAATATGCAACAGGCGGCCCGGGTGTCGGAGGCGACCGGCTTCTTCCTCCTCGGGGAGCTGGTGGAGTTCGGCGTGACACGCGAGCTTTTCACCAACCCGCGCGACAAGCGGACCGAGGACTACATCACCGGGCGGTTCGGTTAGGCGGAGGTCGTCGTGCAGCGGCACTTCCACGAAGAGCTGGACGCGCTCAAGCAGACCCTGCTGGCGATGGGCGGGCTGGTCGAGGACCAGATCCGCCGGGTCATGCGCGCCCTGATCGATCGGGACGGCGACCTCGCCCAGGAGGTCATCGACCGCGACCGGCAGGTCAACGCCTACGACGTCGAGATCGACGAGAAGTGTGTCGAGCTGCTGGCGCTTCACCAGCCGACGGCGGGCGATCTCCGCTTCATCACGACGACGCTGAAGATCGTCACGGACATCGAGCGCATCGGCGACCAGGCGGTGAACATCGCCCAGCGAGCCCTCGAGCTCGGCCGCGAGCCCCAGCTCAAGCCGTACGTGGACCTGCCGCGGATGGCCGAGAAGGCCCAGCGGATGGTCAAGGAGAGCCTCGACGCCTTCGTGAGCCGGGACACCGCGCTGGCGCGCGAGGTCTGCGGCGAGGACTCGGAGGTGGACGCGCTGAGGGAGCAGGTCTTCCGGGAGCTCCTGACGTTCATGATGGAGGACCCGCGGACCATCCCGCGCGCGATCCGTCTCATCTTGATCTCGCGCTTCCTCGAGCGCGTCGCCGACCATGCGACGAACATCGCGGAGATGGTCATCTACATGGTCGAGTCCAAGATGGTGAGGCACACGCTCGCGTAACCAGCCCCGCGGTTTCGGCTGCCTGGAGTGTGTTAGCCTCTCTCCATGTCGCTGGCCGACCCCGACCTGGACGCCGACGCGATCGAGGAGCTTTACGCGCGCGGCGTCACCGACGGCCTGCCCGTCGTGCCGCCGACGCGCGCCCGCGTCGATCGCGTGCTCGCCGCGTCGGGCCGCGCGCCCGACGCGCTGATCGCGATGGTCCCGCCAAACTACGGCCGCGCGACCGTCGAGAAGATCGCGGTCAACGCCGTCATGGCCGGGTGCCGGCCCGAGTACCTCCCGGTCGTGATCGCCGCGGTCGAGGCGGTCTGCGACGAGGCCTTCGACCTCCACGGCGTGTCGGCGACCACGAACGCGCCCGCGCCGCTCGTGGTCGTCAACGGCCCGATCCGCGGCGCGCTCGACATCAACTGCGGCGCCGGCGTCTTCGGCCCGGGCTGGCGCGCCAACGCGACGATCGGGCGCGCGCTCCGACTCGTCTGCGTGAACCTCGGCGGCGCCGCGCCGGGCGTCATCAGCATGTCCACGCTCGCCCACCCGGGCCGCTACACGTACTGCATCGGCGAGCGGGAGGAGGCGAGCCCCTGGGAGTCGCTCTCCGTCGAGCACGGATTCGCCCCGAGCGACTCGACGGTCGCCGTCCTCGCTGCCGACGGGCCCCTGGGGGTCTACGACCACCAGTCGCGGACGCCGGAGGATCTGCTGGCAACGCTCGCGGCGAGCATGGCCGTCGTCTCCCACCACAAGATGACGCACTGGGGGGACACGCTGCTCGTCCTCTCGCCGGAGCACGTGAAGATCCTGGGCGAGGGGGGCTGGAAGAAGGCCGACGTCCGCCGCTGGCTCTTCGCGCGGCTCCAGCGCCCGGTCTGTGAGCTGCTCCCGGGCAGGGACGGTGGCGAGGGGCTCCCCGAGCACGTGCTCAGGAAGTTCACGGACCCCGCGCACGACCCCACGCCGATCCCGAAGTTCCGCTCGCCTGACAACATCAAGATCGTGGTCGCCGGTGGAACGGCCGGCCGCTTCTCGGCGATCGTGCCCGGCTGGACGTTCGCGAAGAGCTCGGCTCTCGTGTTCCGGCAGGTTCGCACCCCGTAATTGGGAGGAAGCCCCATGAGCGAGTATCTGGACCCGACCGACTCGGTCGCCGTGCCGCGGAAGACCGCTCCCCGGCCGTCGAGCCTCGACGGCAAGATCGTCACGCTCCTCGACATCTCGAAGGCGAAGGGCGACCACCTCCTCGACCGCATCGAAGAGCTCCTCCGCGAGCGCGCGCGCCCGAAGGCGATCGTGAGGAAGAAGAAGCCGACCTTCGCCCGCCCGGCGCCCGACCCGCTCCGCCAGGAGATCGTCGGCGCGACGGACGCTCTCGTCGAAGCGCTCGCCGACTGAGGGTCGTGCACCACGTGCAGTGTGCACGACGGCGTGTTCTTCGAGGACCACGGCATCCCGACGGCCACCGTGATCTCGTCCGAGTTCGTCCGGGCGGCCCGTGCCCAGGCCGACGCGCTCGGTGCGACCGACTACCGAACGGTCGTCGTCCCCCACCCGATCCAGATCCTCACACGTGACGAAGTGCGGACGCTGGCCGACAAGGCGTTCGACGAAATTCTGCGGAGGCTCACGGCGTGAAGACCCACTGGTACTTGTTCGACGTCAACCCCTCCACGCCGCCGGCCTTCGAGGTGGCGCCCGGCGAGGAGTTCTCCCTCGAGGTGCGCGGCGCGTTCGCCGACGTGAAGGACATCCTCACGGTGCCGACGCCCTTCACGCCCGCGTGCGACGGCCATCCGCTCGCGCCCATCGCCGGCCCCGTGCGCGTTCGCGGCGCCAGGCCCGGCGACGCGGTCGTCGTCGACCTGCTCGAGATCACGCCGCACGGCGAAGGCAAGACCGCGATCCTCCGGGATTTCGGCGTGCTCCGGCGCGAGTTCGCCGAGCCGTGGGCGCTCTCGTGTCCCGTGAAGGACGGCCGCGCGTGGTTCGGCGGCCGCATCCCGATCCCGTTGAACCCGAACCTCGGGACCGTCTCGACGATGCCGACCGAGGGGTACAAGCCGGCGTACGCGGGGCCGTACGGCGGCGACTTCGACCAGAAGGACGCACGCGCCGGGAGCCGCATCCACCTGCCGGTGATGGTGGACGGCGCGCTCCTCTTCTTCGCCGACCCGCACGCCGCGATCAGCGACGGCATCATCTCGGGCACCGGCGTCGAGTGCGACGCGACCGTCCGGGCGCGCGTGGAGCTCGTGAAGGGGCGGACGCTCGACCGTCCGATCATCGAGGTAGACGACACCGTGCAGGTCTTGGGCTTCGGCGAGACGGTCGAGCTGGCCACAGAGGACGCCGCGCGCGGCGCCGTCGAGTGGTTCGTCGGGCGCACGGGCATGGACCGCCGCGAGGCCTACATGCTGCTCTCGATCGTCGGCGAGCTGCGGATCGGAACCTCGCCGCGCCCGGTCATGGCCGCGCGCCTCATCATCCCGCGGCTCGTGATCGACGCCGCGGCTGGGCGCTGAGCCGGATGCTGGTCGGGGCGTTCGCGTGTGCCCACACGCCCCAGCTCCTCTCGCGGCCCGAGACCGAGGACCGCGATCTCGTGCTGCGCGTCCACACCGCGTTCGCGCGGGTCAAGGGGCGGCTCCAGGCACTCAGGCTGGACGCGATCGCGATGGTCGCGGGCGACCACATCGAGGCATTTTTTCTGAACGCAGTGCCCGCGCTCGCCGTCTACGTGGGGACGGAGTGCGCCGGGACGTTCGGGCGCTACCGGTACCGGTTCCCGATCCACGAGCTGCTGGCCCGCGCGATCGTCGAGCAGGGGATCGAGCGGGGGTTCGACCTCTTCTACACCCAGGACGCTCCGCTCGACTACGCGTTCTATGTCCCGCTGCACTTCACGATGCCGGAGCCGTCCGTCCCCCTCGTCCCGCTGCACGTCAACGTGTACCTGCCGCCTCAGCCGACGCCGCGCCGCTGCTACGAGTGGGGCAGGGCGCTCGGCGAGATCCTGCGCGCGCGCTCGGAGCGCGTCGTGCTTATGGCCTCGGGCGGCATGTCGCACTTCCCGGGGACCGACCGGTACGCGTCGCCGGAGTTCGACTACGACAGGCGGCTGCTGGACCAGCTGACCGCGGGGCGCGGCCGGGAGCTCGCCGCGATCACAGCCGAGGAGCTTGACCGTGCCGGCAACATCGAGCTGCGGACGTGGATCACCCTGCTCGGCGCGGTCGGCGACGCGAAGGCCGACGTGTACTGCTACGAGCCGTCGTGGCATCACGGCAACGCGGTCGTGGAATGGCCGCTCTGAGCGCGCTCCACTACCGGTTCCCGCCCGGCTCAGCCTACCGGTTGAACCGGTGCCTCTTCGCGATCAAGTCGGACGACGCGTTCCGGGCGCGCTTCCTGGCGGATGCCCGGGCCGCGATCGATGAGATGGAGCTGGACGACACGGATTCGGCGGCGCTCCTCCGCGGCGACCGCGATGCGCTCGTCGCGCGCGGCGCGCATCCCTACCTCGTGTTCATGGCGGACCTCCGGCTCAGGATGGAGCGCGAGGCGATGACGTTCGAGGACTTCTGAGGAGGACACCCGTGGCGACGACCCCGACCGAGAGCGCTGTGATCAAGATGATCTCGAGCCTCAGCAACTGGGGCCGCTGGGGCACGGACGACGAGCTGGGAACCATCAATCTCATCACGGCCGCGAAGCGGAAACGCGCCGCAGCGCTCGTCGCGGACGGCGTGCCGGTCAGCTGCGCGCGCCCGATCGCGACCAACGCGATCAGCGCCGACACGACGTTCCAGCCCCTCCGCTTCATGGTGGACTCGGGCGAGGGGCGCGACCACGACTCGCCCGAGCGGATCCTCGCGCGTCGCGGCGCCTCCGAGTTCATCGGCATGGTGTTCCACGGCTACACGATCACCCACGTGGACACGCCGGCCCATTACTTCTGGCAGGGCAAGATCTACAACGGCCGCTCGTGCAACCTGATCACCTCGCGCGAGGGCGCCCAGGTCGAGTCGGTGGACCTGTTGCGCGACGGCGTCGTGAGCCGCGGCGTCCTGCTCGACGTCGCCGCGCTCAAGGGGCGCTGGCTGGAGGCGGGCGAGGGCGTGATGCCCGAGGACCTCGAGGCCGCCGAGAAAGCCCAGAACGTGCGTGTCGAGGCTGGGGACATCCTCTTGATCAGGACCGGCTATTATGCGCGACGGCTCACGGAGCCGCGCCATCCGCTGAAGGACGGCTCGCCCGCGGCCCACGTGGCGTGCATGCCGTGGTTCCGCGAGCGCGACATCGCCATGCTCGGCACCGACACCCACAACGACGTGAGCCCGGCGACCCACCCCGCCCTCGGCAACGTCGTGCACATCGTGAGCCTCGTCGGCATGGGGCTCTGGCTCATCGACAACGCCAACCTCGAGGAGTTGGCGAAGGCGTGTAGCGCGCGGAAGCGCTGGGAGTTCATGCTCACCATCGCGCCGCTCCGGCTTCAGGGCGTGACCGGCTCGCCGGTGAACCCGATCGCGCTGTTCTGAGCGAGCGGTCCGGGACGGCTCGGCGGTCGCGCGGCGTCACGCGATCGCGCGAACGAAGTCGGCGAGCTGGCGCAGGTTGCGCGCCTCGAAGACGCCGTCGCAGTAGGGCGCATACGCGGCCATGATCGAGTCCGTCGTGTTCCACTCTGGCCGCGGCTCCGGATTGAGCCAGTAGACCTTGCGGGCGCATTCCTGGATCGCGCGCAGCGCCGCGAGCCCCGGGTCACGGTAGTTGTTGCGAGCGTCACCGGTGATGATGACCGTGGTTCTCGGCCCGAGGGCGCCCAGTCCGTAGACGTTCCAGAACCGCTCGAACACGTGGCCGTAGTCGCTGTGTCCGTCCGCCCACACGACGTCGGCCCGCGCCAGGAGGTGGCGGGCGTCCAGCTGGATCGAGCGGTCGTCGAACACCTTCGTCACCTCGTCGATCCCGTCGACGAACGCGAAGGACCGGATTCGAGCGAACTCCTCGTTCATCGCGTACAGGAGCGACATGGTGAAGTGAGCGAATTCCGCGACCGACCCTGAGACATCGCAGAGCAGGTAGAGATCCGCCTTGGACACTCTCGGATATCGGAAGGCAGGCTCGAGCGGCACGCCCCCGGCGGACAGAGAGCGCCGGATCGTTCGGCGCGCATCGAGACGCCCGTGCCGGCGGAAGCGGCGCCGGTGCGCGATCCGTGCGGCGAGCTTTCGCGCGAGTGGCCGGATCGCATGCCGCATTTCCCGCAGCTGGGCCGGGGTGGCGCCGAGGAAGTCGACGTCTTCGATTGCCGTGTGGGACATGTCGGCGGCCGCCGCGAGCCCTTTGACCTCGAGAAGGCGATGGCGGATCTCGTCGGCGAGCAGTCGGCGGAACTCTTCGATCCGGTGGCGCTGCTCGTCCCGAAACAGGCGGTCGTCGAGGAGCGTTGCGTCGTTACCTCCCTCGCCCGCAGCCTCGATGACACGCTGTAGGAGATTGGACAGATCGAGGTGACGGAGGACCCGGTACAGGTGGTAGTGCTGGGACCCGACGCGCGTTTCGTTGATGCCGCCGAACTGCTGGACGGCGAGCGCCGCGATCGCCCGCAGGGCGCCTTCGTCGTTTCGTCGCAGGGCGTCGAGGAGGGCCTGCAGGAGCTCTTGGGAGGCGGCTTCGCCGGCGGTTTCACCGGTGAGATCGGCGGGGGCTGGCGACGCGCCTCCCGATTGGGGGGCTGCGGTTCGGCGCGAGGCGAAGTAGACGTCGAACAGCGCCGCGAAGGACGCCCGGTGCTCCGCGCGCTTCACGAGCGCGGCTTCGAGGGCCGCTCTGAGCTCGGCGCGGCTGGACAGATCGATGTGCCGCAGGGACTCGGTGGCGTCGAGCGCCTCGACCATCGAGATCGGAATCGCGGCGTCGCGCAACCGATGGATGAATTCGATCAGCGCGCTCAGCATCGCGTTGGAAGTTTCCTCCGGGTGGGCAGTTTAGTAGAGTCTAGCGCGTGCGTCGTTTCAGGCCAACCCTCGCCCCGCCGGGACGGCTCGCCCGCCTCGGCGTCGTCCTCGACACGCGGAACGCGCCGGGTCGGATGCGCGAGGTCGCGAAGATGTGCGACCGCGCCGGAATCGATGCGTTGTGGGTCGCCGACGATCCGACTCCCGCTGGTGAGCGTCCCCGGCTCGAGGCGTGGACCGCGCTCGTCCTCGCGGGGCTCGACACGTCCCGAGCCCGACTCGGGGCGATGTTGAATCCTCCCCTCAGGCCGCCGGCGACTCTTGCCGCGATGGCGCGCACGCTCGACCTGGCACTCGGCGGACGCCTCGAGATCGGCGTGCGAAGCGCTGGGGAGCGCGTGGAGGAGTACGCGCGGACCCTTCGCGAGATTCTCGTCGACGGACCGCCGCTCTCGGTCGAGATCACCGCCCCCCCTGAGATCGGCGTGGCCGCGCGCGTGGCGGATGATGTCGTGATTCCCGCCACCGCCCTCCAGGACGTGCGTGCGCTGTGCGAGCAGATTCGCGCAGGCTGCGAGGCCGCGGGCCGGGATCCCGCCGGGCTCGGGATCGCCCTGGAGGTCCCGGTCTCCATCGGGCGGACGTCCGCCGAGGCGCACGCCCGGGCGAGCGATGAGCCGCGCTTCCGCGAGATCGGACACCCGGCGACGTTCGGGATCTTCGGCACGCTGGAGCAGTGCCAGGCGCGCGCCATCGAGCTGGCGCACCTGGGCGTCACCGATCTCCGCTGCATCTTGCCGAACACGCCCGACGTCCACGACGCGATCGCGCAGCTCACGGCCATCGTGGTGGGAACGATCGGTGTGCTGGCCCCGCACTCGCCGCGCTCGAAGGCGCCCGATCCGCCCCCGGGGTGGGGAGGCCGGCATGGGTAGATATTCGCGGTTGACATTCGCCGTGACCGTGCCCTAACGATCTATAGAGTAGGGAACACGGATTGGGGACGCCCGGCACGCGCCGGAAGAACGGGGAGGTTCTCCGATGACCAAGTACGTCACCCGCTTCGGGTCTCTCGCGCACTACGAGAAGGGCGGCGTGGAGATCATCGACGACGATCCCAAGCGCTACGCCTTCTCCAACATCTTCGAGGTGGCTTCGCGGTCGAAGCCGTACGAGAAGGTGGCCGTCGGAAAGAACATGCAGTACGTCCTGGAGGTCATCAGGGCGGAGGGCACGTCCGAGTGGTGGGCCGCCGCCCACGACGAGTTCGCCCTCGTCATGGACGGCGAGGTCGAGGTCCGGCTGCTGAAGCTCGCCGATCCCTCGGTGGTTCCACCGGACCGGGAGGGGTCGATTCGTCTTCGCGGCGAGCCAGCGGGACGGAAGATGGGCCGCGTCCAGGCTCGTCGCGGCCACATGACGCTGCTGCCCGCCGGGGCCGCCTACCAGTTCCACGCCAACCGGCCGGGGGTCATTCTGCTGCAGACGATTGCCGGCGACAACACGCAGTACCGATGGGCCGACATCTGCCAGACGATGTGAGGGACGTCGGGACCGACGGTGACCACGTCACACGGACAAGGAGGGCCGCGCGATGAGCGTCCAGACGGTCTCCGGAGTCAAGGCGACCGAGCCGAATGAGCACGGCTACCGAAGCTTCTCCCTCGGGGAGTTCACCTTCCGCCGCGACGAGTACTTCGTCTACGTCAAGTGGCCGACGGGCCGCCACGTCCTGTCCGCCGACGGGTTCCTCCGGGCGCTCCAGCGCGACGTGGCCTGGGAGTTCTTCTACGGCACCGTCAACTTCGACGGCGTCGTCGGGACGGTCAACCACTACGGCACGGTCGACCTCTTTGCGGGCCGGTACAACGACGCCTACCGCAAGGCGGAGCTGGACCACGTCGAGAACTTCCCGACACCGGTGATCAAGGCGACGTTCAACGCCATGCTCGACGACTGGACGAACTCGACCTTCGACCCGTTCGCCAGCCCGCACGAGACCGGCACGGCGTTCGGGCCGAAGGCCGGCAACAACCGGGCGGCCGTCACGCGGCGGCGGGTCGCCGCGAAGCAGATGGTGGCCGTGCCGGGAGACGAGGCGCTTCGGTCCGACGCGACCGGCCATCCGATCAATCGCCACTTCGTCGACGTGCCGCAGGATGAGCCCAGGGTCGTCGTCGAGCCGGGCTTCGAGGGACAGGTGAGCGCCTTCAACCTGTTCGCCTACCTCTCCCGTTCGAACGTCACGTGGAACCCCTCGGTCGTCTCCGTCTGCAAGAGCAGCCTGTACTGCCCGACCACCGAGGAGTACATTCTGCCGATCATCCACGGGAACGATCGGGTGGAGTGGTTCGTGCAGCTCAGCGACGAGATCTACTGGGACGTCGAGGACCGCGACACGGGCGCCGTCCGAGCGAAGGTGGTCATGAAGCCCGGGGACGTCGCGGCCATGCCGGCGGATATCCGTCACCAGGGCTACTCCCCCAAGCGCGCCATGCTGCTGGTGTGGGAGAACGCGTCTCCCGATCTCCCCGCGCTCATCGCGTCGGGGAAGGCGCCGACGACCCCGGTGGATTTCTGACGGCTCAAGGCGTGATGGCCGGGGAGGGGGAGAGACGAATACCGCGCTTCTCGTCCCCGGCGGAGATCACGCAGCGCCTCGCGGCCGTGAGCTATCTGGCCGACGAGGCCGTGGCCATGACCGTGTACCTCGCCGACCGGCTGGAGAAGCCCATCCTGTGCGAGGGGCCGGCCGGCGTCGGGAAGACGGCGCTCGGAAAGGCAATCGCGGCGATCACCGGGCACCGGCTGACGCGGCTTCAGTGCTACGAAGGGCTCGACGAGGCGAAGGCGCTCTACGAGTGGAACTACAAGAAGCAGCTGCTCCGCATCCAGGCGGACTCCGATCAGCGGGACTGGCACAAGGTCGAGCAGGATATCTTCACGGAGGACTTCCTGCTCGCGCGCCCGCTGCTTGCCGCCATTCGGTCGCCCGACCCCGTGGTGCTGCTGATCGACGAGGTCGATCGGGTCGAGGTGGAAACGGAGGCGTTGCTCCTCGAGGTGCTGTCGGAGTGGCAGGTGTCGATCCCAGAGCTGGGCACGATCACCGCGACCCGGCCTCCGCTGGTGGTCTTGACGTCGAACAACACGCGTGAGCTGTCCGAGGCGCTGAAGCGGCGGTGCCTGTTCCTGCACATGGACTACCCGGACCTCGAGCGGGAGCAGCAGATCGTGCGGGCGCGCATTCCCGAGATCGACGCGACCCTGGCAGAGCAGATCGCGCGCGTGGTCCGCACGATCCGCGCGCTCGACCTGAAGAAACCGCCGTCGGTGTCCGAGACGCTGGATTGGGCGCGCACGCTGTTGCTCCTGGGGGTGGAGCGGATCGACTCCGAGGTGACACGGAAGACGCTCTCGCTCCTGCTCAAGTATCAGCAGGACATCGAAAAGGTCGGCCGGTCACCGCTGTAGGAACTTCGGGAGCACCTTCGTGCCGAGGAGTCGGATCGAGCGGAGGACCTTCTCGTTGTCCATGCCCGGCCACTGGAGCCGGAAGATCATGGTCGTCACACCGAGCCGCTCGCGGTAGCGCGCGATCTCCTCGGCGACCCTCACGGGGTCGCCGAGGACGAACCGGTCGCGCGCCAGCTCCTCGAAGCTCCCCGCGAAGCTCTCCCCGGCGGGCAGCGCCTTGTCCTGCTCCCAGCGCCGGTACGCGCGGTACTTCGCGTCGAGGAACGCCGCGGCTTCCGCGAACGCCGCGGACGACTCCGGTGCGACGTAGCACTCCTTGATCAGCGGCGTCTCGGTCGCGGCGGGACGGCCGAGCTCGCGGCGGGTGCTCCGGAAGAGTACCTGCTGACGCTCGAGCGTCGGAAGCGTGGCGTGGGGATTCAGCAGCCAGGCGTCTCCGA
>Ga0209239_1001640_pt1 | contig 13352 bp, 15 predicted proteins | sample GraSoi013_2_20cm_FD_185824 | JGI IMG/M metagenome (GOLD analysis project Ga0209239, IMG submission 185824) | Grasslands soil microbial communities from the Angelo Coastal Reserve, California, USA - Sample 10_02_2013_2_20cm (SPAdes) (version 2) | ecosystem: Environmental > Terrestrial > Soil >...
GGGGGATAAATCTAAACAAGGTATATAACTATTATCATTTTTATTTATTATATAGCTCTATGTAAAGCCTCAATTTTAAGGATACGTATATACCCATTAATTAAATTAATTATTTTTAAAACTTTATCTTTAGCTAAAATCTGTAATATTACATGTCCTACATCTCTCTCATTTATTGTTTACTTTACCTACTTTTAATTCAATAAATAATTTTTCAGCTAAAGGTTTATCTGCTAAATTAAATACAATAGTAATTTTATGACAATATTTTTTAGCTTTAGTATTTTTATCATATACAAATAAACCATTTCCTTCAATTAAACCTCCTAAATATGGGGTTAATGAGTAAGAAAATTTATAATTATTTCTTACTTATTTATAAGGCAATATGTTTTGATATCCTAAAAACTTTAAATAATTTTTTATTATTACCAAAAGATCATAAGAGTATAAACATACCTATTGTTAAAAAACAATCACCTACTCTATTAGTTAAAAAGGCTGATATAGAACTTTGATTTGCAGCAATTCTAGTAAATCAGAAATTTACTAAAAGATATGAACAAATTCCAACACCTTCTCAACCTAAAAACATTAAAAGATAATTATTTGCTGTTACAAGTATGATCATCATAAAAGTAAACAAACTCAAATAACTAAAAAATCTTTGATTATGAGGATCATGACTCATATAACCTATAGAATATATATGAACTAAACTAGATACTATTAATACAGGTATTAACATAGAAACAGTTAAACTATCAAAATAAAATCCTCAATATAAATTAATAGATTCTATATCAATTCATCTAATAATATTTATCGTTACAGGTATATTATTATATCCTATTTCAACAAAAGCTAATATAGCTAATAAACTTGTTATTAAAATAGAGCTACATGTAATTAATTGTGCTCCCATAACTCCAACCTTTCTACCAAAAAAACCTGAAACTATAGAACCTAATAAAGGTAATATAATAATAACTAAATACATTATTTATATTGTATTGCTATACTTCCTCTTAATCTATAAAAAGCTACTAATATACCTAAACCTATGGCAGATTCTGCACCTGCTATAGTTATAATATAAATAGCAAAAGTTTGACCTAATATATCATCAAAATTAAGTGAACTTATTTATGAATAAAAAAAATTATTTACCAACCTCCGTTTAGTCGATGAACTGCACACCTTTAAGGTGCTTGGCTGCGGATTATCTATTTCATTTCTTCATACAAATTGTTTTTACCATACAACGAGTCATTACCTGTTCCATTAATCACATTACTATATTAATTTGGTATATTTGTCTTTAAGAACTCCCCGCAATTTGAAGATTTTGCCTTACACTTATAATCAAATAAAACGTTTATTTTATAAAACTTATTTAAAACATTTAATATAAGACTAGATAAATATTTATTTTACCTTTTGTGATCTAAATTTCTTCCTTGCCTGAATCACAGTGATTGTATTTATTTATAATTTTACTAATACTACTTTTTAGTTGTAATATTTTTTTTTAACCTTTCCTATCTGGATTTAAATGTTCTTTATTTTTAAGAATATCTAATGCACTCTTGAAATCAAGATAATTAGAATATTTTGAACCCATAACAGGATGTTTATCAAAAAAAAGTATTATGTTATTAGCAACATGATCAATTCTTGTTACAATAAATTTCCAAATTGAACATTGTGCATAATTAACCACATAACCACAACCAAATAAGATCACAATACCTTTTAACAATAAAATATATTTTTAATATTGCCCTATTGAAAAACACAATAATACAGATAAATTACTCTATTAGATTTTTGTACAGAAATAAAAAAAATTAGATTCCCCTGTAGAAAACCCTGCCACTTAATCCGAAGATAAGTTTTTATAATTTACATTTCTTTTAATATCCAATCTTTTTATAAAAACAGTTAAATAGAATATTTCTTTTAATTTTTTAGATAAACCTAAATTAATAAACGCTTTATAATTAATAATTTATTGTAATCCATCTAAAGTATTATATACTTTATTTAACATAAATAAAATAACTTGTTTAAATTATATATAATAATAATACTTTTTGGTTAAATAATATTTATCAAAATGAGGAATAATAATATTAACTATATCTTTTAAAGCACTAATTATAAATTCTACAGTATAAATATTATTAGATATAGATATATAATCTATATCTTTAAAAGTTTTGGGTTGATAAAATTAAAGATCTATCTCTTTCATGCATTATTATTTACATTCTAGCTTGGACAGTTTACCCTATTTTGTATTTAGGTTTTTTTTAATTTTAAATACAAAATAACCTTCAGCATCTAATAAACCAGTAATAAATTAAAGATTAAAATAACAATTATTAGAATAATAAAAAGAATAATTTTTTATTCCTAGTCTACTATAGATTGCCCTACTAGATTAATAAAGTAAAAATTTATTATTATTAGATCTTTAATTAATTTTATATTTTGTATTGTTTATATAGTTATTAGGACTATTAAATATATTATCATTATATATAAGTATTATGATTATTAATAATATTATTATTGTAAAATTTACAGTACGAGATTAAGGAAGAGGCAAATCTATAAAAAGCTACTAATATACCTAAACCTATGGCAGATTCTGCACCTGCTATAGTTATAATATAAATAGCAAAAGTTTGACCTAATATATCATCAAAATTAAGTGAACTTATTAATATTAAAAAAGTAATAGATAGTAACATTATCTCAATTGAAATAAGCATTAATATTATATTTTTTCTATTTAAAACGAAACCTAAGATCCCTATTAAAAATAATATTAACGAAAAATTCATATAATAGGTTATTATATAGAATTTATATATGTAAAACCATACCAAAAAATAATAAGTATTGTTATAAAATTATTATTATTTATAATTAAAAACATATATAAATTGTATATTATATAATTACCTTTAAAAGCTTTATACTTATATAGTTGAAATACAATTTTTTTTAATTAACCATTCATTTGATCACGTAATCAAAGCAAGAATTTTTTCAGACTAACAGATTGTATAACTATAGGCATTGAACTATGTAATATACCACAAATTTCTGAACATTGACCAAAATATGTACCTTGTCTATTTAAGTAAACAGATGATTGATTTAATCTTCCAGGATCGTTCTACAACTTTAACCATAAGTAATCCTAACTTATATTTTATCAGAAAATTTAAAACGGTAACGATTTTTGTAAAGTTTACCACTAAGAATGTAATTTATTATAGTAGTTCTACTTGTACCAAATCAATAAGAAGCTTTAATTATAGAAGTAAAAGTCATTGTATATTTAATTTATTTATCAAATACTTCTATTACTTTACCATAAGATAAATGTAATTTATCTAAACTTTCCTTTATACATTTTTTTATTAACTCTCGTATTTCAAAATATGATAAATTAGCTGGTACAGCTTCAATTTTTAAAATATTTGATATTATAAAAAAATTAAAAAAAAGACTATCTTTTGATATATGTTTTTTATAACTAGAATGATGTATACCTAAATCAGCACAAAATTCATTTAATGAATTATTTGTATAATATAAAGTTTTATATTCTAAATCATACAAATATATTTTATACCCTTGGTTAACTCTAAAATTAACTATTTTATGTGTATTTAAATTAAATTATTTATCTAATAAATAATATTGTTATAAAAAACAATGTGAATATTTAGGGTATCTATACGGTATTACTATTATTTATAAAGTAAATACTTAAAATCCTTCTTTTTCTATTAAAGGTAGTAATAATCTAATACTTTTATTATTAAATAATACATTTTTTTCAAAATATTGTTTAAATCTTCTAGATAAATCATTACTTGAACCTACATATTTACTATTAGTAACCATATGTGTAAAAATATATATACCAGCATTACTTCGTCTAAATTGAGGTTTACCTACTAATACTAATAATGCTGAATAAGTCTATTTAGTAATAGGTAAATCAAATTTTACCTTTGAAAGATTTAAAAGTTTGTCTAGCTCCTTTTGAGTTATTGAAACTTTTTGATTAATTAAAACATTATTTATAATTTCACTAGTTGTTGTATTACCTTTTTTTATATGTTCATTAATTAATTTAATTGAACGATATGTATTAGAATTATTAGATAATGGAGCAACTGTTGATTTATATCTGATTAAACCTTTTAATCTATAGGGATATTCAAACATAAAAACCATATTTTGTCTTTTACAAAATTTATTTTATATAAAAACACAAGATTCCATATAACCTATATTTTCTTTATCTTCTATTTTTTTTTTAAGTAATATCTTGCCTATTTAAATAAAAATAAATTAAGCTCAGAAGATTTTACTGAAATAATAAAAAGAATAATAGATATAGAATAAGATAAAATAATAGAATTTTCTCCTAAATAAGGAGCTAAACTTAAATCATATTATAACTTATACCTATTCTAAAATTTTAAGATTATAATACATACCATTAATGAATTAATGTTTATGAAAAACTTTTAGGTTAAGGCTGTTGTAGTAACTTTAATATAGAGTTATTTTTAAAATATAAACTTATTTGTTTAATTTAATCCTATAACCAGTTTCCTGGCGACTAGAGTACACCTTACAATATTATTATAATAATAATATTTAAGAACCGTCTACTCGTTGCTCTTTTACAGACAATAAAAATTGTCTGATTTAGATCCGCGATCACCCATTTCAGTTTCCTTCATCTTTAGTGATATTACCATACCCTGAGTAATTAATTAGGCCGGGCTTAAAGTTTCCTTTATGCCTTTGGTTACTAAAGTTTTAGGGTTTCTCCGGAATTTGGCTCTTTTGCACATTTAATGAATAGCCTACATTCATTTTTTATGCATCACATTTAATACCTAAAGAAGGACAAGCAAAAGAATGTATAACATCAGCAGCTGAAACTACAAATCTTGTGTGAGTTAATTCTGGTATAATTACCCTATTATCAACTTCTAACATTCTTAATGTACCTTCTTCTAAATCAGTATCTGGTATTATATAAGAATCAAATTCTATAAACTCATCATTTGCATTAGTAAAATCAGGATATTGATAACTTCAATATCACTGATGTCCCTCACCATAAATAACTAAAGAAGGATCCATGACTTCATCCATTAAATACAATAATTTAAATGAAGGAAAAGCTATTAAAATTAGTATAACAGCAGGTGTTATAGTTCATATTAGTTCTATTAATGTCAATAATTCATATAGTTTCCCATATAACCGGACTATATCATACCGTTATAACGGTTTTCACGTGTAGTCTCTGAGGACCCTACTTGTAATTTTTGTAAAATAAAAAATTACTTTGGTTTCCTGCTGATTGTCCATTGTAATATCCTTTAAAATTATTATTAATAACAATTTAAATGTTATAATACCTAAGGCTTTAGGATTTTCCAGCACATAGTGAAATTTTATCCAAAGTTTTTCTAAGTTTATTTAGATGAAAATTTATATATTTTTTGAATATTTCACCTCAATTCATATATTTTATAATAATGCTATTACTTATATATGAAAATTTACCAGTTATTATAACTGAAACAAAACTACCTATTATTTTATATGCTTTTGAAGAACATTTTTCATATAAACAGAATTTTCATTTACAATATTCATTTTTAACTTGGTATCCTTATAATGTAGTATACTTAAGTTTTTTTTTGTCTAATAAATTATACAGTATATTTATTGTAAATTTTTCCAAATAAAAAATTATTTTCTTTTGCTTTTTTTAAACTTATTAGTTTTCTAATTTATTTTACATTTACTATCTAAAGTATATTTTTCCTTTATATAAACTCCTTTTAAATATTTACTAATTTTCCCTTAGTTTATTCCGAATGTTAAAAACTTTGAGAACTTATTACTATTTTCATATTGTATTATTAATTATAGTTATAAAGTAATATTGTCCTTAAACAAGTAAATTAGATTTATCACAATATTTTAATATTGTTAGAAAAATTAGAATATCCATATTGAATTAATACTTTATTTATTAAACTATCTTTTTTTTATATAAAAAGCATTTTCGTATATTATATAATTAGTATAATAATTATATAAAGAGTTACAAAATGAAGTAGCATAAATACGTATATAAATATATATTTTATTTTTTTTTATTATTATTAAACTTAGAATACTTTTGAATAGGCACATATATACCATGATTCATATATTTATGTGAGATTAATGATTTTGTAGATACAAAACTTCTTATTATAGTTATCATAATTCATGTTACAGTAAATAATATAATTGCTAAATAAAACATTATATTATTATGTAATTCTTCTATTCCTTCCATTTGAGGAGTCGCACTATCCTGAAAAAATAAACCTCAAGGTGTTGGAGCATCAAGTTTTATATTATTATAAATAAATATATTTTTATACATATCAAATTTAAGATTAATAGTTTATTTCTTTTTAATACCAGAAAAATATATTTAATAATTTTTATTTTTTGTTAAAAACATAAAGCAAATATAAATATAGAAATCTATAATTTATATAATACAAGATTATTAATATAATTATAACACCATATTACAATAAAAAAAAACAATGAGCTATAGTGAGCTCAAAAAAACTTTTTTAATTATAAATTCAAAAGTAATTGTATAACCAAATGAAATATTAAAAACAAAAATATTTAGATTATACTTAATAAAAATAAAAATATTAAATATATAAAATAAAACTTTAAGTTTTATTATGATTTATTAAACAACATAATAATAAAGCCCTTATTAAAACAAATATAAAATGTAATTAATTTAATTTCAAAAATATTTATTATCAATAAAACCATGTTTTAAAATAATAATTAAGATAAAGTATAATTATTATTGATATTATTTATTTAATTGTTAAATTTTATAATATTAACCTATTTAAAAATAATTGTCTATTATAATAATATAACATACTGATCTATTCGCTTAAATTAATAGTAAAAAAGAAAAAAAAACAAATAATGTTAACTACAGTTGAAATTAATATACTATTAATTATAATAATATAATTTAAATAAACAATCATAAAGTATCAAAACAATAAAATCATTTCCTCTTAAATACATTAAAAATAAAAAATATTTTAATATTTAAATAATTCAATTTTTATAAAAAATAATTTTATACTCTAAATTATCTAATAAAAATTAACATGATTAAACCTACATAGAATCTAACTATAAGGAATAAAAATAATAATTTAATTTTATTCCATCTAGATTTAACATTAAATATTTATAGTAATAAATATAATCTATTATTAATATCAATAAACATTTAAATAAAAAGACCAATAAACCTAAAGATAAAATTACCTAATATAATATTAATTAATTATCTAACAATTAGTCTATAAATTTATAAATTTAGTTTATTTATTTTTAATTTTTAAATCTCTTTATCAAAAACTAGTTTTATAAAAATCAAATAATCTAAATTTGTGATTAACTTTATTTTAAAGTTTGAGTTTAAATTTAAAGTTTAAGGATTATTAATATATAAAATATTCAATTTTATCAATCCAGAACATTAAGCTTTATTTGTATTAAAAACATCTAAAGTTTTTAAATTAAAAGCTTATAATTATTAAAAAAAAAGATTTATTAATTATATATGTATATAAACTCAACTTTTTCAATTCAATTATTATTAAAATAAAATTTATTAATTAACCAATATATCATTTATATTATTATCAATTAATATTTAATAATCAGTTTTATTATTCAATAAAGTATTAAAAAAATAAAATAAATTTATCTAATTTGTTAGACTTTTTAATTTATTTACAAAATCGTCAGAATTAATTTGATATATCTTTGCTGTATGATCACTATTATCTAGATGTCAATGTGTTCTAATTTTATTAGAATACATACGATTTTTAATTTTTCACATCTCTGTTCATAATTTTAATTTATCTAAGTCTCATGTATACATTTCTATTAATGTTTTTCAATCTTCATAATCTAAAGAATTAATTGTAATCATAAGATAATTATCTATAAATTCAATAATTTGTTCAGAGTCATAAAAAGGACATCAAATATCATGAGACTTCCGAGACTTAATTTCTTCTATATTGTAAACATCTTTTATATTATTGTATATTTTATAATTACTCACACCTATAAATTTTTGTAAATAATCTGCAAGTTTAATTTCATCCTTTGTTAAAATAATAAATAATATTGGGATTGGTAAACATTTAGGTCCATCAGAATCAAAACATCTGTACACACCATAATAAAATAAACCTCTTCCATCTATAAAAGCATAAACTCATTCATGGTTTAAATTTTTAATATCTAAATCCTTATAAAAATGATATCTTTCCTCAAAAGATCTTTTACTATTCATATTATTTTTAATAAAAGTAATTTTTCTTCTATGTATATTGAATACATCAAAACGATCTTTACACATTAAGACCACTTTTTTAAAATCTAAATAATCCAAATTTTTAGATGTTACTAAAGAATATTCATCAAAATGAGGTAAAATATTATTATATAAATCTTCATTATTTGTTACAATAAATTTATAAATATTATACTCCTTATTAACCAACATAATCTCTCCACAATTGAAATATTTTTGTAAATCATAAAGTATACCTCTAGAATGACCCCTTATGAGTACTTCAAAAACACAGTAAAAATGTCTTTTTGATGTAAAATTTATTGAAAAACTTCCTTTAGCATCTGTAATACCCGTAACTCACCAAGGCGAAAGTAAAAGATCTTCCCTACCGTTAACAAGCTCCTTTAATTTAAAATATCTATTTGTAGAATTCATGAATTTATAATAATTTAATTAATAATAACGAAATGTTAAGCAACATATAATAATAAAAATCATTTTTTAATATTAGAAATATTACAAAGATTTAGACTTTATGCAACGTATAATAATAAGAAAGCCATCATTAAAGCAAATACAAATATTTTGAAAAAATTTTGTTATTATAAGGATTTTATCCTTATTTCAATAATTTACACTATTGATCAGACTATGTCTTCAATTAAATATTCATTTAATTATTGGATTTATGAGATTTATACCCTAGTCGTTGAACGTTTATAACTCTAAAGTTAAATTTCGCTGCAAGTTGACTTAATTAGTGTTTCTTGCAATTTACCCAATTTATACAGAACTATTTGCTTTAATTTAATCCTGTAGCTTCAGCAAAAGCAAAACCTAATATAGCATAACTAAAAAGTTGACCTCTAAGAGAAGGATTTCTAGCCACACCTAAGATTAAAGCACCAAATACTACACCTATTCCAACACCAGCTCCTATTAAACCTGTTGTAGCTAACCCAGTTCCTATAATTTTTGCTGCTTGTATCATAATAAATTGATTAATATATTCAATTAGGAAACCTTTATTCATTAAATAATAAAACAATATTTAATTTATAATTTAATAAGATTATAAATAAATAATATTAAATACATCAATATATATTGATATATATATAAATTTATACTTTTTTATTTAAAATTTCAAATTTATAGAATTAAAAATAATAATTTTTATTTTTAATATAATTTAAATGATATACATTTAAAGCTCTCAAGATGAATCGAACATCTATACAAATATTAACAGTATTTTGCTCTACCGTTGAGCTATAAGAGCTATTAATAGAAATATAATTTTATAAAAATAAAACAAATTATATAATTTACTAAAAATTTAGAATAAATATTCTTATCCTAGATTCGAACTAGGATCAAAATATTAGAAGTATTCTGCTCTACCATTGAGCTAATAAGAATTAATATACGTATATTTATTATATTAAATTTCAATAATTATTACAAAATCAATATTTAAACATGTACAAGATTCGAACTTGTATCAACATGTCCGTAGCACGACATTTTAACCATTAAACTAACATGTTGATAAGAAAAATAAAAAAATTTTTCTTCTTAATTAACAAATAATATAATATAATTAAAAACCTCTAACAAAAGGTTAATTAATTATTAAGATTAAATAAAATTAGATTGTAAAGGAAGACTAACAAATGCATGAGGTTTAGGTGGACTTGTTAAACATCATTCTAAAGAATTATTATTTCTATTAAATAAAATTTGAAATAAATCACTATGATATTGTGGTGTTAATCAAGGATATCTTGAAACAACAGTACCTTGAGTTAATTGTATATATAATATATTTAAAAAACATCAAGTAGCAACAACACTAACGATTGAACCAAAACTACTTATTATATTTCAACCAGCAAAAGCATCAGGATAATCACTAATTCTTCTAGGCATTCCTTGTAGCAAAATTAATATCAATTAAAAATCTAAAGGATTTAAACTGAATATTTTATTTTTATACACTTTGTTTGATTCACAATATTTTTTTAATGTTTCATAACTAATTTTTAAATCTTTGCTAGTTACTACTATACCTTTATATACTTTTTCTAATCCTTTAGTATCTGAATTATAAACATAAACTTTCTTTCTTAATTTTTCTAATCTATCAATACTATGATTTTTACCGTACATAGGATTATTAATACCCGATTTATCTTTATACATTTGTTCTATAAATTTTTGTGATTTTTCTTTATTAAACATAGGATTTAATTCACCAAGTTTAGTTTTTCTCATTTTATCTAAAGTATTAGCACTATGTGTTTTTCCTAAAAATGGATTTAATTCACCAGAAAATAAAGCACTAAATCGTTGTTTAGTTTTTTCAGACAAATTTTTACCTTTATTAAACTCACTTATGAGTTTTTTAGTTTCATCTGTATGTCTAAAACCTAAACTAGATCCTGCTATAGTATTTATATTAAGAATAGGTTTATAAAGATTTATATAATATTGTTCTTTTTTAATTAAGTTTGTTTTAATTATAGAATCTTTATTGAATATTTCTAAAATAACAACACTAAAATTATCATGACCATATTTTAATATAGAATTAGAAATGTGTCTTTTATCAATAAGTCTTGAAGAATAATAATAAGTAGATAATCGTTTACTTAAATTATAACTACTATCTATATATTGTTTACCATTTACTGAATTATGTAAAAGATAAATACCCGATACATTTTTATAATTTTTTATAATATCATTTCTATTTAATAAAGCATTATAAAATACCACAACAGGTTTAGATAGTAAATTATTTATATTTAAAGGATATAATTTTTCAAAAGATTTTCCAATTTTAATAGTAATTAATTTATTATCCTTATTATCATAATCATTATTAGGTGAATCATTCTTAGGAGATTTATAGTTAAAACCATTATTTGAATTATTATTATAATTATTAATATTATAACTATATTTCTTATTTAAAAACTTTAGTAAATAATTGAAATTATCAATATATTTTTATATTGTTTGGACTATATTTTTACCTTTAGTAACGCTAAAGACATATCACGTAGAGTCTCTTAGGAACCTACTAAAACAATTATAAATTTCTTGGTTTCCTGCTGATTACTTTAAAGACTAAATAAAATTTTCCAGCATATAGTGATATACTTATAAATATTATTATTTATAGGGCCTACATTTGACCTAAGAAATGTTGAGGGAAGAAAGTAAGATTAACACCTAAAAATAAAATTCAAAAATGAACTTTACCAGCAAATATATCATAAGATAAACCTAAAATTTTAGGTATTCAGAAATATCAACCACTAAATAATGCAAAAACAGCACCCATAGATAAAACATAATGGAAATGAGCAACTACGTAATAAGTCATTATGTTAACTCATTATTTTCATACACATCGCTTACGCAATGGATCGGACTATAACATATCTACTAATTTAACTTAATGAATTTTCGACTGCCACGTTTAGTCTCTACGGATCCTACTAATTAATATTTTAAATACTAATGTTGGTTTCCACGATATTACCTTATACTTTTGTTAATTTCATGCTTTAAGAAATATATAAGGTTTCACCGTTAGCAATATATAATAAATATATTACCGAAAAAAAGTATGATATTTTCATGGTGGCAAGACAACATGACACTTATTTATTAAAAATTTGATTAAATTTTTTTAATGATTCTGCTTTTTCACCTAAAAGAGGATAAGAATAACAATGATCTATAATTTTATTTAAAATTTCTTTTTTATATACTTCTATAGAAAAAAAATTAGGGTAAGGATTTTTTACTAAATTTTGAATTTCAAAATATTGTTTAATTGCATTAATTAAATAAATATCAAAATTTTGTCCTATAGAAAAAGAATGGTTATTATTTTTTCTAATGAAAAAACAACCTTCAGCTTCTATGAACCCTGACAATCATTCTTTAAAATAATTAGGTAAGAAAAAAGAATTTCTTTCAAGACCAAAAATATCAGATTTTATAATAACTATTTGATTTGCATATTTAAAATTTCTATTAGATAAATATCAATTTATTGAGTTTTTTAATAAACATTTTTTTAAAAATTCAAGTTGACAAATTTTTTTCGAAGTTAGAAGAGGATATATTTCAAAAATCTTAATGATTTCTTTAATTGTTTCTTTATCATTAACTACTCATATAATTTCTTTACCTTTCCCAGTTATTATTACATTTCCTTTAATTACTTTAGCTATTTTTATTAACATATTATAATTTGATATAATATTAGATAATTTAATAACAAGTCTATATTGTAATGATTGATAACGTCAATGATTAACTTGAATACTACCATATCCATCCATTAAACCGACTCAAAATATTTTTATATATTCATTATTATTACAAGACGAAGGTAAAAAATGATTATTATTAACTAAAAACATTTTTTATTAAAAATTAAACTTATATTTAAATTAAATGGTATTTTAAATTTGTAATATTATATAAAACATTAAATTGATTGCTTAAAAGGATAAAAATTACCTATCTTATAAATGAATTATCAAAATTAACAAATAATATTATATCTAATATTAATTATTTTATTATTTTATTATTTAATCAAATTAGTATCATGGAAAGCAATATCAAGTGATGCATTAGCTAAAACAATTCCACTTAATCCACCAATAGTAAACATAACAACAAAACCTAAAGCAAATAACATAGCAGGTGTTAAATGTAAAGAACCACCATAACAAGTTGCTCAGGGTGAGGCCTTTGATCATTTCAGATCTAGTTGGCTTTATGTTTCAAAAAAATAGTGACAAATCTGTATATTTTTAATTAAATGCTTATTTAAGGCACTGTCTAT
>Ga0209239_1001642_pt1 | contig 13350 bp, 13 predicted proteins | sample GraSoi013_2_20cm_FD_185824 | JGI IMG/M metagenome (GOLD analysis project Ga0209239, IMG submission 185824) | Grasslands soil microbial communities from the Angelo Coastal Reserve, California, USA - Sample 10_02_2013_2_20cm (SPAdes) (version 2) | ecosystem: Environmental > Terrestrial > Soil >...
GGTCCATGGGGCAGCTCGTGGACTGGGATCTGGCGGCGGCGACGGCGGGAGCCCTGGGCAAGACCGGACCGACCGTCTCGTATGCCGAGGCCACCGAGGTGGTGGCGGAGCTGCGCCGGCTGACCGACGAGGCGGCATCGCACGTCGCCACGTTCACCGGCCTCGATGCCCCGGCGGCACCGGCCCGCGTAGTGGACCGTAAGGACTGGGCCACGGTCAACATCAACGGACTCCGGCAGGTGATCAACCCGCTGGTCACCAAGCTCGCCGGAGACCGGGATCCGGGCCCGTTCCTCAGCGCGGTCGGCTCGCGGGTCACCGGCGTCCAGGCCGGTACCGTCCTCGCGTACCTGTCCGGCAAGGTGCTCGGGCAGTACGAGGTGTTCTCCTCCGACCCGGGTACGTTGCTGCTCGTCGCGCCGAACATCGTCGAGGTCGAACGGAAGCTGGGCGCCGAACCGCGCGACTTCCGGCTCTGGGTCTGCCTGCACGAGGTCACCCACCGCACCCAGTTCACCGCCGTACCGTGGCTGCGCGGGCATTTCCTCGGTGAGGTGCGCTCGTTCGTGGATGCCGCCCAGGCCGGCGGGGAGCAGCTCATCGACCGGCTCCGGCGGGGTGTCGCCGCGCTGGCCGACTCGGTACGCAACCCGGACAGCCGGGCCTCCGTCCTCGATCTCGTACAGACGCCCGCGCAGAAGGCCGTACTGGACCGGCTGACCGCGATCATGACGCTGCTCGAAGGGCATGCCGAGTTCGTGATGGACGGTGTCGGCCCCGAGGTCGTACCGAGCGTCGAGGAGATCCGCTCCCGGTTCAACCGGCGCCGCGAGGCGGCCAACCCGCTGGAACGGGTACTGCGCAAGCTGCTCGGCATCGAGGTCAAGCTGCGCCAGTACGCGGAGGGGCGGCGGTTCGTACACGGCGTCGTCGACCGGGTCGGGATGGCCGGATTCAACCGCGTGTGGGACTCGCCGCTGACCCTGCCGTACCTCAACGAACTCGGCGACCCCGACGCGTGGGTCGCCCGCGTGCACGGCTGACCGTGGGCCCCGCGCCATCCGTCGCGGCGACCCGCCACGCCGTGCGCGACTGTCTCAAAGAGATGGCCGACGGCACCCTCGTCCTCATCGCCTGCTCGGGCGGCGCGGACTCCCTCGCACTCGCCAGCGCGACCGCGTTCGTCGCGCCCCGGCTCGGCCCGCGCGCCGGATTGGTCACCGTCGACCACGGCCTGCAACCCGGTTCCGACACCCGGGCCGCGCAGGTCGCCGCGTGGGGTACCAAGGTCGGCCTCGCCCCGTCGGTCGTCGCGCCGGTCGTGGTCGGCGGCCCGGGTGGGCCGGAGGCGGCCGCGCGTACGGCCCGCTACGCCGCGATCGCCGCGGTGGCCAGGGAGCATGGCGCGGCGGCGGTCCTGCTCGGGCACACCCTGGAAGACCAGGCCGAGACGGTACTGCTGGCGTTGGCGCGCGGTGCCGGTCCGCGCGGCCTCGCCGGAATGCCCATGCGACGGGTACGCGACGGGGTGCCCTTCCTGCGGCCGTTCCTCGCCCTGTCCCGGGCCGCCACCCGGGCCGCCTGTGCCGAACTCGGGCTCACCCCGTGGGAGGACCCGCACAACGCCGATCCGTCCTATGCGCGCGCCCGGGTCCGCGCCGCGCTGCCCGTACTCGTGGAGGCTCTTGGTCCTGACGTGGTGACCAACCTCGCGCGGACCGCGCGGCTGGTCGCCGCGGACGCCGCCTATCTGGACGAGGTCGCGTCCGGGGCGACCGACCCGGAGCCGCGGGTGGCCGACCTCGCCGCGTTACCGACCGCGCTGCGTACCCGGGTCCTGCGCGACTTCGCGCTGCGCCTGGGCGCCCCCGGCGGCGCGCTGTCCACGACGCACATCGACGCGCTGGACGCTCTCGTGGTCGGCTGGCACGGCCAGGGCCCGGTGGCGTTGCCCGGCGGCATCCACGTCACGCGGCGGGACGGCCGGCTGTTCGGTCCCGGAACGTCGACCGGTACGCATGCGGAGTCGCCCCCACCCGCCGGCTGAAGTGGTGCCGGAGCATCGCCGCGTCGCCGAAGCCCGAGCGGGTCGCGACCGCGTCGATGCCCAGGTCGGTCTCCTCCAGCAGCCGGCGGGCCAGCAGTACCCGCTGCGCGGTGAGCCAGTCGTGCGGCGTGGTACCGGTCTCCGCGCGGAACCGGCGGGCGAACGTACGCGGGGCCATGTGCGCGTGCCGCGCCATGATCTCGATGTCCACCGGCCGATCCATGTGCTCGATCAGCCAGGTGAGCAGCGGTTCCAGGGTCGGCGCGTCGGGCGCCTTGGGCAGCGGTGCCTCGACGTACTGCGCCTGGCCGCCCTCGCGGTGTGGCGGTACCACCATCCGCCGGGCCAGTCGGGTCGCCACCTCGGAGCCGTGCAGCCGGCGTACCAGGTGCAGACAGAGGTCGATCCCGGCGGCGGTACCGGCGCTGGTCAGCAGGTTCCCGTCGTCGACATAGAGCGCGTTCGGCACCACCTCGGCACGCGGGTACCGGCGGGCCAGCTCGTCGGTGTACATCCAGTGCGTCGTGCAGCGGCGCCCGTCGAGCAGGCCGGCCTCGCCGAGCAGGAACGCGCCGGAGCACACGCTGAGCACGCAGGCGCCCCGCTCGAAGGCGGTACGCAACGCCTCGATCACCACCCGGGGTACCGGGCAGTCGATCGGGTATGCCGGTACCACCACGAGGTCGGCGTTCGCGACCGGCCCGAGTCCGGCGTGCGGCTCGATCCGGTAGCCCGACTGGGTGGTGACCGGGCCGCCGTCGACGCTGCACAGCTGGAAGTCGTACCCGGGAAAGTCCGGCCCCCGGTCGGTGCCGAACACCTCGCACACGACGCCCAGCTCGAACGCGGCGATGTTCTCCAGGGCGATCACGGCCACCTTCGTCAGCATGCCGATAGTATGGCAGAAAATCCCAGGGGTATGGCAATCCTGCCACTGTCCGGCCGGTCCGGCCCGCGAAATCCTTGTCCCATGGCATTCCTCTTCTTTCTCGTCGTGATCGCCGTACTCGCGCTGGCGAGCGCGGCCGGCTGGGTCTCCGACAGCCGCAACTTCACCGACTGGCGGTCGGTCCGGGACGGCGACCGTCAACCCCTTCCCAAGCTGTGATCCGGGGCTCGCCCCGGCGCATGACGCCGGCCGGCCATGCGGCACTCTGGTGCCCATGGCCGACGGCAGCTGGTACGACGCGGACATCGACCGCGTGATCGTTTCCGAGGAACAGATCAGGGAGAAGACCGGCCACCTCGCCAAGCAGGTGGCCGAGGACTATCGGGACCAGGAGGCGGTACTCCTGGTCGGCGTACTCAAAGGCGCGGTCATGTTCATGGCCGACTTCGCCCGGGAGATGGGTCGCCACGGGCATCCGGTGGAACTGGAGTTCATGGCGGTCTCCTCGTACGGGCAGCGGGCCACGTCCTCGGGCGTGGTCCGAATTTTGAAGGACCTCGACCGGGACATCGCCGGCAAGCACGTGATCGTCGTCGAGGACATCGTGGACTCCGGCCTGACGCTGTCCTGGCTGTTGAAGTACCTGGAGAGCCGCTCGGCCGCGAGCGTCCAGGTGGTCGCGCTGTTGCGCAAGCCGGACGCGATCCAGGTCAAGATACCGGTGAAGTACGTCGGCTTCGACATCCCCAACGAGTTCGTCGTCGGGTACGGGCTGGACTACGCCGAGCGGTACCGGGAGCTGCCGTACGTCGGCGTGCTCAAATCCTCGGTGTACGCCCGGATCTGAGAACCGGCTGAGATTCGTCCAGTGCTTACCTGGCTTTTGTCCATATTGCGGGTTCGGTGCCTGACGCCATAACGCACGGCGCGATATCACGGTGTACCGTCAAATAATCGCGCTGGGCGTCCAGCGCAGCGGCCGTAGCGACCGGGCGACGGCCACGGCAGGCAGCGGTCTCACGATTCGGAGGGACTGGGCGCGTAGCGCTCGACATCAGCATGGAACGTACCCGTTTCTTCCGCCGGCCAGTGGTCTGGATCGTCCTCGTGATCATCGGTGCGATCGCCCTGAGTTCGCTGTTCACCGGCGGCCAGAGCTACACCCAGGTCACCACGTCCGAACTCCTCGCCCAGGTCAGTAGCGGCAATGTGCACAAGGCCCTGGTCGAGGACAAGGAGCAGACGGTCGATCTCGACCTGAAGCAGCCCGCGACGTTCAATGGCACGTCGACGGCCAAGATCAAGGCGCAGGTTCCGGCGCTGTCGGTCAACGACGTCTTCAAGCAGATCAATGACGCCAAGGCTGGCGGCAAGATCGACGGTACCGTCGACACCAAGGTGACCAAGGAGAGCGTCCTGCTCGGCCTGCTGGTCAACCTGCTGCCGATCGCCGTACTGGTGATCCTGCTGCTGCTGTTCATGTCGCAGATGCAGGGTGGCGGTTCCCGGGTCCTCAACTTCGGCAAGTCCAAGGCGAAGTTGATCTCCAAGGACACGCCGAAGACCACGTTCTCGGATGTGGCCGGGGCCGACGAGGCCGTCGAGGAGCTGCACGAGATCAAGGACTTCCTGCAGAACCCGGCCAAGTACCAGGCCCTCGGCGCCAAGATCCCCAAGGGCGTACTGCTGTTCGGCCCGCCCGGTACCGGTAAGACGCTGCTCGCGCGCGCGGTCGCCGGCGAGGCCGGAGTCCCGTTCTACTCGATCTCCGGGTCGGACTTCGTCGAGATGTTCGTCGGCGTCGGCGCGTCCCGGGTACGCGACCTGTTCGAGCAGGCCAAGACCAACGCGCCGGCCATCGTCTTCGTCGACGAGATCGACGCGGTCGGCCGGCACCGGGGCGCCGGCCTGGGCGGCGGCCACGACGAGCGCGAGCAGACGCTCAACCAGCTGCTCGTCGAGATGGACGGCTTCGACACCAAGGGCGGCGTGATCCTCATCGCCGCCACCAACCGGCCGGACATCCTCGACCCCGCGCTACTGCGGCCGGGCCGCTTCGACCGGCAGATCGCCGTGGACACCCCCGACATGGAGGGCCGCAAGGCGATCCTGCGGGTACACGCGAAGGGCAAGCCGTTCACACCTGACGTCGACCTGGACGCGGTGGCCCGGCGTACGCCCGGCTTCACCGGTGCCGACCTGGCCAACGTGGTCAACGAGTCGGCGCTGCTGACCGCGCGCAACGAGAAGCGCGCGATCACCAACGACTTCCTCGAAGAGGCGATCGACCGGGTGATCGCGGGCCCCCAGCGGCGTACCCGCGTGATGAGCGACAACGAGAAGAAGATCACCGCCTACCACGAGGGCGGGCACGCGCTGGTCGCCTGGGCGCTGCCGCACTCGGCACCGGTACACAAGGTGACCATCCTGTCCCGGGGTCGCTCGCTCGGACACACGCTGGTACTGCCGACCGAGGACAAGTACACCCAGACGCGCGCGGAGCTGATCGACACGCTGGCGTACGCGCTGGGCGGCCGGGCAGCCGAGGAGCTGGTCTTCCACGAGCCCACCACCGGTGCCGGCAACGACATCGAGAAGGCCTCGCACATCGCGCGGGCGATGGTGACCGAGTACGGCATGAGCTCGAAGCTCGGCGCCGTCAAGTACGGCGTGACCGACGGCGAGCCGTTCCTTGGCCGCACCATGGGCCACACCCGCGACTACTCCGACGCGGTGGCCGCCGAGATCGACTCCGAGGTACGGACGCTGATCGAGCTCGCCCATGACGAGGCGTGGGAGATCCTCGTCGAGTACCGCGACGTCCTCGACTCGATCGTGCTCGAACTGATCGAGAAGGAGACCATCTCGCAGACCGACATGGCGCGGATCTGCGCACGGGTGGTCAAGCGCCCGCCGATGGCGCCCTACAACGGTTTCGGCAAGCGCCAGCCGTCCGACCAGCCGCCCGTACTCACGGCGGCCGAGAAGGACAACCTCAAGGCGCAGGCCGAGGCGGACGGCGTGGAGGCGCTCTCCGGCGGCGGGTCGGACGGTTCTCGCTGACCGGCCTGGATTCGGGCTCCTGCACGGAGCCGGACGACGATCCCGAGCCGGGCAACGGCGAACTGGACTACCTGGCGGCCCGGCTCGTGAACGGCCGGCTGGGCGGCCTGCCCGTCGAGAAGGCGGTCGACCTCAAGCGGATTGAAGACGCTGTTCGGGAGATCCTCATCGCGATCGGTGAGGATCCCGACCGCGACGGGCTGCGCCGTACCCCGACCCGGGTCGCGCAGGCCTACGCCGAACTCTTCGCGGGCCTACGGGTGGATCCGGCCGACGTGCTGACCACCACGTTCGAAGCCAACCACGAGGAAATGGTGCTGGTACGCAACATCCAGGTGTTCAGCCTGTGTGAGCACCATCTGCTGCCCTTCCACGGCACCGCGCACCTCGGGTACATCCCCGGCGACGACGGCCGGATCACCGGCCTGTCCAAGCTCGCCCGGCTCGTCGACGTGTACGCGCGCCGGCCGCAGGTGCAGGAACGGCTCACCTCGCAGGTCGCCGACCTGTTGATGGAGCGGCTCCAGCCGCGCGGCGTGATCGCCGTACTGGAGTGCGAGCACATGTGCATGGCGATGCGCGGTATCCAGAAGGCCGGCTCCCGTACCGTCACCTCGGCCGTACGCGGTGTCTTCCAGCGGGACGCGAAGTCCCGCGCCGAAGCGATGAGCCTCATCCTCCACTCGTAGCCGGGGATCGGCGCATTTTGCGCGTGGGGTCGCCGAGCGTCATCCGGTAGACCCAGAACAGCGCGACGCCACCGAGCATTGTCAGCGGGTACTTCACGGTCTGCTGGCTGGCCAGGCTGTACCACGGGCCGGGGTCGACATCGACCGTCGTCGGGCGGCTGCAGGTCACCGTGGCCGGGCCGTACTCCCGGGCCGGCAGGCGCCTGCCGGAGAACGGCATCGGGTCGGCGGCCGGAATGGACACGATCACCGGCTCGTAGCCCGGGCTCTGGATGGTGCACTCACTGGAGACGTAGGTGGTGTGCAGATAGATCGCATGGTGCGCCGGCCAGGAGTACGGCATGGACGTCGCCGGTTCGAGGGCGAGGACGAACGGCAGCACCAGACCGATGCCCTCCGCCAGCAGGCCGAAGACGAACAGCGCCCACAGGAACGGCTTCCCCCGTGACCACGGCGGAACCGGCCGGAACAGCCACGACGTCGACTCGACGGTCATGTCCTCCTCCGGTCAGCGGTGCGGTGGGGTGGGCAGGACCGGCATGTCGTCGGGCAGGTGCGCATTCATCGAACCGTGCAACGCGATGGTCAGCGCGTCGGTACGCAGTTCGCCGAGGCGCTGCGCACCCTCGACGATCTGGTGGAGTGACTCGACGATGCGCTGGATGTCGGGGATCAACTGCGCAATCTTCGAGGCGGCCGCGACGACCTTCGGCGCGTCGGTGACCAGCTCCACGATCGCCTCCACGCCGAGCGAACCGGCGATGTCGAGGACCAGGGCGACCAGCACGCTCAGGGCTTCGGCCTTGTCGTGGGCGGCCACGGCGACGTCGTGGTACATGGTCGCGAGTTCGTACAGGATGCCTTCCGCGTCCTCAAGGTCCAGAGTGAAGCGGCCGAGAGCCTCCGCGCAGTTGCTCGCGGCGTGACCGGTCCACACCCGGTCCAGGGCGACCGCACCGGAGTCGATCCGTTCGCCGACGAACGACACCGCCTGGGCCACCTGGGTGAGGGCGAACGAGACCCGCGCCATGCCGGGCCAGTCGCCGAACAGCGGCAGGGTGAACGTCTCGTACGGGTCGATCGGGTGGGGCAGCAGGCCCAGTTTGGCGGCGACGCCGGTCAGGTACCAGATCACGTCGCGGTCGATGGTGCTCGGGCTGAGCAGGTCGGTCCACGTCGGCTGGTACGCGAACTCGCCCCGGAAGTCCGGCGGGATCTTCAGCACGAGCTTCCTGGGGTCGGCGAAGATCTCCGGGCCGAGCGTCTGGTCAGCCAGCTGCCCGCCCGGCGCGGGGAGACCGGGGAGGATCGCATCGACCCGGGCGTTGGCACTCAGGTCGCTGGTCCTGTAGTCCTCGACCGCACCGGCGACGGCCAGCGAGTACCGGTGAAGGTAGCTACCACCCGCGCGGCGGAGGAAGGCGTCGACCTCTTTGATGATCCGTTCGTGCGTCCCGAACATCGCGTTCAGCAGGCCCTGACCCCACTGCAGGACGCTCTGCGCGTCGAGATAGTCGGCCGTCCGGGTCAGGTCGTGGTCGCGCCGGTCCAACATGTCGGCCAGACCGGGCAGAGCCCTCGTGTTGACGCTGAACTCCATGCGCTCCATGAGACCGGTGCCCGACCACGCGGTTCAACGCTGGCCCGCCGGCTGTGGATAAAATCCGGCGAACCAGACGTGGCTGTTCCACGCAATGGGATCAGATGATGGCCCGGTACTGGTCAGCGGCGTCGATCGCGCCCCGAGTCAGCGCCTCCGCCTCCAGCAGCTTGCTCTTCGCCTCTTCCAGCCGGATCAGCGCCGCCGCCACGGTCGGGTGCACGCTGCCGATCGTGGTCAGCCGCAGGCGCGCCAGCGACTCGTCGAGCCGTTCGAGCACGCCGCGGATCCCGAGCGCGGCCGACTCGCCCTGCTGGATCGAGGCCGCGACGTACATCTTGACCTCTTCGACGGTGGGCATGGCGCTCCTATCGGAAGAAGGCGGACGCGGCGATCCCGCCGCACAGCAACACCACCGGCGCCGCGCTGATCGCCGCGCCGAGCACCGGGGTACGGTCCACCTTGCCGTAGAGCAGGGTGATGCTGAGCCAGGACGCGCCGTACCCGAGCGCCGGGAGGGTGGCGCCGCACAGCAGCGCGCCGACCGACGCCGCCGGGCCGGACGCGACGAAGAACAGGAACAGCTGGGAGATCAGCACGGCGAGCGCGAAGGCGCCGTACACCACCAGGTTGCGCGGAGTCTGTGCCCAGTCCGGGAACGGGCCGCGGGTGACGGTGCCGGTGTCCACTTCGGACAGTGCGGCGTCGGCGCTGTCCAGGTCGGTCATTGCCGCGCGCAGCATCGCGCTGGCGGCGGCCGGGTCGGGCGGCGCCGGCACCGCGACATCCGGACCCAACGGGGGTACGGGCATGCCAGCGCGTCCAGCGAGGTCGCCGAATCGGGCCTGTTGCAGGGCGAGGCGTTGCCGTACCGCGGTCAGTTCGGCATGGGCGGCCTGCACCGCGGCTGTCTGGGCGGCCACCGTCGCGGTCGCGTCGCGGCGCACCGCATCGAGCCGCTGCGCCGCATTGCGGTAGTCATCCCAGGCGGTCATCGCGACCGTCCACTATGGACGAAGGGCACGATGACCTCGGTACGGTTGGCATGCCGGTCATGCAGCAGCGCCCGGTTGGGACGCGGCTGCCACTCCAGGTTGACCTCGCCGAGCAGCAGCCCGGCGTCGGCGGCCGGCACGTTGAGCAGGACCAGTCCGGCGACGTCCTCGCGGGCCATCGACCCGCCGGTGTCCTCCCCGAACCGGCGCAGCCCCCGCCACCAACCGAACACGTGTACCCCCCGGGCCGGCCCGTCGCGCAACGTCCCTCGGACGACCGTACCGTCGGCGCCGAAGGCGAACAGGTACGTGTCGTCCGGGATCTCGTCGAACACGGTCAGCACCTTGTGCCCCTGCTCGCGAAGGGCGGCGTCGAGGGCGGCCACGATCGGCTGGGTGGCCGCCACGTTGCCGGTCAGTACGAAGTGGACGGTGCCCGGTTCCTGTTGCGCGGCAAGGGAACGGGCCGCCGCGTCGAGGATGTCGGCGCCCAGCTCGCTCGGCCCGAGTACGGCCAGATGCCGGCCCGGGCTGCGATCCAGCGGGAAGGCGGCCAACGACAGCGGTACGTCGATCACCCGGCCCAGGTACGCGGTCGGCGTCGCCGTACGGGGCAGCCGGGCCGGCAGCCGCTGCGGCGCGTACCCCTGGAAGACGTACGGCGGCTGGTTGCTGTGCCGCAGGTTCCACAGCTTGTGCCGCAGCGTGGCGAGCACTTCGGGTTCGCCATGTGGATCGGGGAACTCGACGAGCCGCTCGTGCGCCCGCGAGGCACCGGCCGGCCCGCCCAGCCCGCCAGCGGTGTTCACGACCGCCTGACCGAGCCCGAGCACGTTCGCCGCCTGGTTGAGCGGATCGAGGACGTCACCGCCCCCAGGCAGCGCCACCCGTACCGGGAACTGGCCGAAGATGGAGTCGCGCTTGGCGTACAACGACTCCACGCCGCGGATCGTCTGGCTGGCCAGGATCAGGTGGATGCCGTACGAGCGGCCCTTGCGCGCCAACGACTCCAGCAGCGCGACGGCTTCCCGGGCCAGCTTGTCGTTGCCCTGCAACAGCACCTGGAACTCGTCGACGACGCACACGATGCGCGGCATCGGCCGGGTCTTGCGCAGATCGGCGAACCGGGTCACCCCGGCGTCCTTGTACGCGTCGGACCGCGTGGTCATCTCGGCGTCCAGCTCGCGCAGCACGGCGAGACCGTACTCCCGGTCGGACTCCACGCCGACCGCGCGCGCCTGCGGTATCCAGCTCGGATCCCGGTCGGTCGGGGTGAACTCGGTGAAGCTCACACCTTCCTTGAAATCCAACAGGTACAGGATCAGCTCGGTCGGACCGTACCGTGTGGACAGTCCATAGAGGACGTTGATGAGGAACGCCGTCTTACCGGCACCCGAGCGCCCGCCGATCAACCAGTGCGGGGTGAGGTCGGCCAGCCGCAGGGTGAGCGTGACGTCGCCGGCCCGCCCCACGACGGCGGCCAGGCCCTCGGCGGAGCTTTCCTGCCAGGGCTGTTCGGGCAGCAGCTCGGCCAGCGTCGAACCGCTCCCGCTGACCCGGCCGGCGATCTGCCCGCAGACCGTGGCGACCGTCTCCAGTGGAGGGTCGGGGTCGAGGTACACCGGAGCGTTGAGTGCGCCGTTGCTGCCGAACGCACCGACGGGCGGGTCACCCACCACGGCGTACGGATTGCGCAGCGCGATGTGTGTGGTGAGCGAAAGGGGCGGCTGGGTGGTCTCCGCGGTCAGCGGCGGAGGCGGCCAGCCGGCCACGATCAGGTGCAGTCGGGCGGCGGGACCGGCCTGGGCCAGCGCCGCGATGCGGGCGAGGTCGGCACCCTCGGTCAACTGCGGGAGCGCGGCGATGACAAGCAGGAGGGTGTACCGCGGGCTCGGCTCCCGTACCCACTCCTCGGCATCGGCGAGCACGGCCTGCAGGCCCGCGCGGTCGGCGACCGGCGCGGACATCAGGCCCACCGGGGTCAACGCCTGGAACGGCCCGAAAACCGCGCCGGTCGCGTCCACCGTGCGGACCCGCAGGGCACCCGCCGGATGCGCGGCCACCAGCCGCAGTACCAGGCTGCGCAGCAGGCCGACCACCCGCGGATCGCGCGCGTCGGCGTTGACCGCCAGATGCCCGGTGCCCAGCAGCGGCACGATGACCGGGAACCGCGCGTCGTCCAGCGGCTGCGCCTGCCCGACCCGCACGAAGTTGCTTGTACCCGGCGACGCGGCGGCCGTGGGCAGCGGGGCGGTCGACGGGGTGGCGTCGAGGGGCGCGCCCAACCAGCCCGGCGCCAGGGTATGCGCGGCGGCGCGCAGGGCCTCGGCCAGCTCGTGCTGCTCGGCGAACTGCTGCGGAGGTACGGCATCGGCCGCGTACCCGTCCAGCGCCCGCTGCGCCGCGTCGGCGACGGCGGCCGCCCGGCGGTGCAGTGCGGCGGCCCGTTCGACGCTCACCCGCAGCCTCGCCACGCGAGCCTCACCTCCTTCGCAAGAAGGTATCCCAGTGCGGGCGAACGAGGTAGGACCGCCGCATCCCGGTTGTCGTGGCACATGCCGGCGGGCGGAGATCCGGACCGGCTTCGATACCCTCGGGGAATGGAGTCGTCGCAGCCGCCAGAGCCTCAGGTCGAAGCGCCGCCGGCTGCGGAGTCGACGGTACCGGCGCCGCCGACGCTTACCGCTGTCGAGCGGGCTAAGGAGGCCAAGGCGCAGCGTCGGCGTACGATGCGTCAGTTCCTCGTGGTCGGGCTCTGCGCTTTCGCGCTGCTGTGTCTGGGCGGGATCGCGACGGCATTCATCGTGTACGACAAGGCAACAAAGCCCGACCTCGGTACGCCTTCTCTTGTCACCCGCAAGTACCTGAGCGCATACTTCGTCGACCGCGACGATGCTGCCGCGGCCCAGTACGCGTGCTCAGACAGCTCCGGGCTTTCCGAGATCCACGCGCTCCGGAGCGACCTCGACAACCGCCAGAAGACCTACAACCTGAAGATCACGGTTTCGGTGGACCGTGTCCAGGAGACCTCGCGCTCAGGTGATGAGGCGACCGTGGTGGCGGATATCGTGATTTCGGCGGTCGACGAAGGCGATCAGCTGAATCGGGTGCAGCATTGGGAGATCGGGACGCACAACGAGAGTGGGTGGCGGGTCTGTACCACTCACCAGGCGACCCAGTAGTTACTCGATCCAGAGGAGATACACCGGTACCTCCAGGGTCTTGGGGGTCTGGCCGGTCCAGGCCCAGCGGTACCAGTCCGCGCGTGACGCGGACACAGATGTCGCCTTCGGCGTTCTGGTACGGCTCGGTGACCGCGCGCAGATCCCGCTGTTCGCCGGACGGGCTCATCCGGACCACCCGGCGGCCACTGAGGCCGGACACCAGCCGGGCCGAGATCGGATGGCGCAACGCCGGACCGTCCAGCGACACCAAGCGGTCGAACAACTCCGCCGGTACCTCTTCGGTGGGCTTGTCGCTCGGCAGCTCGACCCAGACGCGGTCCACGGGTACCAGCGGGGCGAACGTCTCCATCTGTTCGACCTCGGCGCGGTACCACTCCTGTTCGGTCAGGATCGGGACGTAGGTCCGGGCGCCCTGCACCACGGCGGCGTCGGCCCGCAGATCGCCCCGCCAACCCAGGCCGGGATGCCCCACCAGTACCCGCTTGCCGCGCAGGTCGTCACGTCCGGCGGCCGGCGCAGGCGCGATCGGCCGGGGCGGCTCCGGTACCCAGTCGGTCACTTCGCCGCTCCGCCCAACGGTGCGCCCTTGTCCCGCATGAACGGCACCGGGTCGACGGCGCCGGCGGCGCTGCGGTCGCCACCGAGATGCACCTCGAAGTGCAGGTGCGGGCCTGAGGAGTTGCCGGTGGTACCGACGATGCCGATGACCTGACCGGCGGCGACCCGCTGCCCGGGGGTGACGATCGGCTGCTGCTGCTGGTGGCAGTACCGGGTGATGACGTTGTCCGGGTGCAGGATCTCCAGGTACCAGCCGCAGCCCAAAATCGAGGGTGAGCCGTCCTGGCCGCAGCCGTACCATGCGCCGGATGCCGTGGTGGCCTG
>Ga0209239_1001644_pt1 | contig 13344 bp, 10 predicted proteins | sample GraSoi013_2_20cm_FD_185824 | JGI IMG/M metagenome (GOLD analysis project Ga0209239, IMG submission 185824) | Grasslands soil microbial communities from the Angelo Coastal Reserve, California, USA - Sample 10_02_2013_2_20cm (SPAdes) (version 2) | ecosystem: Environmental > Terrestrial > Soil >...
GCACGAGGATCGGGCAGCGCGCTTTGCCGCAGAGGAGCTTCGCCCCGCGGCATTGGATGCACAAACCGCTCGCGATCGCCGCCTGCGTGTCCGCGTCGAAGATCGCCGCGAACTGGGCCGGCGCAGGCTGGACCGGGAGGGAGAGCATCGCCATTTCCCGGGGACCGGAAGAGACCTTAAGAACGTGGCGCCGGGGTGGGTGAAGCGGTCACGCGAAGGATTATCCGTTCCGCCGGAGGTGCCCGAATCGTGAAGGAGAATTCTCCTCTCGCGATGACGACGGAAGACCGGATACTCCTGTACTTCTCCGATTTTCGGAACATGGAGGAGCGGTACGTGTTGCCGCAAGCGCTCACACAAAAAGCGATCGCGTTCGCGGCGGGCATCCAGAGGAAACACCTGTCGCGGTACCTCGATGAGATGGTTCGTGACGGATTCCTCACCGAGACGAAGGCGCACATCGAAGGGGAGAAGCAACGTATGCTCGCGTACTACCTCGCTCCGCGGGGGTGGGAGCGCGCGATGGGGATCAAAGAGCGCCTCTCGGAGGTCCGCGTGCCGGTGAAGGTCGCCGGTACGATGAAGGAGATGAGCCTCGATGAGATCGACCGCGCGACGTCGGTTCACCTGACCCTTTCGGATATCGTGCGAGAAGCGATGAATGTCGACGAGCTGGACTTAGAATCTCTCGAAGGAATCGACGACCGCCGCAAGCGCGCGATGGATGAGCGGGTGAAGCGCCTCGAGGACTACACGAGAGCTGTCATGACCGCCTGGAAGGACGGCCGGGTCACCGCGACGGAGCGCCTCCTCGTGGAGCAACTCCGGGAGAACCTCGGGATCTCTCGGGAGGAACAGGAGCGCATCGAGAACGAGGTGCTCGAGGAAGTGATCGAGAACCGCGCGGGGATTTATCGTGCAGTCGCCGCCCAGGCCCTGGAGGACGGCCCCGTGACCGAAGACGTGCGCGAGCTCCTCGAAGCCTTGCGCAAGAAGCTCGGCCTCTCCGCGCACGACTGCCGGGAAATCGAAGCGGCTCTGACGAAAAATGCTGCGTAGCGTGTGGCCGGACTAGAGCAGATATCTTAGCTTTGAACACATCGGAATCCTGAGTCGCGTTGACATTCGGGAGCCCACCGGTCATCGACCTACAGCGGCGCCGTCCCGGGTGCCCCTCGTCGTTCCGACAGAACGTTCAGGGTAACACTATTAAGTAGGCATGGGGCGATTTGCCACACGAAGGGGCGGGGAGCCCATGTCCCACGGGGCGTTTGGTGTCTTCGGATTCACCGCGATGTTGACGGTGGTTGGGAGTCGCTTGACATTCAAGATCTACTATGACATCCTCAGCGCGATCCACCTGATCCAGAAAGCGGGCGAACACCCGACCCTCTCCAACATCGGTCACCGCGCGCAAGTGCCGAACAATCGGCTGGAAGACCGCCTACGCGAGCTCACCGACCTAGGCCTCATTGATCCGAGGATGCAGGTAACGGAGCGCGGATTCGAGTACTGCATGGACTACAAGAAAGAGGTTGAGCCGTTCCTCCGCCGATACGGCCTGAGCGGCAACGGATAAACGGGGCAGCGGATCCGGATTCGGCATCGCATTCTCCACGAAATTTCTCTCAATCCAGCGTCCCGACGGTGGGTCCGGACCCTGCGTCCCGACGCAGGGTTCTGAACGATTATTCCTTCGGACTCTGATGCCTTCGCGACCGAAGGATTCCCCAATGAACGAGTTTTCTCGTAACACCCCCGTTTGGTCGTCAAGAATCGTGGTCACTCAATCCGGGACGGCCGAGAACGCCCATGCTGGGAGGATCGAGGGAACCCCGGCACCACTGTCTCGCCGTTCTGACCGATTCCCGCTCCCCTCGCGGCCTTATCGCACTCTGCGCCTCTTCGCAGTCTCCGCCACCTTGCTCATGGTTTTGGTCGTCTTCGCCGTGATTCCTCGAGACGTCCGAGCCGGGATCGCTCCACCACTCGCCCGACCCCTCGCCTCTCAGTCCGTGACGTACGGTCCCGGCTGGGAACGCATCGCGAACCCCGACGGAACCGTGGAGTTGCACCAGCTCCCGACGTTCCAGCGGTACGACGGCCTGTGGAGGCCCGTGAGCGGATTGAATCGTTCGAACCGGGATTGGCCGTACCTCTTGACGGAGACGTCGACGAGCTTCTCGGCGAATCGGCTTAGCCGTACCTTCCAGCAGGCGAAAATGTCCGGGGCGACGTACGAGTTCCGACCGGAGACAATCAAAGAGACGGTCAAGATCCCCATGGCTCCCCAGAGCCCCCTGATTTCCGTGCCACTTTCCACGACCGGCTTGACAGTCGGCATCGCGAACGGCACCGTCACCCTGAAGGACTCCGGAGGCACGACGATCTGGATCGCGAGCGGATTCCACGCGTGGGACTCTTCCGCCGACCCGCAGATGTGGCAGGACCCGATTACCTCGATCGCATTCTCGAACGGCATCCTGAACGTGACGTTGAACTCGGATATGCTCGCCCACGCGTCGTATCCGCTGTTCGTCGATCCGTCATGGACTCTCGGTTCGACCCTCGGATGGGGCGCGAGTGTATTCCAAGACGCCGCCGTTGACCAAGGCGACCACACGGTCAAGATCGGCTGGCTCGCGGACAACTTCAATGACAACATCAATGAGATCTGGGCGATCGACGCGGGGACGGCAAGCTTCACCGGCGGGGTCATGCAATTGACGCCTGGCTCGACGGTCCACGCCGGCAGCTCGTGGTACGACCAGCGACTCGCGTTCACGATCAACTTCGTGAACCTTGGCATCGCTGGGTTCGCCTTCCGGGTACCCGACTTCGGGAACACCAAATACCAACTCATCGTCAACGGAAGTACGGGATACGTCGGTTTGGAACGATGGGGCATCGGAACGCAGACTCTTCTCGGCAGCTTCACGACGCCGATGGTGGGCGGCATCAGCTATCCGGTCAAAATCGTGGCCTTGGGCAACTACTTCGAGGTTTGGTGGCAGGGCGTCCGGAAGCTCGCCCTGACCGATCCGTCCCCCGCCCCGGGCAGCGGCCATCTCTCCATCTGGACCGCTGCGTTCGCTCCCCAGATCAAAGTGGACGACGTCCGGGTGTGGAACACCCTGAACGGCACGGTTACGTCGGCCGTTCGGGACGCGGGCAAGACGAACGTCCCGGCACTCGACCACATCACCTACGTCGGCGGGACGTTTGAGTGGGCGGACTCTCAGATCCTTTCGTCGACTGACAACCGCACGTGGTCGGACCCGGACTACGTGAAAGCCGGTCCGAAGTCGGCGCTCGACTACGACGTCGCGGAAGGAGATCAGACCCGTTACTACAAGGTCAAGGTCGAGGTCCGCTCTACGGACGATGGCACGCCCTCGCTCAGCGATATCGTGACGAACGAGGTGGCGCCCGCGACTTCGACTCCGTCGGTCATCTTGGGATACGAGCCCTGGCAGTACTATGTGGGAGGACTCGTTCACATCGTCGACGGGAACCTGTACCTGTCCGAGACCGACTTCGGACTGCGCGGCAAGGGGTTCCCAATCGAGTTCCGGCGATCGTACAACTCCCTTCAGTCGTACAGCGGGACCCTCGGGCTGGGATGGACGCACGAGTACAACGTGTCGCTCTCCGGCTCGACCGACATTACAATGAACGATGAAGACGGCTCGCGCCATGTGTACACCTCGCTCGGGTCCAACCGGTACTCTTCTCCGGCGGGGCTTTCGGCTTCGAAGCTGGTGAAGAATGGAGATGGGACATACACCTTGTTCTGGTCCCACGGGAAAAGCGGGAATTTCACGGCGGCGGGACGGCTGGTCCTGATCACGGATCGCAACGGGAACAAACTGACGCTGACGTACGACGGCAGCAATCGGCTTTCGAAGGTTCAAGACGACTCCGGGCAGTACTTGCAATTCCTGTACGACGCGAACAGTCGCATCACGACCGTGCGCGATCAGACGCTGCGCGCGTGGACCTACGGATACACGTCGAATCGCCTCACGTCGGTCACGGATCCGCTCTCGAATTCGACCTTGTATATCCACGACGCAAGCAACCGAGTCGAGAAGGTCGTGGACCGGGCGAACAAGATTACCCGGGTCGTGTACGACGCGTCGAGCCGGGTGACGGACTTGTACTTCGGCCTCTACAACCGCACGACGTCGTCGATCACATGGCAATATCGCGGGTACACGATTTCCGGGTACGCGAACACGCGGACCCGGACGGTAACTGACGCGAACGGCGTGGCATCAACGTTCACGCTCGACCGGAGGGGCACGCCCAGGAATGTCACAGGACCCCTCGCGGGAGGCCCGGGAGCCTGCTGTGGGCGGCCGGGCAGTGAGAGCGTGGAGAGTCGATGGGACGGAGAACGAAACAAAGTTCTGGCCAAGGATGCGAAAGGTTACGCGTGGCACTTTACGTACGATTTCAGAGGGAACGAGAAGAGACGCCTCGATCCGATGGGCAACATGAGCACGTCGGCGTGGGACAACCGGGACACCGGTTCACTGTTCGTCTCGCTGCTGACCCAGTCGGTCAATTTCAGAGGATACCCCACGAATTACACGTACGATGCCAAGGGCAACTTGATCACCGTCGCGACGTTCTACGGCGCGACCTCGCCCCGGACGTACGATGCGTCGGGATTCATGAAGACGTCTCAGGACTTCCGCCACTTCCAGACGAACTACACGTACGACACGCACGGCTGGTTGACCCAAATCAAGAATCCACTCACGTTCGTCACGACGTACGGCTACGATTCTCTCGGTCGCCAGATCAACGTCACGGCACCACTGGGCTTCCGAACGCAGTACGTGTACGACGCGCTTGATCGAAGGACGAAGGTGACGGACCCGATGGGCAATTCCACCAGCTACGCTTACAACGCCCGAGGCGATCTGACAAAGGTCATCGATCCGAACGGGTACGCGACGCAGTTCCAGATCAATGTGACGCTAGGCAGTAAGTCGAAGACCATCGAAGCGGGTGGCAATTCTACAGTCTTCGGTTACGACACCCGTGGAAATCTGCTCACCGTGACGAATCCTCGTCTGTTCACGACGACGTACCAGTATGACGCGTATAGCCGGAGGACGAACGAGACGACGCCCGGCGGGAACGCCACCCGCATCACATACGACCGGAACGGGAAGGTTGCGACCCGCAACGACGCGAATGGCAATCTCACGACATACGCGTACGACAAGCTGAACCGGGTGACGAAAGCCACCTATCCCGGTTCGGTCGTCGTGACGACCGGATACGACGCGAATGGCAACATCGTCCAAGTCGCCGGGTTCGGATACACCCGGACCGAGACGTGGGACGCCCGCGACCGGGCGACATCCACGGTCGACAACTACGGGTCGTTCACGAAGACGTTCGGATACTTTTACGATCCGGACTCACATCGGACGCGGCTGACGTACTCCGACACTTCCTATGCCACGTACTTCTTCAACGCGGCGGGCTGGCAAGCGTATGAGAATCACAGCGACGGTCCGTCGTGGTCATTCGGGTACGACAACGACGGTCGGCGCATAACGGAGACGTATCCGAACGGCGCGGTCACGACAACAAAGTACGACAAGGCGAGCCGCGTGACGAACATCTGGACCAACCGGAGCGGGAGCGTCCTCGAGTCGTTCGCATACACGTTCGATAAGGCGGGCAACCGGCTGAGCATGACGGAGGCCAACCGGTCGTGGGCGAACTACCGGTACGACAACCTGTACCGGCTCCTGAACGAAAGCTATTCGAACGGCCGGTCGATCGGATACACATACGACGCGGACGGCAATCGGCTGACGTCCCGAGAGATTAAGGTGGGCGGATCCCTGGTCGTCACGACCGACACGTATGGGAAGGAAGACCAGCTCCTGAAGGCCGTGATTACGGGTGGAGCGACGACGACGACGTACACGTACGACAAGAACGGCAACGTGAAGACGACCGTCACTGGCTCGGCAACGACGGCATACGGGTACGATATCGAGAACCGCCTGGCGTCGGTGACGACCTCGTCCTCGACGACGACGTATGCGTACTCCGCGGAGGGCCGACGCCTGAAGCGGGTCTTGGCTGGCACCACGACGTTCTTCGGCAACGACCCCGTGAGCCCGAGCCGAGTGGACGACACAATCGAGGAGTACACGTCGACGGGCACGAAGACGACGACGTACCTCCATGGGCTCCGCGTCGACGAGCTTCTCGGCTACAAGACGACCGCTTGGTCCTCCTACCACCGGGACGCCCTCGGGAGCGTGACTCGCCTCACGGACCCTGCGGGAACGACGTCCTCGACATATCGCTACGACGCGTTCGGTGCGATCCGCGCGCAGACCGGCAGTTCGAACACGTACGGCTTCACGTCGAGGGAAAACGAAGCGACCCTCATGTACTATCGCAGCCGATACTACGATCCTTCGGCCGGCCGATTCACGTCATCGGATTCGGCGGGAAGGTGCGGCGGCTACAATCGCTACGCCTACGTCAGCGACAACCCGGCGAACCGAATCGATCCGGGTGGCCGGTGGGCGATGCCGAGCCACCTATTCGACGGTGGCACCCTGGGGTTCCCGATGAATCCCGCCAGCGCCTACTACTATGCGCCACCTCCTCCACACCTCGCGGTAAACTGGGAATGCGTGGAGCAGAAACTCGGACAGGATTGCGCTTGCTTCGCAGCCTTCGTTACGGCTCCTATTGAAGGTGCTGATTTCGCTTTCGACCTTCTTTCCTCATGCCAGGATGTAATTCAGGGTGAACCTTCATTGTGCGACGTTGCGGCCGTAGTTTGCGCTATCGCTTATTATTCAAAGAATCCTTACGCTGCCGTACTCTGCGGGCTTGTCCTTAGCGCAGAGGTGATCAAGGCGTTTTGGGACTGCAGCGCGTGGGTGTCGTCGTGAGGCCGTGACTTGATGTGGAGCCGACGATCGAACGAGAAGAGACCGAAACCAAGCCGCCCACGACGTGCGATCAGCATTATCCTTGTTCTGCTGTTTCCCTTCCCATTGGCCTTGCTGATCGCTTCTGGAGTTCCGTTGCAGCCGCAATGGCCCTACTATTTAGTCTATGCCGCCTGGATTGTCTTCGCGCTCGTTCTTGACCGCATCGCCACTCATGGTTGGCCTGGCCAGCTTCGCTTCGCTGCGTCGAGGTCGATCCGATGGCCGCATCTCGGAGTCACGTACCTCAGCCTTGGGCTGGTCCTGGTAGTGTTCATTGTGTCCCGCGCCCGTGTGATTTCGAATCCCGTGTTGATCTGGTCGATTTGGAATGTTCTCATCGTCGTTGGGTTCATCGAAGGTGCAATTGTCGGCTCGAACAGGGCAAAAGTCGACACCCGACCTCCGAACCCCTTCGCCAGATAGCTAGGAACGCAACGGTCCCCTGAGTAACGGTGCGACGAACAATACGTGACCGCGACGAAGGTATCGGTCTTTTCGTTCCGAGGCAAGCTATTCCACTGAAGCGTCACCAACCCGTTCAAGAAGGGGTCTGGATTAGCGCAGTTCAGACTTACGAACTCAAAGATGTATCTCCGCGTCTTCCTAACTACTGTGCCGTTATGTCACGTGACAAGCTACAAGGATGCGAGCCGAAGGCGTACGTCAAGGCCACCGAACCCCTTCGCGTAGTAGGCGAATGAAAGTGATGACCCCGTTTCGCTCAATCGAAAGGCCTTGGACGTTCGACGGCCAGCCTTACCATGACGGGAATCCATCGGTGCCGCGATGAAGGCTGGGATTGGCAAAAATCCACGGAGTATCCGGCGCCGAGAGACGCCCATCTTCTACGATTATCCAGTCCGTGTCCTTTTGTGGCAGAATCGCCACGTAATGCGGGACGGCCAGCAGTGACCACCCTCGCTTGTTGGGTGCGGAGATGAGTGCGACCTTGTTCATGAGGAGCGGAGCCATCACCGCCTTCGTCTTCATTTCCCTTGATTTCATTGTCTCACTCTGGCTGGGGCCAGCAACTTGGCTGACGTCACGGGTCATCCTCGAGGCGCTTCCTGCCGGTGTCGTCGTGGGAATTTGCTACCGACTTGTCAGCTACGGATGGATGAAGACCCGCCGGCGACCGGAACTCGACCTCCAGATCCGTGGTAAGAGAAGTCCGTGTACATCCCAGATTGGGATGTGCGCCGACGAGCAGGCATGTATCACGCGTCCCATAGACAGTAAAGAGTCGAACTCGAAGATCACGCACACGAGTCAGAGCACGGTCGACTCATACGCTTAGAGCTCGTGAGGCGCCACGAACTCAAGCGAATTGGTCACTAACCCGCACCGCTACGCGCGGCTGGAGGGGAGCGGTCGTCGGTGGTACTTCCTGAAGTGTCGAGCCAGGCCCGGAACTCTCCGGGACCGCGACGATTCCTAGGCGAGGCGAACCGACCCCAGAGGCCACTCCAGGGAGGTCCACTCTCGACTTTTCACAGCCTTCGCTGGCGGAACGCTGCAGAATCGCGTGCGCTCGAATGCGATCCGACGAAAGACAGGCGGACTACCGATTGACAACGTGCCTCGTTCAGAATTGTCCGTACATCGGCACTGGGCGAGGACGAGATCGTTCGCCGCGGACGGCAATGAGAAACACAAGATCGAGACCGTTTCGTGCCGTACTCTAAGTAAGTTGCCGTGACCGCACGCCGCCTTCCAGTAAGCCACAGCCAAAAATCGAAAGCTCTGTTGCTGGCCACTGCACGAGCGGCGGAGCAAAGGAGTCTAGGTCGCTATCGCGGAGATCAAGACCATTACCGCTTTCTCAAGCTTGAAGCAGTCCGCCATTTTGATCTCGATTCGAGAGAAGGTATCGCGATTCTTGTCCGCGAATTCCCTGAGATCGCTCCCCGTCGGCAGGTTTAGAAAGATGCCGAGGGGCAGAAATTCGATGCTGTCGAAGCCAGCGTCCCTTAACATACCATCAATTTGGTCGTTGGTATAGAGCATCGCCTCCCCTCCGGGTCGTCCTCGGATCATGTCGAACAGGAACCCGCCGCCCTGCTGCAGGACGCGCCGGACCTCGGCGAAGAGAGCTCTCGGGTCGGCGACGTAGTTGACCAACGCGCCTCGGCTGTAGGCGCCGTCGAAGGAGGCGCCTCTGAACGGCAACGCCAACGCATGGGCGACGAGTATGTGCACGTTCTTTGCGAAGTCCGCGCCGTCGAGTTTTCGTTGAGCGGCACGAAGCATCTCACGGGAGAAGTCGAATGCCCAGAGTTCGTCGACATGTGGACTGAAGCGGGGAATGCTATCCCCCGTCCCACAGCCCAACTCCAACACGCGCTTGCGTCCGCCCAAGTACCTCGGCAGGTAGAGGTCGAACGTCCGGTAGTAATGGTAATGGGGCCACGTCGGCGAATGGATCCCGCTGTCCCAGGAGACAGCCTGTCGGTCCCATTCACGAGGGCGAGACGTCTTGAGAGTCATTCGGCCCACCGACTTGACGCGGAGCCTTGCTAGACCCCCACTAGACTGGAGCCGGAAAACGTTTGCTTGTGAGCGAGAAGTTCGATCGACACGGCCGGTGCGCATCGTGCCTGATGCTGCCAGTATACCGGAGACTCACGAGACCCCGTTCAATCCTAACGACGTCTCGGTGAGAATTCCGTCACTGGCCGGAAGGTCTGCCGGAGGTCTTCGCGGTGGCGACAAGGCTTCGGAGTCTCGGAATCACGAGTGCGCCATCGGCTCCAGTTTGAGGAGCATGAGGAGGCGGGGTGAACGAACCCGCATCGATATATCCATGTTGGACCAATTCTCCATCATGTTCACCGAGGTCGGCTCAGTCGCGGTGCTCGTGAATGATGCAACCAAGGCCGCCGAATGGTACCAGCGGCAGTTGGGCTTCGAAGTGAGCGTGCAGGGTCATTGGGTTATCGCGAAACCGCGCGGCTCAAACACCGTGATCCATCTCTGCGCCAAGAACGAAGATTGGGAAAACGACCGACCCGGTGGTCAAACAGGCATTTTCGTCAAGACCGATGACAAGGAAAAGACCTACCGGGAACTGAAGTCGCGAGGGGTCGAGTTCGATGTTGATCTCACGGAGGCTCCGTGGGGTGGGGGAAAGTATGCCATATTCAAGGACATGGATGGCAACAAGTTCTGGATGTGATTTGGGTTTCGATTGGCAGCGGCGGAGGACACGCTGCCGGCAAGGCGTGCTCGGGTGGTTCATGAGGCTCCGGCTTGGGTGAGGCCTCTCCGATAGTGACCTCGGCGCCTTCGCGGGCCGGTTGGAGCATACCGGCTGTTTTGTGACTCATTGGGGACGGCGCCCAGCCTCGCTCTTGGCCATCTTGACGATTGTTGCCTCGAGATCCTTTCGGCCCTTGATCGGTCGCCAACCCAGCACACTCTCCGCTTTGTCCACGGCTCCCAACACGGGGCCCGTCAGTGGAGTCTCGCCGAGATCGATCGCACTCTTCGATTCGAGGGTGTCGATTAGGAGCCGGCACACCTCGAGGTCCGTCATGTACGCGGCTGGGTTGGACAGGTTGAAAACCTGACCGTAGGCCTTCTCGTTCAGGGTTGCCTTAAGAAAGGCCTGTGCCACGTCGTCCACATGGACAGCCGCTCCCCCCTCGCCCTTCTCCACCTTGATGGGGCTGCCTCGGACCACAGCACGAATGGTCTCAAGGCTTAGATCGAGATGCTCGTCGTCATCGAACATGACGTCGATCCTGAAAACGGTGACGGGTAACCCGTGCTCGCGGTGAAAGAGGAGGCAGAGTCTCTCGGTGATGAGCTTCATGACTGCATAGCCGGGGCCTGGCCCTCCTCGCCAGAGCTCCGGCTTGCACACAACCTCTTCATCCAAAATCGGAGAGGTCCGATTACCATACACCGCGATGCTACCCGCGAAGAGGAAGTGCCTCACGCCCTGGGACACCGCAGTCTCGAGCATGTTGAGCGTGCCCCGGATGTTCACATCGAGCAAGTTCGCGAGAGGGAGTGCATGAGTCCAGCTTGCGCCATCCCAGTTGATCGCGAAGTGATACACGACGTCCACTCCCTCGATGGCCTCGTCGACGAGGCGCTTGTTGGCCATGCCGCCCTCGAGGGGGTCGGAGTCCACCCCCACGAACTCGAGGTTCGGCTTGCGTTCCCCCTTCAGACGCCCCGCGTCAATGTCGAGAACCCTCACGAAGTGGCCTTGGTCTAACAGGAGGCGAACGAGCCGCGAGCCTATGAACCCGCCACCACCGGTTACCAAGGCCTTCCACTGCATGACGTTCTGCCCCGCATTGCCTGAGCCGCTCAAGTCGGACTGTAATTCTACACTCTCCCTTGAGCCTTCGCAGTACCGGTTCGAACGGGAGGGCCGGGCGTCACGACGTTCGTCGGGTACACAGGCAAGCGGAGTCGATTTGGACACCCGCACTTCCGGTGACAGGTGGTTCTCCGAGCGTCACCGAGAAAAGCACCCGAATCTCAAGACACCACGGAAGAGTTCGAATTCCAAGCGGCCCGTAAAATTCCGCTTGACGAGCCTTCTTCAAGGCGCGTTGCCATTGCCGGCGAGGCGATGAACGATCGGGCTTCAGCGGAGGAGCGACGGCATCCAGCCTACGTGGCGTTCCTTCGGAATTCACGACAGTTCTACGCGCTCTGGGTACCGTTGGCTTCGGTTGCGATCCTCCTCGCGATCTCGCGCCTTCTCATACACGACCAGCTTCCGGACTGGGTAATGCTTGGATATTACTCTTCGATCGCCGCAGCGATCTCGCTGATATTTGCATGTGCAAGGTACGGTCGCAAAGCCAGTTGACTGACCCTGCTGGTGATGGACAAGTGGTACGCCGACTGTCCTCTGTGCCTGGACTCGGACATCTACCGTGCGACGAACAACCTATACTTTTGCGTCGGGTCCGAAATCTCCATCTCGATCCGCTTCGCGATGAGCTTCTCTGGGTGGTGGACGCTCGGGACTCGCTGATCGAGCTCCTCGAACGACTTGAACGGACCCTTCTTTCGCTCCTCGAGGATCGCCCACATCGTCTTCTTGCCAAGGCCGGGCAACAGTTCGAGCATATGGAACCGAGTCGTGATCGCCTGCGCGCGGTTGAAGAAGTCGACGAACTTCGCCTCCTTCTCCTTCACCGTCTCCTGGATGACGAACGGCAGTTCCTTCTGCGCGGCGGTCGTGAGCTCCTCGTATCCGACGCGGCGCTTCACGTGGAGCACTTCCTTGCGCATATCGATATCCTTGCCGATGTAGACCCGCTGCCCGACGGACAACGTCACGCTCTCTTTCGGCACGAGCTCGAAGAGTTTGAACTCGTCGACCCCGAGCGCGTACGCGAGCGGCTCCCGATGGAACTTCGACTGGTCGGGGTGACCTTGCGGTAAGAAATCGAGGATGCGGGCGTAATCTTCCATGCGCGTCGCCTCGTCAGCGGTACTTCCCCACAATTTCGAGGACTTTGTCCGCATCCTCTTTCGACAGGCTAAAGCGCTCCTTCGCGAAGATCGCGCGGACGTCGTCCAGATGCGTCGGCATGAGATCGACGATCTTCAGCGCGTTGAAGGGCGACATCAGCGGGATCTCCATGAGCTCCTTCACAATCGCGGGGACTTTCTCCGCGGGGACGCGCGCGAAGAGCGCGGCGTGGGAGAGCGAATACTGCTGCTCCGGGTTCAACTCGCCCCGGACGGCCTTCTCCTTCTCCAGGATGACCTTCAGCTCGGCCAGGGACACGTACGACTCCTCCATGGTCCCCTCCTAAGCCCGCCTCAGGTGCTCGGGCCGGACGACGGCCTTCTTGATTCGGCCGCCGAAACGGACGTCGACCACGAAGGCCGCGCCGCGTTGCTCCACGACGGTGCCCGTCATGCCGTGGAACCGATGGTGAGGCCATCCTCTCTGCACGCTCGAGTCGATGACGATCGTCACGCGCTCTCCGACCTTGAACGACTGCAGCGACCTCGTGATCGGGGAGAGCCCGCGCTGGCGGGGGCTGCGGCGGAACTTCTGCCGCGTCTTCTCCATGATGCCTTTCGAGGCCTTGACCATCTCCTCACCCGCCGTCGTGAACGTCGAGCACGTCGAGCTCGAGCACCTCGCACGCCGCGCCGAGTCGTTCCGCGAGGGACGGCCGCGTCCGGCCGCCGTCTCCGTGGACCCACTCCTTGATGTAGGTCCCCGCCTCCGCGGTCACCCGGAGTTCCGCCCGGTCTCCGTTGATGCCGACGACCTCGGCCGACAGCAACCGTCGAGCCCGTGTGGTATCCGCGCGCCGGTGAACGACCCGCCCAGGCGTGCGCTGGGCGATCGGCTCCCCGACCAAAACCGGGA
>Ga0209239_1001649_pt1 | contig 13337 bp, 12 predicted proteins | sample GraSoi013_2_20cm_FD_185824 | JGI IMG/M metagenome (GOLD analysis project Ga0209239, IMG submission 185824) | Grasslands soil microbial communities from the Angelo Coastal Reserve, California, USA - Sample 10_02_2013_2_20cm (SPAdes) (version 2) | ecosystem: Environmental > Terrestrial > Soil >...
CCTTCCAACCAACATGGAGCAACATCATGAGCGATATTATCCAGGTCGTCAGCATCTTCGCGGCCGCCATGGCCGTCTCATTCGGTGCGATCGCGGCGCTTGGCGAGGGCCGAGCCGTGGCCGCCGCGATGGATGCCATCGCCCGCCAACCCGAGTCCGCCGGTACCTTGTCGAGAACTCTGTTCGTCGGTCTCGCCATGATCGAGACCATGGCGATCTACTGTCTCGTCGTCGCCCTTCTTGTGCTGTTTGCGAATCCCTTCATCGGTAAGTGAGCGAGTTCGCCCATGAAGATCGATTGGTGGACGCTGGCCCTGCAGGCGGTCAACGCTGCCGTCCTGATCTGGCTCCTGGCGCATTTCCTGTTCCGCCCGGTAGCGGACATCATTGCCGCGCGCCAGAAGGCGGCCCAGCAGTTGCTGGCCGATGCGAGCGCCGCCAAGGCCGCGGCCCAAAGCGAACGCGAGAAGGCGAAGGCGGAAAATGAAAAACTGGCCGAGCACCGCAGCGAAGCCTTGAAAGCTGTCGAAGCCGAGGCGGCGACGGAGAAGGCCGCGCTTCTGGCAGCGGCCCAGGCCGAAGCCGACAAGCTTCGCGCCGCAGCCGAGGCGGAGATCGCCAACGAGCGCCGCGCCGAAGCGGCGGCCGCGGCTGAGCGCGCCGGCCGCCTTGCGGTCGACATTGCCCGCAAGCTTCTCGACCGAGTGCCGAGTGAACTGCGGATCACCGCCTTCATCAATGGCCTCGCGGCCGGGCTTGCCGAGTTGCCGGACCGAGCGCGGGCCTCTCTCGGTGCCAATGGGACGCCGATCAGAATTACTGCTGCCCGCGCATTGACTGCCCCCGAGGCGGAGGCGTGCCGGACAGCCCTGGTCAAGATTCTCGGACGTCCGGTCCGGGTCGAGTTCGGCACCGATCCCAATCTCATCGCCGGCCTGGAGCTGGAAACCCGCTATGCCTCCGTACGCAACAGCTTCCGCGCCGACCTCACTCGCCTCCAATCCGAGTTGACACACCATGACGCAGCTTTCGCCTGACGCCATCACCGATGCCTGGCTCGCACGCAGCCGGGACACCGTTCACGGCACGGCTCTCGCGCCGGAAGCCGAAACCGTAGGGATTGTCGAGCACGTTGCCGACGGAATCGCCCAGGTCTCCGGCCTGCCCGAGACTCGTCTCAGCGAGCTTCTGAGTTTCGAAGGAGGAAGGCTCGGCTTTGCGCTCACGCTCGACGCCGAAACGATCAGCGCGGTGCTGCTCGACGAAGGCGATGCCATCGAAGCCGGCTCGCGGGTCACTCGGACACGCGAGGTCGTGCGGGTGCCGGTCGGGCCTGGTTTGCTCGGCCGCGTCGTCGATCCCCTCGGCCGTCCGCTCGATCGCAACGAGCCGGTCGCGGCCGAAGCACACCTTCCGGTCGAGCGGCCCGCTCCCGGCATTATCGAGCGCGATCTCGTCTCCCAGCCCGTGGACACCGGGATTCTTATCGTCGATGCGTTGTTCGCGATCGGCCGTGGTCAACGCGAGCTCATCATTGGCGACCGTGCGACCGGCAAGACGGCAATCGCCATTGACACCATCATCAATCAAAAGAATTCGGATGTTGTGTGCGTCTACGTCGCGGTTGGCCAGCGCACCACCGCGGTGAAGCGGGTGATCGAGGCAGTCCACCGTTATGGTGCGCCAGAGCGCTGCATTTTCGTCGTCGCCTCGGCCGCGTTCTCATCCGGGCTGCAATGGATTGCCCCATTCGCCGGCTTCACGATGGCCGAATATTTTCGCGACCACGGCCAGCATGCCCTGATCGTCATCGACGATTTGAGCAAGCACGCGGTAACCCATCGCGAGCTGTCATTGTTGTCGCGCCAGCCGCCTGGCCGTGAGGCTTATCCCGGGGACATCTTCTATCTGCACTCACGCATGCTCGAGCGCTCGGCGAAACTCTCGTCCGACCTCGGCGGCGGCTCGCTGACCGCATTGCCCATTGCCGAAACCGACATGGGCAATCTATCCGCCTACATCCCGACCAATCTCATTTCCATCACCGACGGACAGCTCGTCCTCAATTCCGGCCTGTTCGCAGCCAACCAGCGCCCGGCGGTCGATGCCGGCCTGAGCGTGAGCCGGGTCGGCGGCAAGGCGCAGGCCCCGGCATTGCGCAAGGTGTCCGGACGGCTGCGTCTCGAGTATTCCCAGTTCCTCGAGCTCGAAACGTTCACCCGGTTCGGTGGGCTTTCGGATGCGCGGGTGAAAGCGCAGATCACCCGCGGCGAGCGCATCCGTGCCCTGATCGCGCAGCCTCGCTTTTCCGCGCTGCGCCTCGTCGACGAGGTTGCTCTTCTCGCCGCCCTGGCGGATGGGGTCTTCGATCCTCTTCCGGTGGAGGTGGTCGCATTGGTCCGCAGCCGCATCGCCGCGCATCTCGATTCACATCTGAGCGAGAAGGTGACCGCGATTACCAAGACCGGGCAGGTCGACGAGCAAACGCTCGCTCTTCTCGTTTCCGCCGTCCGCGACCTTGCTCAGGATGTCGCGGCCGCCGCCAGCCACGAAGCGGCTGCGCCATGAGCGGCAAGCTCAGCGAAGTCGAGGGGCGGATCGGCACCGTCCGCCAGCTCGATGCCGTGATCTCGGCGATGCGCGGCATCGCCGCTGCGCGCTCGCGTGAGGCGCGCGCCCGGCTGGACGGCGTGCGCGCCTATGCGTCGGCGGTGGGCACGGCGATCGGGACGGCCCTCGGTCTCGCACCCGATCGGGGAGCTGCGGCAAGCGGGCACGATCAGCGCGAAGGACGCCTTCTCATCGTATTATGCGGGCAGCAGGGCTTCGCCGGCTCGTTCAACGACCGGGTCCTCGACAATGTGGCAGGTCACCTCGATTCGAGCCTGGTCGAGATCCTGCTCGTCGGCGATCGCGGCGCGATGGTCGCGGCCGAACGTGGATTGGCCGTCAGCCGGGTGGCGCCGATGGTTGAGCATATCGAGGACGTTCCCGCTCTCGCCAACCGGATCACCGACGCGCTCTACCAGCGGCTCGAGTCGAAGCATGCAACGCGCGTGACGATGGTTCATGCCGTTCCCGCTCCTTCCGGCACGATCGACATCGTCGAGCGGGCGCTCCTGCCGTTCGACTTCACCCGCTTTCACGTGACGCCCTCGAGGATCCCGCCGATCGTCACGCTCCCGCCCGAGCAGCTGCTCGATCAACTCGCCGAAGAGTACGTCTATGCCGAGCTGTGCGCGGCGGTGATATTGTCCTACGCCGCTGAGAACGAAGCCCGCATGCAGGCGATGATCGCGGCGCGCTCCAATGTCGAACGCAAGCTCGATGAGCTGACTGCAAGCTACCGAAACTTGCGTCAGGAGGAGATCACCGCCGAGATCATCGAGCTTTCAGCAGGCACCCTAGCGAGCACGGATTCCGTCGCGCACGAGCGTCCCCAGGTTGAGGCACAAGCATGATTGCTCCGATCAACGGGCGTCCGGTACAAGAGTCACGATCTGTGTACACCTACGTTGCTCTGCCAAACGATGCCAACCCGCTCGGCAATGTACTGGGCGGCCGGGTCATGCATCTGGTTGACATGTGTGGCTGTGTTGCAGCGTTACGACACGCGCGCCGGCCAGTGGTGACAGCGGCCGTTGACGAGATGAGCTTCTTGCATCCGGTAGCAATTGGTCAGTTGCTTGTCCTGAAGTCGAGCGTGAACCGTGTGTTCCGGACATCCATGGAGGTCGGTGTCAAGGTCTGGGTCGAGAATCCGAAAACGGGCCAAGCTCTCCATACGTCATCGGCCTATCTGACCTTCGTGGCGATTGACGAAAGCGGCAAACCCGTCCCGGTCGTGCCGGTGATCGCGGAATCGCACGAAGACGAACGTCGCTACCATGACGCAGGACTGCGCCGGGAGCATCGGTTGGCGAGCCGCAACGGCTCTGCCTCCTCAGCAACGAGCTCGGCAGCTGAATTGGCACGCTGAGTTGTGGACCTCGCATTGTCCCTGCGCGCCAGTTGATCTTTCCCTGTGAGATGCGGCTTTTGCTGGAGCGCCTTCGGAGACGGGCTTCGGCTGTCATCTTCTTGCAACATTGGTACTGACCGACAATTCAATAAAAGAGTCCACTCATCAGCCCGCGCAGCTTTCATCACGATTTGCCGAAATTTGTCACGTTTCACTCGGCCCGGCGGTGGACACGAGTTATTTGAAGTCACGAAGTTCGATCGCGAATGCCGGTTCGTTTGAAATGCATGCCGCGATCGAGGTGATGTGATCGGGCTGGAAAGCCTCCCACGCGGCGATTTCGCTTGCTCGAAGGCAGGAGACGTAAATGAAAAGCAACCTCCCGCAAGCGCGGGCGGCCAACGTGCCCGGCATCCCCGAACTCACCCGCACCCCGGCTCTTGGAGCTGCGGAGCGGCTCAGGCGCCCCGGCTCGTCATGGTTCGGCTGGACCAACCCGGTGCAGGAATATTGGGTAGATGCTTGCCAGCGGTGGCTCCTGACCCTGGATGCCCTGCGAGAGCGCGGCAACAATTATCTTGAGCAGAAGAGACTGATATCGCCAGCCGTTCTGAACTTCGCCTTCGAGGTTCTGATGGACGGACGGACTTTTGAGCGGCCGGTGAACTATGTTCTTGTTCGGATCACGCCACCGGCCGGCGTGACGGCCGATCCACGCAAGCGTCCGTTCGTTATTTTCGATCCGCGCGCGGGGCAAGGGCCGGGCATCGGCGGAATGAAGCATGAGAGCGAGATCGGCGAGGTCCTGCAGGCGGGACATCCCTGCTATTTCGTCGGCTTCCTCGAGAATCCCGCTCCGGGTCAGACCATAGAGGACGTTTGCCGCGCCGAGGCACGTTTCGTCGCCAAGGTCGGCGAGTTGCACCCGGAAGCGGAGGGCAAGCCTTGCTTGATCGGCAACTGTCAGGCCGGCTGGCAAATCATGATGATGAGCGCCATCCGACCGGATCTGGTCGGACCAGTCTTCGTCGCGGGTGCTCCGCTTTCATACTGGGCGGGTACGCACGGGAAAGCGCCCATGCGTTACAACGGTGGCCTGCTCGGCGGGACTTGGCTTACGGCACTCTCAGGCGATCTCGGCAATGGCCGGTTCGATGGCGCCCAACTGGTTGCCAACTTCGAGAATATGCATCCTTCGAACACCTATTGGAAAAAGCTTTATCACCTGTATTCGCAAATCGACACGGAAGTCTCCCGGTTCCTCGGATTCGAGAAGTGGTGGGGCAACCCGGTCCTGCTCAATGCCGAGGAGATGCAGTGGATCGCCGATGAGCTGTTCGTCGGCAATAAGCTCTCGAGCGGCCAACTGCGCACTTCGGATGGCATCCGTGTTGACTTGCGCAACATCAAGTCTCCGATCGTCGTGCTCTGTTCCAAGGGAGACGACATCACTCCACCGCAGCAAGCTTTGGACTGGATCCTCGACCTCTACGATCACGAGAATGAGGTGATCGCCAACGGTCAAACCATTGTCTACACGATCCACGAGAGTATCGGGCATCTGGGTATTTTTGTTTCCGGCAAGGTCGCGAGCAAGGAGGACAAGGAACTCATCCAGTTCATCGACATGATCGACGTGTTGCCGCCCGGCCTCTACGAGGCCGTGATCACGGAAGACGACGAGGTCAACAATCAGCCGCAGATCAACAGGCCCTACCGGTTCAGCCTGAAGCCGCGCACGCTCGGCGACATCCGAGCATTGGGCGGCAACGATGCGCAGGATGAGCTACGCTTCGCTACGGTTCGTGACGTCTCCGAGGTCAATCTGGGCCTTTACCGTACATTCGCCAGCCCGGTTGTGAAAAACCTCGTGACTGAGCAGAGCGCAAATCTGCTGCGTGAGCTGCACCCGAGCCGACTGCGTTTCGAGATATTTTCTGACAAGAATCCGTTCATGTCGCCGGTAGGCTCATGGGCGAATTCTATCCGCGTTAACCGCCAGGCCGTTTCCAGCGAGAATCCCTTCTTGCGCACGGAACAAGCGGCATCGGATTGGATCGTGAAATGGCTGGATGCCTTCACCGATGCCCGCGACGCAATGGTGGAAGGGATTTTCATGGCCACCTACGGCTCGCCGCTGCTGCAGTCGCTGGTCGGACTGCGCGCCGACGGTGCGCAGACGCGACGGCACATCGAGCGCGAGCTTGCCAGGGAGGCCGCGATCGAGCGCACGCGCGCGGAGCTGGAAAGGCGAATTGAGCAGGCCTCGCCGATTGAAGCCGCGCTGCGCGCGTTGATTTATGTGCGGCATCCACAACAGAGCTTCGACGAGCGCAGCTTCGAGATGCTGAAGGAGATCAACTCCGAGCTGCCCGAAACGGAGCGCATCAGCCTCGCTCGTTTCAAGGAAATGATGAAGGAGCAATTCCTGATTCTGATGCAGGAGCCGGAGCGGGCGACCGCCGCGATCCCGATGTTGCTGCCTGCGGGTCGCGGAGAACGGAATTCCCTGCTCGGAGTGATTCGACAAGTGGCCAATTCCGACGGGGCACTTGCGCAGGAAAGCAAGCGACGCCTGGCTCGCGTCGAAACCTTGTTTGGCGAGCCGAAGCTCAAGTCGCTGCCTTCGGGCGCCGCCTGACACAGCTCGACAGAGATACATTCGGCAGTGTCCCGCGAATTCGGTGCACAGGAGTTACCGCAATGGCCGACATGAAAGTTGGTTACGAAGAGATGCTTGCCCGTCGCAAGAGTCAGCCCCCCTTGCCGACCGCCGTCGTCTATCCCTGCAGCGAGGACGCGCTGATCGGCGCGGTCGAGGCAGCCAAGGCTGGGCTCATTGCGCCGCTGCTGGTTGGACCGAAAGAGCAGATCGGCAAGGTTGCCGCAAAGAGCAAGATTGATGTGTCGCCGTATGAGGTTGTCGCGACCGCCGATGCCGAAGAATCCGCAAGTGTTGCTGCCAATCTCGCCGGCAGCGGCAAGGCCGGCGCCCTGATGAAGGGAAGCCTGCACACCGATCAGTACATGCATGCGGTGCTGCAACGCGAGAATCGATTACGGACAAGCCGGCTGCTGAGCCACTGCATGCTCATCGCAGCCCCGGCCTATTCTCGACCAATCATCGTCAGCGATGTCGCGGTGAACATCGCTCCAGATCTCGATCAGAAGCGCGACATTGTTCAGAACGCAATCATCCTGGCGCGAGCGATAGGCATTTCCAAGCCCAAGGTGGCGATCCTTGCCGCGATCGAGACAGTCAATTCCAAGATGCAGGCGACGATCGACGCAGCTGTGCTCGCCAAGATGGCCGATCGTCGGCAGATCGTCGGCGGCATTGTCGATGGTCCACTCGATCTCGACATCGCTGTCGACAAGGAAGCGGCGCGAATCAAAGGCGTGGAGACACCGGTTGCCGGCGAAGCCGATATCCTCATCGCGCCCAACATCGAAGCCGGCAACATGATGTACAAGGAGCTCACCTTCATGGCCGGAGCACAAGCCGCCGGCCTGGTGATGGGCGCTCGCGTGCCGGTCATCCTGACCAGCCGTGCCGACAGCCCGCAGTCAAGATTGTTCTCTTGCGCGCTTGCCGTGCTTTTCGCCGAGGCGAGCAGCAAGGACCCCTCGCTTCTCCACCCTATCCTAGGTGAGTAAGTCACATGGCGAACGCATTCGTCGTCCTAAACGCCGGCTCGACCAGCGTGAAGTTTGCCGCCTACACCGGCGATGATCCGCATTCGCTCGATCTCGTCTGCCGCGGTCAGCTCGACGGCATTGGCTCACAGCCGAGCTTCGCTGCGAAGAACTCCAAGGGCGAGGTTATCGAGACGCATACCTGGAACAAGGAACGCCCTCTCGATCGGGAGGAGGCACTCAAATTCGTCATCACCTGGCTCGAGCGCCACGAAGCGGGCCTCAAGATCGTTGCGGTGGGCCACCGCGTCGTGCTGGGTGGGGTCGCTCACGAGCGGCCCACTCTCGTCGACGAAAAAGTGCTCGGAGAGCTCGAAAAACTCATACCGATCGTGCCGTTGCACCAGCCATTCGAGCTGGACGCCATCCGCACGCTGGCAAAAGCATATCCCAGGCTCCCGCAGGTCGCGGTGTTCGACACGTCCTTTCATCGGACAATGCCCGAGGTCGCACAACGGTACGCCCTGCCCGCAGCGGTGCTTGGCAACGAGATTCGGCACTGGGGCTATCACGGAATTTCCTACGACTACATCTCTCGCGCGCTTTCGCGCTACGCTCCCAAGGCACGAAGGGTGATTGCAGCGCATCTCGGCGGCGGCGCCAGCATGTGCGCCATGCTCGACGGCAAAAGCATCGACACCTCGATGGGCTTCAGCGCCACCGACGGATTGCCGATGGCGACGCGCTGCGGCGGGATCGATCCGTACATCCCGGTGTTTCTGCTGACGTCAAAGAAATGCAGTGTGGCCGAGCTCGAGACCATTCTCAACCAGAAGTCAGGGCTGCTTGGACTCTCTGGAATCAGCGGCGACATGCGGGTGCTGAAAGCCAGCAAGGCGCCGGCGGCAGCGGCCGCCATCGATCATCTCGTCTATCAGATCGTCAAGTTCGCGGGCGCTTATGCAGCCGTGTTAGGCGGACTTGACGCTTTGGTGTTCACTGCCGGTATCGGCGAAAATGATGCGCCATTGCGCGCAGAGGTGGTGACCAGGCTGGCGTGGCTCGGGGCGAGGCTCGACCGGGACGCCAATGAGCGCCATGGGCCGCGCATCTCAAGCGAAGACAGCAAAATATCGGTGTGGGTGATACCCACGAACGAGGAATTGATGATCGCCCGGCATACCGCAGCGATCGTGGGCGCGACGGTGCATTCTGTCTCGGTGAAGCCAGGCACCGCAAGAACGGTCAAAACAACCGCAGGCGCGGTGCAGGCAGGCGCTCCCTTCGACACTAAGTCAGTGGCTGAAACAGGATGAAAGCTGCACACGCGCCGGTGCCCTCCATGGTGATCGCCGGCGGAGCAGCCGATTCTCGTCTCCGCCGAGAGGAACAGGCCAATGAGACCCGCTCCGAAACTTGCTTGCTTGCAGGAAGAGCGGCGCCCGGGCGATATGTCGATGCTCGGCTCGGGGCTGACAAGGCCCAGCAACGACTCACGTCTTTCGCCCGCGAAGAGCCCGTCGAGCAACACATCGGCCGATCCCCACGCCAGGATATTCGGACTATCCCTGGCGGCGCTCTTGGCAGCCTCCCTGGTTCTGAACGCAGCATCTTCGTCGACCCGCATCTGTCAGGGGTCTGACCGCGACTTTCGCACTACCGGCACTAATTCAGTATTTGCCTCAACCCGCGTGCTTCCTGCGCCAGAAGGAGGTTCGCACGTGGAGCCATCCGGAACGATTCGTTCCAAAGATTGCGCAACGAACCAGGGCGGCGAGGAGCCGGGCTACTGATGAAAGCCGTTGTTTCAGAGCTCCCGGCAGATAGCTTGCTGCGGAAACAACCGGGCTGGCTCGAACACGAGGCAGTTGTCGGAGTTATCTTTTCACTCAAGACATATGCAGCGTCCTTGCTGGCGCTCTTTATCGCATTCTGGGCGGCGCTCGATGACCCCAGATGGGCGGTGCTGACGGTTTTCGTGGTGTCGCAGCCCGACAGCGGTCTCGTTGTCGCCAAGAGCTTCTACCGCATGCTCGGCACCGTCGCAGGGGTGCTCGTTTCGATTGCTCTCGTCTTTGCATTCGCCCAGTACGGCGAGCTGTTTTTGGCCTCCCTCGCCGCGTGGATCGCTTTCTGCTGTATCGCTGCGCGTACGGCGCGCAATTTCGCCTCCTATGGCTTCCAGCTGGCGGGCTACACCGCGGCCATCGTCGGTCTCCCCGCTGCCCTCGAGCCCAGCGGTGCTTATCCGCTCATCGTAGCGCGCTTCACGGAGATCTCCCTTGGGATCGCCTGCGCCGCGCTCGTCAGCCGTTTGATATTCGTGCGCGAGTTGAGACCGAAAGTCGTTGCGCTCGTGCATGATCTGACGCGTCGCGCCGACCACTTTGCAGCCCTTGCGATCGATCCTGCGGCTGACCGGGAGCGCGTCGCAGCCGAGCGCGCTCAGCTCACCAAGGACTTTGTCGCGGTCGAGGCAATGCAGCAGTCGGCATTTTTCGAGAGCGCCGACGCTCGTCTTCGCTACAACGCCCGGCGAGAGTTGCGGGACGCCGCGGTGGAGCTTTGTGCGGTCGTGGAGGGGGCCGCGGCGCGCCGTGTTAGTCCGATGCCGGACTCTGCGACCACAAGTCTACGGGAATTGATCTGCGATGCGAATGACACGCCTGCCGGAAACGGTGCGGTGGTGTCGACGCTCGTACGCGCCGCAGATGAGCAAGCCGTCGCGCGGGCGCGCGTGCGCCTTCGGCAATCCGTGACGGCCTTCGAGCGAGGTGAGGACCTACCAGCGCCGAATGTCGCTGACGGCTTTTGGTCGGATCCCGTAGACGCGGCCCTGACCGCGATCCGCTGCGCGCTCGCAATCGCGATCACATCCGCCTTCTGGTTCGTGACGGCCTGGCCGAATGGCCCGACCGCAGTGGTCGTAGCGGCGGTCGTGTGCACTCTGTTCGCGACAATGCAGCGGCCGGATAAAATCGCCTTGGCCTGTATCGCAACCGTGCTTGTAGCGGCCGTACCGGTTTTCGTGACGCAGTTTCACCTTATGCCATTGGCGGTAGACTTTCCTTCGATGGCGGTGGCGATCGCACCCCTGCTGCTGATCAGCGGCTACATTCTCGCGCAGCCCGGAATCGGGCCGCTGGGCATGCTCTCGGCTGTCTACTTCACGTATGCGTCAAGCATCAACAACGTCATGAGCTACGACGCGGTGGCATTTCTCAATTCTTCGTTTGCCGTCCTGGTGGGAATCGGAGTTGGGGCCGTGCTGTTTGCGACCTTCTTCCCCGAGACCCCGGCGCACGCGAGCCGGCGCTTTCGCCGGCAGATTCTGGTCCATCTGAGCCGCCTCGCCAGTGCCCGCCGGCCCGACGTTCGATCTTATGAGCGCGCCCTGTGCGAACAGCTCTGGACAATGCTTGCCGGTCTCAAAGACGAGCCTGCCGCCGCGCACGCGTGCTTGGCGCGCGCAGTCGCCGGTCTCTCCGCTGGACAAGCGATCGGCCGACTGAGAACCGCTATTGACGCAGGCACGCTCGCGCCCGGAATCGCTACCCAGGGCTCGGATCTGCTCGACCGGCTGTCGCGGATCCTTCTTCATCCCTCGCCGGCGAAATTCGTCAAAGCGGCGTGGGCGGCACATGCGCTTCGTTGCGATGCACTCGCCGCGGCGCGGGTCACCAACAAAACAGAGGAGATCGAGGCATTGGGCGACGTGTTGGTCGGAAGTGAGGTGCTTCGTTCCGATCTCATGAGGGCTCGCGTGCCTCTGCAGGAGGACCGGAATGTTCTCCGAAATTGATGTTCTTGGCGCCTTCGTGCCGGCGCTCGCTCTCTGGTTCGTGGTTGCCCTGGCGGTCTTCGTCGCCACCGATGCGCTGCTGACCGCGGCGCGCGTCTACCGCCTGTTCTGGTATACGCCACTCGTCCGCCTCGCTCTGTTCATTTATTTCTTTTGCGGGATCGCGATGATCGCGAGCATGCGCTGAGGAGCTGTCGATGCTGACGATCGTACGTGTATTGCTTACGCTTATCTTCCTCGCTGTAGCGGGTTTTCTCGGCTATGACATGGCCAACTACTATCTCTACTCGCCATGGACCCGAGACGCCCGTGTCCGTGCCGACGTGGCAACGGTGGCGCCCGACATTTCCGGTTGGGTTGATGATATTCGCGTGCGGGATAATCAATTCGTGCACAAGGGCGACGTGCTCTTCCTAATCGACCAGGAGCGCTTTCGACTCGCGCTCGCAGATGCCGAAGCCACGCTCGCGGCGCGGCACGCTCAGTATCTCATGTTGCTCGAGCAATACGAGCGGCGCTCGAAACTGACGCCCGGGTATTCCGTCACTGTCGAAACCCTCGACAACGCGCGCCGACAGTCGGAAACAGCAGCCGCCAACTACCAGCAGGCGATTGCTTCGCGCGACACCGCTGCTCTGAACCTCAAGCGAACCGAAGTGCGCGCGTCAGTCAATGGTTTCATCACCAATCTCAATCTTGCAAAGGGCACCTATGCCTCGCAGGGCAAGCCGGTGATGGCCCTGATCGACAGCGATTCGTATCGGGTCGGCGCGTATTTCGAGGAAACCAAGATCCCGCACATCAGACCCGGCGCCAGCGCCGAGATTTATCTCATGGACGGATCCCCTGCGCTGCAAGGAACCGTCTCAGGCATATCAATGGGCATCACGGACCAGGATAACAAGGATGGCCCAGAGCTCCTCTCTTCGGTCAATCCCTCATTCACCTGGGTGCGACTGGCGCAGCGCATTCCTGTCAGGATCCACATCACGCACGTGCCACCCGGCGTCTTGATCAGCGCGGGCATGACCTGCACCGTCGTGATAAAGGAAGGCGCGGCGCCTGCAATCGGGCGCGGCCTCAAGAAAATCATGGCGGCGATTTTTGGAACACCTTCGAGTTAGCTTCAAGACTGCGAGGGTGCTGGACGTGCCCGAACGGCTGCTCGCCATTACCGACGAGATGATCGAATAGCGGTGCTTTTTTGCTGCGGCGCGTTGCGACGCGAATGGCACAAAGCAGACCCACCGAGACGATCTGCTATTTTGTCTGCTTTCGGGGACCGGCTACATTAGCCTAAACGACAGCGAGTACCCTACGTTGCATCGACCATTCAAGCGATGCTGTCATGATGGTGTGCCAGCAAAAAGTCGACGAACGTCACACCCAAAAACTGCGCCTCTCCGTTTTCCGATCTGTTTCCTATAAAGTCTTCTTGCGACAACGGCATACGCATCTCGGCAAACACCTTGAATTTCTGAAATCCCTCAAGGGTCCTGGACACGGCTGGCGCGACCCGTTGCGATATCGAACTGTCTTAGCAATTGAGGAGCTTCCCCGATGACGATCATCGATTCCCAGGTCCACGCTTATGAGGCGAACACTCCGAAACGACCCTGGCACAGTGTGCCGAACTGGCCCGATCACGTCACGGGTGACGAGATGGTGGCGGCGATGGACAAGGTCGGGGTCGACGGCGCGATCTTCATCTCCGCCTTTTCCATGTATCGCTACGACGCGAGTTATGCGGTGGAAGTGCAACGGGCCCATCCCGGTCGGTTCGCCATCGTCAAGCCGGTCGACCCAGACGATCCGGCGGTGGCCGATGTCGTCGCCGACTGGAAGAATACGCCGGGCACGGTCGGCATCCGGATCATCCTGACGAAGGAGGCGAAGCGCGAGCCAAACGACCCGGGCCTCGACCACATCCTGCGCGCG
>Ga0209239_1001652_pt1 | contig 13332 bp, 13 predicted proteins | sample GraSoi013_2_20cm_FD_185824 | JGI IMG/M metagenome (GOLD analysis project Ga0209239, IMG submission 185824) | Grasslands soil microbial communities from the Angelo Coastal Reserve, California, USA - Sample 10_02_2013_2_20cm (SPAdes) (version 2) | ecosystem: Environmental > Terrestrial > Soil >...
TCCGGCTCGATATCGCTGGCAAATAGTTGTGCCCTGACCTTCCCCAATTCTTCGACCCATCCCGCGTATTCCGGTCCGAACTGCGCCTCGAGCTCACGACGAATCCGTTGCGCTAGCGCGGGACTCTGTCCTTCGGTCGAGATCGCGACCTGAAATTGTCCTCTGCGAACTACCGCGCCGTAATAGAAATCGCAGTGCTCGGGATCATCCACGGCGTTGCACAATATGTTTCGCTGCTGAGCTTCGCGAAAAATAGTTTCATTCACGGCCCTGGAGGAAGTCGCCGCAATCACTAAGACCGTTCCGTCCAAGTCCGGGGCCTCGAAACTCCGAGCTTCCCAGGTAATCACGCCAGTGTGTGCCCACTCTTCCACGACGGAGTTTGCCTGAGGCGCAATCACTCGGACTTTCGCACCGGACTCAAGCAGGCTGCGAATCTTGGACTGGGCCACGTTGCCGGCGCCAACAACCAGGCATTTGCGGCCTTCGAGTTTGAGAAATAGAGGAAACAAACTCATCGTTAACCCTCCACCGCGTGCGGAACTCGTCCGGGCGACGGATCGCGCACGGCGACGGCGATCACTTCCCCTGCCAGAGATTCCCGCAAGTTCTCATCACTGTGCCGCGCAAAGAATTGCCGCAGGTTCTCTCCGGACAGGCTCTCATCCAGATAGCGGCGTAGAAGGCGCTCGATTGCGTCCGGCACTTCATTGGCCAGGCAGCGATATCCGATGGGACGAGCAATGCCTTGATTGAGACCCACAGCGCCACCGACGCAGAAGTAGTAGGCATCCTGCAAACGGCCATCCACCTTGATCTTCTTGCCTTCGATGCCGATATCTGCGATCCAGTGCTGGCCGCAACTGTTGGGGCATCCGGTAACGTGCAGTTTTAGGTGCTGCTCGAATCCGGGCAATCTTTCTTGCAGTTCTTCGACCAGCCAGCGCGAAAAACTTTTTGTCTCGGTGATGGCGAGCTTGCAGAATTCGGAGCCGCTGCACGCGATTGCGCCACGCCAGAATGGAGAGCCACCGACGCGCAATCCGATTGCATCCAGTTCGATCGCAAGTGCTTCCACGTTGCGATGGGGCACGTTGATGATCAGCAGGTTCTGCATGTTTGTGGTACGAAGCTCGCCACCGGCAAAGCGTTCCGCCAGATCGGCCGCGCCACGCATCTGCTGTGCCGTTATCCGACCGCGCAATACAGCAGCGCCCACATAACAGAACTCAGACTGTTTCTGAGGATGGATTCCAACGTGATCCCGATAAACATCGTCGGGCGGAATTTCCGAGGCCGCGGGGTCAAGACGAAACCCGATTCGCTGCTCGAGTTCGGCTTGAAAACTTGCCGGAGTCCATCCGTGCTTCAGGAACAGAAATTTAAGTCTCGCCCGTTCACGATTCTCGCGGAGCATCTCGCTGTCCCTGAAAATCTCAGCAACGCCTTTGAGGACAGGGATTGCCTGATTCCAGCCCACAAAGGCGTTCAGACGCAAACCGAGGTGCGGATCGGTTGACAATCCTCCACCCACACGAAGCGAGAAACCGATTTCCGAGTCGGCGCCACTGGTGCGGCGAATCGCAGTCAGGCCAACATCGTTGATCTCGGGATAGGCGCACCACACCCGGCATCCGGTAATGCAGATCTTGAACTTGCGCGGCAAGTTGTAAAAATCGCCATTGCCAACGAAAAATTGATTTGCCTCAAGCGCCAGTTGCGAGGTGTCACAAATCTCGTCAGCATCCACGCCCGCGAGCGGGCAGCCGGTGATGTTGCGGGTGTCGTCACCACACGATCCTTTGGTAGTCAGGCCGGCGCTCCACAATTGGTCCAGCAACTCAGGAAGATCTTCAATCGTCACCCAATGAAGTTGAACGTTTTGCCTTACGGTCAAATCGGCGGACCCACGCGCGTAGCGTTCAGTCACTGAAGCGATAGCTCGAAGCTGGTGGGAAGTGAGTAAGCCGCCGGGAATCCGAATGCGGACCATGAAGTACGGCAGCGCCCTGCCTTCACCGCCTCGTCCACCAACGACGCCAGCGCCGTCTCCCTGAGTGTAAACACCCCACCAGCGGAAGTACGTCCCGATCCACTCCGGCGGAATTGAGGTGAAACCATCGCGCGAAAACCGACGGATTTCGTCGAGGCCTTCCCAAGGATTTTTCTCCCTCTTGAGTCGCTCGACCCGTTGCGCTTTCGTTTCTGTGACTGAATTTGGCATAAAAAAAACCCACCGCCAGCGATTCGCACTGGCGGTGGGTCGATAAGTGCTGAGTTTAAAAAATTCTTAGGTCAGCAGCCTCCCTGCGCCAGTGGACACACGCATACAACAACAAGTACAGAACTGGCAGCAAGTATAGGAAGCTGAGATCATCGTTTTCATAGTAGAGATTGGGATGGGGAGCTGTCAAGATTGCTGGTGTGAAGTTTGCATCGAAACTTTGAATCTTGGCCATCGAAAAAACGCGGGCCAGTCGGCTGCGCGCGTCTAGGAGGGCCGATATCCGAATAACTTTCGGCACTCCGGCCTTAAGAAACTGCCGAAAACAGGAGCATCAAGGCCGCCCTTTTCAAGAACGTATTTGCACGAAATCAGACAGGCCCGCCATTTGAATTCCTCGGTACCGTGTTTCTTGCCGTAGGCGGTGATATCTTCCTGGGAAACGCCGAACACCACAGCTCCGATCTTCGACCACACGCAGGCGCCTGCACACATCGCACAAGGTTCGTGGGTGGAATACAAAACGAAATCCGGTAGATATCGGCCGTAGCCGGAGGAAACATATTTCAATGTTTCAAGCTCTACATGCTTGATGGACGAACCTGAAGTCTTCACCCGGTTGCCGGCAGAGGCGATAACCACTTCCTGTTTTCCAATAAGACGCGTGATCACGGCACCGATGGGATAGTCGCCCCGGTCGCGTGCGCGCTTTGCCTCCGCGATCGCAAGCTGCATGAATTTTTTCTTCGGTTTGTAGGTGGGAGGAATCATTCAAGCTCCCGGGCTTTCTAAAACTGCATAACGCGAATAAACAATCCAGCGAGACAGCCTCCCAATAGCGGGCCAATGACAGGAACAGCAGCGTACCTCCAATCCGAATGACCCTTGTTAGAAATCGGTAGAAGCGCGTGAGCGATACGAGGACCCAGGTCTCGTGCGGGATTGATGGCATAGCCGGTGGTTCCTCCCAAGGAAAGGCCGATGCCCCACACCAGGCAAGAAACCAGATACGGTCCTAATGGACCGATGGGTAGGAGCGCCGCGACCGCCTTAGAAGAAAACGCTCCTACCACGAATACAAGCACGAACGTGGCGATAATCTCACTGGTCACATTGTTCGCGCTGCTTCGAATTGCAGGAGACGTACAAAAACAGGCACGCTTGACATCGGTATCAGGCGTTTCACGCCAGTGGGGCAAGAAATGCACCCAAACTATTGTCGCGCCCGCGAAAGCACCCGCAAGTTGCGCCGCAGCGTATGGAATGACTTTGGCAAAGCTGCCCGATTGGATGGCAAAAGCCAACGTTATAGCTGGATTGAGATGAGCGTCGGGACTGCCGCATGCGACCGCAGTGAAAATTCCCGCCATCACTGCAAATGCCCAGCCGGTCGTAATGACGAGCCAACCGCCGCCCTCTGCTTTGGAGCGTCTCAAAAGGACGCCCGCCACAACGCCGTCCCCCAGCAGAATCATAACGAGTGTCCCCATGAATTCGCCGAGGATTGGAGATGGCATGTGGTCGCGGCTCCTATGTGGTCAGTCCACCCAGTCCATGGATCGGGTCACAGCTTTCTTCCATAGCCGGTACAACTCTTCACGCTTTCGCTTCTCCATGTTCGGCTTCCAGGTATGTCCGGCTGACCACTGTGAACGCAGGTCGTCGAGATCTTTGAAAAAACCTACAGCCAGTCCGGCCGCGTAGGAAGCGCCCAGCGATGTGGTTTCTGTTACCACCGGACGCACCACAGGACGGTCGAGTATATCAGCCTGAAACTGCATCAACAGATCGTTGGCCACCATGCCTCCGTCGGTGCGCAGTACATTCAGAGCGATGCCGGAATCTTTTTCCATCGCCTCCAGGACTTCACGGGTTTGGAACGCCGTAGCTTCGAGAACAGCGCGGGCGAGATGTGCTTTGGTCGCGTATCGAGTAAGTCCGGTGATCACGCCGCGAGCGTCGTGTTTCCAGTGCGGCGCGTAGAGGCCGGAAAATGCGGGAACAAAATAAACGCCACCATTGTCGTCCACAGTGCGCGCGAGATCTTCGATTTCGCTGCTGGTCTGGATGAGTCCGAGGTTGTCACGCATCCACTGCACTAGTGCACCAGTGATTGCGATGCTGCCTTCGAGCGCATAGTTTGCGGGCTGCTCGCCAAGTTTGTAGGCAACAGTTGTTAGTAGTCCGCATGTTGACTGCACTGCGCGTAGACCGGTGTTCATCAACAGGAAACAGCCGGTGCCGTAAGTATTTTTGGCTTCGCCGGGCGCGAAGCAGCTCTGTCCCACTAGCGCCGCCTGTTGATCACCGAGGATACCGGCGATGGGCACGCCCTTCACCGCGCTATGGGTGGCAAGCCCATATGCTTCGCTGCTGGACCGGATTTTCGGCAGCATCGCTTCCGGGACGCCCAACTCCTTGAGTAATTCCTTGTCCCACGACAGCGTTTGCAAGTTCATTAATTGGGTGCGGCTGGCGTTGGTAACGTCAGTGACATGGACTCCGCCGTTGGGACCGCCGGTCAAATTCCATAACAGAAACGTGTCGATGTTGCCGAACAGCACATCTCCCATTTCTGCCTGCTCGCGAATTTCGGGCACGTGCTCGAGCACCCAGCGGATTTTCAGGCCGCTGAAATACGTAGCTAAGGGAAGGCCGGTTTTCGCGCGGAAGCGATCTGGTCCTCCGTCGCGGGCAAGTTCGGAAACATAGTCGGAAACTCGCGTGTCTTGCCACACCAAGGCATTGGCTACGGGCTTGCCGGTCTTGCGATTCCACACAACCGTGGTTTCACGCTGATTGGCGATCCCAATGGCAGCGATGTCGCCAGCACGAAGGCCGCGCTGTTGCATCGCCTCAGTGATCACGTCTTGAGTACGCCGCCATATTTCCTCGGCATCGTGCTCCACCCATCCCGGCTGAGGATAAATCTGTTCATGCTCTTTTTGCGCTGTGGCTACGGCCCTGCCGGAGCGATCGAAGACGGTGAAGCGCGTGCTGGTGGTGCCTTGATCAATTGCTCCGATGTAACTGGCCACGCTCACCTCGTTTTTCTCCTCGCCGCTCGCGAGATATCAGGGCGAATTAGTCTACAACCAACAGCGGTCAACAACCCCAGCAACAGTTTTCGCTTGCGAGATTCCAGGTCGTCCGCAAAATTGGAAATCTGGGGATTGACAATCTTTGGATGTTGTCTTACGGTATTCAATTATGACTTCGCTGTTGCACCATCGCCATCACCATCATCATCCGGTGGCCAGGGTGTCGGCGAAGCTTCAGACCTAATAGACCAAGCAATAATCAGGTTGAGCCCGCTGACGCGCTTCACGCCAGCGGGCTTTTTGCTTTTGCGGCAAAAGAGGACTCACATGACGAAACTCGACTTCGACAAGATGCAAGGTCTGGTCCCGGCAGTGCTTCAGGATGCTGACAGCGGCGAGGTGTTGATGCTCGGCTTCATGAATCCGGCGGCGCTGGCAGAGACTCTGCGCAACGGCTATGCCACTTTTTTCAGTCGCACCCGCAACCAGCTCTGGACCAAGGGCGAGACCTCGGGCAATCGCGCCCAAGTGATCTCGATCAGCACCGACTGCGACCGTGACACTTTGCTGCTCCGCGTTCGCATGCTCGGGGATGGACTGATTTGCCATCGAGGCACCCGGTCTTGTTTTACCGAGAGCGTTTTTACTGAGAGCCTGCCTCGATCTCCGGAATTTTCAGGAGCCACAGAATGAAGATTCGTCTGGGTGTGCCCAAAGGCAGTTTGCAGGAAGCTTCCCTGCAGCTTCTCGGCCGCGCCGGCCTGAATGTCTTCACCAATGGGCGTTCCTATCTCGCTTCCACCAATGATTCCGAGATTGAATGCATGCTGATTCGCGCCCAAGAGATGGCCAGGTATGTGGAGCACGGGGCATTGGATGTAGGAATCACAGGACTCGACTGGGTACTGGAAAGCGGCCTCGCAGTAGTGACGGTCGCCGACCTGATTTATGCCAAGCAGAGCCGGGGAAAAGTGCGCTGGGTGGTGGCTGTTCCGGAGGATTCGTCGTACCAGACCGCCAGGGATCTCGACGGCTGTACCGTCGCCACCGAACTGGTGCAAGTGACGCGTAAATATTTTGCTGAGAAAAATATACCCGTGAACGTCGAGTTCTCCTGGGGCGCCACCGAAGTCAAACCTCCAATGCTGGCGGATGCCATTGTCGAGGTGACTGAGACCGGCAGCTCTCTCCGCGCCAACCGTCTTCGCATTATCGACACCGTTCTCGAATCCAACACTCAAATTGTTGCCAACCAGCGGGCTTGGGCCGATCCGTGCAAGCGCCAGAAGATTGAAAATCTGGCGCTGATGTTGTGCGGCGCTCTGCACGCCCATGGACGCGTCGGCCTGATGCTCAATGTTCGTCGCGAAGATCTGGAAGAAGTCCTGTCAGTTCTTCCAGCTCTCAAGAATCCAACGATCTCTACGCTAAGTAATCAGGACTGGGTTGCAGTGAACACCATCATCGAGGATAGCGAGGCGTGGAAAGTCATTCCGCGACTTAAGGCCGCAAAGGCGCAAGGCATCGTTGAGTATCCGCTCAATAAGGTGGTGATGTGATGAGAACACTCGAGGGTGACGCCGCGCGCTCCTATGTCTCGAGATTGGCGAATCGCGCCGAGGATCTGGACAAAGTGAGCAAGAGAGTGCGCCGGATCGTGGGCAATGTTCGCCGCGACGGGGACGGCGCGCTTCGCGGATATGCTCAGCGTTGGGATGGGCTCGCGGAAAATCAGGCGGTGCAGGTGGATCCTGCCGAGATTTCCAGTGCATGGCGGCAGGTTTCTTCAGAATTTCGTTCGGCACTGCGGCAGGCAGCGGTCAATGTCCGCCAATTCGCTGCGTGGCAGAAACCGAAAGCATGGACTCGAACTCAAAACGGAATTTCAGTGGGACAGATCATTCGTCCCTTGGGATCCGTGGGGTGCTACGTGCCTGGCGGAAGATATCCCCTGCCCTCGACATTGCTTATGACCGTAATCCCGGCTCAGGTGGCCGGGGTCAAACGGATCTTTGTTGTATCTCCTCAGCCGCGACTGGAAACCCTTGCTGCGGCGGCGCTCCTCGGCGTACGTGAGCTCTACCGCGTGGGTGGGGCGCAGGCGATCGCCGCTCTCGCCTATGGTACTGAGTCAATTCCACGCGTGGATAAAATCGTCGGTCCGGGAAATGTTTATGTGACTGCTGCCAAGAAACTTGTCGCTTTCGATTGTTCTATTGATTTCCTCGCGGGCCCGACTGAGATCGTAATAGTGAGCCATCGAGGAAAACCGCTCCTGATCGCCAGTGATCTGGTGGCTCAGGCCGAGCATGATCCTCACGCGGTGGTTGTCTTCATCACGACATCCCGTCAATTGGCAAAAGACGTCGCAACTTCGGTGACAAGCTTGGCGAGAAATAATCCCATCGCACGACGTTCCCTTGCGAACAAAGGCGTAATCCTTCTGGCGTCCTTCCGCTATGAAGCGATGGATTGGGCGAATCGCCTCGCGCCCGAGCACATCACGGTTGACGCGGAGGATCTCCCGTTGTTGCGGAATGCCGGATCCGTGTTTGTGGGTGACTATTCTCCGACAGCAGCCGGCGACTACGCTTCTGGACCGAATCATGTGCTACCGACGGGCGGTCTGGCTCGTTGTCGAGGTGGTCTCACGGTCTCGGACTTTCTGAAAATCATTACCGTGCAACGGCTGACCAAAGCGGGCCTACGTGGTATCGCTCCGGTCCTTGAAACGATGGCGAAGGCTGAAGGGTTAAAGGCCCATGCCCAGTCGGTTCGCTTGAGGTATGCCAATGCTTAGAGCACGGCGCGCGATTCAGGACCTGCGGGAGTATCGGCCTCCCCTCGGAGATCGTCTTGGGCTACGGATGGATTTCAATGAAAACACCGTGGGCGCATCGCCCCGCGTGCTGCATTGCCTGCGCGAACTGACCCTGGAACAACTGGCCCGATATCCGGAGCGCGAATCTGTGGAGCTTTCACTCGCCGAATTTTTTCGAGTGCGGTCGGAAGAACTTCTGCTCACGAATGGCGTGGACGAGGCCATTCATCTTATTTGTGAAACATTTTTGGAGCCCGACGATCAGGCCGTCATCGTCGTGCCAACTTTCGGCATTTATGAGTTATTCGTCGGTGCGACGGGGGCGCAGCCGGTTCCAGTTCTTGCCAAGCAAGAGTTCGCGTTTCCCACGGAAGATGTGCTTGCAAACCTAAATGACCGTACCCGTTTGGTTGTGATTGCGAATCCCAACAATCCAACCGGTCAGGTGGCAAGCAGAGCTGACCTGTTGCGTATTGCGCATACGGCTCCGCGGGCTGCAATTTTGATAGATGAAGCCTACTTTGAATTCTATGGAGAGACTCTCCTCGATCAAATCGGTCGTCTCCCGAATCTTTTTGTTGCACGCACTTTCTCCAAGGCTTACGGGTTGGCGGGACTGCGCATCGGCGCGCTAATGGGTTCTGCTGAGCAAATCAGTGCTGTCGGTCGTGTTGCTTCGCCCTACAACGTAAATTCCGTTGCCTTGGCGTGTTTGCCGGCAGCTTTGCACGATCAGAGTTTTGTGCAGCATTACGTTGACGAAGTCCGTCAAGGCCGAGAGCGTCTACAAGACACGCTTCGCTCGCTGGGTATCAGATACTGGCCAAGTCATGCAAACTTCGTGCTCGCGAACCTTGGCCAACAGCACCGAGGTTTTGTGGACGAAATGCGGCGGCGTGGTGTTCTAGTGCGCGATCGCTCCCAGGACCCTGGCTGCGACGGTTGCGTTCGCATCACAGTCGGTGCCGCCGAACATATGGACCAGTTGTTAGCCGCAATTCGCGCGACCATTGCTGACATCGGACTTCTGAAGGGAGTGCCGGCGTGAGGAAAGGCCAAGTTCATAGAAAAACGGCCGAGACTAACATCCGTGTCCAACTAAACGTGGACGGACGCGGCAAGTATCAGGTTTCCACCGGTATTCACTTCTTCGATCACATGCTGCATCTTTTTACCCGCCACGGTGGTTTCGACCTTAAGTTGCGCGCTGAAGGAGATCTGGAGGTCGATCAACACCACACGGTGGAAGATGTGGGCATCGCCTTGGGTCAAGCCTTCGATCAAGCCCTGGGCAGCAAACGCGGTATTTTGCGCGCAGGATATTTTCTGATGCCGATGGATGAGACCCTCGCCCTGGCCGCGGTAGATTTCGGTGGCCGCTCATCGGCGGTCGTGGACACCAAAGTTCGCGTGCGAGCCGTCGGCGACCTGCAAGCGGAGTTGGTCCATGACTTCTTTGAAGGATTTGCTCGCGGCGCCCGTGCCAACGTCCATGCGCGCGTTTTGTACGGACGTTCCAGTCATCACAAGATCGAATCGCTGTTCAAAGCATTTGCCCGCGCCTTGCGAGCGGCTTGCTGGGTTGATCGCCGTATGGCGCGGATGTTGCCCACTACGAAGGGACTGCTGTGATCGCGATCCTGGATTACGACGCCGGCAATTTGGCTTCTGTGAAAAAGGCAGTGGAATATCTGGGATACCCGTGTGTCGTGACCTCCGACCCGCTCGAGGTGGAACGCGCGGACAAAATATTGTTACCGGGAGTCGGGCACTTCTCGGCAACATCGAATCTCGAGGCACGAGGTCTCAGCGCCGTAGTGCGAAATGCCATGTCGCGGGAAATTCCGCTTCTCGGCATTTGTCTGGGAATGCAGTGGATGTTCGAGTCCTCGGAGGAAGCTCCGGAGGTGCTCGGCCTGGCGTGGTTTCGCGGACAGTGTCAGCGTTTTCCTGATCGCATCAAGGTCCCGCATGTCGGCTGGAATCAATTGCGGGTTCGCAACACTGGACGCCTCTTTCAGAACATCCCTTCCGGTACCTTCATGTACTTCACTCACAGCTACTGGGCGCCCGTAGTCGAATGCACCACTGCGGAATGTGAATACGGGACCGCATTCTCGGCTGGGGTTGAACGCGGCAGTCTGTTTGGCGTGCAATTCCACCCGGAGAAGTCCGGTGACCCAGGGCTGACGTTATTAAGAAATTTCTGTGAGCTTTGAAATGCTGACCAAACGCGTTATCGCTTGCCTGGATGTCGATGCCGGCCGCGTGGTGAAAGGTGTGCACTTCGCCGATTTACGCGATGCCGGAGATCCGGCCGAACTGGCCCCGGCCTATAGCCGTTCCGGCGCGGACGAAATTATCTTGCTTGATATCTCCGCCGCAAACCAGAAGCGCTCGACTCTGCTGGAAATTGTCCGCAAAACCGCTCAACACCTTTTTGTACCGTTCACGGTTGGTGGCGGTATTCGCTCGCTTAATGACGCCACCGCTGTCTTCGACGCCGGAGCTGACAAGATTGCAGTTAATTCGGCTGCCCTGGAGAATCCTGCACTTATCTCACAGATCGCCCGGCGTTATGGATCTCAAGCTGTAGTCGTTGCGGTGGACGCGAAGTCGTCTTTCACTCTGCGCGGGAATTACGAAGTTTGGGCCTGCGGAGGCAAGCAGTCTACCGGGAAAGAAGTTCTGGCCTGGGTTCGAGAAACAGAAGATCGAGGTGCCGGAGAAATCCTGCTCACTTCAATTGACCGCGACGGCACCGGTGATGGCTTTGATTGCGAATTGACCGCCAGGGTGGCTGTTGCTGTCCGGATTCCGGTCATCGCGTCCGGCGGCGCAGGTAATGCCTGCCACTTTGTACAGGTTTTTAAGGAGGGAAAGGCAGACGCTGCTCTGGCGGCCTCCGTCTTTCATTACGGAATTAATACTCTTTCTGGTTTGAAGCAGGAGCTCGCACTCGCAGGCCTGCCGGTGAGATGGCCGTGCTGATTCCATCGATCGACATCATGGACGGAAAGATCGTCCAGTTAGTGCAGGGAAAAAGGAAAGCGTTGGAGTTCACCAGCTTCGAACCTTGGGTTCAGCGCTTTTCCAGTTATCCCCTGGTGCAGCTAATCGATTTGGATGCCGCCATGCAAAAAGGCCACAACCGCCCCCTGATCGAAAAGATTTCAAAAAGACTTTCATGTCAGGTGGGTGGCGGAATCCGTTCGCTCGAAGCTGCAGCAGTCGCAATCGAAGCAGGTGCTCGTAGCGTAATTCTGGGATCGGCGTTGGTCCGTAACGATGAACCTGATGTTGAATTTGCGGAATGTTTGTTTTCCAGACTAGGCGCCCAACGTCTGGTTTTCGCAATCGATTCCCGGGCTGGCAGAGTGGCCGTCCACGGTTGGCGAGATCGCACCGAGCTCACGCCATTTCGCATGATTCAAATCCTGGAACCGTGGTGTAGTGCGTTTCTCTACACTCACATCGACACCGAAGGAATGATGCAAGGGGTCTCTTGGGAAGTCGTCCGGCAATTGAGATCCGCGACGCAGCGGCGTCTTTTCGTGGCCGGAGGAATCAGCAGTCAACGTGAGATTGCGGAGTTGGACAGGTTGAATGTGGATGCCGTCGTGGGCATGGCTATCTACACCTCACGATTGAAAGTATGAGCGCCCTAGTCCCATCTGCCCCGACTGCGGTCACTTTCCGAACCTAACCTGCGGATGTAGCCTAGTTACAAACCTTAGTAACTTGCGCCAGTCTCTGGTGGTTGTAGGATTCGTCCTATCATGGCATTCCGCTCTCTATTGCTCTGCGAACACGAGGCCACCGCTCGCCTAGTGGGTCGTGTTTTCAGAGACCTGGGAGTGGACATGGAGCACCTGACCGCAAGTGATATCGCAGTTGAAAAGATCAAACAAGGGAGTTTCGACGCGGTGGTTGTAGACGACGCCGACCCAACAGGTGCCGCGCTTGTGCTTGAAGCCGCACGATCTTTGACTTCCTCAAAGAAATGCCTCGGAGTTGTTCTGGCCCATTCCCAGACAAGTTTAGGGGTTGCGTTTGGGGCAGGAACCCACTTGGTGATTTACAAGCCTATCGCCGCCGACCGCGTTCGCAGCGGGTTGACCGCGGTCCGCAACTTGATGGGACGCAAACATCGCCGGCAGTCCCCACGGGTTCGGGTTGAAATTGACGCTACCTTGTCTCGGGAAGGCAAAGCTGAGCGTCGTGCGGTTATTATTGATCTGAGTGAGGGTGGAGCAGCGCTTCGTATTGACGGATCATTAGCTGCTTCTGAGCCGCTAAACCTCACTTGCGTACTTCCGGGTACATCGAATTCACTCAGTGCGACGGCTGAAATAGTTTGGCGGGATGCGCAGGGATGGCTGGGGGTTCGCTTCGTTGATTTGACTGGGGACTCTCAGCGAGTATTGCGAGACTGGGTGAGTAGTAATTCCCGAACACGAAATCCGATCGCAACGCAGACCAAGCGGTAACAATCAAGAAATCAGCACCGAGGAAGCCCTCAGGTCCAATCTATGGATCCACCGGGCTAGCGGGATCGTCTCCCTGCAGCAACACCCAGAGCAGTAATCCTCCCACTGCTCCGGCACCAGCCGCGACGGCGTATGGAGAATCCAGGACAGCGCCGCCAGCCGCAGGTGCCGCCCCGGCCGCTCTCCTCCTCTTTTTCCGGTTCTCCGAATCATCCCGCGTGGTCTGCTCGCCCTGGGCCAGCGTGCTCGTCTCAGTTCCAGTGCTCACGCTCACATCACCCGTGCGGGCCATGATCTCTACGGTGCCGCTCACATCCCTCACTTCAAATACTGTCTGCGCGCTGGATACCGGCACCACTCCCACGCCCCCGTCCCGAATGCTCATACCGTTCGTGGTCGACACCGTCACAGCTCCATGCTCCACCGACACCGCATTGCCTTCATACTTCACCAGTGAATCTGACTGAATCATCACGCTCGAACCCGTCGCATTGATATGGACCACTGCGTCCGGCTTGGTCTGCACCAAATCGCCGGGAAAAACCGCAGAACTGCGTGGCACGCTGGCGCCATTGATCCAGGCCGTTCCCTTGGCATACAGCATGGCTGCCCCAGAATCAGCCGCCAGCAGCGCTCCGGGTAGTAAGCCAATTAGCACCCAGCAGAAAATGTTGCGCAGTCTCGATGGATGCATCTCCGACTCCAATCCTGTCAAAGTATTGTGCGCCATGGGTAGCGCGTGCGGCAATGCCGGTC
>Ga0209239_1001654_pt1 | contig 13322 bp, 12 predicted proteins | sample GraSoi013_2_20cm_FD_185824 | JGI IMG/M metagenome (GOLD analysis project Ga0209239, IMG submission 185824) | Grasslands soil microbial communities from the Angelo Coastal Reserve, California, USA - Sample 10_02_2013_2_20cm (SPAdes) (version 2) | ecosystem: Environmental > Terrestrial > Soil >...
CGTAGCTTGGATTAGCGTCCCAAATGAATCGCGTGATCTCTATGAAAAGCTCACTGCTTCTTCTGAGCCCGGGATTGCTCGTTTCCAGGAGCGTGAAGGCGGCGCGGCGAACGCGCGCGTCCTTTGAACGGAGCAATCGATACACATGAGATTTCGACAGTGCGCCGTGTTTGACCATAAAGGCTTCCCCCAGGAGAAGGCCTTATAGCGCAAAGCCCCCCACATGGCGGGCGGCGCTGCGCTTTATGGTGTCTAGAGTCTTATTTTCTGATCCGGTCAAAACCGGAGGAGGTTCAGTAGCTCGGATTTCGCTGCGCTCAACCCGGGCTGCTCCTTGCTCGCTGGGCCTATCGCCGCAGACGTTCCCAACTGTGCTGTCAGGCAATAGAATGGGCCTGCGGCGCAAACGCACTCAACTGCAGGAGGTTGCAATGATTACCGCAATCGTTCGCTTCCGACTTCCGCAGGGCACGACCCGCGACGACGTGAAGGCGATGTTCGAGAAGTCCGCTCCGAACTATCGCGGCATCCCTGGGCTTGTCAGAAAATACTACCTCTATGGAGACGATCAGACTGGAGGAGGCGTTTATCTCTGGAGCAGTCGTGATGCCGCGGAGCGCTTCTATTCCGATTCCTGGAAGAGCACCATCGCACAGCGATACGGAGCGCAGCCGGAGATTCTGTTCTTCGAGACGCCGGTGATCGTCGAAAATGCGCAGCAGAACGCGGCCACCGCTGCCGTCTGAACCATCATACGGGCTGTGAGTTATGCCCGCAGCCTGGGCTCTTCCGGAGAGCAGCATGCGGGTTTTCCTCACCGGTGCGACCGGCGTGATCGGGCGCAGAGTGCTGCCCTTGCTGGTGGGCTTGGACCACAGCGTGACCGCCGTCGCGCACCGGCCACAGTCGTGGGGCGAGATCGAGCGCGCCGGGGCAGTGCCGGTTCAAGTGGATCTCTTTGCTCGGGCAGCCATTCAGAGGGCAGTGGCCGGGCATGACGCGGTCATCAATCTCGCCACCCATCTGCCCGCAGGCTTGCGCATGTTCCTTCCAGGCGCCTGGGCCGAGAACGATCGCATCCGGCGGATCGCGTCAGCCAACTTGGTGGACGCAGCGATCGCGGGAGGCGCCACGCGGTTCATCCAGGAATCGTTCGCCCCGGCCTATCCCGACCGCGGCGAAGCATGGATCGACGAGCGAACGCCGATCGCGCCCGTGCGATACAGCCGCTCGGTGGTCGATGCCGAACGATCGGCGCAGCGGTTCTCCAGCGGCGGACGCACGGGCGTCGTCCTGCGGTTTGCGGCGTTCTACGGTCCCGATTCCTGGTTCACCCGCGATCTCATTCGCTATGTGCGGCATGGTTTCGTGCCGATTCCAGGCGCGGCCGACAGCTTCATTTCCTCGGTATCTCACGACGATGCTGCGACCGCCGTCATGGGCGCGCTGCTTGCTCGTGCAGGTATCTACAATGTCGTCGACGACGAGCCCATGCGCCGGGGCGAGTTTGTCGGCTCGCTCGCGGAGACTCTGGGCGTTCCCGCACCGAAGCTGGCGCCGCCATGGATGAAGTACCTTTTCGGCTCGCTCGGAGAGATGTTGGCGAGGAGCTTGCGGATCTCGAACCGCAAGCTGCGTGAGGAATGTGCGTGGGTGCCAAAATATCCAACTGTGCGCGAAGGCTGGCGCGCCGTTGCGGCTACCATCTCGGCATCTTCGCAGGTGCGCGGCACGGCACGATAATGATGTCGGTGCACGCAGCGGCTGAAGGAGGACCGGCACCAGCACTTGCGCTGCGATGCAAATGCGCTACGCCGCTATAGAGTGCCGGCGCACGTTCGAGAAATGGAGGTCGCCATGAGCTTCAAGACCATTCTCGTTCCGTTCGAACAGCATGATCTCACGAACTCGATTTTGAACACCGCGCTCCTTCTTGCGCGGCAATTCGACAGCTACATCGAAGGATTCGCCTTGCGGGTTGCGATCCCCACGGCCTTCGCACTCGGCGACGTAGGCCCGCTGCCGATACCGGCATTGGAGGAGGAAATCGCGGAAAACGAGAAACGGAGCCAGAGCCTTTTCGAGAACTTCATGCAAGAGCACGGCGTGCCGTGCGGAGCCGCCACGAAATCCCTCTCAAGCGCTTGGTTGGGAAATGCCCCTGAGGGTGACTACTTCGTCGGCAGCCATGGCCGGGTCTTCGACGTGATTGTTTTAGGTAGACCCGGTCGCGATCCGCGCGGCCCACGCATGACCACGCTTGAAGCTGCCTTGTTTGAAAGCGGCCGACCTGTCTTGATCGCACCGCCATCTCCGCCGTCTCAGATGGGCACGAATGTTTTGATTGCATGGAATTGCAGCACCGAGCAAGCGCGCGCCACCGCTTTGGCGATGCCAATCCTCAAGCGTGCCAACCGCGTCATCGTATTGACGGTCGAAGGCGGCGCAGCGGTACCCGGACCAACAGGGCAGCAACTGTGCCGCTATCTGCAATTGAACGAGGTGGCGGCAAAACCGCTCACCGTGGGCCTTGATGGCCGCCTGACGGGCGAGGTGATTTTATTCCACGCCAAGGCATTGGGCTGTGACCTCCTGATCAAAGGCGCCTACACCCAGAGCAGATTGCGGCAAATGATCTTCGGCGGCACCACCCGCTACATCCTGAGCAACGCCGAATTACCCGTGCTCATGGCACACTGACCCTCTCGGCGCGATGCTTATTGTTTTGGCGCCATGGGATCGTGCCCGGGATGGATCATACGGACTCTTTAGCTTGGCAACTTAGCGTCGCAGATGTTTATTGGTGATATCTTTTTATCGGCTCATGTCATTCCGCCGCCGACCGATAGCTTTCCATCGGTGGGCACGAACAGACGAGATGGCGGTCGCCGTAAGCGTTGTCTACCCGGTTAACCGGACACCAATACTTGTCGCGCAACAGCTGCTTCACCGGAAAACAGGCGAGCGAGCGCGCATAAGGACGATTCCAGTTTTCATCGGTGAGATCGAAAACGGTATGCGGCGCGTTCTTGAGCACATTGTTCTCGGAATCCATCGCCCTGCTCTCGACGGCCTCGATCTCCGATCGAATTGAAATCATTGCGTCACAGAAGCGGTCGAGCTCCGTCTTCGATTCCGATTCCGTGGGCTCGATCATCAGGGTGCCGGCCACCGGGAAGCTCATGGTCGGCGCGTGGAAGCCATAGTCGATCAGACGCTTCGCGATGTCTTCGACTAAGACTCCGGCAGTATCCTTGAACGGGCGCGTGTCGATGATGCATTCATGCGCCACGCGGCCGTGCGGTCCCTTGTACAGAAGCGCGTAGTGGCCTTCGAGCCGCTTGGCGATATAATTGGCGTTCAGGATGGCAGCTTGCGTCGCTGCGAGCAGGCCATTGCCACCCATCATGACGATGTAGGCCCACGGAATTGGCAAGATGGCCGCCGAGCTGAACGGAGCGGCGCTGATGGCCCCTACTTGTGCGGGTTCGCTCGGCCATTCCGAATGACCGGGTAGGAAAGGGGCCAGATGCTTTTTCACGCCGATCGGGCCCATGCCGGGGCCGCCGCCGCCATGGGGGATGCAAAACGTCTTGTGAAGGTTGAGATGGCCGACATCGGCGCCATATTTCCCTGGCTGCGCCAGGCCGACTTGCGCATTGAGATTGGCGCCGTCGAGATAGACCTGCCCGCCGTGAGCGTGAATGATGCTGCAAATTTCGCAAATTGCGGATTCGAACACGCCATGCGTCGACGGATAGGTGATCATCACCGCCGCGAGGCGGTTGGAATACTGCTCGGCCTTATTGCGCAGGTCGGCGAGATCGACATTGCCGTCACTGTCGCAAGTGACAACAACAACATCCATCCCAGCCATGCGCGCAGATGCCGGATTTGTCCCGTGAGCCGAGGATGGGATCAGACAGACGGTGCGTTGCGATTCGCCGCGGCTGGCGTGATAGGCGCGGATCACGAGCAGGCCGGCATATTCGCCTTGCGCGCCCGAATTCGGTTGTAGCGAGATCGCATCATAACCTGTGATCTCACAAAGCTTCGCGGAAAGGTCGGCGGTCAGCTCGGCGTAACCCCGCGCTTGGTCCGCCGGCACGAACGGATGAATGTTGGCGAATTCCGGCCAGGTCATGGGAATCATTTCAGTGGTCGCGTTGAGCTTCATCGTGCAGGAGCCAAGCGGAATCATGCTGCGGTCTAGGGCGAGGTCGCGATCGGAAAGCCGCCGCATGTAGCGCAGCATTTCCGTTTCAGAACGATACAAATGAAAGACGGGGTGGGTCAGGAAGTCGCTGCGACGGACAAGTTGCGTCGGGATCGCGTTGGCCGTTTGCGCGCTCAACTTTTCGAACGACAGAGGAGCCGGGTGAGCGTTGGCTTGAGCGCCGAATGCCCGCCATACCGCTTCAATCACGGCCGGCGTAGTGGTTTCATCGCAACTAATGCCGATGCGGGCCTGCGCGCCGGCGCCGATTTTGCGCAGGTTGATCGCGCTCGACCAGGCGTTCTCGAGAATTTCGGATTGGCGCGCGCCCACCTCGACCGTGACCGTATCGAAGAACGCAGCTTGCTGCACGCGCCAGCCGAGCGCCGCCAGTCCCTTGACCAAAGTCCCGGCAGTACGATGGACCTTTTCCGCAATGTGCTTAAGACCGCCCGGGCCGTGATAGATCGCATACATTGCGGCGACCACGGCGGGAAGAACTTGCGCGGTGCAGATGTTGGAGGTCGCCTTCTCGCGGCGGATGTGCTGCTCGCGCGTTTGCAGAGCGAGCCGATAGGCGGGCTGGCCGCGGCAATCAACCGACACGCCGACAATGCGACCTGGAAGCGCGCGCTTGTACGCATCCTTGGTTGCGATAAAGGCGGCGTGCGGACCGCCATAGCCCATCGGCATGCCGAAGCGCTGAGTGGATCCGATGGCGATGTCTGCTCCTAATTCGCCGGGCGAAGCCAGGAGCGTCAGCGCAAGCGGATCAGTTGCCATCACGGCGAGCGCGCCGGCTGCGTGCAACGCTGAAATGACCGCGCGGAAATCCCGGATCTCGCCCGAGGTTCCAGGATATTGCAGCAGCGCCCCGAACACTGCGGCGGGCTCGAGGTCGTTCAGCGGATCGCCGACCATGATGGTCCATCCCAGCGGCTCGGCGCGCGTGCGCACCACCGCAATTGTTTGCGCATGGCATTCGGCATCGACGAAAAACGCGTTCGCCTGCGATTTCACCACGCGTCGCGCCATCGCCATTGCTTCCGCCGCCGCTGTCGCTTCATCCAGCAACGAGGCATTTGCGACGTCGAGCACGCACAGTTCGGAGATCATGGTCTGGAAATTCAACAGCGCTTCGAGCCGCCCCTGGCTAATCTCGGCCTGGTATGGCGTGTAGGCCGTGTACCAGGCGGGATTCTCAAGGATGTTGCGCTGAATCACCGGCGGCAGGATCGTCCCGTAGTATCCCTGACCGATTAGCGACGTGAAAACCTTATTCTTGTCGGCAATGATGCGAAGCTTCCGCAGCGCTTCGGCTTCCGAAATTCCCGCCGGAAGCGCGAGCGGCGCTGCTTGGCGGATCGCACCGGGCACCGTCTGTGAAATGAGCTCATCGATATCGGCCACTCCGATGGTCGAGAGCATTTCGCTCATGTCCGCAGGCGACGGCCCGATGTGCCGACGCGAAAAGTCGGCCGGATCAAAATCGGCAGCGGAGGGTGTGGGAAACATCGTGTTCACCTTTTTTCCGATCGCGGCTTGAGTTCGGCTGCAGCGGAGCGTTTCACGCAATCATTGCCTGGTACGCCTTCTCGTCGAGCAGGCGGTCGAGCTGGGACGGATCGGAAATCCTGATCTTAAAGAACCAGCCCTTGCCCATCGGATCGCGATTCACGAGCGCCGGCTCATCGACGATAGCTTGATTGATCTCGGTGATTTCGCCGCTCACTGGCGCATAAACGTCCGAGGCGGCCTTGACGGATTCGACGACCGCCGCCGCTGCACCCTTCTCGGGTTTCGCTCCAGGGGCCGGTAGTTCAACGAACACAAGATCCCCGAGCTGTTCCTGCGCGTAGTTAGTGATGCCAACGGTAGCGATATCGCCTTCGATACGAAGCCATTCGTGGTCTTCCGTGAATTTCAACATTGGTCTCCACCGTTCAATTTCAGTTGCGTTTGTAGCGGTGCGGCACGAAAGGCAGATCACAGACTCGCAACGCAATGCGCTTGCCGCGCACCTCGCCGAAAATCCGCTCACCGGTCGTTGCAAAATTCCTGTCGATGTAACCCATCGCGATCGGCGCCTGCACAGTCGGCCCGAAGCCGCCGGATGTCACGGTACCGATCGTGCTTGCGGAAACCTCGTCTGTGTAGAGCTTCGCGCCGGCGCGCACGGGCACGCGATCCTCGACCTTCAGTCCGACACGGCGGCATGGGGCGCCCTCCGATATTTGCCGCAGAATGATCTCGGCGCCCGGGAATCCGCCCGCGCGCGATCCGCCGATGCGGCGGACTCTCCCAATCGCCCATTCGAGCGAGGCCATCACCGGTGTCGTTGTCGGATCGAGATCAGACCCATAGAGACACAGCCCGGCTTCCAGCCGTAGACTGTCGCGCGCGCCAAGTCCGATCGGCATCACCGAATTGTCTTTGCATAGCGCACGCGCCAAGGCCTCAGCGTGATCGGCCGCGATGCTGATTTCGAATCCGTCTTCGCCGGTATAGCCGGACCGCGAAACGTCGCAGTCTGCGCCAAGGATCGGCAACCGGCGCACGTCCATGAATCGCATCGTGGTAATCGCGGGCGCGAGGCGCGCCAGCGCCGTTTCCGTCAGCGGCCCCTGCAACCCAATCAGCGCACGATCCGGCAGAGGATCGATCCTGCAGGTTTGCCCGAGATGTTGACGTAGGTGCGCCAAATCGGCGGTCTTGCAGGCGGCATTGACGACGAGCAGCAGATGATCGCCGCGATGGGCGATGATCAGGTCGTCCAGAATTCCGCCGGCTGGGTTCGTGAATAGCGCATAGCGCTGCCGTCCCTCGCCAATACCGATGACGTCGATGGGGACCAGCGTTTCGAGCGCGCGAGCGGTATCGTCCAGACGGCCCGACATGGGCCGCATGGCGATCTGCCCCATATGCGAAATGTCGAACAGGCCGGCAGCAGCACGGGTGTGCAGATGCTCGGTCAGGATACCGGTGGGGTAGTGCACCGGCATTTCATAGCCGGCGAAAGCGACCAGCCGCGCGCCGCGTTCGACGTGAAATCTATGGAGCGGGGTGCGCAGCAAAGGCGCGGTTTGATGCGCTTCGCTCATGCGCGCCTCCGCCCGGCGGCCGGCACCGATCGAAAGGGAATGAAGGAGGAATCAAACCACATTGGAGCACCTCTTGGCGGCGATTGCGCCGCTGTGTCGGTGCCCCCTCTGTGTGTTTGCCTGAGAACGTTATCCCGTCGGCGGGCGCAACGCGCGCCTCTTTCCAGAGTGCGTCCACCATCGCGGTCCTTTTGCCTGAGAGTTTCCGGGGCGGTTGCTCCTTCGGCGTCGGCAGAACCGATCTCTCCCGCGATGACTTTATTATGTGCTAATTTACGATTTGGTCCCGCTTTTCCGATTTGCGCTTTTCGTCATTCCGATCGCACATTACATTACCTTGAGTCGCTCTGAAGTATCGTCAAAAGGGCGCGACGACGCAACAATTGAATGTGAGCTTATCGTCATGCGCTTGCCATCTGCCGCGGTGGCGCAGAGGCGAGCGGCCTGAGCTCTGCCCAAATCGGGATACGCGGCGGAGGCGAAGCTCACGCGCCTGCCGCGGGTAGTCGCGCATGCACGCGACACCTCGTGTGCGTATCAGAAAGCCGAGATCGAGAAATGGTGGCCGATCGTCAAGGAAGCGAATATCAAGGCGGAATGACTCGGTTCCTTGCGCCATGCCTAAGCTCCAACTGACCCTCGCCTGTGGCCGTTACGATCGCACCCAACCGCTGATTGACGGAAGGGTACAGCCCGAAGGCGTCGATCTGACATTCCTCCCTCTGCGCCCGGGCGAGACCTTCTGGCGCATGCTCAACCACGGCGAGTTTGACGCATCCGAAATGTCGCTCTCGTCTTATACGATTTTGCGCTCGGAAGGAGATACGCGCTTCATCGCGATTCCGGTGTTTCCGTCGCGGGTCTTTCGCCACTCGGCGCTCTACGTGCGCTCCGACGCGACCATCGAGTCGCCGGAAGATCTCAAGGGCAAGCGCGTGGGCGTCGGCGACTATCAGATGACGGCGGCCGTCTGGGTCCGCGGCTTCCTGACCCAAACGGCGCGTCCACGCTGCCTATTATCAGTTCCATCTGATGGTCCCTTAAAGGAGTTGCCCGAAACGAAATGGCCAAAGGGGCCTATTGTGCAGCGACGGCCTGATCCGTGCAGCTAACGACTTGCCCAATGTGAACTATCTCACATCGACAACCGTCACGAGAGGCTACGGTTTGGGCCACCATGCGAAGCCTCTTTGCGATCGGCGTATTCGAGCTGGCATGCCTGCCGGTGCAGTCACATGCACAGGATGTACCGGTCGGCGCCCGCGTCGAACCCCACACCGATGTGTGGATCGTCTCGGATCGCGGTGGCGAGGTCGTCCAGTACTTGGTGGAATTTACCGCGCTGGCACGCTCGCGCGCCCGCGTGATCATCGATGGGCCATGTGAGTCGGCATGCACATTGATTCTCGGGATTATCCCCTCCCCGCGCCTCTGCGTCACCGCGCGGGCGAGATTCGGATTCCATGCCGCTCGGAGCTTTGATGAGGATGGACGATCCCTTGGCAGTCCGGGGGGCACGCAGTTCTTGATCAATACGTATCCAGAGCCGGTTCGCGCTTGGATCCTCAAGAATGGCGGACTTTCCTCGCGTATGATATACCTTAGCGGCAACGGACTCGCCGCCATCAATCGCCAGTGCATGGAACCTATCACCAGACGTGCTCTTGCGACGAACGACGCCCAATGGCGACGTGACAGGTCTGCGTTGCTGCAGTAGCCATAGGATGCATCTGGCACTTGCGAAGCGCATCAGGCGCCGCGGCAAAGGCGGTGGGTTTCGCTGCACTCAACCCCGGCTTTCAAGGTAGAACCCGGCTTACCTCCATCCGGGCAGCGCGCTGATCTGCGCCATGTCCAAAACACTTGGAATCACCATGAAACTTCCGCGTCGATGTTTTTTGCGTGTGGCCGCAGGTGCTGCCGCGGTTGCCGCCGTGTCGCGGGTTGCGCGAGCGCAACCCTATCCGACGCGGCCGGTGCGCATCGTTTCCGGCTTTCCGCCGGGCGGCGTCAATGACACGTACGCGCGCCTCATCGCTCAATGGTTGTCGGAGCGTCTTGGCCAACAATTCATTGTCGAGAATCGACCAGGCGCGGGCGGCACCATTGCCGCGGAGTCGGTCGTGAGAGCAGCGCCTGACGGCTATACGCTGCTCCTCACCACGTCCGCCGACGCATGGAATGTGACGCTTTACGAGAACCTCAAGTTTAATTTCGTTCGGGAGATTGCCGCCGTGGCGCCGATGGCGCGCGTCCCGGGAGTGCTGGTCGTGCATCCATCGCTGCCGGCAAAATCCGTTCCCGAACTGATCGCCGACGCCAAAAGCAATCCGGGGAAAATTTCCGTGGCATCGGCCGGGATCGGCAGCGCACCCCACATGTATTGGGAACTGTTCCGGAACCTGACCGCGGTCGATATGCTGCATGTGCCCTATCGCGGTGGGGGGCCGGCAGTCACGGACCTCCTCGGCGGACAAGTGCAAGTGTACTTCGCCACCACCGCATCATCGATCGAACACATCAAATCGGGGAAGCTGCGGGCCTTGGCCGTAACCACCGCAACGCGCGTCCCGGCCTTAGCTGACATCCCGGCTTTGGCCGAATTCCTGCCGAGCTACGATGCGAGCATCTATGTGGGAATTGTCGCCCCTCGCACCACGCCTGCCGAAATCATCAGCAAGCTGAACCAGGAAATCAATCTTGGGCTTACAGATTCCAAAATTACGCGGCGAATTGCCGAACTCGGGGACGCCCCGCTTTCGCTCTCGAGTTCAGAATTCGCCAAGCTCGTCGCCGAGGAAACCGGGATGTGGGGCAAGGTGATCCGAGAGGCCAACGTCAAGGCGCAGTAGCGCCATCGCTCGTGGGGAACGTGCCAATTGCGGAGTGGAGGAAGGCGCATGTTCGACATGGCGCGGCGGGAGTTCATCGCGTTGCTCGGCGGCGGGCTTGCGTGGCCGCTGGCGGCGCGCGCGCAGCAGCTGCCGGCGATCGGATTCCTGCACTCCGGTTCACCCGAGCCGAACGCCAAACGCGTGGCTGGATTGCGCAAAGGCTTGGCGGACGCCGGATTTGTGGAGGGAAAGAACGTCGCGATCGAATTTCGCTGGGCCGAAGGGAAGGACGACAGGTTGCCGGAATTGGCGTCCGACCTGGTGCGCCAGCGCGTTGCGGTCATCGCCACGCTGTCCAGTACCGCGGCCGCGGTCGCAGCCAAAGCTGCGACCTCGACGATCCCCATTTATTTTCTGGTCGCCGACCCGCCGGACGAATTGGGGCTCGTCAGTAGCCTCAATCGACCCGGCGGCAACGCCACCGGAATCACCACCTTGGCCGTCGAGGTGGCTGCAAAGCGGCTCAGCCTTCTGCGTGAGTTAGCGCCGAAAGCCATCAGCATCGCACTGCTTGTCAAGCCCAGCCATCCCAGCGCGAAGCCGGTGACCGCAAGCCTTCAAGCCGCGGCCCGCACACTCGGTGTCGAACTCGACGTGCTAGAGGCCAGCACCGATCGCGAGATTGAGGAAGCGTACCTCGCACTGAGGCCGGGGGACGGGTTGGTGGTGGCCACGGACCCGTTTTTCTTCATCCGTCGCGCGCAGCTCGTTGCCCTTTCGGCGCGCCACGGCGTGCCCACCATCTATGACAGCCGCGAATTTGGCGAGGCCGGCGGCCTCATGAGCTACGGGCCGAACCATGTGCGCTTATGGCAACAGGCCGGCACCTACATCGGCCGCATCCTCAAGGGCGAGAAGCCGGCCGATCTGCCGGTCACGCAAGCGGCCATATTCGAAATGGTCATAAACCTCAAAGCTGCCAAGGCGCTCGGGGTTGCCGTGCCGGACAAGCTCATCGCGCTCGCCGATGAGGTGATCGAGTGAGACGAAAGACCGTCGGATGGATTGAGCCTCTGCAAAACCTATCAAGGGTCCCGGCGAAGGGTTCCGCTGCGCTCAATCCATGCTGCGCCCTACGTGTGCCGGCGCTTGCGCTCTGGCTCTTGTTCACGCCGCCGGTTTGCGACGTCATCGATACGATCTTCAATACGCCCACGTGGCTCCGGCCGGCCAACATCGGCGGCTTCATTTCCCCCGCCCAGGCTCAGCGGGCCGCACTCGCGAAATCGCAATCGGATGCGCTCGATGCATACAACAACGCGCTAAGCCAATTTAAGGCGATCTTGCGGGAGCGTCGCGCACAGATCGAATCGAAACAGCCGCTGCCGAACTTGCCGGGACAAGCGCTCTATCTTGCCCGCAACAACATGATGAGCGCGTATAAAGACCTCACCGATGCGCTTCCGTCCAAAATCGGAAGACCAAATAAATTCGGCATTCCTCCGGCGTATTTCGACGCCGACAACGAGCCGCTGCTCGAGGAGTATGCGAAGCTCTTCGAGATCATGCAGGCGCCGCCCGCCAATGCGCAGAACTCGGATACGCCATTCCATGACGTTGTCGCATTGGCAACCGCCATCGCGCGAGCCAGGGGCCTCGATGCGGCACATGCCGAAGTGGCGGGCCGCATCAGCTTGGGCATCTTCTTTGCCGAGACGAACGGCATCCAAAACATGGGGAATGCGCGCTCGAATAAGTACAAGGGAAGTTTGCAGACCGGCGTTTCTGAAGATGACAGCGGTCAAAAGAGGTGGGCCGCGATCAAACGGTCGATCGCAGCCTTCGATCCGACACTGATCGCCCGCGACGACAAAGAAGAGGCACGGGCGGCCAATTTAGATCATCGATACAATCACTGGACCGCCGTGCGAGACGGCCTCATGAATGCCCATGCCGACGTTTTCCCGCACATACCGGCCATCGTGAAAGCCTTGCCCAATCCGATCGATCAAATGCGGCTTTTCGAGCTGATCCAGATCATTCCCAGCCCGACCAAGTCCGCGCTCAATTCAAGCAACTTGTCCAACTATAAAATTTCCGACCCGACGATCATGGGATTTTTGCGCAATAACAGCATCTTCAGCTTTGGCCAGGCGGACAGGGCAAAGACATCCGCGACCTTCCGCGAAATTCTCAATGCGATGTGGCTCTTCGACAGCAAATTTGAACGAGCGCTGTCCAAATTCAATGAGATCAAGGCACAGAAAAGAGGCTAACCCGCATTTCCCTGCGCGCATCCGGGCTATTGCTGCGGCTCGGCGCTATTGCTTCGCCGCGCGCCGGTCCGCGCGCCGCGTCCAGCGGATAACGCGCGACCTTCCAACTTTCCGCGCGCGCTTGGGCACGCGCTCGCGTGCTTCCTTCTCCAGCCGCGCGACGAATGCGCGCAGCTCTGCCGCGCTCGGCGCGCGCTTGCGAGGCGTGGCGCCCGCGGGCAGCTGCAGGCGCGTATCGATCTTGGCGAAGCGCCGATGGCGCTTGATGTCTCGACGCCTGCCAACGATACGATAGCAGAACGCAATGGCCGACTCGCCGCCCATGAGCTCGCGCACCTCGAAGCTCGCAGCACTCTTCTGGTGCACATAAAGCCCGCGGCAATCGCCCTCGGGCGTCAGGAACACGCGGTAGTCGCGCGTGATCACCTTGGCGAAGTCCGGATCGAGCTTGACCACCGCCCGCCCGCGCTTGAGCTTCGCCGTGCCGAAATCCTCGAACCAATGCTCCGGGCTCTCCATGCAATGCAGCACGCGCTGCGATCCGTCGGGAAACGCCACCATGGCGTTCTTCACGGCCGCCGTAAGCGTGCCGGTGACGACGGCGTTGCCCGCGAAGAAGCCGGCAAAGGAGTTTGGGTTCGCAGTCTGCCCGACCACGCCGGCGTTCCCAGTGGAGAAGCCGAAGACACCCATGAGCGCGTTCGAGGTGCCGATCACACCAGGCCGCTCGCCCGACGTGCCGACGACCCCGGCGGTGGTTGGGATATTCATGGGGACGGGAGGTCCCTGCGTGTTGGAGATGCCGGTCACGCCGCTGAGTGCGCCCGAGATGCTGTGGACGCCCGGCCCGAAGAACGACGCGGCGCGAACGGCGGTGCCGCTGAACGATAAGCCC
>Ga0209239_1001655_pt1 | contig 13321 bp, 11 predicted proteins | sample GraSoi013_2_20cm_FD_185824 | JGI IMG/M metagenome (GOLD analysis project Ga0209239, IMG submission 185824) | Grasslands soil microbial communities from the Angelo Coastal Reserve, California, USA - Sample 10_02_2013_2_20cm (SPAdes) (version 2) | ecosystem: Environmental > Terrestrial > Soil >...
CAGCAGCCTCAGAAAGCAATCGATTCAATTCCAGCCGGTCAAGATATCGCCCAGCGGTCACGACCGCCGCAATTCGTTCGACATTTTGAATGTAGTCCAATGGGTTAGCCTCCAAAATCACCAGATCTGCAATCTTCCCTACGTCGACGGTTCCGAGGTCCTTCGTTCTGCCAAGAAACTCCGCAGGATTGAGCGTTGCGGCCTGCAATGCTTCCAGCGCCGAAAAATCCGCGTTTACGAATAATCCGAGCTCGGTACGCATCCCAAAGCCGGCTGGATAGTAAGTCTCAGCATCAGTTCCTGTCATGAATCGCACACCGGCGCAATGCATCAATTGAACGATCTGGATCTCCAATTGATAGCTGCGCTTCTGGGCCTCCATCTCGTCATGATCGCGGATCTTGCGAAACCCATTAAGCCGCTCTATCCAGCTCTCGAGCGTCTTCGCGGGTACGTACCTTGCCCCAGGCGAGTCGTGCAGCCCATACGGCTCAACAAACGCATAGGCATGTTGGACCAGTAGCGTCGGCACCTGCCACGTGTTGTTCTCCGCAAACATCCGGCTCAGCGTTCTGGCCTTCTGTTCGCTGAAGGTGTCCACCATTACTTTCACTTGATCACGCCGCAGGCGGTCTCGTTCATTTCCGATCGCGGTCGCGATGAGCTGCTTTCGCAAATCCGATTCCCTGCTCGAGCAGGCAAACAACACCTCGCTCAGGTGCTCGATGCTGCGCTGGCCCGCTGCGGACGCCTCGCTTGCGCTAACGTAGATAGGAACGTGCCCCACGAATGGAATCCCGTCTTTCTTCGCTTCGCTTGCAAGGGCGAAGTATGCCTCACGCGGCAAACGGGAGTACACCTTTATGAAGTCGACACCCTCCTTGTCTCCACCGCATCGCGCGCTTGTTCCCCGGTTCCAGCCGCGATTGAGCCCGGCCAAACGGGTTGCGGACCGTCAACCAGCTTTCCCGCTGCCACGATTCGAGGCCCAAGAATTGCGCCGCTATTAACCTTTGTCCGCCAGTTCATGGTTTCAGAAACCGGGAGAGGGCTCCCCATGTCACGGATGCCGGTAATGCCGTTTGCTAGAAATAAGTCGAACATGCGTTTCATTTGATCGGCAGACCACAGTGCATGAGCGTGCATGTCCCAGAGGCCAGGAATAACGAACTGACCCTTGGCATCAACGATCTTCGCGTCAGCTGGAATGTGGGCATGTCGAGACAGAGCTGTGATGCGATCACCAACAATCACGACCGTCTCATCGGGCAAAAGTCGCCCAGTCCTGACGTCGATTACGGTTGCGTTGGTAAGTGCAAGACCATTGGCTGCCGCAGATCGCGGCACGGCCAGCGCAACGAAAGCTGCAATCATTAGAGGCAACAGCCATTTGGATTTCTTCATTCGTCCGTCCTCGACGGAGCTTTCCCGCGCTACGGTCCGACAGTAAATATAATCGCAGCTTATACTGACACAGACATGAAGTCCGTAATCGTAGGCACCGCCGGACACATTGACCACGGCAAAACCGCGCTGGTCAAGGCTCTAACCGGCATCGACGCCGATCGCCTGGAAGAAGAAAAACGTCGAGGCATCACCATCGACATCGGTTTCGCACATCTGGATTTGCCCGGACCTGGCGGCGAAATCTTCCGGCTGGGCTTCGTGGATGTCCCTGGCCACGAGCGCTTCGTACGCAACATGCTGGCCGGCATCGGTGGCATTGACTTGGTGCTGCTGGTGATTGCCGCCGATGAGTCGATCAAGCCACAGACTCGTGAACATTTCGACATTTGCCGCCAGCTTTCCGTGAGCCGCGGCATTACCGTGCTGACTAAGTCTGATCTGGTTGACCTGGAAACCCTGGACGTGATGCGACTCGAGGTCGAAGAGTTCTTGCGCGGCTCGTTTCTCGACGCATCTCATTCACCGGTGATCCCGGTCAGCTCAATGACTGGCGCAGGCCTCGATCAACTCAAACAAGCGCTGGTGAAAATAGCTTCCGAAGTGCCAGCCAAAGATTCGACAGCTCTCGCCCGCCTCCCTATCGATCGCGTTTTCACGATGAAAGGATTTGGTACGGTCGTCACCGGCACGCTGGTTGCCGGAAGTATCCGCAAAGACGAAGAACTCGAAGTTTTTCCCCAGGGCCGGCGCGTGCGAGTGCGCGGGATCCAAGTCCACGGCCAATCTGCGGACCAAGCGCTGGCTGGTCAACGCACTGCCTTGAACCTGGTTGGTGTGACCAAGACAGACCTCGAACGCGGCATGATGCTGGCGCCTCCCGCGACTTTTCATTCCACCCGGCGCGTCGAGGTCTCGTTATCGCTTCTGCCTTCCGCCAAACCGCTGAGGGACCATGCCCGCGTCCACTTCCACGTCTATACCTCGGAAACCATCGGTCAGATTCTGCTCCATGAACAAAAACAGATCGCCCCCGGACAGACTGCCTTCGCCAACCTGCACCTTGCCGATCCTCTGCTGCTGTTGCCAGGTGACCGTTTTATAATTCGCCAGTTTTCTCCCGTGATCACAATCGGTGGAGGCGTCGTGCTGGACGCCTCGCCTCTGCCCCGACCCATCAAAAATGCTCAGGCCCCTTTCCTAAAGATTCTCGTCAGCAACAATCCGCCCGAAATTCTGAAAGCTCGTATCGCTCGCCGCACCGACCGTGGCCTCTCCTTCGCCCAAGCTATTGCTGAGACCGGAATGCGGCGGGAGTTAATCGAAAAACATTTAGCAGACCCCACGCAGAAAGTTCACGTCCTCCGCGTCGGAGATCTGTTAGTCCAGACGGCTGCAATCGAAGCAGTCAAACTCTCTCTGATCGAAACCGTAACCGAATTTCACAGACGCAATCCACTGGTCGCCGGCATGAGCAAAGAAGCCTTGCGGGAGAAACTCGGCGTGGGCCCCGAAGTTTTCGACCTCACACTCAACCGCCTCGTGGGTGACAAAAAGCTAGAGGTTATCGGTGAATTCGTGCGCCTGCCCGGACACAGCGTGATCATGAAGGATGAAGAGGCGGAATCGAAGAAAATGATTGAGAGCGCTTTCGCCTCGGCGGGCCTGAAAGTCCCCGCCCTCAAGGACGTTTTGTCCGGGCTCAAGGTGGACAGCACTCGCGCCCAGAAGATCGTCACTTTGTTACTGCGCGACAGAGTGTTAATCAAAATTTCGGAAGAACTCGTGTTTCACCGCGATGCGCTTGAAGGTCTCCGTAAGCGCATGGCCATGCAAAAGGCAACTACACCCAAAATGGACGTGTCCAGTTTTAAGGATTTGACCGGGGTCAGTCGCAAATACGCGATCCCCTTACTCGAGTACTTGGATCGCGAGCACGTAACCCGGCGCGTAGGGGATGAAAGAATAATTCTCTAATCGTGGGATTTTGAAAAGAGTTCCTCTGTGCTTCTCTGTGTCCTCTGTGGTTCAATTCTTGTGAGGTGGAAAGCTATTGCCGAGGCGCGTAGTAGCCTCTTCGAGAGCGCACCTGGAGGTCTTTCTTCAAAGCGGTGATTTCGATAGAGCGAAAGCGCCCATCCGCGTCGAAATTGGCGGGCCGGTAGGAGACCACGTATTGACTGCGTAACTCATCCTCGATCGCCGCAAACGAATTCTTGATGTCTTTCATCTTGTACGGGAAAAATGCCCGTCCACCGGTGGCGTCCGCGAGCTGTTGCAGCGTTTTGTCGCCGCGCAGGATCAAGCCGCTGTCGTCGGTGGAAATCGCATAAATAATCACTTCCGCGCGCTGCGCCATTTCAATCGCCTGCTGCTTGCTGACGTCACTCTGGTTGTCCTCGCCATCACTCACAACCACAATGGCGCGGCGCACTGGATGATCCGCCTTACCCTTAATCAGTTTGTCGCGACAGGCGCGATAGATCGCCTCATAGAGGGCCGTACCGCCGCCGCTTCGCAGACTATGCACTCCGGTCGCCAGTAAGGTTGCGTTATCGGTAAAATCCTGTGTCACCTGGCTGCGCCCGTTGAAGCCCATTACGAAAGCCTTGTCGAAATTCGGACGCAATGTATGTTGCAAGAAACCGACCGCCGCCTCCTGTTCGAAGTCAAAGCGGCTACGAACCGAACCGCTGGTGTCCACCAATAGCCCAAGTTCGAGGGGCAGATCAGTATGCCGGATGAAATTCACAATCGATTGCGGAGGTTTGTGGTCATCAAGAATAGCGAAATCGCCCTGGTTCAGATTGCGGACGAACTTGCCGTGCCGGTCGGTGGCAATGAATAGAACGTCCACCTCGTCCACACGCTTCTTGATGGTAAGGACGGAGTCTGGATCACCAGAATCAATACTGGGCGAAACAACTGGGAACTTTGTCCCTGCGTTGGCGATATAAGGCGACTGCGCCAGCGAGGGCAGCGAGGCCATAGCCAGAACAAGTGCCGCGAGATAAAGAAAAGACGCTGTGTACTTCATTCCCAACCAGTCCAAAATTTTCACTGCAAACCACGGCTAAACACTTCCACGCTTATATAGATGCACGTAATGGGCCGAAAGCCCCTCTGCCAGCCGCTTTTACTGTTTCGACTGTAGGCAACTCCACCACAAGTTCCAAGTTACAAAAGGAGCACACGTTTGGTCACAGAAGACAAGTCCTTGCGTGCTCTGTCAGTTACGAGCATGGCACCTTGCGATCAGATTTTTGCGTTGTTTGCATCGTAAAATGAAGGCTCATCAGGGGGGATTTATGAGACTGCAATCCGCGATTCTTCTTGTGTGTGTTTTTTTGACATCCGCACTTGCTGCCAAGAACGAAAAAGAATCGGATCGCGTAAAAGAAGCCGGTCAGGTGTTGAAAGAAATCATCGACATCCCCGACAACATTCCTAAAGATTTGATTGATCGTGCGGAGTGCATGATCGTCCTGCCCTCAGTCAAGAAATTCGCCATCGGTATCGGCGGCAGTTATGGTCGCGGCGTGATGACGTGCCGCACTGGCGCGCACTTCACCGGACCCTGGGGCGCTCCCGCAATGTACGCTCTGGAAGGCGGAAATATCGGTTTCCAATTAGGCGGGCAAGCGACTGATTTCGTTCTGCTGGTCATGAATCCGCGAGGCGCGGAGTCGCTGATGGGAAGCAAGGTCAAGCTCGGCGCCGATGCCGCCGCCGCCGCCGGGCCCAAAGGTCGCGCCGCCACCGGCGCTACCGACGTAGTGATGCGCGCCGAAATTCTTTCCTACTCCCGTTCCCGGGGATTGTTCGCCGGCGTCTCACTCGAAGGCTCAACTCTGCGCCCTGATAACCGGGCGAACGAGAAACTTTACGGTCGCAAGTTGACCGTAAAGCAAATCCTTCGCCAGGGAAAGGCAGGAGTGCCGGCCTCGGGCCACGAGCTTGTCTCTTTGCTCAACCAGCACTCACCCAAGAATCTTTCGGATCCGAAGTCACTGAAGTAGCGCCTCCCCAAAGTCGCGCCGGCATCCCGCCGGCATGGACGGCCGAGGCGGCTGCCCACAGCCGGCTCTTCTTAGTGACGCAACGCGTAAGCGCTGCAACGCCGACGTGTTTTGCTTTTGGGTGGCGCAGCGCTTCAGCCTGCGCCACCAACAAGAAGCGGCTTTAGCCGCGCCCTATTTCTGGCTATACGCCGCGGCCGCACGCTTCTCCATCTCCTCCGGCGACAAATCTTCCTTATGCGTCGAGACCGTCCACAGATGTCCAAACGGATCTCGTATCTGCCCCGACCGATCTCCATAGAACTGATCTTTGACCGGTCTTTCCAATTTTGCGCCGGCTGCCACCGCTTTCTCGACAGTTCCGTCCACATCTTTAAGATAGAGATGCATGCCCACGGGCGACCCACCCAGCGACTGCGGGCTGCGATGTCCCATCTCTGGATGCTCATCCGCCAGCATGATCACGGAATCGCCGATCTTGATTTCCGCATGGCCCACCTTTCCACTCGGATCCGCCATGCGCATCACTTCCGTCGCATCGAACACTTTCTCGTAAAAATCAATCGCCCGCGCTGCACCGTTGATAATCAAGTAGGGTGTCACAGAGTGATAGCCCTTGGGAATTGGGTTGACTGGCATGCTGACCACTTTGTTCGCACTTGATGACATGATTGCTTCTCCTTTGCGTTAACTGTTCGAGCTCGCGCAGGACCGCCTGCCCGCGCCCTGTACAACAGAATTTTACAGCGTTTCCATCTTGATGTGGAGGAAGACAGCCGGATTAGGTTATGTTCCATCCCCGTCGCTCCGCCACGGACTCAGACGCGGAATCCACCGCGGAACGTTGCGGCTGAACGCTTCGTACTCCGACCCAAAGCTGCGTCGAAGCGTCGGTTCTTCATAACCAACAACAAAAACGTGAATCCCCAACCAGAGTAGAACTCCATACGCGAACAAACGCCCATCGCCAAAGAGCAGACCCTGCCCCAGTATGATCCCCAGGACTCCGACATACATCGGATTTCTCACATACTGATAGAGACCGCTGACAACCAGGTGACGGGTGGGGAGAATCGGTGCCGGTGTCCCCAACCCTTGCACCGCGAATCGCGCAAATGAATCGAGAACTATTGCGATACCCGCCGCAATCATCAGAGCTCCGATCACGCGAAAGCCAGAAAAGCCCAATAACGGCGGATTCATGCGCCAGCGGGTAATCCACCATGGCACCAGCTCCGCAACAGTCCCCCGCGCCAGTAGCAGAAAGAGACCCGTTCCAACGATAGCGGAAAGGCGCTTCATAGAACTCTTTCGTGTGCGTACCCAGCGGCTTCAAGAGCAGAAAGCAATTCGGCAATGTGCTCCGGCCCTCTGGTTTCCATCGTGATATCGATGGCAGTATCTCCCAGATTCACTCCGTAGTAGGCCCGGTCATAGGAGGTTTCGACAATGTTCGCTCGATGCTGCGCCAGAATTCCCGTGACCTTGTGTAAGGCTCCGGGATAATCAGGAAGATGCACTCTCAGCCGCACCAGGCGCCCGTCCTTTACCAAGCCGCGTTCGATGATCCGCGAGAGCAGTGTCACATCGATATTTCCTCCACAGATCACCACCGCGACGTTCTTGCCGTCCAGTTGTACTTTGTGATTGATCAGCGCGGCCAGGCCCGCCGCTCCCGCTCCTTCAGCGAGCGTCTTTTCTCGCTCCAGCAGCAAAAGAACAGCGTTCGCAATTTCTTCCTCGTCGACCGTAACGATCTCATCCACATATTTCTGCACTAATGGCAATGTGCGGTCTCCTGCCCGGCGCACGGCAATTCCATCCGCAATCGTGGCGGCGGGTCCGAGGGTCACAGGCTTGCCCTCGGTCAGCGCAACCTTCATTGATGGCAATCGCGCGGTCTGCACTCCGACCACTCGAACTTTCGGATTGCTTTCCTTAATGGCGCAGCCAACTCCCCCAATGAGGCCGCCTCCTCCCACCGGCACCACCACCGCTTCCATTTGCGGATATTGCCGGAGCAATTCAAGTCCCAGTGTTCCCTGTCCGGCAATGACAGCATCATCATCGAAAGGATGCACGAATGTGAGATGTTGCTGTTCTCCAAGGCGAACAGCCTCTTCACATGCATCGTCGTAATTGGCGCCATGCAAAATGACTTCCGCTCCGTATGACTTTGTCGCCGACACTTTGGTCAAGGGCGTAGTAAGTGGCATGCAAATCAGCGCATGGATCCCACATCTCCCCGCGTGATACGCCAACCCCTGCGCATGATTACCTGCGGAAGCCGCAATCACCCCGCGCTCGCGCTCCGTCGCACTTAAAGTCAACAGTTTATTCAGGGCTCCGCGCTCTTTAAATGCGCCTGTCCTCTGCAGATTGTCCAATTTGAGATGAACGGAATTGCCGGTCAGCTGTGAAAAGGTTTCCGAGCGGGCGCACGGCGAGAGATAAATCGAGTTGGAAATCCGTTCCGCTGCCGCTTTGACGTCCGCAAGTGTAACCATTTTGATGTTTAACGAGCTAGTTGGATTTTTGGTCGGGCTTCTATCCGACCCTTGGAATCCTATCCTGCGAAGGCTATCGTAGAATACATGTATGCGATATCTGATAAGAGCTCGCCTGAAACAGGAGTCCCGGCAAGCGCTATTGGAAGCTATCGACAACCAGACCTTGGGTGAAGGCTCCGTTGCTGAAGGCGAATACCTGCGAAATATGAAAGATGCCCGGCTTTGCCCTGACGACACCGCTTGCTGGGTCGAGGTCTGTTATTGTCCCTCGCCGCTGCAAGAAGAGCGGCCATACTGGGAGCAGTACTTCGACCTGACACGAGTGCAGGATGCGCATGACCGTCGTCGCTGTCGCGATCAGAACGGTTCGGAACCCTGGGCTTGCGGCGACTGCGATTGCAGCAGGCGTCTGGAGCAGAAGTTGAGCGCCACCGGCAAATCCTTCCTTGAATCACTTCGGCGGGAAGTTGTCGCCACTCAGCGAGATTAGCCTTCCCGCAGCCAAACTCCCAGCCGATCAGCGCATCGAATCTGCTTCATGCCCATCGTCCTGCAACTCGTTTGGTTGTTTGTGCTGGCCATACCAATTGCATCGATTGCCTGGACCATAACCCACGAAGAAATCTTTCGAGAGACACGCGAGTACTGCAAGCGGCAATGCGACCGGGGCCACATCTTCAAACGCAAATTTTTCTATCTTTTTACCTGTGAATATTGCTTCAGCCACTACGTGGTAATACTGTTTCTAATAATCACTCGCTACAAGCTCCTCTACGAGGATTGGCGTGGATATCTGCTGTCGCTCTTCGCACTGGTGTGGATTGCAAATCAGTATATGAGCATCTATAACCGGCTACGGCTCGACATTAAGAGTGAGCAGATTGAGATTAAAACCAGGGAAGAGGTCGTCCAGCAGCGTAAAGCAGCATGACAAGCCCCGCCCGCTTGTCGAGACTTAGGGCTCTAAATAAGTAACCAGGCTACCGGGATCGATATGGACCCCAAGGACCCATTCGATTTCTATCTTGATCACTACCGCGATCAACTGGTGGCGGGGCATGCCAAAATGACACCAGAGTTCGGATTGCGAGTGTTCATGCGGGATTTCAATAAGCTGCACAAGGCGCCACCGATGAAGGCGCTGAAACATTAAGCCTTTGCTATGACCTCTGTCTTTCTAAAACCAAACACTGCCTGCGCTGCCCAGCGCAAAATGCGCCAGCCGATAGCCGCGCCGACCAAGATGGTCGCAAGCCACAACAGAACTGACGGCAGATAGAAGACGAGCGAAGTCATTGCTGTTGCGTAATCCGCCAAGCTTTGCATTCCTTCGCGGGCTGCTAATTTGAACTGATACAGCGGTCGCCAGCGCAACCCGAACGCCTGCACATCTGCCTCGGCCCTAACGGACACGCTGAGGGCGACCATCTCGACTTGCTTGGAGAGAGCTTCGAATTCGGCCTGCTGTTGCTCAATCTCGCTGCGGACGTCATTCAGCTTGTCGCTGACTTGTAGCGTGTCTTTCACCGTCTTGGCCTGTTTCAAGATGCCCAAATATTGCGCTTCCTGGGCGCGTAGATTCCGCAACCGCGCTTCACGGTCCACGTAGTCTTTGGTCACGTCCTGCGCTTCAAGGCGGTCAGCCTCGACGCGTAGCCCCAGTTTGCGAATTTCTGAACGGGCTTCTTCCAGTCGCGTCGCAGGTACGCGAATCGTCACCGACGCGCTCACAGAATTCGAGCCTCCAGTCACCTGTGAACTCTGGAGAAAGCCGTCCATCCGGTCCGCGAGTTGGCGGATTTTCTCCGCTGCCTCGCCAGGGTTCTTCACGACGAGATCCATCGAACCCGTCCGGACCAACTTGCGGTCCTCGGAGGCAGCAGTCGGTACAGTTGCATTAACGGTTATCATCGCTCGCCCCGGAACGCCCCCAGGCACCCCTCCGACCACGCCTCCCATCATGCTTCCACTCACCCGAAGCCGATTGGGAGAACGCAGGGAGAACGATGTGCGTTCCGTGGCGACCGCACTCAACCCGGTCGCCTTTTGCAGGCTGATGCTCCGTGCGTTCTCCAGCGGCGCGATTGCGCCGAGGTAAAGCGCGATCAGGCCCGCCGTAATCAGCCATCCAGTTTTCAGATGTGCTCTGCTCTTGTGCCAAAAGCCGCCCCAGTGGGTCTGCATGACATTCTCCTCACCACGATAGACAGCGTGGTCGACCATTTTGTTCCCGGATCTAGAGGAGAACGTTGTCGTCCCTTCGAGTTGCATTAAATCTATTCAGTGATTTAAACGGGACATAAAAGAAGGCGGCTAGAATGCCGCCTTCAGACTCATTCGGTATTACTTGCGTGGACTGCTAAACCTAAATATCCAGATTCTTCACGTCGAGCGCGTTGTCCTCGATAAACTTCCGGCGCGCCTCTACGTCTTCTCCCATGAGCGTGGTAAAGACGGTTTCGCACTCGGCGAGGTCTTCGAGTTTCACCGACAAAAGTGTGCGACGCTCGGGGTCCATGGTGGTTTCCCAGAGCTGTTGTGCAGTCATCTCACCCAAGCCCTTGTAGCGCTGCACCGTGTAGTCCTTGCGACCTTCCGCCAGAACATAATCGAACAGATCACGTGGAGTGCCTTTCTCGACAGTTTGCGGCTCAGCTGCTTTGCGTTTTGGAGCGGCCGGCGTTTTCTTCTGCGCCTTCTCCATATCTTCACGCTCGGCGTCGCTCAACTCTTCCGCGTTGCCGTTAGTGGGGGCGGCCTTGGCAACTGTCTCTACCACGAACGGCGGCTCCATGTTCGGCTCGATTTGCTTGAACTTGGACAGCAGTTGCCGGTACTCGGGAGTGGACGCCAGTTCCCAGCTAATCACGTGCTCCGCGCCCTGAGAATTGACGAAGCTCACTTCCCACAAATTATGTTCTTCGTCGAAACGGCTCTCCACCGACTTGAAGTTGCGTTCTTTTTGCAGCTTCTTCAGTTCGCGCTCCAGTTTCTCGATCTTCTTCGGCGCAGTTTTCTTGTCGCCTTCAAAGTCAGCGCGCTTAGATAGATCCAGCTTGGGAAGCAATTCCGTAACCCGCTCGTCACGCAACCGTTTGACCACTTTATCGAAGAAGTCGAGATATTCTTTCAACACCGTAATGAAGCGGGCTAAACTCGCGCCCTCTAACTTAGCAGCGCCCTCGCCGTAACGCACGATCAAGCCTTCCGCCGCGCGCTTCACCATGACTTTCACGAATTCGCGGTCGTCCTTGATGTACTGCTGGGCCTTGCCTTTCTTAATCGAATAGAGAGGCGGCTGCGCGATGAATACGTTGCCGCGCTTGATCAGTTCCTGCATGTGACGGAAGAAAAAGGTCAGGAGCAGCGTGCGGATGTGGCTACCGTCCACGTCAGCATCAGTCATCAGAATGACTTTGCCGTAACGCAGCTTGGAGGCATCGAAATCTTCTTTCGAGATGCCGGTGCCTAGCGCCGTGATCATGGCGCGAATTTCTTCGTGCCCTAGCATCTTGTCATAACGAGCTTTTTCGACGTTCAGGATCTTGCCCTTGAGCGGCAGAATGGCTTGAAAACGCCGGTCGCGTCCCTGCTTGGCGGTGCCGCCTGCGGATTCACCTTCTACCAGGAACAATTCACATCGTTCCGGCTGACGCTCCGAGCAGTCAGCCAGCTTTCCGGGAAGTCCGCCGCCGTCGAGCGCACCTTTGCGGCGAGTCAGATCACGCGCTTTCCTCGCTGCCTCGCGGGCGCGTGCGGCTTCAATCGCCTTGTTGATGATCTTGCGGCCGACGGTTGGATTCTGTTCGAAATATGCGCCCAGGCGTTCGTTTAAGAAGGCAGTGACAACGCCTGCGATATCGGAATTCAGCTTGCCTTTGGTCTGACCTTCGAATTGCGGCTGTGGCAGCTTCACACTGATCACTGCCACCAATCCTTCACGAACATCGTCGCCGGTCAGATTCTCTTTCACATCTTTGAAGAGGCCCATCTGCTGGCCTGCGTAATTGATGGTCCGTGTAAGCGCGGTACGGAAGCCGGAGAGATGCGATCCGCCGTCCACGGTATTGATGTTGTTGGCGAAACTGAATACCGACTCGGAATATCCGTCGTTGTATTGCAGTCCGATCTCCATCACCACGCCGTTACGGTCGGCTTCCATGTAAATCGGCTTATCGTGCAAAACCTGCTTGCCACGATTGAGGTGCTTGATGAATTCGGCAATCCCACCGTTGTACTTGAACTCGGCAGTCTTAGGCTCGCCGGTCTTGGGATCGGTGGTGCGCTCGTCAGTGAGAGTGATGAGCAGGCCCTTGTTGAGGAACGCCAACTCTCGCAGACGCTGCGCCAGAGTGTCAAAGTTAAATTCGGTGGCGGTGAAGATACTCTTGTCGGGCAGGAAGTGAACTTTGGTTCCGCGTTTTTTGGTGGCGCCAGCCTTCTTGAGCTTGCTGGTGGCTTCACCCTTGGAGTAAGTCTGTTCCCAGGTGAAACCGTCACGCCAGATTTCAAGATCGAGTTCTTCACTGAGTGCGTTCACCACAGAAACGCCCACGCCGTGCAATCCGCCGGAGACTTTGTAAGAAGACGTATCAAACTTGCCGCCGGCGTGCAGCTTGGTCATCACCACTTCGGCTGCAGGCACCTTTTCGCCGTCCACTTCCATCGAGTCCACGGGAATGCCGCGGCCGTTGTCGACCACGGTGATCGAGTTGTCGATGTGAATAGTGGCTTCAATCTTGTCGGCATAACCGGCAAGCGCTTCGTCCACGGAGTTGTCCACAACTTCGTAAACCAGGTGATGCAGTCCCAGCTCACCGGTCGAGCCAATGTACATAGCGGGACGCTTGCGCACCGCCTCCATTCCGCCGAGAACCTTGATGGAATCGGCGGTGTAGTCGCCGTTGCCTGCGAGGACGGCCGGCCTCTCGTTTTTTGTTTTAGCTTCTGCGATGGCAGTTGCGCTCAACGTCTCTTTCGTAGCCATTCATCCCCGTAGAATAATGCCGGAATTGAGCCCTGGGACCCACGTACTTGTCGAGGCCTGCGAAATGACCTCAAACTACTGAAATTACTAACACTTACAGGAATATCGCTTACTCTGAATTGTAGCACATGGGAAGCGATTTTTCGACCCCAGAACCGGGGCGGTAACCAGTGATTTTGGAGGTAGTTACCGGAGCGGGAAAATGGGGCTTGGAAGCTAACGGCGCGTGTCCAGGCTGGGCCGAAAAACATTGCTGTTCACTTGGATTTTGGATTCCTCCGGCTCGGACTGCCGGCGCTGAAACTTAACTTTTCCAGGAGTTCTTCGACTTCATCTTCACTTCCGCCAATCACCGTAAATGACATTACATAACCTTTCTTGAGCAGGACTACGGAAGATTG
>Ga0209239_1001656_pt1 | contig 13319 bp, 14 predicted proteins | sample GraSoi013_2_20cm_FD_185824 | JGI IMG/M metagenome (GOLD analysis project Ga0209239, IMG submission 185824) | Grasslands soil microbial communities from the Angelo Coastal Reserve, California, USA - Sample 10_02_2013_2_20cm (SPAdes) (version 2) | ecosystem: Environmental > Terrestrial > Soil >...
AGGTGAGAAACTTCCCAATGTTGTGGTTGAAGTCTGGCAAACCGATCACTTGGGCCACTACGACCTGGACGGATATCGCTATCGAGCCAAGTTGCCGGCCGACGGTTCCGGGAATTACAAATTCGAATCGGTTATGCCCGGGCACTATCCCGATCGAGTCTGCCAGCATATCCATTATCTGGTCACGGCGCCGGGACACAAGCCCCTGGTCACGCAACTTTACTTTGCGACCGATCCGGTGTTTGAGGGCGACCCGGACAAGAACTTCAATCGCGATCCGCTGATCCACAGCCGCGAACTGGTGCGGCCGGTGATGCTCGTGGGCGATCCAAAGGATATCCATGCCGCGGTGAATTTCGAGCTCTGCCTGGAGCGCGTCTGAATGTGGCGCAGGCTGGCGGTGATTGCAGACATGCTGCTGCTCGTCCCGGTGCTGGCTGCGGAAGCGCTTCGTCCGGAAAAAACAATCATCTTGCCGACAGATGTTGTTATCAGGTTTACGGCGATTTCGCCAGCAGGCACTTTTGTAGCTGGGATCTGCCGCGATCAGAAATTGCGGCTGTGGGACGTTTCTGCCGGATCACTTTCGCGAACCCTCGACCTTGGTGGAGAAAGACTGACCAGCGTTCGCTTCTCCGATGATGGCCAACTGGTGGCGCTAGGCGGAGCTAAGGGCGGCGTGCGAATTTGGGAGCTGCCGTCCGCAACACTTAAGCTGGAATTCACTAATCCCAGCGAAGTTAATGCGCTAGCAATTTCTCGCGACCGGAAACTGGTAGCTGCCGCACCTCTCGAGGAGGCGGTTGAAGTATGGGACTTATCGTCAGCCAAACAAGTGGCCAAGATGCGCGCTCCGTTCAGCGGTACGTCCGCGCTGGCGTTCTCGCCCGACAGCCACTGGCTTGCCACCGCCGATGGCGATACCAGCATCCGGCTGTACGATGCGCGTACTGGTAAGTTGCGGAATAGCGTGGACGATCTGCTACTGGAGTCATTCGCGATTGTGTTTTCCACCGACGGCAAGTACATCCTGACCGGCGGAGCGGACAAGGTTGTCAACCTGATCGACGCCAGCAGCGGAAAAGTTCTGCGATCGCTTGCCAAGCAAGACGATGTGCTGCTCGATCTTCGCCAGTCGCGCGATGGCAAACGTCTTGTGGCCGCTTACGTCAATGCTGACGATCCGAGTAAAGCTTCTCCGGTCGTAATCTGGGATCTGGAAACACAGTCACCCCGAACCCGCATCTTGGAGCCCGGTGTCGTACCGAACGGCGGCGAGTTTTTGCTGGACGGACGATTATTGATGACCAGCGGTTCGGAGAAAGAGTTGAAGATTTGGTCGGTAAGCCCATAGAGACGGGTAACGTTCGGGTTGCCGGCGGGACGCCGGCGCTACATTGCGCGGCGCTAGGCGGCGGGGCGCTCGTCGGCGGAGGGGCCGTAGATGGCTGGGACCTTTCCGCCCATGGGACGGAGGTACGCCGAGAGCTGGCCTCGATGATGGATGGCATCGAAGAGGACGAACCATAGAAAAGTTCCCACCGGTTGTTCCGACGCGAGCTTGCCGCCATAGTAGAACTGCGCGCTTTGGTTCCAGGACGCTTCGTCCATCTTGGAAACTCGATCGATGAGTTCGTTTGACCAGCGCTCGAACAGACTCAGCATCTCCTCCAATGGCGGTGGCGGCACGGCCTTCCTTTCAAATTTTTTCTCGATGACGGCCCCCAGACAAGGTTGAAGGTTGCTGGTCAATCTCCAGACCAGTTGTTCCGCCGAGGGAGAGCGGTCGTTGGGTTTGTAGCTGAGCTGATCCTTGGGAAGCGCCTTCAGGACTTTCAAGAAAAGAGGCAATTCGGCCTGCTGACGTTGAACGTAGAATTCGCGAAGTGTCATTTCGAATCTCCCATTTTATTTTAAACGTGAGTTCACGGGCGTTGCGGTTCCTCGGCGGCTGAAGCCGCCTCGGAATCATGAAAACGAAGCGTGGATCGGCACGAGTGAACTCGTGCCCTTCAAATCGCGCCCCTTCCTACGCATTTTGTGGAGGACCCCACTTCTCGCAACCAGCGCGAGAAGCGGGGTATCCGGGCCGGCGGGACGCCGGCGCTACTTTGGTTGCGGGACGATGCGCAGGTACGGCTTGGGCGACTTCCAGCCATCGGGATACTTTTGTTGCGCTTCTTCGTTCGACACCGAGGGCAGAATGATGACTTCGCCGCCCTGCTTCCAATTCGCGGGGGTGGCTACTTTGTGCTTCGCCGTGAGTTGAATCGAATCGAGGACGCGCAGTACCTCGTCGAAATTTCGGCCGGTGCTCATGGGATAGCTGAGCTGAAGTTTGATCTTCTTGTCCGGACCAATAACGAATACCGTGCGCACAGTGGCATTGTCCGCCGCGGTGCGGCCCTCGGACGTATTTCCGCTCTCGGCCGGTAACATGCCGTAGAGCTTGGCGATTTTGAGTTGCGGATCGCCGATCATCGGATAGTTCACCTTGTGGCCCTGGGTCTCTTCGATATCGGCTGCCCACTTGGCGTGGTTGGTGACGGGATCCACACTTAGCCCGATAATTTTGGTATTGCGCTTGGCAAACTCGGGCTGGAGGCCTGCCATGTAGCCGAGTTCAGTGGTGCAAACCGGCGTGAAGTCTTTGGGATGGGAAAACAAGATCGCCCAACCATCGCCGATCCATTCATGAAAACGGATCGTGCCCTGCGTGGTTTCGGCGGTGAAATCGGGAGCCGTGTCGTTGATACGGGGAACCGAGGATACGGCTGGAGTCAAGGTTGCGGTGCTCATGATTATTCTCCTCTATGGCTAAATTGGTCGTCCCGGAAGACCCAGGACGGAATGCCACCGCGGCTTTCGAAACGGGTGAGTGACGAAAAAAGAAGCCCACCCAATCAGCGCCGGGTGGGTGTCAAAAGACCTTCGCGTGCTACCCACACACCGGCGCCTGGGTACAACAACACAGGACGACCGGCATGGAGCGCATGCGCATAGATAAAGGATACGCGGGGGTTAGAGTGCAGTCAAATGGGGTCTTGCATTCTGTGTTGCTTTTGGCTGGCGCGAGGGAAGCAAGTCAAAGAATCGCTGCTGGCTTTTGGAGTGATTGTAGGGGTCCCCTTCGACTTCGCTCAGGGCAGGCTTTCGACTACACTGGCAACCCGCCTTCGCGGGTTGCCGGTTCCCCTCAGGATGACAAGCGTTAGCTCAGGACGACACCCTTTGCATTTGCTGTCTCGCATCTGACTGAGAGATGAGAAGAGAGGCGCTACAATAAACGCCACATGGCGAGCAGACAGCGGCGGTTTTCCTTCGTGCAGTTGGACGTCTTTTCCTCAGTTGCCCTGGAGGGCAATCCACTGGCCGTTTTCCCCGACGCACGAGGACTGAGCGACGAACAGATGCAGGCGGTAGCGCGGGAGATGAATCTCTCGGAGACAACCTTCGTTCTGCCCAGCGATCCGGCCATTGAACGCGAGCGCGGAGTGCGGGTGCGCATCTTCACGGTGCAGGAAGAGCTGCCGTTTGCAGGTCACCCGACGTTGGGAACCGCGTTCGTGTTGCGCAAATCGAAAGCCAGCGAAATCGTGCTCGATCTGAATGTGGGCAAAGTTCCAGTACGCTTCGTAGAAACGCGCGGCCAGCCGGTATTCGGAGAAATGACGCAGAAGGATCCGAAATTCGGGCCGCGACATGATCGCGAGGCCGTGGTGCGCGCGGCCGGATTGCGCGATGGCGACATCGACCCATCGTTGCCCATCGAAACAGTTTCAACAGGGGTGCCGTTCACCATTGTGCCTTTACGCGGGCTGGAAGTGATGAGCCGGCTGCGAGTGGATCTCGGCGGATCTGAGGAGTACCTGCGAAAGACCGGCGGGCAGTTTTTTTATTTCGTGACGCGCGAAACCATGGACTCCGCGGCCCGGCTGCACGCGCGAATGATGTTTTACAACGGCGAAGATCCTGCTACCGGCTCGGCTGCGGGATGCGCCGCGGCCTGGATGGTTGCCAACGGTATTGCTGATCCAGAGGAGCAGGTGCTTATTGAGCAAGGAATTGAAATGCATCGGCCGAGCCGCATTTTTGTCCGTGCGTCCCGGATGGATGACGGAGTGGTTAACGTCAGCGTGGGTGGCAATGTGGTGGAGGTAGTGCGCGGCGAAATTTTTTTCTGAAGCCTTATACTCGTTTCCGCCGAAAAATCGGGCCATGCACAAGCGAGAAAAAAATTCAATGGGGCAAACTCCCCATTAGCATCGGCGGCACTTTACAGAGACTGGCTTGTGGCTTTAGGATGCAATCACTCTGAATTTTCCCAGCCAATAATTGAAAGGTCCTTAGGCCTGCCGCGACGGAACGGTTTGTGGGCGGCCACTCCGGTAAAGAAAAAATGAAGCCGAAACGAACTATCCTTTGCGTTGACGATAACGAACAGTCACTTTCCATCCGCAAAGTTCTGCTGGAGACCCGTGGTTACCGCGTGCTCACCTGCGCAACCGGAGAAGAAGCCCTGGAACGATTCAAAAAAGGCGGAGTTGATCTGGTACTTACGGATCTCATCATGCCGGGATTGGATGGAACGCGGCTGATCGAACAGATCAAGGGGCTGTCGCCGCAAACTCCCGCGATTCTGCTCTCCGGCAAAGTCAGGATTTACGATCGCGATACTCGCGCCGATGTTTTCCTTCCTAAAGGGATGTACGCTCCCGCGGAACTGTTGGAGCGGATCCGTCTGTTGCTAGTGCGTAAACGCGGGCCCAAACGGGCGCAGTCACGAACTCCGCGGATTCCCACTCAAATCGGCGTTGCGTAGGAGCTCCGACCGCCTGTCGTCGCGTCTTGCTGATTCAATGATTCAATTTCAAGAGGGAATTGTGTTTGTTTCAGCTGCCCGATAGCGGGCGGGACGCCGGCGCCACACGTGCCACGAGAGCTCGGTCGCCGTCTACCATCCGCTCGTGCCACAACTTTCACGGTTCGTGTAATATCCATTACTTGGATGCCAGCCATTATTGAAGCCGTAGAACTGCGCAAGACCTACCGAGTGGGCAAGATCGAAGTACCTGCTTTGCGGTCGATTTCTTTCTTCGTAGAGAAGGGGGAATTTGTCAGCGTGGTGGGGCCGTCGGGCAGTGGCAAGTCCACGCTGTTCTACCTGCTCGGCGGACTGACCCAGCCTGACTCCGGCCACGTAATCATTGATGGAGACGACTTTGCGAAGCTGTCTGACAGCGAGCGTACGCGCATGCGTAAGCGCAAGATCGGATTTGTTTTCCAGAAATTCAATCTGCTGCCGACGCTGGATGCGAAGTCCAACATCGACATTGCCCTGGACATCGCGGGCAGTAATGGCACTCGGGACGCGGCATATTTCGACAAGATCGTCGGCTTGCTGGGGATCGCTAAACGTCTCCATCACCGGCCTTCCGAGCTTTCTGGCGGCGAACAGCAACGTGTAGCGTTGGCGCGGGCGCTGATCAACAAGCCGGCAATTGTGCTGGCCGATGAACCCACGGGCAATCTGGACTCGAAGAATTCAGAAATTGTGCTGAAGATGCTGCGACAGTCAAACCAGGACTTAGGACAGACTGTACTCATGATCACGCATAATCCGGAAGCCGCCAGTTATGGAGATCGCATCATTCACATGCGCGACGGCGAGATGGTCGCGCCGGAGCAAGATCCACAATGGACGGGACACTAGAGGGATTGTCGATTTTCGATTGTCGATTTTTGATTCAACAATCAACAATTTACGATGACCAGCATGGAAGATCTGCGAAAACCGATTCTGCCGGGCAAGGGGGCATCCGACTACGAGCGCTATCTGCGCACGGATGAGTTGCTGTCGCTGCAAAAACTTCCCCAAGAATGCTTGCATGCAGATGAACTGACTTTCCAAGTGGTGCATCAGGCCTCGGAATTGCTGCTCAAAGGCGTGGCCTGGGAACTAGAGCGGGCTCGGAATCATATCGGGGACGGCGATTTCTCGAACGCGGCTCGCCTGATGCGGCGCGCCACCGAGATGCTGGACCATCCCATCTATCTTTTGCACGTGCTGGAAACCATTACGCCCTATGACTATCATCTGATCCGAGCCGGTCTGGGACACGGCAGCGGTCTGGATTCTCCCGGCTTCCTGGCGCTGCTGCACATTGGTCCGCGTCTGGGGGAGAGCTTCTATACACAGTTGCGTGCTGCGAATCTCAGTTTGGATGACTTGTATCGGCGTCACGAGAAATTTTTCGGATTACATGATGTGGCCGAACGGCTGCTCGATTTCGATGAACGCGTCCACCTGTTTCGTTTTCATCACCTCAAATTGGCAGAGAGGATTATCGGCGGAGGCGTGGTGGGCACAATGGGTACGCCGGTGGAAGTTCTTCATCAGCGGATGGAGCACCTCTTTTACAAAGAGCTTTGGGACGTGCGCAACCGGATCACGGCCAAAGCTAATGACGTTTTGCAGAAGGACGGCGGCGGCCACAGTTAACAGATGTGGAATTGGCCTGAATTCGGATATCACCTTCATTGCCCGGTCATTGCGGGTTGTTTATAATCGATGGCACCGAGCGGGAGTAACTCAGTGGTAGAGTGCGACCTTGCCAAGGTCGAAGTCGCGGGTTCAAATCCCGTCTCCCGCTCCAGATTCTTGAAGGGTTGCCGTCAGAATAAAGTCACGGCGCTCAACCACGAAGGGTGCGAAAGTACAGGAAGTCCTGGATGCACGCCATTCCATGCAGGTTGAAGCGGCTCACTTCCAATCGTTACAATGAATTGTTGCAAAAAGCAGGGCGCGGTACCCAAGTGGCTAAGGGAGAGGTCTGCAAAACCTTTATGCGTCGGTTCGATTCCGACCCGCGCCTCCAGCGCTTCGTTTCATTTGAGTCAAGATGATCTAACAGAACACATTTGGAAGTGACCTGCTCGATTGAACGCTGTCAACGTACACAGAATGATTGTCTACTTAGCATAGATTTGCCGCTACGCGGTCATCCGGCCAGCCAGGTGGTGGAGATTGATTTGAACGTCGATGCCGAAAGCGTAATAACGACGGTAAAGGATCTCGGTCAGGGAATTCCTAAGGAGGGGCTGGAAGCTTTCGGACACAGCGGAACTGAGGGCGCCCGGGGGCTAGCGGGAATGATTGAACGCATTGCTCTTTGGGGGAGAGTTGCGAGTTAGAGTCTATGCGGCTTTTGTTCTTTTTCTTCGCTGAGACCGGGCACGACTGATTTGTCCGAAGTCGGTCAGGTTGGTAACGGCGGTCATCATTCCAGCCTGTGCTAGAAAGAAGTTCTTTTCTCGCGTATCACGAAAGCTCATGAACTCCGGCATGGTTGCAGTCATCGCGGCAAGTCCTATGTCGATTTTGCCGTGATTTCGGAAGCTGATGACTTTCTTCACTCCGCCAGGGTAGTCGGTGAGTAGAGCAGTGGCCAATTCCGCTCCCCCGCAAACGAAAGCGCCCAAAGCGGCACGCTTGTTTCGAGACCAATAGAATGCTCCTGTCAGCAGGAATGCTCCGGCGGTGATGTAGTCGACAAAGGCATGTGCCCTGGGTGAGATGACCTTGGGCATACGCTTGGTGAGCATATGGGTCGCGCTGGTGAGCATCGGCATGGTCGGTCTCCGTTCCTCTGTCAATTTTTACCGTATCGCTAGCGCGACACAAACATCCCGGCCACGCCGTATCCGACTGCGACTGCCACTGCAGCCGCGACGCCGGAAGCCAGAAGAACATGTTCGCGGGCATTTTTCTTCACGTCCAAAGAATCGCGAACGTGATCCTTCAACTCGTGCACGGAGGAGTGCAAACGCCGCCGTTGGTCGGCTGCGCGCAATTCGAGTTCATGAGTGGGAAGTCGGGTCATACGGGATCTCCTGCCTCACTTTGTATCCAGATTTTGTCAGCCTTGAGAACTTCAATAGTTTTCCTGGGAAACAACCCCTTGGACCGGAACTCGCGCAACGCCAGCCAGCCGAGGATTCCCCCGCCGATCGACCACAGTGCGCCAACAACGAGGAAGGCGAGGAACCAGCGATATGGATTATCCCAGAATGCGACTGCGATCAACATTACGACAGCGATGGTGAGCAACAGGTAGGCGGTGGCAAGCAACAGCACTGCGATTGCGGCCAGCGGCACGGCTGTCTTCCACGCGTCCAGAGTTTCTCGGAGTTCGGACTTGAACATTTCCACGCGAGTTTGAACGAAATCCTTGATTTCGTCTTTAAGCTCGGCAATGATCGCCGCCAGACTTCGAACGTGGTTTTCTGAATATCTGGTTTCATTCATAGCGGGTGGACCTCCAAACTCGGAGAAAGATACCTGCAACAAAAGCGGCGCCCGCAACCGCGACGATGAGATGGAGCGGATATTTGTCGACCACCAAACGAGCGCGAGTCCGGGCTCTTCGTGCGAATTCTTCAGACTTCCATTTACTGCGTTCGAGGGCATCGTTAATGCCGGTTTGGACACGCTCGTAGGCGGCTGACACGCGCTGGCCGATCTCATCGAGGGCTTGCGACGCCCGCTCTGTGACGTCGTCGACTTTCTGTTCGGATACGTGCTTCCAGGCAATGACCTTTGCAGACGAACTCTGCTGTGGTCCGGAGTCCAAAATTGGGTTCACGGGCGCGATGCGATTGGTCGTGCTGTTGCTCGGATCAGTTGCGGCTTGTCGTGGGTTAGAGTTCTTTCGAGTGACTGGTTCTGGCATATTGTTTGCCCCTTTTGGTGGCTCTTCGGGGTGAACTCACTAGCAGACGATACTTGGATGGCAGGAATGGAGTCCGTGTTTCTGCAAAAACGCTTTCATTTTGCGGATGTACAACGCCGCCACTAAATATCGTCACAACTTCGAGTTACATATGACGGTATTGTGCAGCCACTCAGGTCCTGGCTGGCATTGAGTCGCGGTTCGCTACAACCCTGACAGCCGATGAGGCAGCAAAATTTCACACAATTGTCTATTATGGAATGTTTGGCACTCAGCGCCACGGAGAGACCATATTGGCAGAGAAGCAAGCGGATGGATTGGAAGTACTCGAGACGCGGGAATGGCTTGATTCCCTAGATTATGTGCTATCAAAGGGCGGGGCCGACCGAGCAGGGCGGCTGTTGCAGCAACTCTCGCTGCACGCGCGTCGTGCCGCCGGTGTGAACCTGCCTTTCACCGCAACCACTCCCTACCAGAATACGATTTCCGTCCGGCAACAACCCCCTTTTCCCGGGAGCCAGGAGATGGAGCGGCGTATCAAAAGCCTAGTACGCTGGAATGCGCTGGCCATGGTGGTGCGAGCCAACAAGATCCAAGAAGGCATCGGCGGTCACATCTCGACTTTCGCGTCGGCAGCTACGCTTTACGAAGTTGCATTCAATCACTTCCTGGCTGCCCGGACCGAGAATGGAGACCGCGACATCGTTTATTACCAGGGACATGCTTCCCCCGGAATATACGCTCGCGCCTATCTCGAGGGTCGCATTCCGAAGCAAAAACTGGAGAATTTTCGCCGGGAGCTAAAACCGGGCGGCGGACTGTCCTCTTATCCTCACCCCTGGCTGATGCCGGACTTTTGGGAATTTCCGACGGTTTCCATGGGATTAGGCCCGATCCAAGCCATCTATCACGCGCGTTTTATCCGCTATCTGGAGAATCGAGGATTGAAGAAATCCACCGGCGGAAAAGTCTGGGCGTTTCTGGGCGACGGAGAGATGGATGAACCCGAGTCCCTGGGATCAATCACTTTGGCTTCGCGCGAGCGGCTGGACAATCTGATCTTCGTGGTGAACTGCAACCTGCAACGGCTCGACGGTCCGGTGCGCGGCAATGGAAAGATCATTCAGGAACTCGAAGCCATTTTCCGCGGCGCGGGTTGGAACGTAATTAAGTGCATATGGGGAACCGACTGGGACAGCCTCATCCAGAATGATCGTGACGGACTATTGGTCAAGCGGATGGGCGAAATCACGGATGGGCAGTATCAGAAATACTTCGTGGAGAGCGGCGCTTACTTCCGGCACAACTTCTTCGGCACCGATCCTCGGCTCTTAAAGATGGTTGAGCATCTCTCCGACGAGCAACTTGCCCGTATGCGGCTCGGAGGACATGATCCCATCAAGGTTTACGCTGCATACAAAGCTGCGGTTGATCACACGGGTGGGCCAACCATTGTTCTTGCGAAGACTATTAAAGGATACGGACTGGGTGAGGCAGGTGAGGGCAAGAACATCACTCACCAGCAGAAAAAGCTGAACGATGAAGAATTAAGTCTCTTCCGATCGCGTTTCGGCATTCCCATCCCGGACTCTGAAATGCATAACGCCCCCTTCTACCGCCCGGCCGACGACAGCCCAGAAATCAGCTACATGCAGGAGCGGCGCAAGCAACTCGGTGGCTATCTTCCCGAGCGGAAAGTGCGGGCCAAGCCGATCAATCCGGTTTCTGAGTCGCACTTCGAGGAGTTTTATAAAGGTACGGAGGGACGCGAGGCGTCGACCACCATGGTCTTCGTGCGACTGCTGGCCAAGTTGCTGCGTGATCCCGAGATCGGGAAACTGATCGTGCCAATCATTCCCGACGAAGCGCGCACTTTCGGCATGGAGGCGTTGTTCCGCCAAGTGGGAATTTATTCCAGCCTGGGCCAACTTTACGAACCGGTAGACATGGATACTCTCCTCTATTACAAGGAGGCCAAGGACGGACAGATTCTGGAGGAAGGCATCACCGAGGCAGGTTCTATATCCTCTTTCATCGCGGCAGGAACTGCGTATGCTCACCACGGGATCAATACGATCCCGTTTTTTATTTATTACTCGATGTTCGGCTTTCAGCGCATTGGAGATCTGATCTGGGCAGCCGCGGACATGCGCGTTCGCGGTTTTCTACTTGGCGGCACAGCGGGACGCACCACACTTGCGGGGGAAGGACTACAACATCAGGATGGTCACAGTCACGTGCTGGCGTTATCAGTTCCCAATCTTCTCGCGTATGATCCCGCGTTCGCTTACGAGATTGCCACCATCATTCAGGACGGCATCAAGCGGATGTATGTGGACCAGGAGTCCATCTTCTATTATCTGACAGTCACCAATGAACCCTTGCCCATGCCGCCGATGCCGGAGGGCAAGGAAGTCCGCCAGGGCATCCTGAAAGGCATGTACCGTTTTAAGGCATCAGCCAATAAAGATGCGAAGCTGCGCGCGCAACTGTTCGGCAGTGGCACGATCATGTTTGAAGTGCTGAAGGCGGCGCAGATTCTGGAAGAGAAGTATGGCGTGGCTTGCGATGTTTGGAGTGTAACTAGCTATAAGCAACTTTATCGTGACGGCAACGACTGTGAGCGCTGGAACATGCTGCACCCGGGGGAAACTCCTCGCGTGCCATACGCCACGCAGTGTCTCAAAGATGCGCCTGGCGTTTTTGTCGCGGCGTCGGATTATATGAAGGTGCTGCCTGAATCCATCGCACAGTGGGTACCGCGTCCGCTGGTCGCTCTCGGCACCGACGGTTTTGGACGCAGTGAGAATCGTGCATCGTTGCGCGACTTCTTCGAAGTAGACGCGAAACACATTGTGCTGGCTACGCTGACCGCGCTGGCGCGTGATAAGCAGAAAACGCAGGGAGCGCTACAGCAAGCGATCAAGGATTTAGGTATCAATTCGGAAAAGGCGAATCCAGCCATCAGCTAAGGGAGAAAAGGGTACGTGACAGAATTCAAGCTGCCGGAACTTGGCGAAAACATCGATCAGGGCGATTTGGTTCGGTTGATGATTTCGCCGGGCGCCAACGTCACGGAAGGCCAGGCAGTGATGGAACTGGAAACCGACAAGGCGGTTATCGAAGTTCCATCGTCGGTGAGCGGCACGGTCAAGGATATCCGGGTGAAAGAGGGACAGAAAATTAAAGTCGGCCAGGTGATTTTTACCGTGGAAAACGGTACCGGGGCCAAGAGTAAGGCCCCTGAAACACCTGCAGCAGAGAAGTCCGCAAGCGGGGCTGCGCCTGCAGCACCCGAAGTCAAGACTGAAACTCCACCGCCTCAACCACAATCGCAACCAGCTCCGGCGTCGCCACCAGCGGCGTCGACCTCGAAAACTGCAACTCCGAAAACTACGACATCGAAGACCACGGAATTCCGCTTGCCCGAACTTGGGGAAAACATTGAACAGGGTGACTTAGTACGGCTAATGATCTCGCCCGGCGCGAAGATATCCGAAGGCCAGGCTGTCATGGAATTGGAAACAGAGAAGGCAGTCGTCGAAGTTCCGTCATCCGTAAGCGGCGTGGTTAAAGACGTTCTCGTAAAGCAAGGCGAGAAAGTAAAAGTAGGACAAGTAATCTTCACGGTCGAAGGCGATACCCAGGCACAACCGCAAGAAGCAAAGCCTGCTCCAGCGGATGAGAGTCAGGCGAAATCGGAAGCAGCAAAGCCTGCTCCCGAGGACGAGAGTTCAGGTCAGCATGGAGCTCGGGTCACTTTTCAGGCCGCTATCAAAGCGGAGGGTAAGACTGAAGAACAGGCGCTTCCGCGGGATCAGGCTCCACCAGCTCCCTCAGGGTTTGCGATGCCTACACAGTTAGGCAAGGTGGCGGGCACCGAACATCGTGAACCTGTGCCTGCCGCGCCCCACGTCCGCCGATTGGCGCGGGAACTCGGCGTGGACATCCATGACGTCAAAGGAACGGGACCCGGCGGCCGCATTAGTGAAGATGACGTAAAAGCGCACTCGAAGGCATTGCTTACTGCGGCTGTCTCGGCGCCGGGAAGTCCTTTCGCGGCGTCTCCGCTGCCAGATTTCGCCAAGTGGGGAAAGATCGAGCGCGTTTCCATGCGTGGCGTGCGGCGCAAGACCGCGCAGCACTTGTGGGAAGCTTGGACGACCATTCCCCACGTCACCCAGCAGGATAAGGCGGATATCACTGAGATCGAACACTTGCGTGCCCGCTTCGCGCCCAAAGCAGAAGAAGCCGGCGGCAAGATGACCGTCACCGCCATCGCATTGAAAGTGTGCGCCTCTGCATTAAAAGTATTTCCTCAATTCAACGCCAGCATTGACATGGCAAAAGAGGAAATCATCTACAAGCAGTACATCAATATTGGAGTTGCGGTGGACACCGATCGCGGGCTGCTGGTGCCGGTGATCCGTGATGTGGATAAGAAGAATATTGTCGAGCTCGCAGTCGAGCTGACTCAGCTTTCAAAAAAGGCGCGAGACAAAAAGCTGAGCCCCGCTGAAATGGAGGGGGGCACGTTCACCATCACCAATCTAGGCGGAATCGGCGGCACTGGATTTTCTCCTATCG
>Ga0209239_1001658_pt1 | contig 13308 bp, 8 predicted proteins | sample GraSoi013_2_20cm_FD_185824 | JGI IMG/M metagenome (GOLD analysis project Ga0209239, IMG submission 185824) | Grasslands soil microbial communities from the Angelo Coastal Reserve, California, USA - Sample 10_02_2013_2_20cm (SPAdes) (version 2) | ecosystem: Environmental > Terrestrial > Soil >...
ATGGCCGCCAGGGCATACGCTGCAACGCTATCTGTCCCGGCCCTATCGAGACGCCCCTGCTGCGCGTTCTCTGGACCAGTGAAGAGGTACGTGACCTGCGATTGAGCCGAATCCCGCTCGGTCGCTTCGGTGAGGCAAAAGATATAGTTTACATGGCGCTCTACCTGGCCTCTGATGAATCGTCCTGGACAACGGGCGCGTGGCTCCTGGTCGACGGGGGTATTTCATCGAATTATTTTTAATCTCACTATTAGAGTACAGGTCCCAAAAATGTTGAGTGTCGTCGTTATTAAAGTGAAGATAGACCCTGACCAGCTATAAAATCGCTGTTCAGCAGCACAGTTTACCTGGACGACTATTTATCATATAATGGTCAATGTTGCTTATAGTAGCCACGCTGTGAAAACCATCACCATCTAGTAAGGAGCAGATCGCATGAATGACACTACCTCGTCGCAACTAGCCGCCGCATTAACGGGTTTCGGGCTGATTTTCGGTATTATCGCCATAGCCTCGATCATCTTAGCCATCGTCATCTGGTGGAGAATATTCTCGAAAGCAGGGTACAGTGGCGCGCTCAGCCTCTTAATGTTCGTCCCGATTGCGAACCTCGTCATGTTATTGATTCTTGCTTTTGCCGAGTGGCCTATCCAGGCCGAGCTCAATCAGCTCCGCATGATGAGAAGCCAGCAGTACCCACCAAATCCACAGTATCCCCAGGCTCAGCAGTATCCCCAGGCTCCACAGTATCCGCAAAGTCCACCTAACCCGCAGTACAGAGGATAAGCATATATCCAGGAAGCACGAAGATGACCAGCGTTGCAATGTTGGTCATCTTCGTGCTTCCCGCTTCTATGCCTATGTATGGAGTTCTCCCCGCTTTATTCCACGGACTTTAACAAAGGAGCGGGAAGTCCCGTCCCGGAAAGGCGGACGGGATGAAAGCGACCCCGCTCATTTTTCTCCTTCTCGCGCGGTACGTTACCATTGTTCGAGCGCAGAGAAAGAATACTTGTCTATGAAAACCATACATATCTATCGGCTCGATCATCTCTCGCCAGCCCTCTTCGAGCACCTCAGAGAGGTGCAGATGGAAGCGGCACAGGTCTGGAACCTGTGCGTCTCCCTGCACAAAGAGGCCCGGATGAGCCACACCCGCTGGCCTGGGCGCAACGAGTTGCAGCAGGCGACCAAAGGGCGGTATGCCTTGCACAGCCAATCGGTGCAGATGATCGTGCACGCCTTTCTCGCCAACATTGAAACCACCCGCAAACTCCGCCGGGAGCACCCTGAGATGCGCATGAAGTACCCCTGGCGTGAGAAGCGCTTCTACCCAGTCCACTGGCCCGCGCAAGCGGTGGCCTTGGAGAAGGGCCGTGTCATCTTGCCGATGGGGAGAGGGCGACCGTCCATCGTGTTGCCGATTGCGCTCCCTGACAATGCTGGGGCCTGTACCCTCGTGTGGAACTACGGCTTCGAGTTGCACGTCTGCGTCGAGACGGAACAGGCGGCACAGGCTCCCGGCGCGGTACAAGCGACGGTTGATTTGGGCGAGATACACCTTGCCGCTGTCAGCACCAATGCCGGGAAAGCCTTGATCGTGACCGGGCGCGGCATCCGCTCGCTCAAACGAGGGCGAGCGAAGCAGATCGGACAGATCACCAGGAAGCAATCCCGGTGTTCCAAACATTCCCGCCGCTGGAAGAAGCTCCAACGCGCCAAGAACAAGGTATGCAGGCGGGTAGAGCGGCGCGTGCGCGATCTCCGTCACAAGGCGAGCCGCCAGGTGATCGACTTCTGCGTGAAACACCAAGTCGGCACGCTCTTCATCGGCAACCCGCACGGCGTGCGCAACAAGGATTCCGGCCGCCACCACAACGGGCGCATGTCCTTGTGGGAATACGGCAAGGATATCGACTACTTGACTCACAAGTCCACGCAAGCCCGCATCTCGTGCTTCACCGGCTCCGAACGAGGAACCAGTAGCCGGTGTCCGAGATGTGGGCACAAGCACAAGCCCAAAGGCAGAACTTGGGTTTGCCGCAAGTGTGGCTTTCGAGGCCACCGCGACCTCGTCGGGTCGGTCAATATGCATCAGGATGCCTTTGGCGTCCACCTGAAGTTTCCTCGTTCCTTCACGTATCTCCGTCCCGGCCTGCTCAAGACCGGGAAAAGGAGTAGTCGGGCAGACACGCCCCTGGTTTCGCAAGAGACCTGTTGTTTGGAACAGCCAACGGCTCAACCACGTATCGCGGATACGGTCTCCCCGGAGATAGGCTCCCCCGTTCGCGTTGTCCAGAAGCCCATCCCCTTCTAGGGGATTGGGAGTGTCACTTGACCTATTGGAGGCGCGTTACGCACATGAGGATTGAGCGTCACGGCGATCGCCAACAAAAGTTGTGGTAGCAAGAGCACAATCACCGTGGGAACAGGACCCATGACCTGGAGCAAAGCTCCTGTCAAAGCCAGGCCAATTGGCTGGCTGCCGAAGGCGATCAGGCGGAAGACGCTATTCACCCGCCCTTGCAAACGGTCTGGGATCAATGCCAGCCGGTAACTGAACTGCACCATCATATAGACTGGCACCACAACAAAGCCCACCAGGTTAGCAACTAACAGCACCCACGGATTTATCGCGAATGCATAGAGCAGCCATCCCAGCACCCAGAGCCACGCAGTGCCGATCATCAGCTGGCCAAAACTGAAACGCTTCTGCAGGGGAACCACCAGCAAGGCGCCAACAACGCTGCCAATGCCCCCACCAGCGAAGATGAGACCAGTCACTACATTCGTTGCATGCAAGTCCTTTGCCAGGATGATGATCACCAGCACATAGCCTGAGCACGGCGTGATGAGGCCAAAAGTCAGCACGGCAATGAACCGCACCAGCGGGTTATGCCAGAGCCACGACATTCCCTCGCCGATTTCAGCCCAAAGCTTCCGCGGCTCAGCATCCCTCTCTCCTTGAAATTCCACTTTGATGAAAAACAGTGAGATGGCTGAGACAGCGTAAGAGACACCATCGGCGAGAAACGGAATGGCTCTGCCAATGCCATAGAGAATAGGACCCAGGGCTGGTCCGATCACGCTCGATACTGAGTACAGCACCTCATTCTGCGCGACAGCAGCAGGTAATTGCTCCCTCGACACAACATGAGGAATACACGCAGTCTCCGCCAGGTTAAAGAACACGAAGAGCGTCCCTTCAACCAATGACACCATGTAGAGTTGTATATACGTCAGATGGCCAAAAGCAAGGGCAACTGGAATACTGCCCAGCGCAATCGCTCGACCAATATCGCAGAGAATCATAACGCGCTTGCGATCCCAGCGATCGATCAGCGCACCTGCAGGCAGGCAAAAAAGAGCGAAGGGCAGCCCGCGCAGGGCAGTCATCAAGCCTGCCTGTGCTGGCGAGTTAGTCAGCGCGAGAACCAATAATGGAAAGGCCACCAGCGAGATCTGCGACCCTACTGAGGACACCGCCTGGCCGCTTACAAGCAAAAGAAAGTCGCGATTACGCCATAATGGTATTGACCGCCGTGGCTTCAACGCCTCGACTTCTTCCACCTCGAGTGCCTGATCTTTTAGTAGCTTATCTTGTGCGGTTGACATGAGTTTTTCTCCCCTGGAAGCATACATATAACGATATTTTCAGAAAGGTGAATGAGTAGTAAGAAGACGCACAAAGGCACATATGCAAGAGTTTGTAAGTGGAGCAGACTCTCCGGGTTTTCAGGTCTTCAGCAAGCTATCTGTGCTTGGATCGGGATTGCACAAGCGCGCCAGAGCACCAGGGAGAAGAGTGCTCCTTACGGCGATACACCCGAGGATAGAAGCGAGGAAGAAAACGTTGCGCGATGAATGAGAAAGCGAAAAGAAGCTACTCGCACATTCGGGTGTTGCCCGCTTGCGGGTAGTTGCTTTTGATAGCGCCACTTCCTGCCGCATAGGCCCGGCGTGATCGCCTAGGCGGCAAAGTTGCTCATTTGGATGAAGTGAATGATATACATGGTTCTTCGTTCCGTTGACGTATATGAGTTCAGCGCACCGCGCCATACCCGTTTGATTACCTGACAAGAGAATAGTAACATGCACCCTATAGCAGTGTCAATGTTCGTTTTCTCTATGCTCTATTTCTTGCCTTTTTCTGTGGCAGTCGCCGTGGCTTCTGCCTGCTTTTTTACAAGCAAGGGTGCATGTTGCTCACAAAAAAGAAATTTACGGCCCCCGGGCAGAAGTTGTGCATAGGCCGCTGGCTCACCACAGGTGTCACAGCGTCCAACATGTGTTTTAACGGCTTTCATTCTAAAGTGCCTCCTGAGTTAGATGTTTATAGAAAGAACAGAGCCAAAGGCCTGTTCAATCACATGTATTTCTAAGCTGTATCATACCACAAAATGGCCTGTCCCAGGCTACGATGACTTTTACCTCTTACATAAGACAAAAGAAGAATCTTCTCTATTTGTGAAAATCATTGTGGTAAGCAACATCCCCCATTCCGCCTATAAAGAACTCTTGAAGCTCAACAACCACAGCAGACTGGTTGAAGCCTTAAAAAAGTGTGAGTAAAGTAGCTGGCAGTATACTATAAATAGCGGTAGAGGGTGATCGATGGGGTGCCACTTTGCTCTGTTGAGCACTGCTCAGGCATAGTCTGTTGAGTGCTGCTCCAGCCATGTTTTGTTGTAGCTTCGGCTCCAGGCATGTACTGCTGAGAAGGACTCCGGGCGTGTTTCATTGTAGCTTTTGCTCCAGACATACTTCGGTCCCCGCTACCGCTCTAGAACGGATATCGTTGTCCGACCTCTCTCCACTTTGCAGAAGAGGAGTGAAGGCCACACTGTCTTGTGGCCTTCACTCCTCTTCTGTATATTTGCTATACATACAGAAGCAGATTGTTTTCCCGATTGCTGAAAAATATCATATTGCATCAACCTCGGCACCCACATCCTCCTCAAGCTGTTCTTCTACAACTTGCCCAGGTTCCCGAATATCGATCTCAAGTTGGCTATCCACGGCCTTCACATGGACTTCTCCATGTTCGGGAATATTGGCGAGCAGGATACGCAGGCTAAGAGGAACGGTGAGCAGTCGCTCGATGGCACGGCGCAACGGGCGCGCTCCCTGCGTTTGACTGAATCCCTCTTTGCAGAGCAGGTCGATAGCACTATCCTCAGCATGCAACGTCAATCCCTGTTCAAGCAAGCGAGCGCCTAGCTCGTTCATCTGCAGGCGTGTGATGGCACGGGCCTGTTCCTGCCCCAGAGGGTGAAAAATCACTACCTCATCGACGCGGTTGAGAAATTCTGGACGGAAGGTCTGGCGCAGCCGTTCCAGCAGGCGCTCGCGCTGCATCTCTTCTGCCGTCCCCTTGACACCGGCGCGGAACCCACTCGGCATCGAGCGCCCCAGCATATCGGTACCAACATTTGAGGTCATAATCCAGATGGCGTGTTGAGCATCGACGGTGTGGCCCTGTGCGTCAGTCAGGCGGCCGGCATCAAAGACCTGCAAGAAGAGATCAAAGACTTCTGGATGAGCTTTCTCCAGTTCATCCAGCAGGACGACGCAATGCGGGCGGCGGCGCAGCTTACCAGTTAACTGCCCCTCCTGATCGTGCCCGATGTAGCCGGGAGGAGCTCCGACCATGCGCGAGACGGCGTGCTTCTCCATGTACTCCGACATGTCAATGCGAATCAGGTGTTCGTCAGAGCCAAAAACTTCTGCGGCCAGGGCGCGCGCTAACTCGGTCTTACCAACCCCCGTAGGTCCTAAGAAAAGGAAGACGCCGGCAGGGCGATTGCGCTGCTTCAAACCTGCGCGCGCCACTTGAATCGCCTGCGTGACACGACTGATAGCTTCATCCTGACCGACCACTCGTGACTTGAGGCGAGACGCGAGATTCAACAGGCGGTCCCGCTCCTCGCGGCCCGGCGCTCGCACAGGGATACCAGTGCGATGTGAAATTACCTCGGCAATCATTGATGCATTGATCGCAGGCATTTCATTCAGTTCTTCGTCTTCGCCATCATCCCCTTGCTTCGTTCCCTCAACCGCACCTGCTGCATCTTCCATGGAAAAGATACGTGCCTGCGAGCATGCTTCATCCAGTACACTGCACGCTTTGTCGGGAAGCCGCAAATTCGGCAGATACTGCACAGAAAGATGCACAGCTGCTTGCAACGCTTCACTGGTAATACTGACGTTATGATGCTGCTCATACAAATCACGCATGCCTGTGAGAATAGTCAGAGCCTCCTCGGCAGTTGGTTCTTCAATCATCACCGGGCGCAGACGGCGCTCCATGGCGGCATCTTTTTCAATCAGGCGGTATTCTTGCGGGGTAGTCGCACCAATACAGCGCAACCGACCTCCAGCCAGGGCAGGCTTCAGAATACCCGCCGCATCAATGCTGCCATCGGCGGCCCGACCTGTGCCAATAAGCAGATGCATCTCATCGATAAACAGGATAATATTGCCGGCGCTCTCTGCTTCTTCTAAAACTTTTAACAGCCGCTCCTCAAATTCACCACGATACTTGGTGCCGGCCACCAGGGAACTGGCCGAGAGCTCGATCAGCCGTTTGCCGCGCAATTCGGCAGGCACCTTGCCATCAATAATGCGCTGGGCAAGGCCTCCCACAATCGTTGTTTTCCCCACGCCTGAATCACCAATCAAAACGGGATTGTTGCGATCCTTGAGCATCAATGTCTGCATCAAGAGGCGGAGTTCTTTTTCGCGTCCAATCAGGGGGGTCAGTTGCTTCAGGTTGGCCTGCCTGGTCAAATCACGCCCCAGGCGCTCCAGGACTGAATTGCCTCCCTTCACTACCACGTCAGGGCTTATTCCTACCGGCAATTCAATGGACGCGTCCGCGGGATTTGCGCTGATCGAGGGCACAAGCTCGAGCAAGGCGCGAGCATTGCTGGTCAGGACAAGTTCGATCAACTGCGCCGGATTGATCCCCAGTTTCGTGAGCAATTCATGCGTCACGCCGTCCCCTTCACTCAACACGGCTTGCGCTATCGCTCGTTCATCTATCGTAGTCGAGCCAGACTCCAGCGCATTTTGTTCTGCAGTTTGAAGAATCTCTTTACAGCGGCGCGTTGGTAGTATAGGCGTATCGCTGGTCGCCTTTCCATTCCCCAGCGCCAAACGAATCACATCACGTACCTGTTTGGGAGAGAAGCCAAGGCTCCGCAGCGCATCCTGTGTACATCCCCCATCCAACTTCGTAAGAGCAATGAAAAGATGAGGCGTCCCCAGGTAGTCTTTGTGCATACGCCGCGCCTCCATCAGCGCCAGCCCCAGCACTTCCTGCAAAAAACGGCGTTCAAGCGTATTAGAAGAGGGAATGATTGGAGGGATCAGGTGATTATCATCAAAAGGCTCAAAACGCAGTTCACCGCTGCGCTCCTTACTAGATACTGAAGCCGTCACTAACCGCAACATAGGGTCGCCATAGAGTACAAAGGACATCCACGATGTATCATCGGGGCGGTGCTGGACCATGCTCATGCGCGCTCGTCGCACAGCCTCACCCAGAGCTACACCATCAGCCACTTCCTGGTAAAAAAGCGCTGCAAATTCTCGCTCGCGCTGGGTGTTGACAGGCCAGCGCATCGCCAGGACAGCACCTGCCCCCGACACTAGCAAGTTATTCGCCAGGCGCTCCATAGAATCTTCTCGTTCTTGCTGACTGGCGGCCCCACTACCATTGCGACCCTGCCGCTCGTCTTCATGGTAACTGAGAAAAACCAGGGGTCGCCTGGGTAAAGACTGGAATAATTGCTCAATAGCGGCGCTATCTAAACGAGAACTGCCTCCCAGCGCCAGCACATGCTCTTCACCCACCTTCAAAGGGACTGGTCCCGCGTAGTGCAAAACATGCGGTGAGTCGGCGCCGACACGCATTTTTATCTCTAATTGATTCGCCTGTTGACGATAAAGAATGATGCGTGATACCGATTCGGGCAGAGTGGTACAGAGTGTAGCAACCTCTTCTTCGGCCACTGGACGATCACTGCCGGGATTCACCAGGAACATGACTGTCAGCCCCTGCGTTTCACGGCGCCCAACTTTTCGGGTAGCACGATCTGCTACAGAGTGACGTACTTCCTCACGACCACTCACCTGTCGACCTATACTGAGGTGCTGGCAAAGAAAACGGCCAGATTTCGCATTGCCTTCAAACAAGAGTTCCCAGGGAATTTCAGGGGTATTGGTCTCGATGATAAGGGCGTTATCGAGTCGCCGCAGTGCATCTTGCATTTGGGATGGGAGCAATTGATCAAAAAGGAAACGTCCTAGCGTGAGGAGTGAATCATTGACAACCCCCAGTTTCATTGTCTGTCGTTTCACATCCGCCTGTGCCAACGTCTGCATGTACTGCGCCACTGATTGAAGTGTGCGCCTCAGTCGTTCACGTATCTCAGGCGTGAGGTCAATGATATACTCCTGGCCCGCTTGAGATGAGCTTTCGGGAAGTTCGAGGCGAAAACGATAGACGGTCTCAGTACGTAAGATTGTTAATAGGGCCGGTTGTTCCATAATGCTTTTTTATTCTACACTCTACCCATGATACGCTCATCCATATTGATCACGAAAAACGCACTGTGTCGTTTGCAAAAGCAGTATACGAGTAGGGATAGGCCGGTGTCAATAGCTGTGTTCTCAAAATCAATACTATGAAACCTCAATTGTGCTTAGAGAGTGCCTCGAGAGGCTTTAAAACAAACGCTAGAGCCTTTCTCGAAGTACTAACACAAGCTTAAACCGCTGGTTGGGGATAACAGCTCGATTTAACATGAGCACCTGCTGGCATGGGCTTGAGGGCAAAGGAGGTATCTTCAGCCAGGATGCCATCAAAGTATTGCCCCGCCGTCTTGAGCACACTACAATTTCCAGGAGTCGGCAGAATAGTGAGATCCAATTCGGGCAAGGTACCCGCCTGGCGCTGCACCAGCAGCGCGTAGGGGGTAGTATGGCCCGTAGGCGGAACGTACCATGAAAGCGTTACAGTCATCGTACAATTTTTCGGGACAACCACCCAACCTCCAAACATCGCTCGCCCAGGTTCATCGCTTTGAAAATTGGTTGGCGGCCCTACAGTATCAAGGGGGTGCCAGCGTGCGCCATCTTCATCGCTTATCGAGGGCGCAGATGCCCCAGGTTGATACTGACCAGGAGGACACTGCAATTCATTTTTTGGATACACGCCATTTTGCGGACAGTCGACGTAAGTCGCTCCACAGAGTGGCGTTCCCGTGTCGAAGCCATCTCCCCATAGAAATTTGCTCGTTGGAGGGACATAAACCCTGACGTAATCATGGTAGGTGTCATAGCCATAGACCGGCCCTACCTGGTTATAAACCAGACGTAGTTGCATGATATGCGTGGCGCCACCATCCGTATTCAGTGTCACAGTATCATGCATGATGGTTCGTACAAACTGAGATGCCTTGCTCGCGCTGATATTGGCCTGTACAACGTATAAACCATCGTGTGCCGTGGAACGATCAACCTGCGCCGCATCACCAAATTTTTCCAGCACTGACTCCGCCTGAGGATTTGTGACGTAAATCTGCAAATCTTTTGTTTTCAAATCATGGAGCGCCTGGCGCGCTATCGCAAGGATTTCGTCCGGGGGAGCATGTCGCACACGGTCTAATAACAGGTGCGCCAATAGGGATGTAAAGCGTTTACGGCTAGATGTGGTGGTATCACCTGGTTGATATACGGCCTGCTTAGCCAGCCCCGCGTTATCCTGCTGGTAGTAGTGCAGCCGCTCCTCGACGTTCTGGGCAGTAATCGTGTCGTTATAGCCACCTATATGTATTGGCCCTATCACCTGGAGCACGTGCTGAACCAGGATGGGGGTGAACAGGATGACGCCGTCGACATTGTGACCGACCTCGCTTTTGTATTTCTTGATGGCAATCTGAGCGGAGGTCGGAAAGTCAGCGGAAAGATTGGAGTCGCGCAGTCCCCAGTTCGCAAACGGCCACCAGCTGCGGTACTGGGGCAAAGCTAGCTGTCCAAGTGTAGGACTGTTATCAACATACTCGACCAGCGAAATATCCCTCAATGAAAATGGGGACATGCGACCTCCCTTAATAGAGAGTTCACCATATTGCCCGGTAAATCCTCCTGTCGGGCGTAGCTCACCTCGATCCATCGTCTGTACAAGAAATGTGCGCGGTTCGTTGACGCCAAGCATCCACCCCGCTGCATCCAGCAGATCACGAACCTGCACCAGGTCTACCTGTGCCTGGGGAATCAGTTGCATCAATTGCACCAATTGGGCGCGCTGATGAGCATTGATACTGGCCGGCAACGCATCCAGCGAAAACAAATGGCTCTGAGTTTGAATATCATTCAAGGTTGGTAGGATTTGATCTATTGTCGTCCGTACAAGTGCAAGCATAGCAGGAGTAACTAGCGGTTTGTTGGTGGCATTCAGTAGTGGGCCACGAAACGTGGGCGCCAGCGTCATAGCCGCTTGAACAAGCTCTTGCCCGATATCTGTCACGTCTATCCCGACCCGGCTGAGGGCGTGGGCAGAGGTAACCTGTGCACGATACTGGGGTAAATACTGTATGACTGTGGCGATGACAGCAGCATGATCGAGCGTGTACTCTACCTGCTGGAAATCCTTGTGCGCAGCAATAAATTCTTTTTGCGCGCGAAGTAATTTCCCTGTATCAAGAAATCCTGTTGGATGGGCATTGAGGCCAGTAAAAACTGTTTTGACGTTGAGCAAGTGCTGAAGACCATCATTGGCCTCGGCGCGCAGGGTAGTATAAGTAGAATAGGCGCCCATTCCATAGCCAATGGCCATCGCTGTAGGAACTATCATACCTGCTAAGATCAATACTAAAAGAGGTATAGCAATCCGGAGCATTCGCTTATCACTGCGGAGACGAGCAAAACGTCCAGCCAGCGCAACCACAGCCCGGGCACCCCCATTGCTGAACGTACCTGCTGTATTACCGGCTTCAGGAGGTGATGCATCAACAGGTGTTGCTATCTCCGGCACTTCTCCGTCAACTTTTGCACCATTTTCAGCCTCCTCAGGGCTTATCTCCGCCGTGGTTGAGCTCCGATCTTCCTCTTCGCTCTTGGCTCCATCCTCTACCGCAATTGAACTCTGATCTTCTCCATCGCTTTTTGCGCCATCCTCCACCACTTTTAGACGCTGTGAATCCTCTTCCTCAGCGGTACTTGCATTGTCCGCTATCGATGGTGAACCCTCGGCCCCTTCTTTTGTCGTCACGTCTTCAGCAACTGGCTGATGCGGCTGCGTTGAAACGTCCTGTTGTTCTGTGACAGGGATATCGCTTTGAGATGTCTTGTTATGCTCTGAGTTTTCTTCGACTGGAGTGGTACCAGTTCCCGAAGGGCCGCTATTTGTTAACGTATCGGACATAATCTGCCCCCCAACCGGTACGCATAAATAGAAAAGAAGAATATCACACCCTCCATGCCGGCTTCATTTCTTATTGTTCCTCATAGAATTCAGAGCAATCGCCTGGTACTAGTACGTTTTAGAAGGGTGAGACGTTACAGAAATGCACCCCTTTACGTTAATTGTAGCGAGCCATTGCAAGTAAAGCTAACTACAACTTCCGGGTTGGCCTTCCCCTGGAACGCGCGGGCGGTGGATAGTAAGCCTGCGCTACCGCTACAATGTCTCCAATACGCAATTGTACCTGCAAGTAGCGATTGGCGGGGCGGTGATAATGCGCGAAAAGCATCAAAGCATGATTAGCGATTACACCAGCATCATCCGTGTGGCGAGAAAGCACCATCTGGCCTCCAACAGTCTCCTCGGCGGCAGTGACCGCTACCTCCTCACCCTCTTCATTCATCACAAGCCTGCGCGTATCATGGCGCATAAAACGATGAGGCCAGAGCATCAAGGCGATAGTCTGTCCTTTCAGCCGCTGCTCTCGCAGGCGTTCTCCCAGGTAATTGGCAAGCTTGCCAATGGCAGCGCAGGTTTCATCGGCATCTGAAGGCGTATGAAACCGCACTCGCGCATTCTGGCTCATAGGAGGCGCATCCGGTACAACCAGGCTACTATCTTCCCCACAGGCCACCCGATTTACCCACGAACCGAGACGGCCAAGGCGGCGGCGCAATCCTTCCTCCGAAAGTGTTGCAACCTGGGCAAAGGTTGTTATACCGAAATCTCGCAGGTGTGCCACCAGTTCAGCGACCGCCACCGAATCGACCTGCTCGCTCTTCCCCTCAACTTCAGGCGGGCGAGAACCAGGATTCTCCTCCTGTTCTCCCAGATCTGGTAATGCGCTTGGAATACCGGTTCCCGCTGCCCGCAGCTGCAAAAGCATCGAAAGAGGCAGCGTCTGCACAAACGAAGCCTCGCGCCCGGCTGGAATATACAGCACACCCCGGCGTCCATCTTTGCGACTCATCAGCGCGGCCAGTTCAGCAATAGCCTTTCCGTTGGCGATACCGATGAGCGCGGTCAATCCCATCTCCGCGATCTCCGCGCAGAGCCGTTCTGCCAGCGCAACAGGCGAGTCAAAGGGAATTTCACAGCCGCGCAGATCAATAAAGGTGTCTGCAATAGGTATCGATTCAATAATGCGAGAATAGGAACGATAGCGCTCGCGCAGTTTCTGCAGGATTGGCTGATAGCGCTCGTACGAGGCCGGGAGAAAGCGCGCGCGCGGCGCGATACGATGAGCGCGGCGCAGAGGCATACCGGGGCTGACCCCCAGGCGCATCGCGGCAGGCGAAACGTCGATCACTCTCCCCGGTTCATTTGGACGTCCCATACCGGTTCCGACGACAAAACTCTGCCCTTGTAAAGAGGGGTCGAACATCTCCTCCAGAGTGCAGTAAAAGTGGCGTATTCGTACGTGCATAATGCCTTGTCGCAGACGTGCTCGCTCCGCCGTGCGAGCAGCCTCCTGCATGTCAATAGGTACACCTGCAGACTCAAGTTCACGAGGGATACTATCCGATGATGGCAAAGGGTTATGCGCGGGAGTGTTTATGTTGTATTGTTGCATATGTATGGTGATCTTCTGGTGTTTTTTCTCTATGTTTTAATACGATTACGCTTCCGCTTAGGTTACAACGCTTCTCGCCCGTTACATCTCGGTCGATCTGCCTCTATAGGTGTGATATATGTCTGCGTCTTTGCAGCGGAAAACATCATCCTATCTCATTAACGGTACGTTGTATCACTTTTTTTGTCATTGGATTTCCCGCCTTTCCAATCAAGCCTTATCTTCAGACGAACGAGGAATGGTACAGGGGTTAGCACACATAATA
>Ga0209239_1001660_pt1 | contig 13306 bp, 11 predicted proteins | sample GraSoi013_2_20cm_FD_185824 | JGI IMG/M metagenome (GOLD analysis project Ga0209239, IMG submission 185824) | Grasslands soil microbial communities from the Angelo Coastal Reserve, California, USA - Sample 10_02_2013_2_20cm (SPAdes) (version 2) | ecosystem: Environmental > Terrestrial > Soil >...
CCCGGCGGGGGGTATCGCATTCGACCCGAAATTCTTCATCGACTGGCCGAAAGGACACCGGCCGCATCAGGTCCGCCTGCAAGGGGGTGACTGCTCCTCGGATTCGTATTGCTATCCGTGAGGCAGCCGAATCGGCAAGGGCCCGTGCGGCCGCGCGGCGAGCACCGCCATGAGTATACCGCCCGCCGAGTTCTGGCCGTGGTTGGCGCTCGCGGGGTTGGGCCTTTTTCACGGGCTCAACCCGGCGATGGGGTGGCTATTCGCGGTCGCCCTCGGCTTGCACCGTGGAAGCCAACGAATCGTGCTGCTGTCGCTCGTTCCGATCGCGGTCGGGCATGCGGCGGCGGTTGCCGCGGTGCTGCTCGCCGTGCTGGCGCTCGGCCTGGTCCTCGACCACACGATCCTCCTGCGCCTGGCTGCGCTCGTGCTCATCGGCTGGGCGCTGTGGCATGCGCTCTATGGCCATCGCCGGCGCGTGCGGGTTGGGATGCAGACCGGCCTGTTGGGCCTCGTGCTTTGGTCGTTTCTGATGGCGAGCGCGCATGGCGCGGGGTTGATGCTGATCCCCGCGCTGGCGCCGATTTGCGGCTCTGCGTCGGCGGCAACTGCCGCGACATTCGGCACCCCTCTCGCGCTTGCGGCGCTCGCCGTTCACTCGACCACCATGCTCGCAACCATCGCGGCGGTTTCGCTGATCGTCTACAACTGGACGGGCGTCGATTTTCTGCGGCGCAGCTGGATCAATGTCGATCTGATCTGGGTCGCCGTGCTCGCCACGTGCGGCGTCGCTTTACTATTCGCGTAATACCCACCTGGATGCCGGCCCTCGCCGCTATCGCGGGCTCGGCCGGAATGACGCATTGAAAGCGTTGCTATTATTGCTGCCCGCTCGTGCCGCGCCAGCGCGCGAATTGCAGCACGCGTTCGCCGTCCTCGCGCGTTGCGCCCCGCTCCAGAGCTTCCCGAATCGACTTTTCCAGAGCGGAGAGCTGGAACGGCTTGCGCAGAATCGCATACCGCGATTGCGCCGTGTGCACCACGTCGCTGTAGCCACTGGTGAGGACGACGGGGATGTGCGGATAGTGGTTGCCGATTTCCTGTGCCAGCGCGATGCCGTTCATGCCGCCGGGCATGACGACGTCGCTGAGAACGAGGTCAATCTTGTCGCCGCGCTGCAGCCGGTTTAGCGCCTCGGTCGCGTTTTCCGCGCGCGTGGTTTGATAGCCGAGCTGCTCGACGAGAGAAGCGGTGATCTCGGCCACTTCCGCGTTGTCCTCGACCACGAGAACGGTGCCCTGCCCGGATACGCTCGGTTGAGTCGGAGGCGCCTGCACGGCTTCGACCGGGATAGCCTGCTTGCGCGGCAGATAAATGGTGATGGTGGTCCCGCTGCCGACCGTGCTGGTCGCAACCACAGTACCCCCCGATTGGTGAGAGAAGCCGTAGACCTGCGCCAATCCGAGGCCGGTGCCTTTGCCCAGTGCCTTGGTCGTGAAGAACGGCTCGAAAATGCGCGGCAGAACATCCGGCGCGATGCCCACGCCGGTATCAGTGATCGCCACCGCGACGAAATCTCCCTCGAGTTGATCGACCCCATCGCTTTTCTTCAGGCTGACGTTGCGCGCCAACAGCGTGATCGAACCTCCGCCGGGCATGGCATCGCGTGCATTGACCGCGACATTGACCAGCGCCAGTTCGAGCTCCGCAATGTCCACCTCGACCGGCCAGACATCTGCCGGTATGTCGCATTTGAGCTCGACGTTTCCGCGTAACGAGCCGACGAGCATTTCGCGCACGCCTTCGACCCGTTCTTTCAGATCGGTAACCACGGGGTTGAGCGGCTGGCGTCGCGAGAACGCCAGCAGCTGGCGCGTCAAGCTCTCGCCGCGATTGGCGGCCGCGTGCACCGCGTCGATTGCCTGCAGATGCTTGGGATCGGTGAGCCGGCGGCGCAGAAGCTGCGCGTGACCGCTCACGATCGTCAACAGGTTGTTGAAATCGTGGGCGATGCTGCCGGTGAGTTGGCCAAGCGCTTCCATCTTCTGCGATTGCGCGAGCTGCTCCTGCGCCCGCTCGAGCGAGGCCTGGGCTTCGCGTTTCTCGGTCATGTCGCGGGTGATTTTCACGAACCCGGCCAGCGTGCCGACCTCGTCGCGGACCGCCTCGATCACGGCGCTCGCCCAGAACAGGCTCTTGTCACGCCGCACGCGCCAGCCCTCGACGGCGCATTTGCCTTCGTAGGCGGCGAGGTGGAGCGCCCGCGCCGGCTCGCCGCGCTGCTGCTCCTCCTCGGTGTAGAAGCGGCTGAAGTGCTCTCCGATGATCTCCGCCGCAGCGTATTGGTGAATGCGCTGCGCGCCCACGTTCCAATTCGTGATGTAACCGCCGCGGTCGAGCATGAAGATCGCGTAGTCGGTGACGCCTTGAATCACCGTGCGAAAACGCCACTCGCTCTCCATCAGCGCCTCTTGCGCCTTGCGGCGCTCGGCGATGTCTTGCTTGAGCGCGGCTTCGACCCGCTTGCGCTGCTCGATCTCGGTGTGCAGGACCTCTGTCGTGTGCTCGAGGCTCGCGGTACGTTCTTCGAGCGACTTCTCCAGGTCGTCGTGCGCGCGCTTAAGATCTTCCGCGGCGCGGCGGCGCTCGGTGACGTCCTCCGCGACCACCATGAGATGCCGCACGGCACCGCTGTAGTCGGCAATGGCCGAGACGTTGTTGCGCATCCACCGGCGCGAGCCGTCGGGCATCACATGTCGGCTTTCGAGGGCAAATCCTTCTCCGGTGCGGATCGCGTGCTGGATCAGATTGGCCAAGTGCGGCAGGTCATCCGAATCGGTCAGGTCCTGGATGCGCATCTGCAGCAGTTCGGGGGCCGCACGGCGCGCGACCCTGCAAAATCGATTGTTGACGAGGGCAAAGCGCCCGGTCGTATCGATTTGCGCGACGCCCACGACCGATTGGCTGAACATCGCGCGGAGAATCTGCTCCTGGTGGCGTAATTTCACTTCCGCGCGATTTCGCACCGAAACGTACGCGCTCAGGGCGAGACTCACCACCGAGATGCTGATCATGAACACGGCCAGCAGCAAGAACCCCTCGTCGGAGGTCGCTCCCGCGAACCGTCCGCCGTCCGCCAATGCTCCCCAGATCGCAAAGCACGAGAGAATGAGCACGGCGGTCGCGGTGTCCCGCTCTCCGCAGCGAAGCGCCGCCCACAGCAGCGGCAGCGCCGCCAGGAAGGCCAGCGCGCTCCTGAGCGCGCTCTGCTCGAATAACGGACTAAAGGCGATCAGCCCGACGAGGATCGCCGCCACAATGGCGAGGCTCGAGGACAACGCGCTGTCCACATCGAAGGCGCGGAAGCTGCCGATCGCCCAAAGCGCCGCGGCCGGCGCGAGAACGAATGCGCCAGCGGCGTCGCGCAGCCACCACGCAGCGCCCGAGGCGCCGAGGCCATCCCAGTCCAGGTATCCGGCGAGGTAAAAGCTGCCGACGCCGACGAGCGCGCCGATCAACGTGCTTGCGAGCGCGACTAAGGCAAATTTCGCGACCCCGGTCGGGGTATCGAACGTCCTGCGGCCCGGGGACCAGACGCTGATCAAGGAGCCGCCGACGAGAGCCTCAATGGTGCTCGCGGTCGCGACGCAGGCAGGCAAGACCCAATCCGCAGCGTTCGCAGCGGGAATCTCGGCCGGCGGCCCGGCGGCAAATGCCGCCGCAAAAATGGCCGGCCAAACGCGCAGGCCGCACACGAGGACGGCGGCCAAGGCAAATCCGGCAGGTAGCCAGATGGGGACGGCGCTCGTGTAGATCGAGGCGAGCGTCAAGGCGGCTTTCGCCAGGACAAAATAGCCGGCGCCGACGATTATCAGTTGGGCGACATATTTCGCCACGCTGCGCAGTTGCAGCGCGGTCGCGAATTCTGAACTCGAGAAACGAGTCACGGCATGCCCCCTCGCCGCGCCGTTTGGTCGTATCTTTCCCCCTCGATGCGCGCTGGCGTGTTCTCCCGAGCTTATGATCAACGGAACTGCGGCGGAACTCGGGCCGTGGACGGGCGAAAGGCGCCCGAGCAAACTTTGATCATCGCTCAGAAATCGCGCACAGCGCTTACATGGCGCTGCGCAATGATTCGCCGACCGGCATCGGCGGCCGCGGCAGATCGCCGAATATTCTGTCGTTTTCGGGCAAGAACCACGACGGGATTTGCTTGAGCCTGGCGAGGAGCGGCCCCTCCTCGTCGCTATTCCATGGGGCAGGTTCGTCGCGGCTCGCTGCTGCCGGGACGCTTTGCGCTGCCGTCGTCGGCGCAGGATTGGCCGCAACAGCGGATGGCTGGATCGCGAGCGGCTCACTGCTGCGCCGCTTCGGCTCCGCGCTCGGGGCCTGTTCCGACATCTGGGTGCGGCGCGCTGCGGCGACGGGCGCCGACTTCGCCGGCTTCGGCGCCGAGGAGGCGGTCGACGCGACGGCCGTGCGTTCCGGCTGCGTTTCGCTGTCGCTCCGCGCGATGGCGGCAGCGCGCGCCTCGCGGGCCGCGTTCTCAATCGTCGCGGGCGAGATTTGGACGACCGCGGTTGCAGGCGCGGGCCCCCTCTCGATTTGCCCCAGGAAATAGGCGCAGAGCGCGCTCGCGATCCCTGCCCCCGCCACCTCGATAAATTTGATCGCGAACCTGGACATGAAGGTAAATTTCACGGCGCTCCCTCCGATTTCAAACGCTTGGTTGATTTTCAAACACTCGTTTGAGACATCTTCAGGGCGGGAGGAAAGGCTAAACGTGGCAAATCGACGGAAAACTAGCGCCGCTGCGCGCGTTGGCACTGATCGGAAGTCGGGCGCGGGCCCGAGAAAACGTGCTCGGCTAGGACTTGGTCGCGGCTGCGCGACAAGCACCTCGTCCGGGTGCTCGGTGGCGGCTGCGGCCCGTGGGGCCTAAGACCGCGCCTTCGTCGGCAGCCGGCTCAGACCGTTTGCTGCCCAAGTGGCGATGGTCTCGGCAAGCTTGTCCACGAAGCGTTCGTCGACTTTGCGCACGAAAATGTTGCATTGCCCGAACAGCCACAACGCGGCGACGACCGCCTGCTTGTCTGTCGCGTCGTCCGGCAGGAAGCGACGGACCAACTCGGTCGCGGCGGCAAAGAAAGGTGCCGCCTCGCGCGCCATGAATTTGCGAAAGACCGCGCTCGGCTTGAGCGTTTCCCAGCCGAACACGCGCACGTAGTCGCTGAGTTCGTCGCGCGCCGTCATCGGCCGCAGCTGTCGGCGCACGAATCGCCGCAATTGCGCTTCGCGCGAGAGCTTTCCGGGCCTTTGCGGCGCGTCCTCGCTCATCAGCGCGCGCAAGGCCGTCTCCAGCACGGCGCGATACAGCCCCTCCTTGCTGCCGAAATGGTAATTGATTGCGGCCTGATTGACCTGCGCCTCGGCGACGATGGTACGGACGCTGGCGCCCTCATAACCGTTGAGCGCAAAGGCCCGCGACGCCGCTTTGATGATCTTCTCCCGCGTCGCCTGCGAGACTCGGGTCACTTTTGCCGGCCGCGGCATTCATAGTTCCAAATTCAAACGAGCGTTTGAAGCTAGCGCGCGGCGATTAACTTTACAAGATCAGAGGCGTCGATCTGCTCTGTGGCTGGGGATTCGGCCCGCGCAACGAACAAGGATGCTGGGTTGGCTTTCGCTCAACTCACGCCACGCCATCTGTCGATTGCTTACTCCAGCTGTGAAGGCTTCAGATCAGGGTACAACTCAACTATTGGATTGATGACATCCAATAAGCTTGATCCCATCGATCGTCCTATCATCCGTCTATATTTTCGAAATTCATCATCCGAACAAAATGGGTTGTATCTCGGCGAGGATCGCATTTTGCTCCGCTCCATGCTTGATCATCAAATCGACGATCTTCTTCGCCGCTTCCTCCTGGCCATCGACCTTGCCTAGCCTCTGACAGTTGGACATCCGTACCTTGCATGCACTTATTCACCCAATTCAGAAATTGAACGCCGCGTATTTGATCGTTAACATAGCGGAAGCACAGGCTCAGGTTCGATTGCAACTCATGTACGTGATCGTTGACAGCGAGTTGGGACACGTCTTTGGCTTCGGAGTGACCCCGAAGAAAGCGGTGGAATACTTTCTCCACGGTCTCTTGTCCTATGATGGCCCTCCTCTCGACACTCGCCCTTGTTCGCCGGCCCTCTACCGGCGGCTTCGAGCTTTAGATCGCAAGGGTATGCCCTTTGTCGACTGCCGGATCAACCGTGACGGCGTCGCAGTTTGCCCCAAAAGTTTGCCGAAGCTCACTCGTCGCCGTAAACATTGATCTGCCGATCCCGTGGAACGTGCTCCCGTCCGTTTCTACCTCGGTTTTTCCGCGCAGGACGCCGTGCTGGTCCGGGAACGACAGGCGCACCACTTCGAGCCCGCGTTCCTCGATGCTTTTATCGGCGTTGGCCGCGGCCTCGAACTGCTCGTCGTTCCACAAGCCTTGGCGCTCGACGAAGCTGCGCTTCTTTCTTTCTTCGGAGGATGACACCAAAACCCCCAGCCGCTGAACACGCGAAGGCTAGTCTATTTATGCTTCTCGTTCGAGAGCGATGAGGTCGAAGCTCAATGCAGACTCGCAGCCGTCGCCTGCAAGCTCGCGAGTAGATCGCTCGATCCCTGTACCGCCACGCGCTGGTGATAGAAGCGCAGCCCATAAAGGCCGCCCAATTCCTCCCCCGCTCCGGCGCGGCCCGGGCCGCCGTGATTGCATTGCGGCATCACGATGCCATGGCCGGTATGGGCGGTTGCGATGGCGGGGTCGACCGCAAGAACGCGGCCGTGGCTCGGCGCGATCTCGTTCACGAGGCGGACGAGACAATCCCGATCCTCGCCGTAGACGGATGCAACGAGCGAGCCCCCTCCGCGCGCAATCAGGGCGGCGGCATCCTGCTCGTCGCGATATGGCACGATGGTTGCCGCCGGACCGAACACCTCGACCTCATGTACCGCTCGCGCGGCGCCTGCGTCCTTGAGCTTGAGCAAGGTCGGCGCGACGAATGCCGATTTATTCTTGTCGATGCCGTCGAGCGCAGGCGCCTCGGCGCCGCCGCAGACGATCGCGGCCTCGGATGCCAAGTGGCGGATGCCGTCGAGCGCAGCCGCCTGCTGGGCGCGCGTCACCAGCGGTCCCATCCGCGTATCCGCCTGCCGCGGGTCGCCGACCTTCGTAGCCTTAAGTTTCTCCGCCAGCACATCGGCAACCGCGTCGGCCTTGTCCGCCGGCACGAAGATGCGACGGATCGCGGTGCATTTTTGCCCGGCCTTGACCGTCATCTCGCGCACGATCTCGCGTACGAAGGCGTCGAAAGCCGCGCTCCCGGACGAGGAGTCCGGCGCCAGCAGCGCCGCGTTGATGCTGTCGGCCTCGATGTTCACCGGCACGTTCTTGGTGATCACGTTGGGATGGCCGCGCACGCGCGCAGCCGTATCGGCCGAGCCGGTAAAGGCGATGAGGTCGTCGGCGGTGAGCGCATCGAGGAGTTGGCCCGCGCTGCCGCAGATGAGATTGAGCGCGCCGTCGGGCAGTACCTTGGCGGCGACCACGTCCTTCACCATGGCATGCGCCAACAGCGCGGTCGCGGAGGCGGGCTTGGCGAGGACGGGCACGCCGGCGAGGAGCGTTACCGCAGCCTTCTCCCAGAGGCCCCAACTCGGGAAATTGAACGCGTTGATGTGCACGGCGACGCCGCGGCGCGGCACCATCAGGTGAATGGCCTGATAATTCTCCGCCTTGGCGAGCCGCACGGGCTTTTCATCGAGCAGCGTGCGCGCATCGCCGAGCCCCGCGCCGAGGCGGGCATAGTATTTCAGCGTGCCGATGCCGCCGTCGATGTCGATCGCCGCGTCCGCTTTCGTATTGCCGGAATTTGCGATGGCGATCGCTTCATACCGTGCGCGGTTCGCGGTGAGCACGTCGGCGACGGCGCCGACCAGCTTGGCTCGCTCGGCATAGCTCAAGCCACGCAGGCCGCGGTGGCCTTCCCCGCGCGCGAATTCGAGCGCAGCCTTGAGATCGAGGCCTTTTGCCGAAACGGTCGCCAGTTCGTCGCCTCTGACCGGATCGACCAGGGTGGTCTCGATCCCCTGCCCGCGCAGCCAGCGGCCGGATAGATAGCTCTCGAGATTCTCTGGCGTTGCACTCATGACGAGCTCCCTTGAGGCGCGCGGCTGCTGGCGGCGCTCACGATTTCTTGCGGGTGTGCGCGTGGTCGGGCTTGCTGACCATGTGACCACAGCCGGCTTTGTTCGCCCAGTATTCCCAGGCCCGCCAGGTCTCCGCCGAATAGGGGCTGTAGCCGCGGTTGCGGGCATCGATCTCGCCTTGCCGCAGATAGGTGATGTCGCCGCCCAATTGCTTGGCGCGCACCAGCGCGCGCGCGTTGCGCGGCAGATAGACCGACATCCGTACCACCTCGATGAGCGAGCGCGCCGCCGAGGCAAAGCCGTGGCCCCGCATCAACGCGACGTTGTTGTCGGCGAGACATTTGGCCAGATCGCGGCCCTGCTCCATGTTGGTAACCAGCAGATTGGTGTCGCCGAACTTGTCGGCGATGTCCCACACCGGGACGTTGGCGCCGATGAAGCTGCCGGAATGAATGACCGGACGAAGCGGGGTCGCCTGCGCGATCCCGAACGGCAGAATGTCCTCCGCGTGCGCGTGGACGACCGACTGTATGTCGGGCCGCGCCTCGTAGATGGCGGCGTGAATGAACCGTTCGAGATAGAGCGCGCGCGTCTCGTTGCGCACGGGCTGCCCGTCAAGCCCCAATTCGATGATGTCCTCGGGCTCGACCAGTTCGGGCGCGACGGAGCGGGCGAGGAAAAAATGCTTTGGATTGTCGGGATGGCGAATACTGACATGGCCGTATGCATCCACCACCTCCTCGCGCGCAAGGATGCGATTGGCGATGACGAGATCGCGAATGACGGTGTCGAGATTGCTCATGGTTGACCCCGGGGTGACACAGCGTCCGGTGAGGACGAGGCGGCGACTGGTCTAGTAGGTTGGGACGAAGAGATCATCCACCGGAACTGGCGCGGCGATCAACGACTGATCGGTCAGATAGGTCACGAAGGCTTCGAGCGTGGGCCGGTTTGGCTCGACGCCGTACGGCCACGGGTCGCCGTCGAAGACTTCGTAGATCTCGTCGATGTCGCGCATCAGGAACGGCGTCATGTAGCGTAGCGCGCGTAGATTGAACATTTTCTCGAGCGCGATTTTTTTGGACTCGCAAAACGCGTTGTACAGGCCGGTGGCGATGAAGGGATATCGCTCATAAACCTGCTTGCGGATCGCAATGAGGTGCATGATCGGATAGATCTTCGTGCGTCGGTAGAACTCTTTTTCGAGCTCGACGTAATTCGGAAACAGCCGCACGATGTCCGGATTGCTGCGGATCGCCGCCGGCAGGCTCGTGCCAAGTGTCGCATCGACTTCGCGCTCCTCGATGAGGTCGCTCATCGATTTGTTCGACGTGTTTTGCTCGATCGGAATTGGCTTGAGCAGCGGCAGCACGGTCGGGCTGCCGTGCGCGCCGCCGGTATTCATGGCACCCTGAACCCAGCGGATCTTCCGGAGATCGACGCCGTATTCGTGCTGCAGCAGCCCATTGATGTAGATCGCCGCGGTCATGGTCAGCAAAGGCACGCCCACGCGCTTGCCCTCGAGGTCCTTCGGTGTCTTGATGCCCGCTTTGCGATGAACGGCGATGAAGCCGTGGCGAAACGCCCGCGACGGAAACACCGGGATGGCGACAAAGGGGCACTGCTTGTTGGCAAAGCGCTGGACGAACTCCGAGCTCGAAAACTCCGCGACGTCGAATTCCTCGCCGCCTGCCATCCGATCGAAAATCGGTCGCGGCTGATCGATCGCGATGAAATTGAGATCGATGCCCTCGACCCTGACCTCGCCGGTATAGAGCGGCTGCATGCGGTCGTAGAGCCCGCACGCGAACGAAAGTTGCAACTTGGCCATTTGCTCCGTCCCCGCTGCCCTGAGCGCTCCTCATCTTTTCGATCAGCTGTCACGTCCCGGCGCGTACACGGCGGCGGGGCAGAGATTTTCGGGCACGCGGCCGAGAGCCGTTCAGCAGACGCGACAATTCCCGTGTCGACGGGATGCGCCGGCGCAGCCTGAGCGATTCCGTCTCATCTGCCGCGAGGTTTGCAATAAGCGCCAGGAGGGTGCGTCGCGTCGCCGCGATGTCACGGGGGCCGATATCGCGCAAGGCGACCGCGTTGACCTCTTCAGCGAGTGGAACGAGCTTGGTCTTGAGCGCCCGTCCCTTCAGCGTCAGATAGACATGGACCTCCTTGCGGCTCTTGGGGCTGGGCCGGCGCACGACGTATCCCAGTCTTTCCATCGCGTTTAGCGCCGAGAACGTGGTTGGCTCCATGACCCCCGCCTCGCCGCTCAGCTGCCGTTGCGTCAAGCCTTCGCTCTCCCACAGGATGCGCAGGAACGTCCAGTGACCATACGACACCGAGTGCTCCGTGAGCCGCATCTGTAAGGCGCGCGCGAGACCTCTCGCCGCGTCCTTGACGAGATGCGCCAGCCGATCATTGGGCACCGCCTCCTGCCAATGACGCAGCAGCTGCCGAGTCGTCGGCTCGTCGGCACTGTGCGAACGGTTCGCGACCATTGTTCCCGATCTCGGACGGGCCAGGGTGCAACTCGACAGGCCCGGCTAAAATTGCTAGCATGCTTAGAGGGCTAAGTATGACACGTGCCCTGCCCGATTGTCGAGGTCAGCCGATGAACAAGCCAGTCACCGACATCCCGCACCCCAAAATGCTGCTCGACCCTTACGCCACCTGGGCGGCGAAAGAAGGCGTACCCATAACCGAGGATTTCGGCGTCGACTTGCTCGAAGTGGCGACCGCGCCGTGGCCGCGTTTCGGGATCGACGGCGGCCTGGTTCATCTCAAGGGACGGGGCGACTTCGTCTCGGTCTTTGTTCTCGATCTCGCCCCCGGGGCCAAGTCGGCGCCGCAGAAGCATCTCTTCGAGGAGGTCGTCTACGTGCTATCCGGACACGGCAATACGACGATCGAAACGAGCGACGGACGCAAGCACAGCTTCGAATGGGGTCCAAAGAGCCTGTTCGCGCTGCCGCTCAATGCGCGTTATCAACACTTCAACTCGAGCGGGCGCGAACGCGCGCGGCTCGCCTCGACCAACAATCTGGCGCTCATGCTCAATCTCTTCCACAACGAATCCTTTGTGTTCGATAACGAGTGCGATTTTCCGGAACGCCAGGGCGCGGCCAAATATTTCAGCGGCGAAGGCGAGTTCATTCCGGTACGGCCGGGGCGCAACATGTGGGAGACCAACTTCATCCCCGATCTCGCCGGCTTCGAGCTCAAGACCTGGGAGCAGCGCGGCGCCGGCGGATCGAACATGATGTTCATTCTCGCCGACGGCACCATGCACGCCCACACTTCGCAGATGCCGGTCGGCACCTACAAAAAGGCACATCGCCACGGCCCCGACTTTCATGTCTTTGCCGTCACCGGGCACGGCTTCTCGCTGCTGTGGTACGAGGGCGAAAAGGACTTCGTGCGCATCGATTGGAAGCATGGCTGGGTGTTCGCGCCGCCGGACCAGATGCTCCACCAGCACTTCAACACCGCGCCCGATCCCGCGCGCTACCTCGCCGTCGCCTTCGGTAGCCTGCGCTATCCATTCACCGCCGATAAACGCCGTGTCTTCATGGGAATGGACGTGAGCGTGAAGGACGGCGGCTGCCAGATCGAATACGAGCACCAGGACCCGCGCATCCACGCGATTTATCTCGAGGAACTCGCCAAGCACGGTGTGTCGTCCGGCATGGGCAAGTTTATCGACGAACGGTCCTACGCCAAAACTCCGGCCTGACGGCGCGGAGCCTTAATGCACGATCTCGAATTCGAACATCTTCACGTCAGCCCGGACGACGTCGCCGTCAATGAGGTCGCTTGGACGGCCGATAATGTCGAGCTGACGACCGTCGGCATCGATATCGGCTCGTCGACCTCGCATCTGATGTTCGCGCGCGTGCATCTGCAGCGGCTTTCGACGGCGCTGTCGAGCCGTTTCGTCGTGGTCGAGCGAAAAATCCTCTGGCAATCGCCGATCCTGCTGACGCCCTACCGATCCGACTACACCATCGACGTCGACGAACTCGCCGGCTTGGTGGGCGGCTGCTACGCCTATGCCGGCATCGAGCGCGAGGCGGTGGATAGCGGCGCCGTCATCTTGACCGGCGAGGCGCTCAAGCGGCGCAACGCACGCGCCATCGCCGACCTGTTTTCGGAGGAAGCGGGCAAGTTCGTCTGTGCCTCGGCCGGGCACCACATGGAATGCCAGATGGCAGCGCACGGCTCGGGCGCCGTGGCGCTCTCGCGCGGCCACAACGCGACGCTGCTCAACGTGGACATCGGCGGCGGCACCACAAAATTCGCCCTCATCGAAAATGGGCGCATTCTTGCAACTTGCGCCATCGCGGTGGGCGGCCGCCTGATCGTCGAAGAGGATGTCCTCGCGCGCATCGAGCAGCCGGCTTACAAAATCGCCGAGGCTGCCGGGATCGAGCTCGCGCTCGGCGCGCCGCTTGCGCCGTCGGATCGGCGCCGCATCGCCGCGCGGATGGCACGCATGATCATGGGTCTCATCGATCTGCGCCAAGGCGGTGAGCTTGCCCGCTCGCTGCTCGTGACCGAGCCCTGGCCCGCCGAACTTGCCAACAGGGGCATCGACGCGATCACCTTTTCCGGCGGCGTCTCGGAATATCTCTACAAGCGGGAGGCACGGCGTTTCGGCGATCTCGGGTTCGATTTGGCGGAGGAATTGCGCCACGCGCTGGCGCATCGGCGCGACCTGCCTCCGGTCTGGGACCCCGGCCAAGGCATCCGCGCGACCGTGATCGGCGCCGCGCAATTCTCGGTCCAGATCAGCGGCAATACGATCCTCATTGCCGATCCCGGCAAGTTGCCGCTGCAAAATCTGCCGGTCCTGACGTGCAATTTCGATCTGGACGGCGAAATCGCTCCCGAGGCCGTCACCTCCGCCGTGCGCGGCGCGCTCGCGCGCGCTGACTTCGAGGAAGGAGAAAGCCCGCTGGCGCTCTCATTCCCGTGGCGCGGCGATCCCTCCCATGCACGCCTGCATGCGGCGGCAAGCGGCATTTGTGCCGCGCTGCCGCGGACGCTGCAGGAGAACATGCCGCTGGTGCTGCTGATCGACGGCGACGTCGGCAAGAGCCTCGGCCGCATT
>Ga0209239_1001663_pt1 | contig 13301 bp, 10 predicted proteins | sample GraSoi013_2_20cm_FD_185824 | JGI IMG/M metagenome (GOLD analysis project Ga0209239, IMG submission 185824) | Grasslands soil microbial communities from the Angelo Coastal Reserve, California, USA - Sample 10_02_2013_2_20cm (SPAdes) (version 2) | ecosystem: Environmental > Terrestrial > Soil >...
GAGGCCTGGCGGGGCATGACCTTCGGTTTACTCAAGGGGTTCAAGACCTGGCTTGAACAGCGGGGCTACGCGACCGGCACCATCAAGGGGAGCATCTCGACTATCCACATCTTTTGCAGGCTAGCCGGACCAGGCCCGGCGGGGGCAGGTGTACTGGATGAAGCCTCCCTGGCTGCTATCCTGACCATCAGAGGAACGAGTGGGAGGAAGGCGCGCAACCTGGACGAGGACCGCAAACGTCGGCGGATCCCGACCAGAAAGGGTCATAAGAAGGCCGTGCCCACGCAGATCTCGGCAGTCCAGGCCACCACCCTCAAGAAGGTCACCACGCATCCCGAGAGGCCACCCACGCGTGAGCATGACCTGCTCCTCACCTACCGCGATGCGCTGCTGATGGGTCTGCTGGTTGAGCACGCGCTGCGCTGCAGCGAGGTGGCGCTGCTCACCACCGACTCGATCGACCTGCGTCGGGGAACGATCAGGATCTACCGCCCCAAAACGGACCGCACGGATATCCAGAAGCTGCACAGGCACACGCGGATGGCGGCCCAGGCCTACCTCTCGCAGGTGGGAAGGGAGCGGGGGCCGCTCTTCACCGGCTACGACTCGGAAAAGCCGCTGTCCACCCGGGCCATCAATAAGCGCGTCGCGGTCCTTGGCGGCGAGATCGGGATCGAGCGCCTCTCGCCCCACGACCTGCGCCACCACTGGGCGTTCGATGCCCTCCTCAATCACACCCCGCTCAACGTGGTGCAGGCGGACGGCGGGTGGGAAACGGAGTACATGCCCCTGCGTTACGCGCACCAGGTGGGGGCAACCGGCGGCGGCGCGACGATTACCGAAGAAGATGAGCCCTCTCCCTGAGCTAGAACGGCACCGTAGGGAGCACCTTCTTCTGCTCGCTCCCCTATTTGACTGATTCCTCGCTTTTTTTGCGATTATGTCTAGAGGAGAACCACCGCGCGTTTTTCCTCCCCCCTCATCCATCAAAGTCTGCCCCATCTGCCTCGGGGAGTATCATGCGTACGATCGTCTTTATTGGAGGACTCGTTTCCTCGTCACCTGTCCGCAGCACGTTGTAATCCCACGCGAAAGCTGCCCCACGTGCCATGCCGCGATTCCGTCGCTGCGGCCTCCTCCTATCTTATGCTCTGCTTGTGGCAAGGGTAACTACCGGGCATCACCGTGCTCGCTGGAGCCCTACTTACCAGAAGCTTCACTCCTTCTGGCAAGTGATCTTCTGACACTGAAGGCGCTTGGAATCGAGGATACTACCATCGATAACTCTCTCCCTAGCTCACAACTGGAAGAGCTCGGGTCCCTTGCGCCCCGGAACTACTTCTCCCTCCTCCGCTCCATCTGCAAGGTAGTGCGGGTATTCAGTGCTGACTACCTGCTCGCCTTCCTCACCCCCGAATTCCACACGCTGCTGGCCCAGTTGCAAGGACTTCTTGCAACATTCCACAAGATATTGCTGAAGTGCAGTAGTGACAGCATGTGCCTCTCAAACTAACGTGACAGAGCGTTTGGAGTGCTTGCTCTGCCAGCCAAAAATATCGCAAACCTCTATCTCTCAAAGAGTTCGATATTACGAGAGTCGAGACGGAAATCAACCCCATCCATACGGAGAATCGTCACAACATGCTTATTCGCACCATTCCCCTATCAGCTTGTATGTACGAGTTTGGTACGCCCAGGAAAAGTTATAAGGAGTGCACATAAATGAGATACATATCAATTAGTGGATGGCAGGTGCATCGGGTGCAGGATATACGGCCACACTCCTGAAGGAGGCTTCCACTCCGCTTGATGTTGGGCTATTTTGTACAAAAAGGGCTATCTGGCCAGCGGTATAATCGGTATCAGTCACCGAACTGATTATCCTGGTGTTGATAAGTAGTACCAATAATGGGCCTTTCATCATCACCGTTAAAGTATTTTGCTGACCTGTGGGATGAAGCGCAGAGGTGCTTGAGGGATTAACGAGTGTGTTGACAATAGGGGTCTTGTTCGCATTCAGCAGTTCTTTGCTAATGGCATAAGTGTTATCTCCGTAAATATCAACGCGATAATCGTGATCGAGGTTACTATCGCCGCGCAAGTACAACCCAACGCTATCATCTTTATCAGCCTTGTCAACTGTAAAGGACATTGTGACCATAAAGTCAGTGAAAATAGTATCTGTAGGCAGGCTTTCCGTAAGAATGTTATGGTTGGAATTAGCAAGTTTCAGTGTACTATTAGCAATCGTGCGTGTATAACCAGGCGCATTCCCCAGAGACCAACCTTTGCTTTTACCGGCAAAATTGTCGTAGAACAAAGGCTGATCTACCAGTGGAATGGTTGGTGATCTTGCAATTTTAGTCATCGTAACCGCTGGAGTGGCTATTTGTCGACTGCTACTTGTCGCTTTACCAGCTTGTTGCTGAATGAAAAAAAGGATAGTACCACTTGCTACTAGTAGTAATAAACAGAGGAAAACCGTAATGAATCCAACAATGACGCTTTTACGTTTATGTTTGCTTAGCATAGGGAGGACTTTGCATTCATATCATGATTTTAAACATGAAACAACAAAATTGCAGGTTCGCGTTTACTTGCTGCAAAAGGTTCTATCAAGCTGGTAATTTACCTGGCGCAGGATAGACTGATACACTCCTGAAGGAGGCCTGTGCTCCATTAGAGGATCGACCATTTTCAACAAAAAGTTCGATAGTACCACTGGTGTAGCTGTTGGTGTCACTTATTGAACTCACCACTTTGTTATTTATCAGCACCACAATTTTTGATCCTTTCGCCACAACAGTCAACTTGTTCTGTCGCCCAACAGGATTGATTGAAGGAGAGTTGGTAGGGCTCACCAAGAATGTATCCTTACTAGAATCCGCAAAGATCTTCACGATATCAAACGAATTATCGCCAAATATGTCAACGAAATAGCCCTGACCAAGTTTGCTATCACCTCGTACGTAGAGTCCTGCGCTATCATTTTGGTCGGCCTTTAACAATGTCAGAGTCGTCGATACTTCAAAATCACCGTAAGTAGCTGGGGCATTACTACTCGTAGGTATAGCCATATCTAAGATTTTATGGTTGGAATCGGCCAGAGTCATCATATTATTACTAATGGTACTGCTATATCCGGATGAACTCGCCAGTCCCCAGCCTTTACTGTTATCCGCAAAATTATCAGAAAAAAGAGGTGTCGAGGTAGGAGTCGTCGTTGCACCACTCACCGGAACAGACGTAGATCCATTGCCGGTTACATTCATGTTGTCGCCCTTACTTTTTATAAAGAATAAAACACCTCCTCCGACCACTAATACTAGAAGAAGGATAATCCCAATGATAAATGCTCTACTCAGACTTTTCCTGGATTGGAAAGACTGGTTATATCCGTTAGACAATTGTGCTGGTTGCCCATACACCCCTGGAATGCCCGCGAAAGGAGAGGGGTGAGCAGATGGTGATGATGATTGGGGAGGCTGCTGATTCTCTGTATCTATTGGTAGTTTTGGTGAGGAACTTTGCCTTATTGATCCATAATCGGTACTGTCTAAAGGAGAACTGCTGAAGGATGATGAAGATGAAGAACTGGCGTATTGTGCTGGCTCGCCTACCACTTGCTCAGTGTAACGTGCGCCACAGTTATTGCAAAATATCTCATTTGAAGCTAGAGGGATACCACATTGAGGACAGATACGGCTTGATGAACTCATTGCCCATTCTCCAGTTCAATCTTATGGATGATAACAAATAGCGTAGCGCTGACATTTTGTAGTACATAGTTGTCTTGTAAGTCCAGTGTATTATACTCTTTTAAAGAATTCTGAACAACACATGGAAATACTGACTTGCTGATGGAAAGGAAACAATATAATTATGTTAGCTGCTCTATTTTACGGTCCAATGGATGTTCGACTAGAGGAATGTCCTATTCCTCAACCGGGACATGGTGAGCTCCTGATAAAGGTCGCCGTGGCCACCACATGTGGTACTGATGTCAAAACCTTTCGTCGAGGTCATCCGTTACTCTTTCACCATGTTCCCGCTGGCTTCGGTCATGAAGTTGCTGGTATCGTAGCGGCAATCGATAAGAATGTGAGGCAATTTCGAGAAGGTGATGCCGTTGTTGTAGCAAATTCTGCACCATGTCAACATTGTTTCTATTGCCGACATGGGCGCTACAGTCTTTGCGAAAATCTCTTATTCCTTAACGGGGCTTACGCAGAATATCTCCTGGTTCCGGAGCCTATAGTTCGCCAAAACCTCTATATACTTCCGTCAAATACATCCTTTGTCGCTGCAGCCTTAACAGAACCACTAGCTTGCGCCTGTCATGGTATTGAAGCAAGCGATATTAAGCCAGGAGATACTGTTGCAATACTAGGCGCAGGTCCACTGGGCCTTTTGCTGGCGGCTACAGCCAAACTTCGCGGTGCTCGCGTCATTATCACGGGTAGAGGAACCCAACGACTTGCTGTTGCTCGGCACTTTAGAACGGATGTTGTTATCGATGTGAGTGGTCTATCTTCTCAAGAGCAAGTCGAGGCAGTCCGAAATAAAACAGATAATCAGCGTGGAGCCGATGTTGTTATCGAAGCAGTAGGAACTCCAGAAACATGGGCGCTTGCAGCCAAGATGGTACGTCCGGGAGGGCTCATCAACTTCTTTGGTGGCTGCCCTTCAGGAACACAAGTTTCACTTGAGACACGTCCTTTACACTATGGGGAATTGACCATTAAGGGGGTATTTCACCATACTCCCTTATTCTTTCAGCAGGCATTAGAACTCATTGCAGGTCGTTTCATTGACGTCGAGGCACTAGTTACCGCTTGTGTTCCACTCAGTCATATTCTTGACGTATTTGAGCTTTTACTCCAGAAACAAGGAATTAAGTACGCTCTGATTCCTCCAGAGTTTGAGTACCTGAGGATAGTGAGAGCAACCCCTGATTAATCATCTGGCTGTACATATCAATTACTTGTTGTACGCTAAGGCAGAACCATGTGGATACTTCTGTTTTGTATCTTACTTTATGAGTGGATTTGTTTTCTACGCTGTTGCTCAACCTTTACTACTGTTGTACCGATGGCTCGTCCAACAAGTATGGGTGTTTCTAACACATCAGCCGCAGAATCACTGATATCATGCCTGGCACAGATTACCTTTCGGGCTTCAAGCTCCATGCGTCGTGACGTGCGTCCAATCTTTGTGATCCGTCCAGTGACTTCAACAAAATCCCCCGGATAAAGTGGCGCTAGAAACTCGATGTTTTCGTAACCTACCAGCAGGCCCTCATCACCATCACATAGAATAGCAAGCTCTGTTGCTACATCACCAAAAAGTGAGAGCATGTATGCCCCATTTACCAATTGGCCGCCGTAATGTGCATCGCTTGCACTCAGACGGACGCGAATTGTAGATGTATATCGTTCAGCGTTCTCCATTTTAAATCTCCTTATCTTTTTGCTCCCGGCCTAACAAACGTTTGTTAGATGATTGGATTATTTATTCCACGGCATCTTAGTTGGGTTTGTAATCAGTATGCACAAAAAGGAGGAGAAAAGCAAGGTAAATACAACTACCCATCTGTGTTAGTAGAACCAGGAAACATCGACTTTCAAATCTGCTCATGCTATAATTACACCGTCTTCTACCTCACCTTTTTCTTCGTCACAGGTCTGATTCTAGCTATAGAAAGGAGGCATTACACAGCTAAGAAACCCTTTCTGGTACAATCTCAGTAGCTTGTTCTTACTGTTCTCCACAAGATTATAAAGGAGGATGAGATAACGCATGGCAACAGTTGAAAAACGGGGATATTTCACTGGTTGGACTCTCAAAAAAGAAGGGATCATCGCACCGGAAGAGAGGCTTCCCTGGGGTCAATCCATCTTTGTTGGTTTGCAGCATGTGCTGGCTATGTTTGGATCTACTGTCCTTGCTCCGATTATCATGGGTTTTGATCCCAACACCGCAATTTTCTTCTCCGGTATCGGCACACTTATCTTTTTTCTCGTGGTAGGAGGTCGTGTCCCTAGCTACCTTGGATCGAGTTTCTCTTTCATTGCTGTTGTGATAGCTGCCACTGCCTATTCGGGCAAAGGGCCCAATACCCATATCGACGTGGCACTGGGCGGTATTATCGCTGCTGGCGTCGTCTACGCAATCATTGGTATCATTGTGATATTTGTCGGCTACAAGTGGATTGAATACTTGATGCCACCCGTGGTTACTGGCGCTGTTGTAGCGGCAATTGGCCTGAACTTGGCTCCAGTTGCGGTCAGTGATGCTGCTACCAGTCAGTTTGATACATGGATGGCGATCGTGACCGTGTTAGCTGTAGCTGCAGTGGCGGTCTATCTACCAGGACCCTTGCGCCGTCTACCCATCTTGATTGGCGGAATTATTGGCTACATCATCTATCTCATTTTTGCCAATGGTTTTGGTCTGGGCAAAGCTATTGACTTTACAGGCCTCTCGAATGCCGCGTGGGTGGGTCTACCGAACTTTACTACACCGACTTTTCATGCGAATGCCATGGCGCTCATTGCTCCTGTGGCGATCATTTTGGTCGCGGAAAACCTGGGGCATGTTAAAGCAGTAGGCGCAATGACTGGTCGTAGCCTGGACAAATACCTTGGACGCGCCTTTCTTGGAGATGCACTGGCAACGATTGTTTCTGCCTCAGGCGGAGGTACAGGCGTCACAACCTACGCTGAGAACATTGGCGTAATGGCCGTGACACGGATCTATTCTACGCTCATCTTCATTATTGCAGCAGTGGTCGCCATTCTGTTAGGCTTTTCACCAAAGTTCGGGGCATTAATCCACACAATTCCGCCAGGCGTGCTTGGAGGACTTGCCATCGTGCTCTTTGGCTTAATTGCTGCTACAGGTGGCCGCATCTGGGTACAGAATGGCGTCGACTTCTCAAAGAGTCGGAACCTAATTACAGTTGCAGTCGCTCTAACGCTGGGTGCGGGTAATTTCGTTCTCAACGTGGGTACTTTCTCAATTGGGGGCATTGGAACAGCGACCTTTGGCTCGATTATCCTGTATCAGATCTTGCGAGAGCGGGGTACTAAACCTGAAGAAGTCGCGACTGCCGATGCAGCGGTGAATGTTGAGCCGGGAGATAAAGGCAGTTTGGAGGCTGGTGCAGGCGAGTAGGAATAGTTGGATAGGGCAGGTCTTCTTCTGTTTGTTGGAGTATAGAAAACCTGCCTCTTTATCGACTGGCATGGTACAATGCGAAGTACGTTGTATACGTAACGTAACAAAGTACCTGGAGTTGTACCATGCCAGACTACGCTCAGGCACCTGAGCTAACTGATGATTATATTCAAAACGTTTGGAAGACTCTTCCTAGATATGTGCGGTCTACGTTCATCCTTCCAAGCACGGCACTTTCAGACCAGCTGGGATGTGAATTGACGATCGCGAGTGAAACGTTTCAATATACGGGGAGCTTTAAGTTTCGTGCCGCCTATAATCTCCTCTCTAGTATTCCTCATCGACAGGTTATCGCTGCCTCATCAGGAAATTTTGGGCAGGCCGTAGCATTCGCTAGCAAGTTGCTGGGCAAGCAATGTATTGTTACTATGCCAAAAACTTCGGCTCGGGTAAAGGTCGAGGCTGTGCGATCTTACGGGGGTATTGTTGACCTGATAGATGTACAGGAGGTGAGTCGAATTGAGAGGATAGATCAATTGCTTGCAGAACATCCAGGGGCGTTTATTGCGCCAGCATTCGATGATTATCGTGTAGTTGCTGGTAACTCGACATTGGGCAAAGAGATTTTCGAGGTAGCTGATTTTGATGTTATTGTGGTCCCTATAGGTGGAGGTGGCCTCAGTGCGGGGTTAGTTATTGCACGTAATTACTTGCAAACACAGGCAAAGATAATCGGTGCGGAGCCTTTGCCTGGCAACGATGCTGCCCGCTCTTTTCGTAGTGGACAGCTACTCTCGAATGAGCAGGAACCTGCTACCATTGCCGATGGAGCACGCACACTGAGTCTGGGCCATCTCAACTGGGAGATTTTGCAGAAAGGATTAGCTGACGTCATCGAAGTTGCAGACGAGACCATTATGGAGGCTTTGCGACGTTATTTCCTTTATGTCAACCTCAAAGTCGAACCAACCGGAGCTCTAGCTCTTGGTGCTCTACTTGCCCAGCCGGAGCTGTTTTACGGTAAACGTGTCTGTTGTGTCGTGAGCGGTGGCAATGTTGACCCAGCCGTGTATGCACGGGCGATTTTGGAGAACTAATAAGGGGAGATAGATATAGAAAGCCAGGATGAGAGAGGTACAAATGCTTCCAACAGAACTGTATCTCTCATCCTGGTTTATTTTGTTCAAGATTGGGGTGGGTAAATGGTGATATTCGAGAACGTTGCCTGGGCACCAGGAGTAGAATGGGGAAGATTAGAGACAAAGAAAGCAATTGATCCACTCGTGTAGGTATTGTCTGTGATGATCTTCATCGTCTGCCCGTTGACAATGAAGGTCATTGTTGGTCCCTTTGCGCTGATGGCGATGTGGTTGACATTTCCTTGCTTTTGTATGGCTGCAGACTGTGAGTAGTTCGCAAGAAGGCTACTTTTAGATGTACCAGTACCATCGACTGACCCTTTGAAAATGGCAAAAGTTCCATCGCCATATAACTCAAAGCGGTAGTAGGTCGCTATATCAAAAGATTGATTGGATGTACCTCTGATATAAATGCCATAGCCATTGTTTTGGTTCCCCTTTGAAAGGACAGCATCGGCAGTCAAGAAGAAATTGCTAAAGTTTCTGCCGCCTGGAATTAACTCAGAGAATAATTTGTTGTTGTCATCCTCTAAAACCATGGAGGCATTCCCGATTTTGACGGAAAATTCGCCAGGTTTACCGATCAAATCCCAGCCCATATTGTTATTCAAGAGAGGATCGCTAAACAAAGGCTTCCCCTGAGGGATTTTTGTAGGAGCTGTAGTAGATATTGTCTGGGTGGAAGTGGTAGAAGGTTGCCCCTTCACATATAGGTAGCCTCCAATGCTTCCACTGACAACGATGAGCAGAATTACAACGATGGTAATGATCAAACCAATCTTTGGGTGATTTTTGTGTTCTCCTGTTTGCTGGACAGAACTGTTAGAGGGATAACTACTCATAGCTGGTTGTTGAGCGAAACCGGGTCGTTGATAACCATTTATGGTGGGAGGTTGGGTAAAACCGGTCGACTGGAAACTATGTGGTTGTTCAGTCCAGTATCCTCGTGGAGGTGGCTGCTGGGTGGAATGATTATACAAGGGTTGCTGTTGTGGTGGTACACCGTACACGTCGTTTGGGTTCGGCTGGTGGCCAGGTGAGCCAAAGGGGTTATAGGTACCGCCCTGGTATTGATCAGGTGGGCCGAATGCTTGTTGAGGTCTAGGAGAAAAACCGTCAAAAGGGTTATTCGAGGGGGGGTGAACAGGGGTCTGTATCCATGGTTGTCCTCCGGGCTGGTCCCTGCCAGGGGGTATTGGTGGTGGAGTACCTCCCCAAGATATATTGGAAGGTGACTGTGCAAAGGCAGTATTTGATTGTGCTGGAGTATTGACCAGCCCACAGTTGTTGCAATGGACTTCGTTGGGGGGGAGTGGCCTTCCACAACGCTGGCAAAATTGCACAGGAGCACTACCATAAGGTGGATAGATCGAGGACATAGAGTAACCCTCCAGGTAATAAACGGTGGTTCATGCCGATGAGTATCGCAGATAAGTTTTTGGACGTCCACCGAAATAGTATTTTTTGGCTGATGCTGAGTTAATAGCTACATTCTACCATGTTGAGATGGCTTCAGTATTGTGCTGCATCGCAGGTAGCTCTCATTTTTCTACGATGAGCTTTGAATTTCCTTTAGAAGCTCATATACCCTACAGGGATACAATGGCATCTCGAGAACACGTAGGCCATAGGGTGAAAGGGCATCGTCGATAGCTGAGGCGAAGAGAGCTGGTACCGGTATGACGCCCGCTTCCCCGGCTCCTTTCATTCCGAGGGGGCTCAGTGGTGAAGGTGTCTCTACATGATCAACGGTGATAGAAGGTATTTCTGCGGATGTTGGCAGAAGGTAATCCATAAAGCTGGCGTTGACAATTTGACCATCCTCATTGTAGACGAGCCGCTCAAAGAAGGCGCCACCGATTCCCTGCGCAACACCACCGTGCACTTGCCCCTCCACGACCATTGGATTTATCACACGTCCACAATCGTGGACCGCGGCGTATTTCACAAATGAGACCATACCTGTTTTCGGGTCGACCTCAATAATAGCTCCGTGTACACCGCTGGCAAAGCTGGCGTGGGATGGGCTGTAAAACTCTGTCGCTTCAAGGCCTGGTGCACCCCGGCCAGGCGGCAAAGCAGGTCCTGGCCGGGGTCCTGCTAATTTCATTGACATCAATTGACGAGCGTTTTCTCCATACGCGTACCGTAGTGGGTTCGCAGAGATAGCAACCTGGCCAAGGGTGAGAAAACGGTGTGGGGCATCTTTTACGAATACTCTACCATCGGCGAGTTCGATGTCTTCGGGGGCTGCTTCAAAAAGGTCAGCGGCCACTTGTTTGGCCTTTGCCCGTACTTTGACTGCTGCGAGGTGCAAGGCGGAACCGGCGACGGTGGCTGCCCGGCTAGCGAAGGAGCCAACTCCCCAGTTGAATGCCTGAGAGTCACCTTCTGTAAGTAGTATATCACCAGGAGATAGACCCAGTTGATCGGCTACAATTTGCGCGAATGTGGTTGCGTGTGACTGCCCCTGCGAGGTGACACCTGTTGCAGCAAAGACTCGGCCGTCTGACTCAACCCGTACGTTCGCACCTTCATATGGACCAATTGATGTACCTTCAACATAACAGCCAATGCCAATACCCAGGGAACGTCCATGTTGGCGTGCCTCGCCTTGCAATTTGGGGAAGTTATCGTAGTCTAACATGGCCTTCAATTTATCCAGGCCAGCCTGGTAGTTTCCACTATCATATTTTGTAGGTCCACCATCCTGGTAGACCAGGCCAACGTCCCAGGGGAACTCATCTGGCTGGATGAAATTGCGTGAACGAACCTCACAACGATCTATCTTCAGCTCTTTGGCAATACGATCCATAATGCGTTCCATGATGAAAACGGCATGTGGACGTCCTGCTCCACGGTAAGGGCTAACAGGAACCTTATTTGTATAAAGCACGGTGAATTCGCTATAGTAGTGCTTCAGACGGTATGGTCCGGGCAAGCTACAAGCTGTGATAATAGGAACGATGATGCCATAAGGTGTATAAGCACCGGTATCGTGCAGGAACTTGTCACGGACGGCTACTAGCACTCCCTGGTCATCGAAGGCGTATTCAACTTTATGAAGTTGGCCACGCTCCTGGTTAGAGGAAATGAAATTTTCGCGCCTATCCTCAATCCATTTCACAGGTTTGCCCAGGCGGATGGCGGCAAATGGGGTGAGAATTTCTTCTGGATAGAACATCATGATTTTTGTCCCGAATCCGCCGCCTACATCGGGCGCGACGACGCGAACTTTGTGTTCGGGGAGGTGGAAAATTGCGGCCAGTCCGTTGCGAATAGGGATTGGCCCCTGTGTGGATATCCAGCAGGTGAGCATACCTTCGTGCGCTTCCCAACGTGCCAAAATACCCCGGCATTCCATTGGCATCGCTGCTCCACGCTCTATGCTCATGGTCTCGTGAATAATATGTGGGGCGTTGGCGAATACGGTGTCTGGATCACCCACAGTTTGTACAAAGTGAGCGGCAATATTTCCTGGAACGTCCGCGTGGACCAGCGGAGCATTATTTGCTGATGCGATCGCCAGGTTATGGATGACAGGGAGAGGCTCGTATTCAACATCTATCAGTTCGAGTGCATCCTCGGCAATATAGCGGTCATCTGCAACAACAAAAGCTACAGCCTCCCCTACATAATGCACCTCATTGAGGGCCAGAGGGAGCTGCGTGCGAGGCTCCGTTAGAGCAGGATGGGGTATGAGGAGTGGGGAAGGTTCAAGCACACCTCCAAGGTCCGTAGCAGTGATTACCAGATGGACTCCTGGAAGTTCACGAGCTGGACCTGGATCAATGTTGACGATGCGGGCTCGAGCGTGTGGGCTACGTAGAACCGCTGCGTGCAACGTACCTGGCAAGTCAATGTCGTCGACGAAGTTGCCTTTGCCACGGAGCAAGCGTGGGTCCTCTGAGCGTTGAACAGGAGCACCAAACCAACGCGTTGCCATTATTTGACCTCCTTATGGGATTCGCGTAAACGTTCAGCGGCGAGTTTGACCGCTTCCACGATATTTTGATAGCCCGTACAGCGACACAGGTTCCCTGAAAGCTCATGGCGAATCTCTTCCTCGCTGGGACTGGCATTCTCGTGGAGCATGGCATGAACTGACATAATGATACCAGGGGTGCAGAAGCCACATTGTAAGCCGTGTTTTTCTTGAAAAGCCTGTTGAATGGGGTGTAATTCGCTGTTGGTTCCAGCCATACCCTCGATGGTGGTTAGCACCATACCATCAGCTTGTACCGCCAACATGAGGCAGGATCGCACCGCCTCTCCGTTCAGTAACACAGTGCAGCAGCCGCATACACCGTGCTCGCAGCCAACATGTGTTCCTGTTAAGTGAAGTTCGTGGCGGAGGAAATCTGAGAGCAACATGCGCACAGGCACGCGTTGTTCATAGAGATGACCATTGACAGTAACGGAGATGAGATTTTCCTCACTGAACGTGGATGTGTCTTCTTGTTCTTGCATAGCGCATGTTCTTTCTATCTAGTGCTCACACCGCGCCCAGGCCATTCTTAAGACTCGCCTCGTTATTTCTGCGGTGAGTGCGCGGCGATAATCAACGGTAGCATGGACGTCCTCCATATCTTCGCTGACGAATGTTCTTGCCAGTTCAGAAGCTTCATCGAGAACCTTTTCATCAAATGTTGTTTCAATGAGCATATTTTCGATTTCGCGTACTCGGAGGGGAAGGCCAGCTATGCCAAGGTAGGCGATATGAGCGGATATGCAATGATCATCCAGGGAAGGAGTTACTACAGCAGCGGCCCCAACAAGGGCATAATCACCTGAGCGACGTGCAAATTCTGCAAATGCCCAGCCGGACTGTGGGGTAATCCACGGAAAACGCACCTCTGTCAATATTTCACCTGGATTTAGAGCTGTTGAGAGGTAGCCGGTAAAGAATTCGTCTGCCTTGATGATGCGTTCGCCATGGACACTTTGCGCTACTACTTCTCCATTAAGGCAGGTAAGCAGGGC
>Ga0209239_1001664_pt1 | contig 13299 bp, 7 predicted proteins | sample GraSoi013_2_20cm_FD_185824 | JGI IMG/M metagenome (GOLD analysis project Ga0209239, IMG submission 185824) | Grasslands soil microbial communities from the Angelo Coastal Reserve, California, USA - Sample 10_02_2013_2_20cm (SPAdes) (version 2) | ecosystem: Environmental > Terrestrial > Soil >...
CCTTTGTGGGGGGTTCTCCTGTTAACGTAAGCGCTGGGTTTTTGAGGCAAATTGCCGGAATGGGCGCCAGCGGAGATCAACCCGTCCTATGAAGCGCCAGCCCGTGATCACGGGCCTTGGCATTGTCTCGCCGATCGGAGTCGGCGTGGAGAAGTTCTGGGCCGCCGCCTGCGCCGGGAAATCGGGCATCAGCACCCCCACATCCTTCGACGCCACGATGCTTCCGGCTGACTGCCGCGTGGTTGGCGAGGTCAAGGATTTTGATCCGCTCGGCTGGATGCCTGCGCGTATGGCAAAAACGGCTGGCCGCTTCAGCCAGTTTGCGACTGCTGCGGCAAAGATGGCGCGCCTCGACGCGGGTCTCGACACCGCGGATCTTCCGCCGGAACAGTTGAAGGTCTCCATTGGCACGTCAATGAATGGACAAGTCGATCTGGGAGAGTCAACTTTTGCCGCGTTCCTTCAGGGTAAGGACGTATTGCCGTGGACGACAAACGAGTACCCAGCCCACGCGGCAACAAGCCACATCGCGATAGACGCGGGTGCACACGGTCAAACCACGACGTTTTCGACGGCGTGTGCGGCCGGCTTGGACGCTATCGGGTGGGCAGCTGAGGAGATCCGACGCGGACAAGCCACGGCCGTGATAGCCGGTGGGACGGAGACGCCCCTGTCGCCTTACTCGCTCACTCTCTTTCACTCTGTAGGAGTGCTCTCACGATGGCAAGGTCCTCCTGAGGAGGCAAGTCGCCCATTCGACCGGCTTCGGTCCGGCCTAGTTCTAGCTGAGGGCGCAGCTGTTGTCGTGATCGAAGACGAGGAATTCGCTCGGGCGCGAGGCGCAAAGATATACGCGCGACTCCTCAGTTTCACCAGTACGAGTGAAGCGGTTCACCTTCGTAAGGTCGATGAGAACGGCGAGGCCGTCGCAAGTGCAATCGGGACAGCCCTAAGGCAGGCAGATTTAGCGCCTCCTGACATCGACTACATTTGTGCACACGGGAACTCGATGGTCGACTACGACTTGGCAGAAACGTCAGGCATTAAACGAGTCTTTCAAAAACGTGCGTGGAGCATTCCCGTCTCGTCATTGAAGTCCATGTGTGGACAGGCCCTCGCGGCAGGCAGTGCAATGCAGATAGTCACGGCATGCCTGACATTGCGAGATCAGACGGTCTCGCCAACCATTAACTATCAGGTGCCGGATCCAGATTGCGACTTGGACTACGTCGCCAATGAGGCGCGTCGCGTAAGGGTACGGCACGCTCTCATCCACTCTCACAGTCTGGGCGGATCTCACGTAGCTATGATTATCGGCCTCCCGGGCTAGATCGTTGACAGCGTCACAAGTAGCCCTCTTCGCACTCTCCACAATCCTCTTGGTGCTCGCGACCTTTGTTTGGCGAGCTCGCCCCGACCATTCGGTAAACCGTTGGTTTGCCGCCCAAACCCTGTGCCTCGCGAGCTGGGTTTTCGGCGTCGGTGGACTTCAGGGCGGAACGCATCTTGACGCGTGGGGTCGCTTTACATTTGCCAGCGCGAGTTTGATTCCGCCTGCCTTTCTTGGCTTCACGCGTTGCTATCCCACACCCAGTCAGTGGCCATCGATAAGGCTCCTAAGGAGTACGTTTATAGCTGGTGCGATCCTGGCCTTCCTGTCGCTCGCGACATCTCTCGTCACTTACGACAACGTCCTGACGCCTGAGGGTCTGACAAGGAAATCGGGGCCTTTGCATCCAGTCTTTGCCACTTACTTCATCATCACCTGGGTAGCGGCTCTGGGAGTCTTCATCGAGAAGTGGAGACCGGCTCGTGGGTTGGCACGTGCGCAGCTTCAGCACCTCGGCGCCGGAATCATCATTGCGGCGGCAGGCGGTATAGGAATGAATCTTGTCGTGCCGCTGGTCACCGGCCGCTCGACTCACAGCTGGCTCGGACCCTATTTCAGTGTCATTTTCGTAGCGCTCGTAGCGCACGCGATTATCCGTCATAGGCTAATGGACTTGCGGGTGTTCATCAACCGTGGGCTGGCCTATACGCTCGGGGCTACAATTCTCTCGGCGTTTCTCATCGCAGCCGCACGTCACGCAGCTCCAAATTGGTCAACCGAGCCGCTCCTGATACATCCCGACATTTTGATCGTCGTGATTGTTGTGCTCGCTACGCTGTCAGCTCCGTCGCAACGATTCTTCAGTCGAGTAATCGATCCTTATCTCTACCGAGGACGTGTCGATTACGCCTCGGCATTGCGTAGCGCGACGCGTCAGTTAAGCCGTCTTATGCCCCTCGCAGAGTTGTCCGCAGACCTGCAACAGATCCTCAGTGAGGCCTTCGTACCCGAAAAGTTCGTGATGGTTGTGCGGCGATTCGAGAGCGAGACCTTCGAGCAGCTGACTGATAATGCAGCTGTTGTCGAAATGGCCAAGCTGGCTGCCCTTATGGGTGAGCAACCCAATCCGAATGTCATCATCGTGAACCCGGCGCTGGAGGCCGGAGCAAGGCGAATCGCACACGAGGCCCTTCGTACCGCTGGGATTGAAGTTGTTATCACATTGGGTCGACGGGGGCAAGAGCTAGGAGCGATCCTTCTTGGACCTCGTCGAAGCGGAGACGCTTACTTCAAGAACGACCTCGCCTTCATTGAGTCGCTTGCGGAGTTGGCGTCCATCGCTCTCGAAAACGCACTCCTCTACAGTCAACGCATCCAGATCCTCGAATACTCCAATCGTCTCTTAGAGTCCCTCGACTCAGCCGTCGTAGCCGTTGACGTAGTCGGCAAAATCACGAGCCTGAACCCAGCGGCCAAGGACTTGCTCGGCCTGGGCGAGGACAAGCTAGGCGCCCAGCTCGATGTGCTTCCCTCAGAAATAGCTTGGGCACTAGCGATGGAGATTACGGGCTCGTGGCATGCGCGAGATGTTGAGGCAACGATCGACCACGCTACTCAGGGTATCCTTCACGTGATCCTCTCGACAGCCGTACTTCACGACGATCAAAAGAAGGTTACAGGGGCTCTTGCGGTCGTTACCGATCTATCGAACGTCAAGGCACTCGAGAGAAACCAGAGGCGAGTCGAGCACCTCGCGATCATGGCTCGCTTCTATGCCGGTATCGCCCACGAGATTAGAAATCCGCTGGCCGCGATCTCCAACTTCATCTCCATGCTCCCTGACCGGTTCGATGACCTGGAGTATCGCGACACGGCAGTGAGGCTACTCCCAATCGAAGTAGCTCGTATTGTTCGTCTCGCCGATCGACTCCGTCTCATGGCCCCTAGTGAAGGGGGAAAGCTTAGAGCCGTTGCTCTGCCGCCACTACTCAATGACATCGTTGCGATTCACTCGCCGGCAGCACAAGACCAGCAGGTCAAGATCTTCCTCCAGTGCCCAGAAGAACTCCCAGAGATCCAGGGGGATCCTAGCCAGTTAGTACAACTCTTCGTCAACTTACTACGAAATGCCATTGAGGCCATGCCGCACGGCGGGACGGTCAGTATCGAGGCAGAGAGCCTCTCGACACGAACTACCACCGATCGCGTCATCGTCCGCGTTATCGACGAGGGCCCAGGCATTGATCCAGCGGTCCGAGCAAAGATCTTTGAGCCCTTTTTCACGACAAAGCCAGCAGGAACAGGGCTCGGGTTGTCAATCTGCAGGGAGATAGCTGACTTTCATCGAGCTCGGTTGACGCTCTTCCCTCGAACGACTTTTGGTGGGACGGTCGCGGAAGTAGAGTTCCCTTCCCACCTACCGGATCCAACGCGATGATTCCACTTTCTCTTGCTGTGGTCGCGTTTGCCGAATTTGCGCTCGCACTGTTTGTGTGGCGAGCTCGCGTGGACAGCGCGACGAATCGCTCTTTTGCCCTCTTCACCCTTCTAGTGGGGGTGTGGACAATCGGATTAGCCGCCGTGTTCGGGCACGGCCCTCAGCTAGAATCATGGCGCTTCCCGTTCGCCGCGGCAAGCTTTCTTCCCGCGGCTTTCCTCGCCTTCGCGCGCCACTACCCCACGCTCTCGAGGTGGCCGACAAGAAGAGTCTCCTACGTGAATTTCACTCTTGCCTCGCTGTTCGCGACGATTTCCCTCACGACTGACCTCATGGTTAGAAGCGCGACGATGACCCCTTCGGGGCCCACTCGGGACGTTGGTTTAGCATATCCAGCGTTCGCAGCCTACTTTCTAAGTGCGTGGATCTTGGCTCTCGCCGTGTTCCTGGCGAAGGCCCGTGGGGCACGTGGTCTCGCACGCCTCCAACTGCATTATTTGGCGGCAGGAATTCTAATCGGTGGGACAGGCGGAATCACCATGAACCTTCTCGTCCCGCTTCTGACAGGGAGCTCCCGCTATAGCTGGATAGGTCCTCTGTTCCCCGTGGTCTTCATCGCCCTCGTCGCGCACGCGATCATCCGGCACCGGCTGATGGACCTGCGGCTCGTGATCCATCGCGGCCTGACGCTGGCGATCGCGGTGCTGGTGTCGCTGCTGCCGGTGGCCGTCTTCATCACCTTTGCGTGGCCGCGGCTCTCGCTATACCTCGAGACCCACGAGCTGGTCGCAGTGCTCGCCGCGATCGCCCTGGTCAGCCTGCTGATACCGTTCATCCGCGACGTCGCGGGCCGGGTCCTGGACCGCTACGTGTACCGCACACACGCGAACTATCAGCGCACCGTGCGGGAGGCGAGCCGGGCGCTCACCCGGGTGCTCGACCTCAAGGCGCTCCTCCCCTTCCTGACCGACACCGTCGCCACGTCTACCCGGTGTGAAGGGGTGGCGATCTACCTGCGCGACCGGCACGGGTTGCGGCGCGCCGCGCGCGAGCCGCGGCCCGTTCAGGGGCACTTCGAGGCGCCGGACCAGGCGCCCACCAGGGTCGTCGCGGCACTCGACCGAACGCGAGACCTCCTCGTCAGCGAGGAGGTGATGCGCGAGCGGCCGACGGAGGAGCGGCGGCAGCTCCATGACGACCTGATGCGGCTCAACTGGTCACTCGTCCTGCCGCTGATCTCGGAGGACACGGTGATCGGACTGATCGCCGTGGGGCCGAAGCTCTCGGGTGACCCCTTCTATCCCCAGGACCTCGACCTCCTGATGACGCTCGCCAACCAGGCGGGCGTGGCGGTCAAGAACGCGCAGCTGTACGCCCAGGTCGTCCTCGCCAACGAGTACATCAACCGCATCGTCGCCACGATCGAGAGTGGCGTCGTCGCCATCGACGCCGCCGGCCGGATCGCGCTCTTCAACCGCGCCGCCGCGCAGCTCACCGGGCTCCCGGCGGAGGAGACGCTCGACCAGCCCGTCGCCGTGCTGCCCGCGTGTCTGAGCGACGCGCTCCAGGGCAGTGTCGCGGCGGCCCGCGCCCTGACTCAGCCCGAGGTCGAGCTCTCGGACGGCGCCAGGACGCGACCGATCATCTGCACGACGTCACCGCTGTTCGACGCGGCCGGCACCGTGCTCGGTGCGGTCGCGGTGTTCAGCGACCTGACGCCGCTGAAGGAGCTGGAAACGGGGCGCCGGCGCGCCGAGCGGCTCGCCTACTTCGAGATGCTCGCGTCGGGCATCGCGCACGAGATCAAGAACCCGCTGGTCGCGATCAAGACCTTCGCCCAGCTCCTGCCGCGCCGCCACAGCGACGAGCGGTTCATCGAGGAGTTCGGCCGGATCGCGACGCGGGAGATCCAGCGCATGGAGCGGCTGCTCGAGCGCCTCCGCACCCTCTCGCGCCCGAGCGACCGGCTCCGCCAGCCCCTCGATCTGACGATCCCGGTCACCGAGGCGGTGGAGACCATGCGAGCCGCCTTCGAGGAGAAGAACCTCGTCGTCACCTTGGTGACGCCCCCCACGCCGTGCATGATCCGCGGCGCCCACGCCGAGCTCGGGCAGCTCTTCCTGAATCTCTTGATGAACGCCCACGAGGCGACGCCGCCGCGCGGCATGCTGCGGGTCGAGCTGGCCGTGACCGAGACACACGCGATCGTGACCGTCCTCGACACGGGGCCTGGCGTGCCGGCCGAGCTGCTCGACCACGTCTTCGAGCCATTCTTCACGACCCGGCAGCGCGGCTCCGGTCTCGGGCTGGCGATCTGCGCCGCGATCGCGCAGACGCACGACGCCAAGCTCAAGGTGGCGAACCAGCCCGCAGGCGGTGCCGTCTTCACCGCCGAGTTTCCGCTTGCGGTCACGGCGCCCGCGCCAGTGTCCGCATGAATACCGTCCTGGTCGTCACGCACGACGACGCCCTCCGCACGCGTCTGCTCGGCGCCCTCGACGACTACTCCGCCTTCATCGCGCAGAGCGACGCCGACGCAATGAAGATCCTGCGTCTCATCGACATCGACGTGATCTTGCGGGACTGCGTTGGCCTGCCGCGGAGTCTCGAGGCCTTCGCCGCGCGCGTGAAGGACATCCAGCCGTCGACGCTCACGGTCGCCATCGGCGCGGCCGACGACGAGGACGAGACGGTCGACTTCCGTCTGCCCTCCGGCTTCGGCGCGCCGGACCTCCAGGGCGTGCTCCGCCACGCGGAGGAGAAGCTGCGGCTCGTCCGCGAGCTCACCGCGCTGCGCTCGAGCGGCACGGCGGCGGAGGCGCCGGCCGCGCGCGCCGACGAGCCCTGGGACGGCGCGGCGTTCGGCCGCGTCCTCAAGGAGTTCACCCGCGCCTTCGCTGCGGGCTCCCACCTGCCGCGCGTGCTCGAGATGTTCCTCGACGCGATCGGCGAGCTCGTCCGCCCGACGCGCACCGCGCTCCTCCTGCCCGACGCCGAGGGCCGGGACTACCGCGTCGCGGCCCACCGGGGGCTCGCGCCCCTGATCGTCGAGTCGGTGCGCCTGCCGGCCGCCGCGGGGCTCGCGCGCTGGCTGGCCGCGCAGGGACGACCCGCCCGGGTGCACGAGCTGACCGACCCCGAGATCGTGCGCGAGCTCAAGCTGCTCCAGAGTGTGCTCGCCGTCCCCCTCTTGGCCCACGGCGAGCTCGTGGCGATCCTGCTGGTCGGCCAGCCGATCGTCGGCTCGACCTACGGCCGCCGCGAGACCGAGACCCTCTTCGACCTCGCCACGCACCTCGCCACGGCGATCCGCGACATCGCGCTCCACAATCAGCTCAGGCGCGAGAAGGAGTTCAGCGAGCGGATCCTCGAGCACATGTCGAGCGGCGTGATCACGATCGGGCGCGACCAGCGAGTCGGGACCATGAACCGGCGGGCGGCGGAGATCCTCGACCTCCCGGCGCAGACGGTCGTCGGCGAGGACCTCCGGGTGCTACCCTCGCCGCTCGGCGACATGCTCTATGACACGCTCCGCTCGGGCCGGGCCGTCACGGGCGCCGATTTGCAGCTCGCCCTGCGCGGGCTCTGGCTCGAGGTCTCGACGTACCCGATCCGCGGCGACGACCCGCTGCCGCTCGGCGCCGTCCTCGTCTTCGAGGACCTGACGGCGCAGAAGGAGCTCGCCACCCAGCGGCGCCAGGTGGAGCAGACGCAGCTCCTCACGCGCGTCGTCGCCCGGATCGCGGACGAGATCAAGAACCCGCTCGTGTCGATCAACACCTTCATCGAGCTGATCGGCGAGCGCTACGACGATCCCGACTTCCGCAAGCACTTCTCCTCGGTGGTCCGGCGGGACGTCCGGCGGCTGGTGGAGGTCTTCGAGAAACTCGCGGCGCTCGTGACGGAGGGTGAGTTAAACTTCACCACGGTGGACGTGCATGCCGTCGTGGACGACGTCGTCGCGGCAATCGACATGGCCGACGACGGGCTGGGCAAGCCGATCCAGCTCGAGGTCACGCGCGATTCGGCTCCGCTCACCGTCAAGGTGGACGTGGCGCAGCTTCGGAAGGCGCTCTCGTACCTCGTCTGGTACCTCACGCACAACTCGCCCCCCGAGCACGCCCGCGTGGCCGTCTCGGTCGGCCGGCACACGGAAAAGGGCGGGCGTGACAACGTCCAGATCTACATCGGCTCCCGGACCGCCACCGTGCCGCCCGACAAGCTGCACCGCCTCTTCGACCCCGTGCAGATGGTCCAGGAGAGCCTGATCGACGTGGGGCCCGCCGTGAGCCAGCGGCTCGTCGAGGCCCTCGGGGGCGACCTTCGCGTCCGCCAGGCGCGCAACGAGCTCGCGTTCGTGGTGTCGCTGCCGATCGCCGCCGCATGAGCGCCATCGCTCCGCCCTCGACGCTCCCGCGCGTTCTGGTCGTCGACGACGAGCTCGGCCCGCGGGAGTCGCTCCGGATGCTCCTCAAGCCCGCGTACCACATCCAGACGGCGGAGAACGGCCGCGCGGCGCTCGATGCGCTGGAGTGGTTCCGGCCGGACGTCGTGATCATGGACATCAAGATGCCCGAGATCGACGGGCTCGAGCTCCTCCAGCGCGTCAAGACCGCCGATCGCACCATCGAAGTCATCATGATCACGGCCTACGCATCGCTCGAGACCGTCAAGCACGCGCTGACCAACGGTGCCTTCGAGTACCTGATCAAGCCCTTCGCGCGCCAGGACCTGGAGGATGTCGTCCGCCGCGCGCTGCTCCGCCGCCATGCCGAGCTCGGCGCTCGGGGCGAGGTGGTGCGGCTCGTGGAGGAGATGCGGCAGCTCTCGGCCAAGACACGCGAGCTCGAGGAGGCCGCCAGGCGGGAGGCCGTCGAGCAGTCCCTCCGGGTCACCCAGCTCTCGATCCTGCGCGAGATCTCCCGCACAATCGTCGGCGAGCTCGATCCCCGCGAGCTGGCCACCGGCGTCTCGGCACAGCTCCAGGCCGCGCTGGGCTACGACCGCGTGACGGTCACGTCCAAGACGCCGGCGCGTGCGGAGGGCGAGGATCCGCGGGTGGTCATGTGCACGATCCGCGATGCGCAGGGGCCGCTCGGCGCGCTCGTCGCGGACAACCGCGCCTCCGGGCGCGCGATCGACCCGCGGGAGCGCGAGCTTCTCGAGATGCTCTCGGAGTACCTGGCGATCGCGCTGCGCAACTCGCGCCTCTACGGCGAGATCGCGGACACGAAGCGGTGGCTCGAGACGCTCATCGCGTCGGCGCCATACGCGATCGTCTCGATCAGGGCCGACGATCACATCGACGGCTGGAATCCCGCTGCCGAGCGCATCTTCCGGCTCGGATCGGCGGAAGCCCTCGGCCGGCCCATCACGGATCTTCTGCCCGCCGCCGACTACACCGATGCCAAACAGCGGCTAATCACCGGGCAGGCGATGCACGAGTTCGAGGCCTCCCTGCCGTCAGAGCAGGGGCGCCCCACCGCCCTCGCCATCGCGCTCGCCGCCCTCCACGGGCGCCAGGGTGAGCTCAAGGGCGTCATCGCGATCGTCCGCGACATCACCGCGCAGCGCGAGGTCGAGCAGCAGCTCCACCAGACTGAGAAGCACACGGCCCTCGGGCAGCTCGCCGGCGGGATCGCGCACGACTTCAACAACCTGCTCCAGGCGATCCTCGGTTACGCGCAGCTCATGAAGCAAAACCCCGGGGACGCCGAGTTCCTGAACCGCTCGCTCAATGTCGTGGAGGCGGCGGCGCTCGACGGCTCCGAAACGGTGCGGCGCATCCAGACGTTTGCGCGCCTCCGCCCGGAGGAGCAGTTCATCGCTGTCGACGTCAACCAGATCGTCCAGGACGCGGTGGCGATCACCCGGCCCCGGTGGGAGGAGAAGATCGCTCACGACCGCCGGCCGCTCCACCTCCGACTCGACGTGGGGACAGTGGAGTCGATCCACGGCCGGCCCGCCGCGCTCACCGAGGCGATGACAAACCTGATCCTTAACGCGCTCGACGCGATGCCCGACGGCGGCACGCTCAGGATCGCCACGCGCCAGGAACAGGGCGGGCCTGTGACGATCACCGTCGGCGACAGCGGCGTCGGGATGTCGGAGGCCGTGCGCCAGCGCGTCTTCGAGCCGTTCTTCTCGACCAAGGGCGAGGCGGGCTCGGGCCTCGGGCTGTCCATGGCGTACTCGATCGTCCGGCGGCATGGCGGCGACATCCACGTCGACAGCCAGCCCGGCCGCGGCGCGACCTTCACGCTGACCTTCCCCGCCGCTCGGGAGCGGGCGAAGCCGGGTCGACCGGCGCGGCCGGAGACCGCCTGGCGGCGGGCCCGCGTGCTAGTCGTCGACGATGAGCCCAAGGTCTTGGCGACGCTCGCCGAGCTGCTCCAGAGCACGGGCCACACTGTCATCCCCGCGCCGAGCGGGGCTGCCGCCCTCGCCGCCTACGCGCCCGGCCACTTCGACGCGGTGCTGACGAACCTCGGCATGGCCGGCATGAATGGCTGGGAGTTCGCCGAGCGGCTCCGCGCGATGGACCCGAACGTGGCGATCCTGTTCATTACCGGTTGGGGGTTGCGCGAAGAGGACCAGGACCGTCTCGACACCCTCAAGGTCCGTGGCTGCCTCTTCAAGCCGGTCCGTCCCGGCGACCTCGACGCCGCGATCCAGGACGCCCTGGTCTAGGAAATGGGGGGCCCCGACATGGCCCCCCAAGCCCCCCAACGCTCGGAGCACCCCGGCGAAGCCGTGGCGCTCCTCGATACTCCGACAGGCTCCTAGATCCGCTCGATGACGGTGGCGATCCCCTGGCCGAAGCCAATGCACATGGTCTGGAGCCCATAGCGCGCGCTGCGCCGCTCGAGCTCGTGGAGCAGCGTCGTCATGAGCTTGGCGCCCGAGCAGCCGAGCGGGTGGCCGAGCGCGATCGCGCCGCCGTTGACGTTCACACGGCGCATGTCCGGGTGAAGCTCTCGCTCCCACGCGAGCACGACCGAAGCGAACGCCTCGTTGATCTCGACGAGGTCGATGTCGTCTAGCGTGAGGGCGGCCCTCTTCAGCACGCGCTGGGTCGCCGGGATCGGACCGGTCAGCATGATCGTCGGGTCCACGCCGGCGAGCGCCGTCGCGACCACGCGCGCGCGGGGCCGGACGCCGAGCGCCTTCGCGCGCTCGGGCGACATGAACATGAGCGCCGCGGCGCCGTCGGAGATCTGCGAGGAGTTGGCGGCGGTCACCACACCGTCGGGCTTGAAGGACGGCGCCAGCGCCGCTATTTTTTCGCGGTTGACGGGCACGCGGACGCCCTCGTCGGCGTCGAAGATGGAGCCGTCTGGGAGCGTCACCGGCACGATCTCGCGCTTGAACCGCCCCTCGGCGATCGCGCGTCCGGCCTTCTCGTGGCTCTGCGCCGAGAACTCGTCGAGCTCCTCGCGCTTGAGCCCCCACGTCTCGGCGATCAGCTCCGCGGAAATCCCCTGGGGCACGATGTTGTAGCGCTCCTGCAGCCGGGGCGAGAGCGGCCCCTCGCCGGGGCCCATCGCGTTCGAGCCCATCGGCACGCGCGTCATGTGCTCGACGCCGCCCGCGATGACGACGTCGTACTGGCCCGCCATGACGCCCAGCGCGGCGAAGTTGGCCGCCTGCTGCCCCGAGCCGCACATCCGGTCGAGCGTCGTGCCGCAGACGTCCACCGGGAAGCCCGCGATCAGCGCCGCGTTGCGCGCGATGTTGAACCCCTGCTCACCGAGCTGGTCGACGCAGCCGAGGATGACGTCCTCGACCTCGGAAGCGTCGATGCCGACGCGGGCGACGAGCTCGCGAAGCACGTGCGCCGCGAGGTCGTCGGGGCGGACGGGGGAGAGTCTGCCGTTCCTCTTTCCGACGGCGCTACGCACGGCTCCAACGATGACGGCGTCTCTCATGGCGGGCCTCCCGAGGTCATGACGTCGACTGAATCACGGTTCATTCTACAGGAAACCGGGCGCCGCTCAACTGCCGCCTCGAGAAAGAGGCGAACTCTGACCTCTGCGCGGGCGTTTTAGGACGGCTGGGTTTGCTTCGCCTGGGCCCGGTACCGCTGCGGTACGGCGTCCCAGCGCTCCGTCCAGTGCACGACGTCCCGTTCGTCGGTCCAGCGATAGAGTTGGCTGGGGCGGGCCGGCGACTCCTCACGTGGGGCCGGCGCTTCCGCCGGCGGTGCGGCGGGCGGTTCCACCGTTGGTGCGGCCGGCGGCGGAGGGGGCGGAGGATTCGGGATCCACACCCACGTGTAGGCTGTCGTTACCCCGTCGCCGCGGAGCTCGTACCGCCCCTCCGGATACTGGACGACGGTGGGCATGGGTGCCGGCGCCGGAGCAACGGCCACGTTCCCCACGATCGGGGGAGAATCATAGGAGGTCGGTGGCGCCGAGTACGCGACCGGTGGTGACGCGTAGATAACGACGGGAGAAGTGATCACGCCGAACGGGACAAAGGGGCGGAAGAAGCGGTGGTGGAGGAACGGGTGGGCCACAAAGGGATGCGACACGAACGGGTGGGTCATGAACGGCCGCGTGACAACCGGGCCGCCAGCGACCTGACCGACCGCAACACGACCACCGTGGAAGCCGCCGTGATTGGCGAAGGCCGCGGCTGGCGTGAGCGCGAGGCCGAGCGTCAGGTACATGGTCGGGACGAACGACGCCTTCCTCATGCTCTACCCTCCTCCCACCGAGCGTTACCGCGAAGGTCCAGAAGGAGGTGGCGGCGGAGTTCCCGCTGGGGGAGGTGGAACGCTGGCAGGGGCGCTCGGCGGAGGTGGCGGCGGGGGCACCGGCTGCCGGGTGTACGCCGGCTGAGACCCTCGCGCGAGCGGGATCTGGTTGCCCTTGGCGTACATGCACTGCATGTAGGTCATGTCGTAGCGGTGCTGCACAGATTGGTTTGCGCCCGCGGCATTGCTCGCGCCCACGGCCGTCCCTCCGAGGAGACCCCCGCCCGCGCCGACCGCCGCCCCGATGCCAGGGTTCCCGGCGGCGGCGCCAATCGCGGTGCCGACTGCGGCGCCTACGGCGGTCCCGATGGCCGCTCCGCTGACTGTGCTTTGCGTGGACGCCCGCTGCGTCGTCGTCCCGGTTTGTTGCGCTGCCCACTGACGGCAGACCGCGTCATCGGCTTGAAACAGCTCAAAGTTCTTCCCGTCCCCCGGAAGCACCATCACGCTCGGCCCAGTGGGCACCGTCGCGCATGCCGTCAGGAGGACCCCGGTTGCCACGGGGAGGATGCGCCATCTCGGAACCATCGCTTCTCCGTCCCTTCTACTCAGGCCTCGGCGGGACCTTGACCCAGGCCTCCGAGCACGCCTGGACGTTCGGATAATAGTTCTTCGCGCTGGGACAGTAGTACCAGTACGTCTGCGGCGGCGGGGTCGGCGCAGGCGGCGGTTGCTGCTGGACGTACATCGGAGGCTCCTGAACGATGACCGGTGGCGGTGAGTACGCGTAGTACGGCGGCGGGTACCACCAGTATGGATACGGCGGGGCCCCCC
>Ga0209239_1001665_pt1 | contig 13297 bp, 9 predicted proteins | sample GraSoi013_2_20cm_FD_185824 | JGI IMG/M metagenome (GOLD analysis project Ga0209239, IMG submission 185824) | Grasslands soil microbial communities from the Angelo Coastal Reserve, California, USA - Sample 10_02_2013_2_20cm (SPAdes) (version 2) | ecosystem: Environmental > Terrestrial > Soil >...
AGAAGGAGGAAGTTTCGCTCTTCTACCAGCTGAAGGGGATCGACAGAGAGATGGCGGACCGCCTGGCCGAGCAGCTGGCCGGGAATCCGGACGCGCTCCTCAAAGTCCATGCGCCGGAGGAGCTGGGCGTCCTCGAGGCGCCGGGCAACCCGGTGCAGTCGGCGATCGCGGCCGGCGTGAGCACCTTCATCGGGGCGATGATCCCCGTGCTGCCGTTTTTCTGGCTGCGCGGAACATCCGGAGTGGTCACCGCGGCGGTCGTGTCGCTCATCGCCCACTTCCTGGTGGGGGCTTCGAAAGCGCTGTTCACGCTGCGCACGTGGTGGTCGGCCGGCCTGGAGATGACACTCGCGGGCATCATCGTCGGCGGTATCACGTACGCGATCGGGCTGGTGTTGAAAGTCGGCGGCTGAACCTGCTGGCCCGGCGCGTCACTTAGCCCGCGCCGCTTCGAAGCTCCAGACCGCCGAGGAGATGGCCGAGATCAGCTGCCATCCCTCCGCGCCGCCCAGGCCGTCGGTCATCACCGTCAGCGCGTAAGCGCCGTTGGGCCCTTTGACGACCAGGGCCGCATCGTTGTCGACCTGGTCCAGGGTGCCCGTCTTGTGGACCACGATGCTCCTGCTGGCGACCCCAGCCGGAATGCCCGCCTCGGTCTTGGTGCCGGTCAGCATCGGGTACAGCCACGCCTGCGCCGCGGATCCGCCCAGGCTCCCTTTCGCCTCGGCCGCCCAGATTACCGCCAGGTCATCCGACGATGTCGTGTTGTCGGTAAAGAACACCGATTCCTTCGCGCCGAGCGACGCGGCCCAGGCGTTGACCGCATCGGCGCCTCCGACATCGCGCACGAGCATGCGGCCGGCGGTGTTGTCGGACATGAGACCCGCTCGTCGCGCGAGCTCGTTGCGAGTGAAGCAGGCGCCGGTTTCGTAGTCGTCGTACCACCCGTCCTCGTAGTCAGCATCCTCGTAGCAGACGTAGCCGTTCGGGTTCTTCTTTCCGCTCGCGATGTTCTGCGCTTCCATCATCAGGGCGACGAGTTTGTACGTGCTCGCGGCGGTGAACACGGCGCTCCCGTGGAACGACCACACCAGCGGTGCCGCCCCACCAAGCTCGATGAGCGACACGCCCACCGAAGCGCCACTTGAGTCGACTAGCGCTTGGATTGCCGCGGTCAGCGTCAACGGGTTCCGCGCGACCATTACGTTCAGAGCCTGGACCACCTGACTTGCCGTATTGGTGGACGCGGCGGTCATCGACGGTATGAGGAGGTTGAGGCTGATGGTGCGATTCGGGGTCGTGGTCGTCGCGTGCACGTCGTTTCCAACCGGCGCGAGCGCTATGAACGCGATGGCCGTGGCCGCAACTGCAACCGACAGGCGATGCACACCAGAAAAGCTGAACCGCACCCCTCGGACGTTGCTGCGCACTCGCCAAGAAATTGCTGTGCGACTCGTAAGGTTTTTGCAAACCCGCGTGGAATTCAGATTTCCGGCGTAGCTTTGGCGGCCGGGTTCATCCCGGCCGCGACTTTGTCTCTCAGGCTACCGAGCGCGGCCTCGAGTAGCTTTCAAAAAATCCCAACCGTATACCGGAAGGAGAGCAGCGCCTGCGGCGAAGCCGCACGCGCGATGAGAGGGAACCATTTGGGTTCCCTCTCATATTTCTAGACGGGCAGCTTGTCCACCTTGACCTCGCGACGGAGCAGCGCGGAGATCACGCGCGTTGAGGTGGTGGGGTCGCCGCTCGTCCAGAATCGTTCGCGGCCGGCCGGGCTTGCGGAGAGTAGGTCGCGCTCTTCGAGCACTCGAGCGAGCTGGCGCGCAACCGCGGCGCCGGTTTCGATCAGGGAGACGTTCGGCCCGGCCAGCTCCGCGAGGAGCGGCTTCAAGAAGACGTAATGCGTGGAGCCGAGCACGATGGTGTCGGCGCCGGCATCGAGCATCGGCCGCACGTAACCCTCGACCATCTGTTTCAGCTCCGGGCCGTCGAGGTCGGCGGCCTCGATGTGCTCGACCAGTCCCGGGACCGGCTGGATGATCACCTTCACGTCGGTGCCGAAGCGGTCGAGCAATGAAGCGAGGCGGTCGGACTCGCTCACCGCGGCCGGCACGATCGCCCCCACGATTCCGGTCTTGGTCGCCGCGACGGCAGGTTTGATCCCGGGCTCGATGCCGACGACGGGGACGGTCAGGGCCCCTCGCAGGGCCTCCGCGGATCCGGCGGTACCGGTGTTGGAGCCGATGACGATCGCCTTGACGCCCTGATCGACGAGAAACCGGGCGATCTTCAAGCCCCGATCCCGCACGAACTCGCGCGACTTGTCGCCCCACGGCGCGTTGGCCGAATCGGCGACGTAGTCGATCGACTCCCCGGGCAGGGCGGCGTGCACCTCGCGCAGAACGGAGAGCCCACCCACACCCGAATCGAAGATGCCGATCGGCCGCTGGTTCACGGGCAAAGGCTAATCCGTGCCGCCGGAGTCACTTTTTTGACATTTTTTGTGACGATTGGCCGCGGCCGGGCGTTTCCTATGTATGACGCGACCATGGCTGTGGGGTGTCGGGCTCGGACTGTGCGTCGGCGGCGGAGTCGTCCTGTTGAGTTCGATCAGGTACGGATTGAGCGCGCAGCTGCTGATCCTGGGCATCATCCTGGCCGTGGGGTTCGGTGGCCTTGCGTTGATCGCCGCTTTCGCAGGGAGACGTACGCCCGTAGACTGACAGTCGGGGATGGGCGATCGAGTCGGCATCACGCCGAAGAGCTGGACCGCGGGATTGCAGCATGGCGTCCTGCACCTGGGCAAGCGCTGGTACGTCGTCAGCGCGGAGCTCGATGAGGGCGGGCGGGCTGAAGGCGTGAGGCTCGATGGTCCGTACCCGGACCACGCCTCCGCGGAAGCGCAGGCCAGCCGGATGCAAGACAAAAAGCGGTAACTTGCGCGTCGCGGCTCTGTCCGACATTCATGGCAACCTGCCCGCCCTCGAGGCTGTACTCAGCGAAGTCGAGCGCGACCGGCCGGACCTGATCGTGTCGTGTGGCGATGTCGCCTCCGGCCCGATGCCGGCCGAGACGATCTCGCTCCTGATGAGCCTGCCACGCGCGCGCTTCGTGCGCGGCAACGCGGACCGCGGCCTGGTCGACGCGTTCGACCGCAAGCCGAAGGGACGGATGCCGGGTCCCTTCGCGGACTGGTGCGCGACCCGGATCACGCGCGAGCAGCGCGACTTCCTGACCGCTTTCGAATCGACCGTGACGGTCGACGACGTCGAGGGGATCGGTAGGGTGCTCTTCTGCCACGGATCGCCCCGCAGCGACGAGGAGATCATGACCGCGGAGACCGCGCTCGACAGGATGCGCGAGTTCATGGCCGGGCTCGATGTCGACCTCGTCGTGTGCGGACACACGCACATGCAGTTCGACCGGAAGGTCGACCGCGTCCGCGTCATCAACGCCGGCAGCGTCGGCATGCCGTACGGAGAGCCCGGCGCGTACTGGACGATGCTCGGCCCAGGAGTCAAGCCGCAACGCACCGAGTACGACCGGCAAGCCGCCGCGACCCGGATCCGCGGCGCCGGCAGCCCCGAAGCCGAACAGTTCGCGACGGAAAACGTGCTCCAGGTGCCGACCGTCGAAGAGGCGATGGAGTTCCTGCGCAAGGCCGAGGCCCGGCAGCTCGCCTAGCCTGGCTAGCGCTTACGCCGCGCTCGAAGGTCCTCGATCGTCTTTTCCGGTTTGGGTTCGGGCGGCGCCGACTTGGGGGCGCGGGCGGATCTAACCCCGGCCACGCGCTCTTTGAGGCGGCCCACCGTGGCTTCGGCGGCGATGGCCCGTGCCGGTTTGCGCTTGAAAGCCGCGCGCCACGCGGGCACGTCTTCGACGCGCAGGATCAGCCTTCGCAACGCGACGTCGAGAGGGAACAGGATGATCGCCAGGATCAGCAGCAGCTCGTCCAGCGCCTGCGCGGCGTGTGCTTCCGGCACAGGAACGCGAAAGACCTGGCTCACGTCGGTGATCACCGTGCCGCCGCCCGCCCGCGCCACGGCGCGGAGGCTGTTGAGGTCGGTGCCGAGCTCGCGGTACTCGGGTGAGTACGGGACGACCACGCCAAACGTGTTGGTGTGTTTGACCGCGCCGCCCGCGGACTGGGTCACGTGCAGGAGATAGCTTCCGACCTGGTCCGTCGGCAGGTCGCCCTCGAACCTGCCCGGCCCGGTGGTGGCGAGCGTGAGCTCGCGGTCGGAGAGGTCGGGCGTGACAGCGCTGATCGCCACCGAGGCTCCCGAGTAGCTCGGAGCGGTGACCAGGATGTGCGTGTGGTCGCCCTGCACCTGCGTCTCCATCTGGAGCGCCGGGTCGCCCGCCTGCGGCAGGGTGTAGCGGACGATGTCGCCGAAAAAGCGGTTGGCGCTGGGCCAGCGCAGAAGCCCGGCCGTCCACCGGCCCTGCGCGTCGCTCGTCCAGGCCATCACGCGTCCCAACCCGTACTCCCAGGTCGCAAGCACGGGATCGCCCGTCGGGCTCTGCAGGATCACGTCCGCCGCGGCGCGCGGTGTCGTCGCGACGTATCCGTTCAGAGTCGGAAACGAATTGACCGGCACCCCCGGTAGCGCCTCGAGCAGGGAGGCGAGGTGGGGAGCGAACGTGCCCTCGACGATCCATGGTTTGAGGGCTTCGTTGGTCTCCTTGAGAAAGATCTGCGGCACGTCGCGCACGCTGTTGCTGACGTACGCACGCCCGTGGCCCCATTGCGCGATCTGCCGCATCAGCCCGGGGTCGGTGCCGTACGCACCGGCCGCCACCGTGGATACGGTGATGCCTTTTTTGTACAGCCCCTCGACGATCGACTGATAGTTGCCGAAAGTCGCGTCCCCGTCGCCGAGCAGGATGATGTGCTTGAGCGACGCCTTGCTCTTGTCCAGCTGCGCCGCGGCGGCGTTCAGGTCCGGCCCGTAGCTCGGCGGGTCGCCGAGATTCATTCCCGCGATGCTCGCTTTGACCTTCGCCTTGTCGGTCAATTGGGTCAGCGGGACCACGATGTTGCCGCCCATTCCGTTGGTGACTCCGACCGAGTCGCGCGGAGTGAGCTGGTCGATGAGCGCGTTGGCGGCGCCCCGCAGCACCAGGTCACCCTCGGTCGACTCCGTCGTCTCCAGTACGAGCATCACGGCGACCGGAGGCTTCTGCATGTTCTGCGGCAGCTCGATCTGGACGGGCAGGATCGCCTCGAGAGACGTGCCCGCATAGCCACCGGGTCCGTAGCTTTCGGTGCCGCCGATGACGACGAGACCGATGCCGAGGTCACGCGTCGCGGCCTGCAGGAGCGCCATGCCGTCGACGCCGAGGCTGGCCGCCGGGATGTTTACGAGCACGACCGACTGATACGCGGCGAGGTCGGACGCCGTCTTGGGAAGCTGGGCCGCGACGATGGTGGTCGATGGGATCCCGGTCGAGCTCAGCGCGGCTTCGAGCGATGCGGCGTCGCCGGCCGCCTGCTCCACGACCAGGACGCGCGGCGGACCCACCACCTGGACCAGCGCTTCGCCCACGTTGTTCTCCGCGTATGTATCCAGCACTGGATCGATCGTCATCCGCACGCTGTGGAACCCGGTTCCGGTCGGCTTGAATATCTGCGCGAGGGTGGTTTCCCCGTTGACGAGGTCCACCTGCGCCGTGCCGACGAGGGTCCGGTCGACGTACCACCGCGCCGTCGCCGTGGTGGCGACGTTGCTGACGATTACGACTTGGGCGCTGGCCTGCTCGCCCTGGTTGATCGTCCGCGGAGCGTCCAGCCGGTCGACGCGAGCTTCGGAGCCGACCGGCACGGCAAGAGCGACCGCGTCGACACGTACGCCTTCCGCGTGCAGGAGCCGCGCCTCGGCGATGGCGTCGCCGAGATTCGCACGGCCGTCGCTCACGATCACGATATGACGCCGCGTGTCGGAAGGCAGGATCGAGCCGGCCAGCTGCAGCGCCGAGGCCAGGTTGGTGTAGTTGGCGTTGGGCCGGCTCTCGAACTCGGCGAACTGAGGGTCGGTGCCGACGTTCACCTCCACCTGCGGATCGCGGCCGAAGCTCACCACCCCGGCGCGGTCCTTGCCCTGTCGCTGGGCCAGTATCTGGTGCACCGTCGCGGTCTCGCGGTCGACTGCGTTCTGCGTGCTCGCCGACAGGTCGGCGAGCACCATGACCGATTGCTCGGGGGGCGAGGTCTGAAACGCGAACCCGGCGAGGGCGCCGGTCAGCAGGAGCACGATCAGCACCCGCAGCCCCAGCGAGAGCCGCGCGCGTGCCGGCGCGAGCGGCGGCGCGAGCCGGGACCACGTGAAGAACACCGCCGCCAGCGCGATCACGCCCGCCCCGAGGAGGAGCGGGCGCGTCAGCTCAAAGCCCACGGTGAAATGCCAGCCACTCGGCGAGCACCAGCATCAGCGCGAGCAATGCAATCCACGGCCAGACCTGGATCAGGCCGGGGTGGGCGGTCTGCGCGGTGGGGAAGACCCTCGCCGGAGGCAGCGCGAGCCTGTCCACCGGCGTGAGCTGGGACGTGGCGTCGGAGAACAGGTTGACTGCAAACCACGAACGGTCTGTGCGGCCGGAAACCGTCTGCTCGACCGTGTAGACGCCGAGCAGGCCGGTGTCGGCGAAGGTGGCGATCGAGCCTGTCGCGAGCTGGCGGCGGCTCCCATCGGGTCGCACGACCGTGACGGTCGTGGCGCCGGTCTCCGGCACGATGGTCACGGGCTCGTCGGGATGGAAGCTTCGGCTCGGCACCGATGGAGGAAGCATCCACTCGCTCAGGTTCTGCATGAGCACCGGGAAGCCGATGCGCAGCGGAAGGTCGGAGTCATGGATGTCGAAGCCGACGAGCACCTGCCGATACGGCTCGTCCCGGACCAGCACCAGCGGCGTCTGCACGCTGGTGATGAGCGCTCGACCGAAGCTCGACGCGCGCAAGTCCTGGCTTCTTGCGACGTGCACGTCCTGGAGCGAGACATTGGTCAGCAGCGGGTCGCCGGCATCAGAGGCGCGAACCCTCCCGATGCCGACCGCCGCGCCGCCCGCGAGGGCGCTGCCCGCGGGAGGGTCGACCATGATGAACGGCGCCTCGGGCAGCGCCGGCGGGGAGAAGCGGTCGAAGACGGTCATCGCGTAGGACGTCGCGGCGCGATACGCGGCGGGCGCGATGACGTCGAGCTGGAAGTCGGTCCGCAGCCGCAGCGCCTGTTCGAGGAACACGTTGCCGGGCGTCACCAGGAGGACGCGGAACGCGCGCGGCGCGCGCGCAATCGCGGTCACGCTGTCGTCCAGGCCGAAGTTGTCCTTGGCGTCGATGCGTGCCGTGACCGTGTTGGCCGCATCCGGGACCGGGAGAGCCAGGTCCTGCGCCTGGCCGGCCGCCAGGCTGACCGACCGGACGTCGATCAAGCCGGCGTCCGAGCGCCACTCGAGGGTGAACGTGCGCGCCTGCTGGCCGAAGTTGTGCACGCGAAGATACGCGGCTCGTGACTGCGCGCTGGTGCGCACCGTAAGCGAGGTGAGGCCGAGGTTCTCTCCCGACACGCCGACACGGTGATATTCGATCGGAAACGGCAGGCCATTGGCGAAGGACGTGCGCAGCGGCTCGACGATGCCGTCGCTGAAGAGGTACGCGCGCGAATCCTCTCCCGCTCGCACGCTGCCGGCGGCGAGCGAAAGCGCGCCCGAAAGGTCGGCGGGGCCGTTCGAGGGGCCGATCCCGTTGAGGGCGCGGTGCATGACGTCGTGGTCGCCGGATCCCGAGGCGACGACGCGCGCCGTCGACTGCATTGCGATGAGCGTCATCCGGTCCTGCGGGCCCAGCTGGTCGATCATCGCGCCGATCTCGCGCTTGGCCCAATCGAGGCGTGAGGGCTGCACGTCTTTGGCCTGCATCGATGCGGACGCATCGAGCAACACGACGGTGTGTGCCGCGAGGCTCGCACTGGCTGACAGCGCCGGCTGCACCGCGGCGGCGACCAGCACGCCCGCGACCAGCAGCTGAAGGAGCAGGAGCCAGCTGAACCGCAGCCTCTGCCACGGCACGTTCGCCTGGCGGTCACGGATCTGGTCGGGCCACAGGTCCAGCCAGGGCACGACACGGGTCGGCCGGCGGATGCGCAGGAAGTACAGCGCGACGATCACGGGGAGGGTGATGGCGAGTGCGGCCGCAGCCGGCGCGAGAAACGTCATCCGAGCAATCCGACCTGTCGCAGGGTTCGCTGCACCATGTCTTCGATCGGCTCGTCCGAGGTCAGGCGCGCAAAGCGAAGGCCATGGCGGCGTGCGGCTCGCTCGATCTCATCTGTCCGCCGCCCCAGCGCGGTCCGGTACGCGGCTTGCGTTGCGGGCGTCGCGGTGACCTCACGCTCGAGGCCGGTCTCCGCATCCTTCAATCGCGCGTCGCCGGTCCAGTCGAGCGCGACTTCCTGCGGCGCCAGCAGCTGCAAGACGGCGCCTTCCTGCCGTGCCAGTCTCAGGGCGGTGATCGCGGGCTCGACGGGCGAGGCGCCAAGCCCGTCGGTGATCAGCACCGTCATCCCCGGACGCTGGCGCGTGATCGGCGCGACCAGGCGCGCATAGCCGGTCGGCCCGCCCGCTGGAAACGACTGGATCCGCGCGAACAACCCGGCCGCCGCGTGCCGGCCGCGATACGGCGCGCCGCCGGAGGTCGGGCCCTCCGCGAACACGGTCAGCCGCACGCGGTCGAGAGAGGCAAGCGCCACATACGCGATCGCCCCGGCGAGGCGCTTCGCCACCTCGGCCTTGTTGGGCCGGCCCCAATCCATCGAGCCGCTCAGGTCGATGAACAGGCTGAGCGGGAGCTCCTCCTCGGCGACGAACAGCCGAAGCACGAACCGGTCCAGCCGTGCGTATGCGTTCCAGTCGATCAGCCGGTAGTCGTCGCCCGGCGAGTAGTTGCGGAAGTCGGCGAACTCGGGTGAGCGGCCGCGGCTGACCGAGCGCCGCTCGCCGCCCATCTGGCCTTTGACCGCGCGTCGCACGAGGACCGCGAGGGCTTCGAGTCGGCGCAGGAGCGGCGGCTCGAGCAGAGCAGCCATGCCTAGCCCGCTGCTTTGGCTTTGTCTGTCTTCTCGACGATCTCGTCGATCAGCTGATCGGCCGTCACGTCGTCGGCCTCGGCTTCGAACCGCAGGAACACGCGGTGGCGCAGCGCGGGATGCGAAACGGCGACGAGGTCGTCGAACGCGACGTTGAACCGGCCTTCGAGCAGAGCCCGCACCTTGCCCGCCAGCACGAGCGTCTGCAGGCCGCGAGGGCTGGCCCCGAACCGGACGTATCGCTTCACGCTATCGAGCTCCGTGCGGTTTGGATGGGTGGCGGCGATCAGCCTGCCCGCGTAGGCGAGCACGTGCTCCGCGATCGGGACCTCGCGCGCGACCTGCTGCGCGGCGAGGATCGCTTCGGCGTCGGCGACCGCCTCCAGCTGCGGGGTGGTGTTGCCGGTGGTGCGGCGCGCGATCTCCAGCAGCTCCTCCTGGCTGGGAAACGGCACCAGCGACTTGAAGAAGAAGCGGTCGAGCTGGGCCTCGGGCAGCGGGTACGTGCCCTCCAGCTCGATCGGGTTCTGAGTGGCGAGGACGAAAAAGGGGACGGGCAGCTGACGCGTTTCGGTGCCGACCGTCACCGTGCGTTCCTGCATCGCTTCGAGCAGAGCGCTCTGCGTCTTGGGCGTCGCGCGGTTCACCTCGTCAGCGAGCACGAGGTTGGCGAACAGCGGACCGGCCTGGTATTGAAACTCGCGGCGCCCTTTCTCCTCACGGATGACGTTCGTGCCGACGATGTCCGCGGGCATCAGGTCCGGGGTGAACTGGATCCGGGCGAAGCTCAGCTTGAGCGCCTGACCCAGCGAGCGCACGAGCACCGTCTTGCCGAGACCGGGCACGCCCTCGAGCAGCGTGTGGCCGCCGGCGATCAGCGCGATCACCGTGTCGCGTACCAACCCCTTCTGGCCGACGATCAGCCGCGCGAGCTCGGTCTCGAGCGATTGCGCCAGCTCGGTGACGCGGCCCGGGTCGAGGCGCGGCTCTTCGGCGATCATTTGCCGGCGCTCGTCTCGCCAAGGCTGGAGAAGTAGGCGCGGATCAGGTCGCGCTCGCTCCCCGGGATTAGGCTCTGGTTGGCGGCGTCGAGGGCGGTCTGCTCGTAGGCCTGGATCACCTGGGTGTACGGCGTGAGCGGCACGTCCTGGCCGGGGCCAAGCGGTGCCGGGTCGTTCTCGGACTGGCCGGGCAGAGGGGCGGCGGGGACGTAGACGCGCTCGGTGCTCTGCGCCGCTGAGCCCTGACCGGCGCCCGACCCGCTGTTGCCTTGACCGCCTGAGCCGCCGTTGCCAGTGCCGCTTCCGGAGCCGGTTCCATTTCCATTCCCGTTTCCGTTGCCATTCCCGTTCCCGTTGCCCGTTCCGGTGCCACTGCCGCTCCCGCTTCCGCTGCCGCCGGCCCCCGCGCGAGGCGACCCGGAAGCGGTGCCGGTCGTGGACTGTGCGGCGTCGCGATCGGCCTGGGCGGCCAGCTGCTGGCGAGCGGCTTCGAGCCCGTTGAGGGCGGCCGCGATCTGCTGATCGTTGCTCTCCTGCTGCTGCAGCGAATCCAGCTGGCCGGCCAGGTCGTTGAGGGCGATCGCCGCCGCGCTGGTGTCGCCGGATGCCAGGGCGGACGATGCTTGCCTCAAAGACGCAGCCATGGTTGGGTCCTTGGCCTGCTGAGCCGCCGCCGCGAGCGCGCTTGCCAGCTGCGCGCGGTCCTGGGGCGACAGGCTCTGCAGCTGAGAAGCGAGGTCGCGCAACGACTGCGCACCCTGCGCCGGGCTGGCCGTGAGCGCCTGGCTCGTGGTCCGTCCCGCGTTGGTGGCGGCCAGGTTGTTGGCGAGGTTCTGCGCGGCGCTGGCTCGGGCGGGCGTCTGCGGGTCGGAGAGCTGGAGCAGTTTCTGCTCGGCGGGCGTGATGTTTTGCAGAGCGGCGCGGGGATCTGGCGCCGCGGCGATCTTGGCCTTGGCGTCCTGGAGGATCTTTTGCACCTGCGGGTCGACCGGCGCCGGCGTGCTGGCGGCGGCGATCTTCTTCTGCGCGGCCGCGATGGTCGCCGCCGCCTGCGCCTGGGCGTGGCGGTCGGCCCGCCGCTGCGCGAGCACCTGGTCCATCGGGTTCGGGAGCAGCACGAGGGCTGCGGCAGCCACGGCCACCGCGACGGTCAGCAGCATCTCGCCGCGCCGGAGACCGACCGGGTACGCGGCCGCGAGCTTGGCCCGTCCCGCCTTCTCGAGCGCGTCGCGCCGCAAGGCGCCGTCCATCGGTCCGGCATCCAGGCGACGCTCCCACGCGGTCGACAGCCGCTCTTTCAACCCGAGCCGGAGGTCGGCGGTTCGCATGAGGCTGATCGGAGCCGGGCGGGCGGCCGCCCAGGCCACCGCGACTGCGGCGAACGCGACCGGCACGCCGAACGCTGCCACGCGCAACGCCTGTTCCAGCGGGACGAACCTGGCGAGGATCACCACGCCCAGGATCCAGGCGCCCGCCGCCAGCAGGGCGTGCAGCAGGTAACGCACCGCGCTGGCGCGTGCGGACAACCGGCGCAGCTTGCGGACGACAGCTTCGAGCGAGCTCACGGGAGCCTCATGCCGGCGCGGGTGCCGTGACGGGTCGGCGCCGCCTCAGGTGGAAGCGACGGACGGGGGGCAGGACGAGCGCGCTGAATGCGAGCGCCACCGCGCAGATCATGAGCTGCATAACGACGCTCGCCTGCCAGTACTGCCAGCCCTTGAAAAGACCGCTCGGCAGCGTGGTGCCGGTGTTCTGGTTCGCGCCGAAGGTGTTTACGGGTCCCGAGGTGCACATGGCGCCGTTGACGGTTGGCGTGCAGTACCCGCCGGCGGCGGGGCCGCTGTTGGTGTATCGGCTGTAGTCGATGCGAACGCCGTACCCCGAGACGGGCTGGTTGGTCGCGATGGTGACGAGCGGAATGACAGGGCTGATGAGGGTGACGGCGGGCGGCGCGGGAACCACTGTCGATGTGGGGTCGGCGTTAGTCGGGAAGAGGAAGCCGTACACGTACGCGCCCAGGAGCAGGACGAACGCGGCACCGTAAGCCGCGACGGTCGCCGGCAGCGTTCGCCGGAACAGCGACGAGAACGCGATGCCGACGAAACCGAGGGTCAGCGCCGTCGCCCCTGTGACCGCGAATGCATAAACCACCTGGTCCAGCTCGATCCCGCCGAGAAGGAAGACGAGGCTGAACAGCGGGATGGAGAGGATGAGGAGAAGGACGACGAACGACATCGAGGCAAGGAGCTTGCCCCAGAGGATCGAGAAGGGCGCGAGCGGGGTGACGAAGAGCAGGTCGAGCGTCTGCCGCTCGCGTTCGCTGCTGATCGCCCCTGCCGTGAGCGCGGGCGTGATGAAACCCAGCAGCGCGACCTGGAACACGATCAAGAACATGAAGAGGTACATGCCGTAGTTGGTGCCCGAGCCGCCGAGTCCGAGCGTGTTGCCCGTCATTGCCGCGAACACGGCCCAGCCGAGGCCACCTAGGAGGACGACGTAGAGCGTGATCGCGAACGGGGAGCGCCATGTGCGCATCCGCGTGCGGTACTCCTTGGCCACGATCGGGTTCCAGACCGCTCGCGCGACCGGGTTCATCCGACCTCCTCCGAGGTCGCCTTGAGGAAAGCATCCTCCAGGCCGCCGTCCACGGGCGTGAAGCTCGACACGCGGATTCCCGCCCCGGTCAGCGCGACCAGGATGTCCGAGGCGGTCCTTTCGTCGCCGTCGTACTCGGCTTCGATCGAGCCGTTCACCGCTTCGACGTGCCTGATCCCTGCCAGAGGCGTCAGGACCTCGATCGCCGCGTCCTTCTCGTCGAGCACGTTGATGCGAAGCCGGCGCCCGCTGGTGAGGCGCGCGATCACCTCACGCACCGACCCCGTGGCGCGCATGCGGCCGTGGTCGATGATGCCGATCATCGTGCAGAGCTCTGTGAGCTCCGGGAGGATGTGGCTCGAGATGATGATCGTCTTACCCATGCCCTGCAGCTCTTTGAGGATCTCGCGCATCTCGACCCGCGCGCGCGGGTCAAGGCCTGAGGCGGGTTCGTCGAGCAGCAGGACGGCGGGGTCGTGCACCAGCGCGCGCGCCAGGCACGCGCGTTGTTTCAGGCCGCGGGAAAGAGTGTCGACCAGCTGGTTCTTGCGCTCCGTCATGCCCACCAACGCGAGCAGGTCCTCGACGATCTTCTGACGCCGGCTCTTGGGCTGCCGGTAG
>Ga0209239_1001670_pt1 | contig 13274 bp, 14 predicted proteins | sample GraSoi013_2_20cm_FD_185824 | JGI IMG/M metagenome (GOLD analysis project Ga0209239, IMG submission 185824) | Grasslands soil microbial communities from the Angelo Coastal Reserve, California, USA - Sample 10_02_2013_2_20cm (SPAdes) (version 2) | ecosystem: Environmental > Terrestrial > Soil >...
ACCGCCGAGGGCTCCCCTCCCTTGCCGCAGGTTTCGAAACGCCCTCCCCGGCTTGATCCAAGAATCCGCGGAACCCGCGAACGCGGGAAGCACGTCCGATGCGGTGCCCTTGCCCTGCTCATCGGCCTCGCGGCGATCCTTGCGCTGCCGCAGGCCTCGTCTGCATCGGGAACGCTCACCGACCTGGGAACGCTCGGAGGCGATGTCAGCATTGCCTACGGAATCAACAATGCGGGCCAGGTCGTCGGGACGAGCGCCACGGGCAACGGGACCTCCCATGCGTTCCTATGGTACAACGGCACCATGACGGACCTTGGGAGCCTTGGACCCCTCGGAAATAGCGAGGGCCTCGCGATCAATGACGCGGGCCAAGTCGTCGGAGGGACCCTAGACGCGAATGGTTCCGCCTTCCATGCCTTCCTCTGGGGGAACGGCACGATGAGGGACCTCGGCACATTGCCGGGCGACGACGTGAGTCAGGCCCAGGACGTCAACGAGGCAGGCCAAGTCGTTGGCTTCAGCGGCAACACGTCCTCCGCCGGCTTCGGCCACGGGTTCGTGTGGACCAACGGAACGATGACGGACTTGGGAGTCCTGCCGGGATACAACTTCAGCATCGCTCTCGGGATCAACAATGCATCCCAGGTGGTCGGGTACAGCTTCAACCCCGCAAACGGCTCCGCCCCGATGGCGTCTCGTGCGTTCCTGTGGGACAACGGGACGATGACGGATCTCGGAACGCTCCCCGGTGCGAATGACAGTGCCGCATTCGACATCAACAATGCGGGCGCAGTAGTGGGCAACAGCGGGGACGAAACTTTCGGCGACCACGGTTTCGTCCTCGTAAACGGGACGATGACGGACCTGGGGGACCTCGGACAACCGGGTACCTTCGCCCATGGAATCGACGACGCAGGCCAGATTGTCGGTCGAAGTCACAATTTCGAGTCCCGGGATCACGCGTTCCTCTGGGAGAATGGCACGATACGGGACCTTGGGACCTTGGGTGGCGAGAAGAGCGCCGCTTACGACATCAATTCGACGGGGACCGTCGTCGGCCAAAGCGACACCGCGAACGGGTTCATGCACGCAGTCTTGTGGATGCCCGGCCCGCCGATACACGATACCGCGACGATCACCGCCCATGTCACTCCGACATCCGGGGTCGTCGGGACCCTCATCACGATCTCGGGGACGGTCCAAAATCAAGGGACACAGACAGAGACCTTCCAGGCGAGGGCGGCGACCCCCTCTTTCCCCGTGGGCACGATCAGCCTCACCCTTCCGCCCGGCGCGTCGCGGGAACTTTCCTTCGTGTGGAATACCACCGGGGTGATACCGGGCCCCTATCCGATCATCCTGCTCACCGTCCCGTTGCCCGGCGAAAGAGACCTCGCAAACAACGTCCTATCCGCGGAACCGGGACCGGTCACGATTTTTCCGCGGCCGGTCGTCGCCGAGGCCTCCGCGACCCCGTCGTCAACGGACGTCGACCTGAGTCTTTCATTCGCATGTCAGGCCACGGATGGGACACCACCGTATGATTTCGCCTGGGATTTCGGAGATGGCGCATCCGCGTCGGCCGCGACCGCGGTCCATGCTTATGCAAAGCCGGGGTCGAAGATTGTCACGTGCACGGTGACGGACAGCCTAAACAAACAAGCTTCGTCCGTGATCGCCGTCTCCGTTGCCCCCGCCCTTTCGCTGATTGCGACCGTGAACCGGATTGCGGCGGCCCCGGGGACGACCCTGACCTTCTCGGCGCTGACCACGGGAGGCACCGGGACCATTACCTATACTTGGAAATTCGGTGACGATGCCTCGGGTGACGGGACTCCCGCGACGCATTCGTACACGGCGGCCGGACAGTACGCGGTCTCGGTGACCGCTGGGGATGAGGCCGGAGGAAGTGCGTCGACTTCCATGATCGTGACCATTGCGGACCTGGTCGTGACGGCGACGCCGTCTCTCACCGAAACGGCGCCGGGAGCGACCATCACGTTCATCTCCGTGGCCAGCGGCGGGGCCGGTTCCCCCTACATGTATTCTTGGGACTTTGGCGATGGGAAAAAGGCGACGGGGCCCATCGCAACCCATTCCTATGCGACCGAGGGCTCGTACAATCCGTCCGTGACCGTCGTCGACGGATCCGGCACGTCGCATACGACGGTGCTGCCCACGATCGTGGTGCAGAACCCGGTAACCACGTCGGCGACCCCTCCCTATTTCGCGGTCGGACTGGGCGCCGCGATCATCGTTGCGGCGGGAGTCGCGATCGCTCTGACGGTGCGACGTCGTAGACATCGGAAGGCGTTCCGCCGGGGGCGTTGACATCGCCACAGTAGAGAACCAGAGGGCCTGCGGGAGAGACGATCGAGCCGGAAGAGCCCGGCAGAAACTGTCTCGCGTTGGTCTAAGACCCCTTCGGGAGAAAGGGATTGTCGCTGTAGTCGACGGGAATGTCCACCACGGTGGCGACTTTTGATTGTAACGCTTCCGTGACGACCGCACTCAGCTCGGAGGGATGATCAACCCGAAGGCCCTGGACTCCGAATGCGCCCGCGAGCGCGATCAAGTCGGGATTATGGAAATCGGTACCTACGGTCCGACCGAATTTCGCCACCTGTTTCCACTTGATGCTCCCGAGTCCGCCGTCGCGGAAGACCAGGTTCACGGTGGCGGCCTGCTCTCGCTTCGCGGTCTCCAGTTCATGGACGCTCATCAGGAATCCACCGTCTCCGCTCAGGGTCACGACCCGGCGTTCCGGATTCGACAGCTTCGCGGCGATTCCTCCTGGGAGGGCGATGCCCATCGCGGACAATCCGTTCGAGATGATCACGGTGTTCGGCTTCATCGTCCGGAAGAACCGGCCGAGCCAGAGTTTGTGCGCTCCGACGTCGGAGATCAGGAGATCGTCGGGCGCGAGGATGTCCCGGAGCTCCCAGATGATGCGCTGGGGTTTCATCGCCCCCTTGGAACGTTCTCCGAGTTCGGACTCGAGTCGTTTCAGGACGCGTTCCTGAGACCCGATGGTCCAAGCCGACTCCCGCGGCCTGGGAACCCGCTCGTGAAGCACCCGCAGCGACTCGCGAATCTCGCCGACCACCTCGACCTCCGGGACATAGTGAAGGGAGATTTCTGCGGGAAGGGAGTCGACGTGCACGACCCGCCGATCTCCACGGGGGTTCCACGATCGCGGATCGTATTCGACGAAATCGAAGCCGACACAAATCACCAGGTCGGATTCGTCGAGCCGGGCCAGTTCGTAGTCCCGGGGCAGCACCCCGATCGTCAAGAGGTTCATGGGGGACGTCCACGGCATCGTCCCTTTCCCCATGAACGTATGAGCGACGGGGATCCGGAGATCCTCGGCAAAGAGACGCAATTCCTCGGAGGCACCGCTCCGGATCACGCCGTTCCCGGCGAGCACGAGTGGCCGGTCCGCCTTTTGAATCAGGTCGGCGGCTTTCTCCAGACTGGCTCGATCGGGCGATGGATTCCGGACGCGTTCGATTGGAAGCGGTTTCGCGTTCGCGCTCGCCTCTTCATCGGCGATGTTTTCGGGCAGCTCGATGTGCGTCGAACCGGGCTTCTCCGCCTCGGCCAGCTTGAACGCCTTCCGGACGATCTCTGGAACCGTGTCAGGGCTCTCGATCCGTGCATTCCACTTGGTGATTGGGTCGAAGAGGCGCAAGATGTCGACGAACTGATGCGATTCCCGATGGACCCTCGCCAGATTGGCTTGTGCGGTGATCGCCACGAGCGGTGCTCGATCGAGGAACGCGTCGGCCACGCCCGTGACGAGATTCGTCGCACCGGGTCCCAACGTCGCAAGGCAGACGCCCGCATGGGTCGTGAGTCGTCCCTGGACATCCGCCATGAACGCAGCGGCCTCTTCGTGACGCGTGAGGACGAAGCGGATGGAGCTTTCGCGAATCGAGTCCATCAAGTCCAGGTTTTCCTCCCCCGGAATCCCGAAGGCGAAACGGACCCGTTCGTTCTCCAGGCACGAGACCAATAGCTTGGCCGCCTTCATGGCTCCCGAATGACGCGAGGTCGATTTATTCCATCGGCCTTGCGATCGACCTGTGGAAAGCCGAAAGTCTCGCGCGACGACGTTCGACGTCGACGAGTCGCTCTAGATGGCGGGCTTTGCCACCATGTAGTAGAGGGCAATCAACGGAAGGATCGTGGCGACCACCCCCCACAGAGTCCATTTCCAGAAGATGGCGAAGAAGCTCTCGGGAAGGGGAGCGCCGGTCTCCGCCGCTTCCGAGCTAATCCGTGCCATCTCGTTCTGGTACCGTCGAAGGACGGCGCCGTACAAGGCGCCTGTCGCGATGAGCAGCGTGAGGCCCGCGAAGATCCACCGATTTGGCGAGATCGTGAACCCGAGCCATCCACCCCACGCGAAGACGGTCATCGCCAGGCCGTTCAACAAGAGGAGGATCATGCCCGGTGATGTGAACCATCGGTCGGCCTTGTTCACGCCGGCCGATGCGAACGCGGCGACCCTCGAGTCCTTCTGCCCGAAGGCCCAGGTCATCGAACCCGCCGTCACGATCAGGTTGCCCAGGAACAACAACGCCCCGACAATATGCAGAAGCATGTGCCAGGTGTACGGAAACAGCGGGAGGGACACGACGATGGCCACGAGAATCGCGATGGGAGGGCGTGGAGCGGTTCGAGCCGACTTGGATGCCCTCCCGCGCCGATGCCCTCGGTCGCTCATAAGGATGAGGCCGGACAAGAAGCGTGGCGGCTAGACTCAATGCGACGATCGGACCGACTACTCAACAATCGGCAGCGTAGCCGGGAATAGAGATATTTCCAGGGTCGACCTTTCCGACTGATCGGGTGAGACTCCCATGTGCCGGAACATCCGAACGCTGTTCAACTTCGACCCGCCTGCGACCGACGAGGAGATCCGGAACGCATCACTCCAATTCGTCAGGAAGCTCTCAGGCTTTAACAAACCTTCACGGGCCAATGAAGCCGCGGTCAATCGCGCCGTCCAAGAGGTGGCCGCGGTCGCCCGAAATCTTCTGGAATCGCTCGTGACCGATGCCGAGCCGCGGAGCCGCGAGGTCGAGGTGGCGCGTGCCCGCGCACGGGCCGCGGAACGGTTTGGGACTTCCTGAAACGCAGGAATCCTTCCATTCCGAATCTCTCGCTGAACTCTGTGCCGCGACCACTGGGACCATCGGACAAGAATATCAGCCAGAGCGCGGCCGGCCTATCGTCGGCGTCGCTTCACTCGGTGAGACGGCCCGGCGCCCTTACGCCGACGCGCGCGTCTCCTCGCGCTTCGTGTCATCCGGACTTCCTTGCGCGCCATGCGGCGAGGAGACAGCAGGAGCTATATGAACACGAGCTGCACCAAACTATCGTCGGACCATTCGAAGGGCCGCGGTGGTCGCACCGGGGACGGCGCCAGGTCGGCGGGAAATCCGCATTCTCCTCGCGGCCCACTCGGAGGCGGCGGTGGTGAGGATGGAAAAGCCAATCCACATGGAGGCGCCAGTGACCGTCGAGAGGGCGGGGAACGCCGACACGAATGCGGGGACCGCCTGGAGGAGCAGGTACCATCCGACCGTGAAGAGACCGAATTCGACCGCCACGGTCAGGGCCCGAAGGGCGAGCGCCAGGGCGGCGGAGGCCGCGATCCCCGCGGCCAAGATGGCAATCGGCAACCACGAGTTCGGCCCGGACCCGAAACCCCTCAACACAAGGTAGAGGCTCCCGATAATCCCCACGCCAAGGATGAGGTAGGCCACTCCCTTTCCCAGGAGTCGGAGGAAGATCCCCGCCAGGATGAGGCCGGCCCCTACGACCGGGGTCGCATAATTCCTGATCAGTGCCTCGACGGTCGGCCAATCCACCATGAACCTCCTCCGAAGCGGCGAACTCCTCATGCCCACCTAATACTTTCCCAGGACATCCACGGCGAACAGCGGCATCCGAACGGGATTTATGGGGAAAGGACGGACGTCATCGTATAGGTGTCCGCTTCCTCGATCAATTCGGCAGGATCCGGCTTCAGCGCCTTTCGCTCCGGGGATGCGTAATACGCCGCGTCTCGCGCCTCGAATCCTTCCGGTCCGTCATACGTGAGGATCCAGACGAAGGTGTCTTTGCCGCGGACCTCCCACGCCCCTTCGATGCGGAACCCGAGCTTCCTCCGGAGAGGCAGGACGCCCCGCTTCCATCCCGCCAACCATTCCTCCATCCGTCCCTCCTTGATCCGGTAGATTCGAAGTTGCGACACCGCGTTCACCGAGCCTCCTCCTTGCTCAACGTCTTTCGCATGCCGGTCTCGGTCTCGCTATCGTGGACGACCGCGTACTCCGCCGAATCATACAACGCTCGCGCGACGGAGTTCCAGCGGAAGACATTCAGATAAAGCTCCCGTCCGCCCTCGCGGCTCACGAGTTCCTCGGTGGCCGCGAGCATCGCCCGACCGTATCCCTTGCCGCGGAGTGGTGCGTCGACCGTGATCTGATACAGCCACCAACGGGTGGGAAGGTTCAGCGGGCGCACGGGAGGCGGGCCCACCCAGATCCATCCCACGCCTCGATCCGATGTGTCGACCGCCCGATAGACCCGATGCCCTTCCGATGGCCCTCCGTGGGGCAAGAATGACTCGACGGCATGACGTGAAAGCTCTCGTGCCTCCTCGGTGCGCCAATGCCCCGCGCGAACCTTCTGCTCTGCAAACTCGCGAATCTGGTCTGTGACGAAGTCGCCGTATTCCGCCGGGGAGACCGGGATCAGTCGGATGGTGGGACGGGACATCGTGAAGGACAAAGGCAATCGGCGCGAAGTCTCTTTCGGGAGGGACCCTGTGAATTCGGGTCACGGCCGATCACGCGTCCGTCCTTCCGCGGCGTGCGATCGACCGTTCGATGACTTCGAGAGCCGACGGCACGACGTCGAACTCAGCCAGCTCTCGCAATTCGACGAAGCGGGCGTTCGCTGCGTCGCTCCCGGGATCCGGTTCGCCTCGGACGAGGAGACAGAGGAGGTCCACGAGGACGTAGTGCCAGCGGACTCGGTCTTCTTGCTTCTCGATGAAATCCCCGACAGTGATCACCTCGACCGGGCGGACGTCGACCGCGGTCTCCTCGCGGGTCTCCCGGACCACAGCCTGTTCCACCGTTTCTCCGACCTCGATTGCGCCTCCGGGTACGCTCCACCGACCTTGGTACGGAGGGTCGCTTCGGCGAACGAGTAGGACCTGCGAGCCGCGGAACACAATCGCGCCGACCGCCGGGATGGGGCGTTTCGGGAATTCGTATCTGGACATTGGCTTCGGAAGAGGAAACCAACGCCTTCAACGCTGCGACGCCTACGAAACGTGGCCGCGAGAGTCGATCACCGAATAGTCGTCGAAGGTCCGTTGGTACAGGACGTGCTGGAGGACCTCGCTCATCCGAACATAGCGTTCCATCGGGATGTCGAGGCGTGTTCGGAGATGATCCAAGGTCGCCTTCATCGTCGAGAAGAGGTGTGGCGGTTGTCGGAGCGCGGCACGGACATGCTCCCGGACGTTCCACACGCCGACAGGCATGATGTAGCCCGGATGCGTCTCCCGAAGGATGACCGTGGCAGCTTGGCGCCGTTCCCGCTCCAGGGATTCTCCGACCGCGAGTCGGGCGGCGTAGTAGCACCCGCCAATGCTCGCGTAGGTGGTGCGGCCCTCGAAGCCCTCGTGGTCGCCGAAGAGGACGACCTCCCGCCCCAGGGGGTTCCACAGCGTGTTCGGGTACCAGGCCTCGATTAATTCGTACCGCCAAGGTCGCGGGACCATCACGACGAGGAACCGATCATCGAAGCCGATCGTCTCGAAGACTCGAATGTCGTTGATCAGTGGGAATGTCTTCACCGTCTCCCGAAGGTCCTTCCCGATCGTGTCGTCCACGGCGGTGATCGACCATCTTGTCGGAACGAAACGGCGGTTCTTCTCGATGCCAAACGCTCCGACACTGAATGCGCGCTGGATCTTCGACACCGGGAGACCGCGTCCGTACACGTCGAGCACGGCCTCCTTCGCGCGCAGGTCCGTATCCGAGCTGGCCCGGTCCAGATTCCGGTCGATCTGCAGCGTGCCGATGTCGAGCCGGCGGAGCGGTGCGGAGGGCCCGAACGGCTGGACGTTGTCATCGAGTACGACGCGTCCGCGGGGCTTCCGCTCAAAGCCGACTTCCACGTCCGCGGGGAAGGTTCCGAGTGCGAGCTCGCGGGTGAGGTCGACGATCCGTCCTCCCCGGTCGACGTCCATCACGTGCACCCGGTGCATCCCGCGGACCAACGTCGATCGGAACCGGACGATGTCCTCCATGGAGCGACCCACCCACTCCTCCGGGGCGTCGAGGATCTGGGTGTCGCCGTGGACGGGCGGCACCAAGGGACCGACGAACACCTTCGGGTAACCGAATCGCCCGACGAACACGCCGGGCGGAGAGGACCCGTCCAGATCCACCCGGTCGATCATCGGGGCGGTCTTCATCATGGAATCCCACCGGACGAGGATCGGACACCGCGCCTTGCCGCACAGGAGCTTCGCGCCGCGGCATTGAATGCAGAGGCCGCTCGAGATCGCGGCTTTGGTGTCGGCATCGAACAACGATCCAAAGTCCTGCGGCGAGGGCTGCATCGGGAGGGCGAGCACGAACGGTCGTCCGACTCGTGGACGCCTTAAGAAGGTGCCGACCGGATGGGCGAACGCCCCAAGGCAAGGATTATGTCAGACCGCGGGCGTTCCCAGGCCGTGAACGCGGAATCGCCATTGGCCCTCCCGACAGAGGACCGGATTCTCCTTTACTTTTCCGATTTCCGGAACATGGAGGAACGATACGTGCTCCCTCAGGCCCTCACGCAAAAGGCCATCGCCTTTGCCGCGGGCATCCAGCGGAAACATCTGTCGCGGTATCTTGACGACATGACCCGGGACGGCTTCCTCGTGGAGACGAAGGCCCACATCGAAGGCGAGAAGCAACGGATGTTGGCGTACTACCTTGCTCCGCGAGGCTGGGAACGCGCCGTGGCGATCAAGGAGCGGCTCTCGACGATCAGGGTGCCCGTCGTCATCGCGGGCGTGACGAAGGACATGACCATCCACGAGATCGATTCCGCCACGTCCGTACACCTGACCTTCTCCGACATCGTACGCGAGGCGATGAACGTCGAGAAGCTCGATCTGGAATATCTCGAGGGAATTGACGATCGTCGCAAGAGAGCGATGGACGAACGCGTGAAACGGCTCGAGGACTACACGCGGGCCGTGATGACGGCTTGGAAGGACGGCCGGGTCACCGCCACCGAGCGCTTGCTCGTGGAACAACTCCGCGAAAACCTGGGCATCTCGAAGGAGGAACAGGACCGAATCGAGTCCCAAGTCATCGAGGAGGTACTCGAGGATCGGACCGGGATCTATGGCGCGGTCGCCGAGGAAGCCCTCGAGGACGGCCCGATCACGGAGGACGAACGGGAGCTTCTAGAGGCTCTCCGGAAGAAGCTCGGCCTCTCGTCCCACGATTGCCGCGAGATCGAGGCAGACATCGTGAAACCCGTTTCTTAGCGGGCGACGAACAACCGGTATTTCTGGGTCGGATCGGAGATCTCCATCTCGATTCGTTTCGCCACCAGTTTCTCCGGGTGGTGGATGCTGGGGACCCGTTGATCCAGGTCCTGGAACGACTTGAACGGCCCCTTCTTTCGTTCCTCGAGGATGGCCCACATCGTCTTCTTCCCGAGGCCCGGCAGCAGCTCGAGCATGTGGAACCGCGTCGTGATCGCCTGCGCGCGGTTGAAGAAGTCGACGAACTTCGCTTCTTTCTCCTTCACGGTCTCCTGGATCACGAATGGCAATTCCTTCTGGGCGGCGGTCGTCAACTCCTCGTGACCGACCCGCCGCTTCACGTGCAGGATCTCCGTGCGCATCTCGACTTCCTTGCCGATGTACACCCGCTGCCCGATCGACAGGTTCGCGCCGTCGCGGGGCACGAGCTCGAACAGCTTGAACTCGTCCACGCCGAGCGCATACGCGAGTGGCTCCCGGTGGAACTTCGACTGGTCGGGGTGGCCTTGCGGTAGGTAATCGAGGATGCGGGCGTAATCTTCCATGGCCCTCGCCTCGTCAGCGGTATTTCCCCACGATCTCGAGGACTTTGTCCGCATCCTCTTTGGATAAGCTGAAGCGCTCTTTCGCAAAGATCGCCCGGACGTCGTCCAGGTGGGTGGGCATGAGGTCGACGATCTTCAGCGCGTTGAAAGGAGACATCATCGGAATCTCCATGAGCTCCTTCACGATCCCGAGGACCTTGTCCGCCGGCACGCGGGCGAACAGGGCGGCGTGCGACAGCGAGTATTGCTGCTCCGGGTTCAACTCGCCGCGGACGGCCTTCTCCTTCTCCAGGATGACTTTCAGTTCCGCGAGGGACACGTAGGACTCCTCCATCGTCTCCCCCTACGCGCGCCTCAAGTGCTCGGGCCGGACCACGGCCTGCTTGATGCGACCGCCGAAGCGGACGTCGACGAGGAACGCGGCCCCCCGCTGCCCCACGACCGTTCCGGTCATGCCGTGGAAGCGGTGATGCGGCCAACCCTTCTGGAGGCTCGAATCTATCACGATCGTCACGTGTTCCCCGACCTTGAACGACTGGAACGAGCGGGTGATGGGGGAAAGCCCGCGCTGACGCGGGCCGCGGCGGAACTTCTGCCGCGTCTTCTCCATGATCCCTTTCGAGGCCTTCACCATCGCGTTTCACCCGTCGTCATGGACCTCGAGGACGTCCAGCTCGAGGACCTCGCACGCCACGTCGAGTCGTTCCGCCAGGGACGGCCGTGTGCGTCCCCGGTCCCCGTGGACCCATTCCTTCACGTAGGTCCCCGCCTCCGCCGTCACGCGGAGCTCCGCCCGGTCTCCGTCGACCCCGACGACCTCCGCCGCCAGGAGCCGTCGATGCCGTGTGGTATCCGCACGCCGGTGAACGACCCGTTCGGGGGTGCGTTGAGCGATCGGCTCGGCCACCAAAACCGGCAGCGTGTTCTTAAGCTTTGCTTCCTCCACAGGAGGTGCCATCCTGAGGAGAACGCGATACGTCTTCGCGGCACGATCTTCCTTCAGCGGGACCACGTCGGTTCCGCGGGCCGGGACCAGGCCGTCCACCTCGACGATCCCCGAGGCGTTGATCCGACCGACGGCGCCGCCCAGGTCGATCACCCTGCGGCGAGGTTCCTTGATCTCCAGGATGAACGGTCGTCCCCGCCCGAGCATCCGTGCGTCCACGTCTTCGCGGCCCATGCCGTGGAGGGCATGGCCCGTTCCCCCCGAGTCCTTCAGGATCTCTGCGGCGATCACTTCCTCCACGCTGGTGGGATACATCTTGCCGGCCCCACCGCACCGGGCGCATCCCTTCCCCATGCAACGCCGGCACGGCCAGCGGGTCTGCGGTACGCCGCGGACGAGCTTGCGGTAGCGACCTCGAACGTACAGAGGGTTCACCTGAACGTCCACGTGGTCGAACGCCGTGTCGACGATCGCGACGACGTCCGGATGCGCCAGGTTGGGTTCCTTGCCGAGGCGGTCCGAGACCCGTTTCCCGATCTCCCGGTTCACCTCCGCCTTCAGCGGCTCCGGTCCTGCGAGGGCGAGTTCGGCCCATAGCGATTCTTCCCGAGCGGCCGCCTCGGAGTCGATCTTCGAGCCGATGCAGAACGAGTCGAACTCCCACGGGTCGAGCTTGCGGACGACGAGGTCCGCGAGGGCATCGTATCGGGCGGTGAGGTCGTCGCACACCCAGCATGGACCGACGTCCACGTGGAGGAGGTCGCGGACGGCGCGACCGCGCGCGTCATTCGTGTACCCATGCCCGACCTTTCCAAAGAGGCGTCCGAGGCATGCATCGCAGAGCGTCCGCTCGCCGAACCTCGACACGTCGACCGACCGAGCGGCGGAGAGGACCTCGTCCATACGTCCGCAACGGGGCGAGGGCTTAAAGGTTCACGCGAGGAGGACCAAGCTCACAAGGAGGTTCGCGAAGACGATCGCGGTCATCAGGATGTACTGTCGGTCCCGCTCCCGCGCGAACGACACGAGACTGAGGAAGACGCGGACCACGGGCGTGAAGATGAGGACGAGGACTCCCAGGCTCAGATAGCCTTCGGGCGTGAAGGTGAACAAGGGTCGGGCGAGGGCCCGTGGGGGGATCGACCCAGACTCGGGGATCGGCTGTCCACTGAAGGCCACGAGGACGAACCCGAACAGGAGGATCGCGACCGAGACCACGACACCGCCGCGAAGGACATGATAGATGAGACGGTTGATGTCTTCCACTTCCGCGACGACGGCCCGCCGCAGGTTCGAGACTCGTTGCCGCACGAGGCGCAGGCCGGCTCGGGCCGTAATCAAATCGGGACCCCCGGAAGGAACAACCGTGCGACCATCGCCGTGCCGAGGACTGCGAGGAAAAGGGCGAACACGAACCGCACGTTCGAGGATTTCGCATGGGCGAGCAGCCGCGTGCCCAGGTTCGTGCCGGAAAACACGCCGATGATCACCATCGCTGCGAGTCCCGGATCCACGAGGCCCTGCGAATAATAAATGAACGCGCTCGCGGCCGCGGTCACCCCGATCATGAAGTTACTCGTGGCGACGGCGGCCTTCATCGGAACCCGCATCAGGACGTTCATCGCCGGGACTTTGATGAAACCGCCCCCGACGCCGAGTAGGCCGGAGAACAGCCCCGCCGCGGCACTCACACCGAATCCCGCGACCGGACGTTCGACGCGGTACCGATAGATGCCTTGGTCCTCCTGATCGAAGTAGACGCTGCTCAGCTTCAGCCGCTTCGTCAGAGGCGTTTCTTCCCCGGCCTGGTACGCACGTTCCTTGGCGGTCTCTCGAATCCGGGCCATCGTCGTGGCCGCGTAGAGGACGACTATGCCGAAGACGACGTACAGGTAGAAGTCCGGAACTCCGAGGCCGACGAGTGCGCCCGCGATGGCGCCCAGCGTCGTGGCGACTTCGAGGAACATTGCCAGCCGCAGGTTCGTCAAATGGTCCCGCACGTAGACGGACGCGGCGCCCGAAGAGTTCGCGATCACGCCGATCAGGCTCGTGGCGATCGCGATTTTGATGTTGACCGAAAGGGCCAGGGTCATGAAGGGGATGAGAAAGATGCCTCCGCCGACGCCGAGATAGGATCCCCCGAGGCCTGCCAAGAACGCCGCGATCGCCAAGATCAGGAGCACGGCGATCGACATGCGCGTCC
>Ga0209239_1001672_pt1 | contig 13273 bp, 10 predicted proteins | sample GraSoi013_2_20cm_FD_185824 | JGI IMG/M metagenome (GOLD analysis project Ga0209239, IMG submission 185824) | Grasslands soil microbial communities from the Angelo Coastal Reserve, California, USA - Sample 10_02_2013_2_20cm (SPAdes) (version 2) | ecosystem: Environmental > Terrestrial > Soil >...
TTCCGAGGAAGGCTTTGGGCGCCACTCCGCTCATGGTGCAGCCGACGAAGGGCGCGCAAGTGTTCGCGACTCCCGCCGCAATACCTGACACGTGCGAACCGTGATCCTGCTTCGCCTGGGCATCGAAAACGACACAGACTGGCTGGGTGCAGAACATTTTCGCAACGATAACCTTGTTGCTAACGTACTTGCAAGCGGTGTTTGCCTGGTGAACAGCCGAGTCTAATGCATCACATTTTGGATATCCTGCTGGAACAACAAGACTGTTGTCCGTGAGGAACGGATGTGTGAAGTCTATCCCAGTGTCGATGATTCCGATCTTCATTCCAGCGCCCGCGTTGGACTGCCCTCCATCCCCGGCCCACAATGTTGGCGAGCCGATCAGAGCGTTGGACCTGTTCATGTCGTAGTGGACATTGAAGGAGTACGAGCTGTCTACTATTCCGCCAATCGAGCTAAGCTGGGAAAGGCTGTAGCCGTTGAGCTTGACCGCGAGGCCGTTCAGGACCGTGTAGTAGTCGTAGATGACCTGCACCTGAGGAGCGTACTTTGCAATTGCAGACTTGGCAAGAAAGTGTTGGTTTGCCAGGTATCCCTCGTACGAGATCACCGCCGGGCTTGACATGTCTAGCTTGCTTCCCGGCCGAGGCATGGTGGCGGTGTATCCCTGGATGTTTCCCCGATAGCTTGAAAGCGGCCGAGCGTTCAACAGCACTGTTGCATAGTCGCTCGGCTGGCTTGTCCCGCCTACCGGTAGAATGCTGAAGATCGAGAGTGTTCCAATGGCTACTAGAATGGTGGAGAGTACTATCGTGGATTGCTTTCCGATCATAGAATTTTCAAAGAGCACGTTAAGACCTTGGATCATCGTATAACTTCCACGTACACAAGTGCATTCAACGTACAACTCTGTACATTTGCAACATTCCATCGCTGTCCGTGTATCCCACTCGCGGTTAATCGGACCGCACACTGGAACATGTTTGCGCTCTTCTCCTTTCTATTCGACACGATCTTCTACGCGGGTCTCGCTATGTCAAGAAATGAAATCTACGCGTGGTTCAAAGTGAGTGGATTCCAGAGCCAAGGGAGTCTCCCTGCGAGTCCCAAGGAAAACGCCTAGAAAACGGCCGAGGGTCCATGACGATGTTAATGTCAACTGGAGATGAATAGTCCGTCTTAGAGGATGTTGATGGGTCCGCGTTTAGAATATGGTCAGCTCGGGATCCCATAGAAAAAATGGGTATGCGTGCTAGTCTCGCGACACAGAAACCGTTTTTCCAGAAATCCTAGAGTTTCATGACCTGAACGTGTGGGACTCCGGCTATTGTTATGACCGCGTCCGGATGAACCAGTCCATTATTGATGGCCGCATCCACTACCTTTCTACCAACAAGATTCAGCATATCAGCGCCAACCATCAAGACAACCGCTTCCGTCAGTCCTACAACTGCGTTCCCGTAGAATTTGGATTCAGGCGCTAGTTTGAGTCGTCCTTCGCGGAAGATGCGACCCATACACTCCTCGTCGCAGCACGCCACCAGCAACCCCTTCTCCGTCTTGTAGGACATGGCGTAGACGAGGTCCAAGAAGCGCCCCTCATGTCGTCAGTATTGACGATCGCGCGCCACACGCTTCACAGACCAAGAAGAACAACCGTCCCTCCCGGACAACACGAGTATCCGGTCTGTGACAGACGGGACAGATAACAAACCTGTTCGAGTAGACATTGATCAGCCGGTTAATCGTCTCACGTGAAAACCTGCCCTGGAAGTAGCCACGACCACCCTCATACGACCCCGCAGTAGCCATCTCCTTCGCCAAATACTTCAGCACATGATGCGGATCACGGTTCAACCGATCAACCACGTCAGAGAAATTCACTACAATCGTCCTTTGCCCGATTATCTGTACCATAGCGATTGGCAGCTCGAAGCGCTCGCCGGAGCCGGTGGACTGCGTAATCTTCGATAATGCTCGATCCAGCAAGCCGTCGTAGTCGTCCATTGATAGCGTCATGACCAGTAATGGTCGGTTGGCCTATTTCAACGATATTCTGGTCGCAAACGCTTATCCAAAACCCGGACAACTCGGTCAGTATCGGAGGATGACGGTCGACTGGGAAGATGGGTAGTCTGCAGCGCCTGGCCATATGTCAACGACAGACCCCACCTAGGAACCTTCACACACCTTCTCTCAGCCGACGTCTACGCGCGCTACTTGAGACTAAAAGGCGAAGACGTGGTTATGGTATCTGGCAGCGACGAACACGGCGCTCCGATCGAAGTAGAAGCCATAAAACGCAAGATCACACCCCGCCAGCTAACCAACCAGTACCACCGCGTCTTCACCCGCAGCATCAAACGTTTCAACATCCAATTCGACAATTATACTCGGACAGAGAGTCCGGTTCACAAGAAGTTCGTTCAAGAATTCTACCGGACCCTAGACAAGAACGGATATGTCTTCAAACAGAACATCATCCTGCCGTACTGTGAAAATGACAAGCGCTTCCTGCCTGATCGGTTTGTAGAGGGAGAATGTCCATACTGCCACTACATCCCGGCCCGCGGGGACCAGTGCGACAACTGCGGCCGAGTACTCGACCCGAAGGATCTGATCAATCCATACTGCGTACTCGACCACAGAACCCCCATAATGAAAGAATCGGCCAGCTGGTTCTTCGACCTTCCAAAACTATCTGATCAACTGAAGAAATATGTTGAGGAAAACCCGAACCTCCCTGAGAATGCTCGGAACTTCAGCCTGAGCTGGATCAGGGACGGACTAAAACCCCGCTCACTAACACGTGACCTTGCCTGGGGCATCCCGGCACCATTCAAGGGTGCACAGGACAAGACTATCTACGTCTGGATGGAAGCAGTCCTCGGCTACATCAGCGCCGTCAAAGAATGGGCAGAGAAGAACAAGAAACCAAGCCAGTGGAAGAAGTACTGGCTCGACCCTGCCAGCCGCAATATCCACTTCATAGGCAAAGACAACATCCCCTTCCACGTCATAGTATTCCCAGGCCTACTGCTGGCCAGCCACGAAGGATACAATTTGCCGTGGGAAGTAGCCTCCACAGAATACATACAGTTCGAAGGACAAAGATTCTCGAAGAGCCAGAAGATAGGCGTCTGGATAGACGAAGCGCTTGAGCTTGAAGACGCTGAATACTGGCGCTACGCCCTCATTAGCCTCCGGCCCGAACAGAGGGACACGAACTTCACCTGGCAAGAATTTGAAAGGAAGATTAACACTGAACTCAACGATGTCGTTGGCAACTTCATCCACCGCACCATCACTTTCATCAGCACCAGATTCAAGAACAAGATTCCGAAGTTCACCACCGACAAAGAGAGAGATCAAGACATCTTCAAGATTCTTCACGAAGCGCCAAAACGTCTCGATGAGAGGCTTGAACGCTTTCGATTGAAAGAAGGCCTCGAACAAGTAGTACAATTAGCAAGAGAAGGCAACCGCTATCTGAACGAGAGCGCGCCCTGGCACTCATTCAAGACAGACCCCGCAGAAGCCGGACAGACTCTAGGCGTAGCTGCCCAGATCGTAGGAACGATTGGAATACAGCTCCAACCATTCCTTCCAATAACCGCAACACGGATCCATCGAAGCCTCTTCCTCGGAAAGAAGCCAAGCTGGCAACTCGCCGGCGCCATCAGTGTGAAACCTGGTGCTAGGATCAAGCCAATGCAACCGCTCTTCCACAAAGTGTCGGCTCAGAATCTCCGAACCAGACTCGAGGGAACAAGGAGCGGGACAACTACTGAAGCTGAAGCTTGATCTTCACGTCCACACAACCGCATCTTCAGATGCTCATACTCGAACAGACGAACTCGTCCCAAGGTGTAAGGAAAAAGGCCTCGATGGTCTTGCGATAACTGATCATAACGTGTTAACACGAAACATTCCTTCAGAATTACTGATCATTCCTGGAATAGAAATCTCCAGCCGTGATGGACACATTATCGGCCTAGGCGTATCAGACACAGTCCCGAGAGGATTGTCTGCCGATGAAACAATCCTACAAATCAAGCGGCTAGGGGGCGTCTCGATCGTAGCACATCCCTATGACTTTCTTCGCTCAGCCTTGAACCCAGAAATTCTAACGACGGTGCCGGACGCGATCGAAGTGATCAACTCTGCTAGCATCCTACACTCCATAACCTGGAAGCGAGCGAGAACCTTCGCTGAGAAAAGGAAGCTACCACAAGCCGCCGGTAGCGATTCGCACATTCCGGAGACAATAGGAAACGCTTACACGATCGTTGACGTCGAATCGAGAGACGTAGCTTCAGTTCTAGATGCGATAAGAAACGGACAAGTGGCTCCTGAAGGACGGCCCTATCATTTCAGTGATAGAATTAGGAAAATCATCAGATGAGAGTCCGGCCTAGGCCAACTCCATCTCATACAGGGGCATTCGCACCCCGACTCTAGTCGCCTTTGATTCGAGTCCATATTCCATATCGTACAAGTCTTCGATCAGATCGTCAACGGTTCCGAGTGCCATGTCGTAGGTGTATCCTGATAGGAATATCGACAGGCTCGATCGTGCTTGACATTTGGTACTCACATGGACGAAATCCACGTCATGACCGACCAGAGACGAGATCGCTTCGTAGGCTTGGGCCGCTTGACCATTATTCAGCGGCTCGATTCCTCTGAAGAGGAGAACAGCTCCTTTGGCTTTCGTCAACGGGAGACTCGCAGATGGAGTCGTTAGGGCGTCTGATACTGCTGACTGGACTCTTTCTCTCGATTCCACTGGACCAATGCATACAGTCGCAACAGATCCCAATGAGAGGATGTTCAGGATCTGATGACTAATCATCTGGTCGCTCGAAGCGACCACTTCTGAAAGACCACGTACGGCGAGCGCTGCTGTTTCATCTGCAACCCTCTTCGAATCGAGGAGAGCCCGCTTTTCGACAGAGTTGTCGACAATGACCGTGCAATCGCATGCCTCGACCATCTTCTTCAAACCGCGAAGCGCCACGAAACGTCTCTCTCGCTCATGGATGAAAGGCAAAGCTACTACTGAAACTATAGGTCTGACTCGGTCACGGTGCCACTGCGCGATCAGAGGGGCCGCCTTCGTCCCGGTCGCTCCTCCCAGACCTGTCAGTAGAATTGTGAAATCAGATTCCCGGGTCAACGGAGAGACTCTGTAAGCCAACAGTTGACCTTGTCCACCTCGCTGCCTCGTCAAAGGAGAGTTGGTCTCAGTTGAGTCGGCCAGAAGGACCTTGTTCTGTGCTCTCGATTCTGATAACTGGCCGCGGTCCGTGTTCACTGCCACGCAGTTTCTTGGACTTATTCCTCCATCGATTGCCTGGCTCAGAAGATTATTGCCCGCCCCACCTATTCCAACAATAGCTACTTGAGAGCCGTGGGAGGGGATTGATTGATGAGAGACTATTTCTTCAGTAGACAAGGTTAGGCTAGTGAAACTACTGAGGCTGATATATACAAATCCTAAGCAGATGTAATACGATTGAAATACGAAATAGCTCGTGAACTCGTATCTATATATAAGATAGTAGGGTCTTGCGAAGCACGCGCGTGTCCAAAGCGGAGACTCGCAAGTTCATCATCTGCCAGGCGGAGATGCCAATCGTGACTTTGATTCTTCCGGAGGTGTCTCTTCGTTCGATACTTCGGGATTCTCCAATAACGACGGATTGTTCCAATGCAGTGTAAGAGTCTTTGGATGCGATGCTTTCACATCATCGATCCGCCTGACGGACGCATAGTGCGGCGCATCCTTCACTAGTTCCGGATTAGTCTGAGCTTCACGATAGACTCCGAGAAGAGCTTCGACTAGTTGATCCAAATCCGCAAGACTCTCAGTCTCAGGAACTTCCACCATCAAAGCCTCGTCCACAATCTGGGGAAAATATGTCGTAGGAGCATGAACGCCCTTGTCCAGCATTCGCTTCGCAAGATCCATCGCCCTGACCCCTGTTGAATCGTAGAGCTTCTTTGAACTGAGAACAAACTCGTGCTTCCTAGCTTGAGCGAAGGGAAGGTCGTACGTGCCGCTTGCTAGAATCCGAGACAGGATGTAGTTCGTGTTGAGGACGGCAGTCTCTGCGACTGTTTTGAGTCCCTCGGCACCCAGGCTTATGATGTATGCATAGGCGCGGACGAGAATTCCAATGTTGCCGTGGAACGCTCTGATCTTTCCGACCGTATCTGGAACATTGTAATCGTAGAAATACTTCTTTCCATCAAATCCGATCAGTGGAACAGGAAGGTAGCGTTCTAGCTCCTTCGTCACGCCCACGGGACCTGCGCCAGGGCCACCACCTCCGTGAGGAGTCGCGAAAGTCTTGTGAAGATTCAGGTGGACAATGTCAAAGCCCATGTCGCCGGGTCGGACCTTTCCGAGTAAGGGATTGAAGTTTGCCCCGTCATAGTACAGCAAGCCCCCTGTTCCGTGCACAATCTTTGCGATTTCGAGAATGTTCTTCTCGAAGATTCCCAGCGTGTTAGGATTTGTAATCATCAGTCCAGCCGTATTCGGACCGGCCAACTTCCTCAGTTCTTCGAGGTCAACCATCCCTTCGGAGTTCGATGGAACGACCATGACCTTGAACCCGGCCATGGCCGCGCTGGCAGGGTTCGTGCCATGTGACGAGTCCGGCACAATCATTTCCGTTCTCTTCTCCAGCTCCCCCCTCGAACGATGATGTGATCGAATGATGAGGCATCCCAAGTACTCGCCGTGGGCACCGGCCGCAGGCTGGAGGGACATACGGCTCATCCCCGTAATCTCTGCCAAGATCTTGTCCAAACGGTACAGCATGGCAAGCATTCCTTGGACCGTCGATTCGTCCTGTTCAGGATGAAGCTTCTCCAGCTTGTGAGTCGCGACCGCCAACTCGGCTGATTTCGGATTATACTTCATAGTACAACTACCCAAGGGATAGATTCCCAGATCGGGCGAGTAGTTCTCCTGGGAGAGTCGGACGTAGTGACGAATAACTTCGGGCTCCGAGACCTCAGGGAGAGGGGGAAGACCGTTTCTTCTTAGAATGTTCGGCACAGCATCCCCCAGATCACCAGCGATCTTTCTCTCAATATCGCTAGGTCCCGTCGGGATATGGCCTCTCTTACCGGCTTGGGACTTTTCGATAATGAGCGGTTCGTCCCAGGTAGCTTGATGATACATTATCTCGAACCTCTCAGAAGCTTCGTCATCAGACCCGAGAATCGATCGATGGCTTCGCCCGTGTTGATTTCTGTCACGCAGAGAAGCGAGCTTTCACCAAGCTCGGGAAAATCCTTGACCAGACTCTTGCCTCCGTGGATCCCGGCTAGGAGGAGTTTGCGATTAATCCTAGATGTGATGCCTCGAGCCCGTTTGAAGGTAACGACGAATTCTTGGTAATGCTGTGCCTCAAACCTCGGGACGGACGCTTTTGGTATTTCCTCGAGCCTCTTGATCGCGTACCTCGTCTTTACTAGGATCGATTCGAACAAGTCGTGTAGTCCTTTGGGTCCGAGCAGGGAAAGATATGCGGCTGCTGCAATGCCGAGGAGAGCCTCGTTAGTGCAGATGTTTGAGGTGGCTCTCTCTCGACGAATATGTTGTTCCCTCGTTTGAAGAACCATACTGAACGCCTTGTCCGTACCATCGATCGTGGTCGTCATACCAATGAGTCGACCTGGAATCTGTCGCAGAAGATTCGCTCCTCTGCAACCAATTATTCCGAGTCCCGGACCTCCAAAATTCATCTCGGATGAAATAGACTGACCTTCCGCAACAACAATGTCAGCACCGTACTCGCCTGGTGGCTTGAGTCCGCCGAGCGATATCGGGTCGAATCCAATAATCGAGAGGGCTCCCTTCTCATGGCATAGCGAAGGAATTCTCACAACATCGGCGTCCAACGTTCCAAAAAGTGAAGGTACTTCACAATAGACTGCGGCGGTCTCATGATCGAGTTTTGACTGGAGATCCTCGATGTCTGGGCCTCCTGTCTCTTTGTCGTACTCGAAGGCTTCGACTTTAATCCCAACTGGCTCAGTGTAGTTTCGTAGTACCGATAGCTTATCGGGATGAAGACTTTTTGGAACGATGACCTTGTATTTCCCTGTTGCGCGAACTGCCATTCTAGCGGCCTCCCCGAGCGCAGTCGATCCATCGTAGAGGGATGAGTTTACCGCGTCTACAGCGGTCAAGTCTCTAATCATGGATTCGAATTCAAAGAGCGATTGCAGAAGACCCTGGGAGATTTCCGCTTGGTAGGGTGTGTACGAGGTCTGAAACTCTGTCCTGGAAACTATGTGTTTGACTGCTGCTGGAATGTAATGGTTGTAGATTCCCGCGCCAAGAAATGAAGTGTAGTCTGAGCCGGACTTGTTCTCTTTGAGAAGTTGTTCAACGTTTGAACGGACTTCCTGTTCAGAAGCGAAACCATCCACTTTCAACGGTCGGTTCAATCGGACTTCTCGCGGAATGTCGGAATAGAGCTCGTCGAGCGAGCTTATTCCAATCGTCTTCAACATGCTTGTTCGAAGCTGATCGCTCGAGTTCGGAATGAACGGGTGGCCGGTTTGAGCCAAGACTGCCTCCGGTGCGCCGGTTCAAAACCACTGATAACCCTTCCTTCAGCACACTGTTGCTTTATACTCCACACGACCGCTGGGTCCCGACATGGCATCGCTCGGGGCGAACACGATTGCAATCCTAATCGCCCTAGGCTCATTTCCCGTTTCTCTGGCTCTCACTAGATTCTTCATGTACTGGAACCTAAAGCATGGAATAATCGGAATCGACATCCACAAACTCAACCGACCCAAGATCCCGGAGATGGTTGGAGTCGCGGTTCCGACCACCATCGTGCTCTTCGCCGCAATTTACGCGATGGTTGGAGGATCAAGCTCGATACCTCTCTTAGCTTATTGTCTCGTCGTTGGACTTGCTGCACTTGTAGGCGCGGTCGATGATCGCCTCAGGCTAAGAGGAATCTTCAAGCCTCTCCTCACACTTCTTTGCGGCTTGCCCGTCTTAATTCTGGGTCTGGCATTTCGAGGTCAAGTCTATACCTCAACTCTGCATGTCCCTTTGTTCGGGGGTTACCATCTTCCAGTAATCTATCCTCTCACAGTACTAGTCGCCGTCTCTGTGACATCGAACACGGTCAACATGCTGGACCCTCTCAACGGTTCGATGGCTGGGGGGATATCGATAGTTGCAGGAGGACTCCTTATCGGATCCCTGCTCATCGGTACTGGCTCGATGTCTATCTTCCTCTATGCCAGCTTGATGTTCTCATTGTTAGGATTCCTCTACTACAACCGTTTTCCGGCACGGGCGTTTGCTGGAAACGTCGGTCAATTATCGATCGGCGCATCCATAGGGGCACTGGCAATTCTCGGAAAAACCGAGATCGCAAGCATAGTTGCAATCTTCCCCAACATCCAGAACTCCTTCTTCTTCCTCTCCAGGATTCGACGCTTCACAGAACATCGCGAATTGACCTCTAAACCAACAAAGCTCCTCCCCGACGGGAAGCTCGCTGATTCCGAAGATCCGCGCGCACCATTAACCTTGGTCAGGACGCTACTCATAGGTCGTCCCGCCACCGAGAATGAAATCGTATCCACGATATGGATGCTCTTCCTAACATCCACAAGCCTGGCCGTAATCACTCTCTTGCTCACAGGAGTTTAGCATGAACACCCGCGCGGTCGGCTACGAACTAGTCGTCTTCGTAACGCAGTGGGGTCTGATGCTCGTAGGGTTTGGCATCCTCACAAAACTGATTGCTCCACTGAATCTTGTGAACCCTAGTTCATCCCTCGGCCTATATTTCGACGCAGCGGCAAAGGCGCTAATCGCCCTCATCCTATCGGTGACTTGGCTTTTCGTTTGGGACCGACAGGTGCGGATCTACTTCCGCAGACGGGGAAAATAGGGACCCTAGTCAGAAGACTTCAACTGCCTTCCAATGATTTCCTTGAACCATTGTAAAGCCCATGTCCGTGTTCTTGGTAAACCACAAATCATCTGGTAGAGCATTGGTCTTGGCGCAGTCGGGTATCTCCTCTTCTAACGCTAATCTGGCCGCGAGCCACGGGAAATTCCATTCGGGATGTCCAAGTTTTATTGAAGCAAGCGAGAGGTAGTGGACATTGGTTGTGAACCGACAGTTGATTTCAGTCGGACAGGGAACATCTTTCACATCCTCCTTTAGGTCGACACAGAAAATCCCATGAGGCTTCTTCGAAACGGCCCTTATCGCTTCCACCGCTTTCTTGTTGACTATGTCCGAGTGAACAACGCGGTTGAGCTTTGACGTGCCTCCCGCGCCCACTACACGGTGGCCGACCCAGCTCAGCCTCTCGCGAATCATAGAAGTGACCAAGCCACCGTTATTCCAGACAGACATGAAGCAATAGTCCTTTCCCGGAAGATATTCCTCTGCGACGAAGTTCGCTTTGATTCCTTGATCCCAATGGAACTTGACCCAATGTTCCGCGATGCTCGGGCTAGTTGCTTTACAGCTCATGAGGCCGCCCGCGCCTTCTCGAGCGCGAATCCAACACGGATAATCGAGCTGGCGGAGCTTCCGCATGTTGGAAGAATCATCCTGAGAGATCGGGACTGGTTTCTTTCGGAGACCCGACTCGTTCCATCGAGACAGCGCCGCGAATTTGTCGAGACACGTAGAAACCGTTTCAGAGTCGGGAAGAAATGTCCGTGTTCGGATTCTTGAACGCTCAGCTGAAACTCGCTCAACCTCCGGGTCGGGCTGTGGCATGACCAGCTCAATCTTCTCATTTTCAATGATTTTGTTCAACGCGGCAACATATCCACGGTCATGAGCACCGGGAAGATAGAACGAATAATCCAGCCACATGTTTAGTTCGAGACTCGTCCTATCTACATCGCCGCCCGTCAGTATTAGAGAGCGTCCATCTTTGCTGACTCTGAGACTCCAACATACATTGTGGCCCGCACTTCCCCCCGCTCCGGTGACCAGTATGCTTTTCATTTGCAGACCTTGAGAAGGCGTTCAACAATCGGAGCAACTAATAAGTAGGGAAGTCAAGCTTCGCACTCCAAATTCGAGTTCGGCTAATGGTCTCAACTGATGAGAGCGCTCTTCGCTGTACTTTTGCTACTCGCATTAACCGTCGTTTTTCTCCCTCACCCTGCTACTGCGGCAACAGACTGCCAAAGGGCAACCTGCTCCGCGTCATTCGAACGAACTATCTCAACTAACGCCTGGGGCGTCACTACCATTAGCGACTACGTGAATCTGACAAGCACCGTTCCAGTTACTCATCTGACGATCGGCATCCCCGCAAGTGTGAGCGACGACCTTCGGTTCACTGTAGCGACAGGTCAAGGAGTCAACCTCCAAGTCTCCAAACAGGGCCCAACGCCGAGCCAAAACTACACTACACTGAACGTTCAATTTCCAGCAAGCGAGATGAAGTTCGTTTTCAACGTGACCACGGTTTTTGCTGGACTTCTATCCTACAGCCCTGGTTCGAACAGTTTTACATTCGAGGCCAACCCCTTCCCGCTCGTCGACGGCACCTACAACGTTACCAGAGCAAAGGTGACCCTCCAGACGGGCGACTGGCAGTCTCCAAGGATCCCACTCCCTCTCAATCAGACGATCACCGGCGGAACCTTCACCTGTACCCTGCCTAGCGCTGGCTCGGATAATTGTCCTGGATCGAGTCCACTTAGCTTTGGCAACTCGACTGTGTGGAAAGTTACTTTCGCTTCGTCAGCGACTCAGAATGTGTTAACGGTGTCCGCGGGCAGGCTAATCCAGATCTTTGCTACAGGCGCTTTGCAAGTAACCGACAGCTACAACGTCACAAATTTGGGTTCAACTCTCCCCTCGGTGGCATTCAAAGTACCAAAGGGCGTGTCGAGTATTACTGAAAACTATGTTCTCGGAGTTGAAATTGACCAGCCTGAAACAGCCTCCACGCCTACCTCGAACCCAGATGGCACGAGCAGGGTAACATTTACGCCCAGCTTCGGCGCGGTGCAATTCAACCAGTCATTTAGAGCTAAGATAGCGTATACACTCTCTCCCAGCACGTACATCTCGACCAATTCTCTGGGAATTTTCACGGTGAACTTCGCGATGTTCAACAACGTGCAATTCACTGCCCCGACCCTTCAAACAAAGATCGTTACACCATCAGGCTTCAGGCTAAACACACTCACCGGACAGGTGCCTCAGATCTCTGGCAACCAGATCTCTCTGTTAGCCTCCCCCGTCACTCCGATCAGCAGCCTAGGCTTCTCCATGACGTATCAGTTGGACCCGTTCTGGGCGAGCCTAAGCCCACTCACCTGGGTAGGCCTTGTAGAGGCAGCCTTGGCTGGCGGCGTCCTCGCAGTTCTGAGCCGACCTAGTGCTGAAGGGGCAATTTCAGGCGCGCCATCTCAGCTCATCACGAAATTCGTAGAATTATACGACGAGAAGTCGTCGATGAGACTTGAATCGGACAAGATGGAGGAAGACCTCGCCAGAGGCGCGCTGAATAGATACGACTACAAGCAACGGAGGCGAATGCTGGACCGCAGGATGACTGAGGTCGACCGGACACTAGCACCAGTCGAAGAACAATTGTCCGCGGCCCAAGGACGCTACTCGGACATGATAAAGCGAATTGAACGAGCTGAAGTGGAACTTAACGTCATAAAGACGACAGCCAATGATCTACGAAACCAGTATCGTAACGGCAAGATCTCCAAAGACCTCTACGAATCTCTAAACGCGGACCTGATGCGCCGCAAACAGAAGGCGGAACAGACTATAGACACGATAATCATTAACCTACGAGAGGAGATCAGGTAGACTCCTCCGGTTAAGTCAAATTGAGACTGACGATTGAAGAGTACGGGCGATGGATTTCTAACCAATTAGACGGCCAACTACGATCCACCAGATCCAAAGCCGCCAAACTCGTCGACGAAGCGAAGAGAGCTGTTAGCGAGGCGCAGAGTTTCTATGACGATTTAGCCAAGAAAGGCGACAGGGACATGGCGACGAAAAAAGACGCCGCGTCCTACAGGGCAGCGCGAGTAATCGCGCACGGGGCCCACGAAGCAGCAGCACGGGTCAGTGATATCGTAATTCCATCGGAGACCAGCTGGGACTCCTTGAAAATCGTTAAGGACGGTATCTCAGTAGCGAGCAGATCGATTCGGGACCTCCGAGACTCCACAGCCCGAGAACTTTCCGGTTTTTACATTCTTGACATG
>Ga0209239_1001673_pt1 | contig 13272 bp, 9 predicted proteins | sample GraSoi013_2_20cm_FD_185824 | JGI IMG/M metagenome (GOLD analysis project Ga0209239, IMG submission 185824) | Grasslands soil microbial communities from the Angelo Coastal Reserve, California, USA - Sample 10_02_2013_2_20cm (SPAdes) (version 2) | ecosystem: Environmental > Terrestrial > Soil >...
GGCCTGGATATTGGCAGCCAGATTTGCAACAACCCGGTGGGCAATGTTGGCGATGCCATTGCCGATCTGCAGCAGCAATATCAGACAGCAGTGACGGCTGCGGGACCTGCGGCGAATCCATTCTTTCTGGGTCAGTTACTGGACGGCTTCGGCAGCCTGATCGCTCCGAATTTTATTACGCCTCGTTCAGTACAGATGAATGTCGGTTTCCAACGGGAGGTCCATCACGGAATCGTACTCAGTGCCGATTATGTTCGCAACGTGGGTACACACTACCTGCTGGGCGTGGATACAAATCGGGTGGGGGACGCGCGCTTTCTGAACGCAAATGCGGCGCTGAATGCCATTAATGCCACGGTCACCGCAGTGGGTTGCCCAGCGGCAAGCGGCGCGGGCGCCAGTTCCCAGGCCTCGATTAATTGTTATCTCTCCACGGTGCCGGCGCCCAGCATTGGAGACTTTGCGAACAATGGATTGGATTCCGGCGGACAGTTCCTAGGAGGTTTGCCGGCAACTCTGTTCGGCCTGACCCCAGACACAGGTGCGGCGTTCCCGGGAATCAATCCACTGGTGGGTCGGAACACCATGTTCTTCCCTATCGGGCGGTCAGTTTACAGCGGTCTGCAAACCTCGGTTAAGGGCCAGATTGGCAATCCGGTGCGCGGTATTGGTGGATTGAATCTGCAGGTATCCTATGCATTGTCGAGGTTCGTGAGTAACGTTCCCGGCGGAATTGGCGACCAGGATTTCCTGCCCACGGCCGTGGACTTCAACAAGCCGACCAAGTATCTGGGGCCAGCCTCGCAGGATCGCCGGCATCAGATCTCATTCGGCACGATTTTGGATCTTGCGGTCGGAGCACGAATCAGCTTCATCGGCCATTTCTACTCGCCGTTGCCGCAGACACTTTTTCTACCTTCTGCTGCCGGCTTCGTGAGCGGCGAAATTTTCCGGACGGACGTAACCGGTGACGGCGAATATGCCGGACAAACCCAGACCGGCAACTCACCGTTCGGCGACATCATGCCGGGAACCAACGTCGGATCCTTTGGACGCGGCATTAGCGCGGGCGGCCTGAATGGCGCGATCGACAATTATGTGAGCAATTTTGGCGGGGTGCTGACGCCTGCCGGCCAAGCATTGGTTACGGCCGGATATTTTACCCAGTCACAGTTGATAAGTTTGGGTGCCGTGACTCCTGGCGCCTGCCCCACCAATTTTGTTCCCACACCGGTGCAACCAACCTGCTTGCAGCATGCTCCAGCCAGCAACGTCGGACTTGACTGGTTACGGGCGTTCGACATGACGTTTGCCTGGCCAGTGAAGATCACAGAACGATTTAAGATCGAGCCCAGTATTTCGATATTTAATGTTTTCAATTTCGCCAACTTCGATCCGCCTAATAACAAACTGGGTGGCATCCTGGACGGCGCGGTAGGAGATGTTAACGGGACCACAGTCGCAAACCGCACATCCACTCGAATTGGGGTTGGGTCCGGGTTGTTCGCGCAGGGAGCACCACGCCAAATGGAGTTCGGATTGAAATTTAGTTTCTGATTTGTGATCCTCTGTCATTCTGAAACACTGGTCGGAGACCGGTGGCTTTCTTTTTGAATGCACTGCGTCTGGTAGCCCCGTCACGCCGTGTAGAATGAAATATATGCCCTTTCATGGTCAGGGAACCCCGAATTTGGCGCACAAAGGAAGATCGGTTCCTCCTGGGGAGACTTCGCAGGAGGCGACATATTTAAAGGCCTTGGGTGAAAAACAGAGCCCGGTCAGCATTAAATTGGCGGATGGCGAAGTGGTGAGTGGCTGGATCGAATATTACGACCAGAATATGGTGCGGCTTACTCGTGATGGCCAGCCAAATCTTTTCATTTTCAAACACGAGATTATGTACATTGCCGAGGACGGGGCGAAGCGGAAGTAGACGTGAATCCGTTCGAGTAACTCTTCGATCCAGGGTCTATTTTCTTCAGCATGGCTTCTCCAACCAACAAAAGTGATTTTGTCCCCGCGATGACAGAGATCGCGCGGGAGGCGGGCGCGCTGTTGATGGAATATTTTCATCAGCACGTGAAGGTGGAATACAAAGGTGAAGTCGATCTGGTTACGGTGGCCGATCGAAAGTCAGAAGCGCTGATCCTGGAGCGGATTCGGACGCGCTGGCCATCGCATGACATTCTGGGCGAAGAAGGCGGTCTGGTAGATAACAACAGCGACTACCGTTGGTACGTGGATCCGTTAGACGGAACCACCAACTTCGCGCACGGTTTTCCAGTGTTTTGTGTCTCCCTTGGGCTGGAATATAAGCAGCGATTGGCTGCTGGCGTGGTTTACGATCCCACCCGCGACGAATTGTTTACGGCCGAGCAGGGAAGCGGAGCTTACCTGAATGCAGAGCGGATTCATGTTTCAAAGATTGCGAATCTGGCAGAGTCTCTGCTGGCCACGGGGTTTCCCAGCCACAAGCGGCATAAAAATCCGAACATCTTTTTTTATCACCAGATCACGCTGCATAGTCATGGAGTAAGGCGTGCGGGTTCGGCAGCGCTCGATCTTTGTGACGTAGCCTGCGGTAGGTTTGATGGATTCTGGGAATTCAATTTGAATCCCTGGGATACCGCAGCCGGCGTGCTGCTCGTAGAGGAGGCCGGCGGAATGGTGAGCGACTTCAGTGGGGGAGCATTTCAGCTCAACAGCCGGGAAACTGTGGCATCCAATGGTCTTATTCATGCAGCCTTGTTGGGGGAATTCGGCGCCATTTTTGAGGGAAGAGGTCTGGAAGAGTTGCCCAATCCCGCCGAATACGCGCGCATGCGAGGGAAGTAGGGATAGAATTACTGTAGCAGGCAGCGTCCCGACGCAGCCTGCGGCAGGAAATCTCGCAGCCCGGATGCCTATTTGTGATCGAGTCGCTTCTAAAGCGCAAAATCGAAAAACGTCCAGACAAAGTACGCCTGCCAGGGCGAATTCTTTTCTTGACGGAAGATCCTGAACTAATCCGGCGTCAGTTGGCGGGTGAGGATCTACCTTGGGATACTAAGAATCCGGAGAAAAACCCCAAGCTGCGTGATGACATCTCAACCGACGAAATCACTCCGGCGCACATTTGTTTTTTCTTCGATGAGACTTTGGGTGAGTTCCCCTACACCGGACTGAAGTGCGGCAGCGAAATGCCTATCCAGCGCGGCGACGTGAAGAAGGGTGGATTCGTGGCCGCCGTGAGCGGGAAGCGGCGGGGGTTCGAGCCGCGAGCAGTCGCCCTATGCCGAGCGATGTGCTGGCATCAAGATCGTGATCGCGGAGAATATTGAACGTATCTACAAGCAGAATTGTCAAAATCTGGGCGTGCTTACCTCGACGAATTTTTCCTTGATCGACAAGATCCGGGCGGAAGAGGAAATTCCTCTTTCAGAATTCACTCAGGGCGAGGACGAAATCACTCGTCAGATTATCGAGCATGGCGGGCTGTTCAGTTTTAATGTGGCGCGCCTGCAAGGTAAGGTCCCGCTGCCAGCGATTGAGACAAAACGTCGTCCGATGACACTGGCGGAGAAAATCTTTGCGCGGCACATGATTGCTGGGAGCGGGAAAGTTGGTGTCGACGCGGTGAAGCCGAACGACGCTGGTTTTGCTCGCACTGACCTTCGCTTCAGCCATGAGTATGTCACTCCGATGGCGGCCATCTTCTTCGATCAACTTGTGGGGCGCGATGCTCCTGTAAATGATCCGTCGACCGTGCTGTTTTTCCGAGACCACCTTACGTTTCTTGATGATGTGCTTTCCGAGCAGAAGAGGAAGATGGGGCTTCTCGATCTTGCCACTCAGCTCAAGCTCAAGCAGGAGGATTTTGCGCGTCAGCGGGGTATTCGGCTGCACGGAGAGCTGAAAGATCGAAAGGGTTCTGAGGGCATCTGTCACTCGGTGGTTCTGGAAAGTTATGCGTTGCCGGGACAACTGATCGTTGGCTCCGATTCGCACACTCCGCATTCGGGCGCGATTGGCTGTGTGGCCTTCGGCATCGGCACGACCGATGTTTTCAATTCGTGGATCACCAAAGACATTCGAGTGCGCGTGCCGGAATCTGTGAAGGTGGTGATTCGCGGACGGAAGCATCCGAATGTGACCGCGAAGGACTTCATCCTCGCGCTGCTGCGGATGGACTACGTCAAGAGTGGGAAAGCGTTGGCTAAAGTCATTGAGTATTCTGGTGAAGCTATTGAAGAACTCAGCGTGGACGAGCGCGCGACCATGACCAACATGGCAGCCGAGATTGGCGGATTCACCGGCATCGTCGCGCCAGATAAAAAAGCAGTGGAGTTCCTGGTAGAGCGACGTGGCATGAATCGAGAGAAAGCGGAAGCGATGTTGGATGGACTCTACAGCGATTCCCAGGCTCAGTACGCTCACGTCATCGAAATGGGTGCGGCGGATATTACGCCGATGGTGGCTACGCCTGGCGATCCCGGAAATGGGAAGTTTATCCGCGAATTGAACACTCCAGTGCCCGTTGAGCTGGCTTACGGTGGCACCTGCACGGCAGGCAAGAATGAAGATATGGACATGTACGCTCGCGTGCTGGCCGACGCGCTCAAACAAGGAAAACAAGTAGCCGGATCGGTGCAGTTCTACATCCAGTTTGGTTCGCAAGAGACTCGCGATTATTGCGTCCGCAACGGATATCTCGAAATTTTTGAAAAGGCTGGCGCGCACGTAATCGAGCCGAGTTGCGGTGCCTGTATCAATGCTGGGCCGGGTGTTTCTACGCGTGCGGATCAGGTTGTGATCAGTGCACAGAACCGGAATTTTCCCGGACGCAGTGGACCGGGGCTAATGTATTTGGCGAGTCCGCTCACGGTGGCGGCGAGCGCGGTGGCGGGATACATTGTGGAATATCAGCCCGGCGAGCAGCGGGAGTTGCTGCCGGCATAGCGGCCCGCTATACCCGAGACGATATTCTTGCTAAGATATTGGGTTCTGATAATTCCGCACATATCAGGGAGACAGGGACCTTTATGACCTACGTGATTGCAGAACCGTGCATTGGAACCAAGGACACGGCTTGCGTGGATGCTTGCCCGGTCGATTGCATTCACCCCAAGAAGGACGCGCCGGCGTTTCCTGAGGAAGAGATGCTCTATATCGATCCGGTGGAATGCATTGACTGCGGCGCCTGTGTGCCGGTATGCCCGGTGTCCGCCATCTTCGCGCTCGACGATCTGCCGGAGAAGTGGAAGAGCTTCACCGAGCGCAACGCGAAGTATTTTGGCCGGTGACGCGAGATTTGTCTGATGACAGTCCGCCAGGCGCGCATCGGTACGCGCCTTTTGCTTTTGAGGTCTCCGAATGAGAGCTGGAACTCGATAGCGGTTAGCTTTCCATCTCCGTACCAGTCCATTACAATCAAAGATTACCTGCTGGCCTTCCATGGCGCTGAAGGAGTCGGAAGCGATTGTCCTGCGCACCTATCCGATGCGTGAGGCCGACCTGCTGGTCACACTTTTCACGCGGCTCGAAGGCAAGGTGCGCGGCGTAGCGCGCTCGGCGAAGAAGTCCAAGCGGCGGTTTGGCGGAGCGCTGGAGCCGCTTACTTACATCCGGGTTTACTACGACGATCGGGAGCGGCAGGAGTTGGTGCGGTTGGATTCCTGTGATGTGCTCGAGTCGCCGCTGGCAAATCAAGTGGGCTATCCGCGAGCCGTGGCGCTGGGCCACGTGGCGGAAGTGCTCGACGAGTTGCTTCCGGACCGCGAAGCCAACGATGCAGTTTTCCGTTTAGCGTTGTCAACGTTGGTGGAACTTCGCGGATCCGCTGTCTGGATGCCCATCACCTACTTTGAGCTGTGGATGACGCGGCTGATGGGCTACCTGCCGGAGTTGTCGGAGTGCATCGTTTGTGGCCGCGCATTGAATGGAAGCCGGGCGTTCTTTCATGCTCTGGCCGACGGCCTGATGTGCATCGAGGACAAGCGGTTGGCGTCCTCCGAGATTTCCGCGGAATCGCGAACTGTCGCGGCACAAATGTTCCGTGCACCGGTAGAAAGTTTTCGCGGAGTTTCGTGGCCGAAAGCGCGCGCGGCGGATTTACGAAAGTTTCTTCTGCATACGCTTCAGCGACATATTGAGAAGAAGCTGGTCACGGCAGGGATGCTGGAGAGAATCAGCACTTAGCGGGCAGCACTTAGCAATCAGCACTCAGCCAAAGCGAGGCCGTTGGTAGGTCGCTGAATCGCAGTTTCGGGACTGAATGCTGAGTGCTCTTAAAACCCTTTGACTCGATCGAAATCCAATTCGCCTACCTTCCAGGAACTTATCCTGCGACTGCAGACCTTTTGGACGGAACGGGGATGCGTGTTGCAGCAGGCGTATGACGTCGAGGTCGGCGCGGGGACCATGGCGCCGGAGACATTTTTGCCGGTGCTGGGGCCGCGGCCATACAAAGTGGCTTACGTCCAGCCTTCACGCCGGCCTGCCGATGGGCGCTATGGGGAGAATCCGAATCGGCTTTACAAACACTTGCAGCTCCAAGTTATTTTGAAGCCGCCTCCGGAAAACGTGCAGCAGCTCTATCTCGATTCGCTGGGCGCAATGGGAATTGATTTGCGCCATCACGATATCAAATTTGAAGAAGACAATTGGGAGTCGCCCACGCTCGGGGCCTGGGGGATTGGCTGGCAGGTAATGCTGGATGGGCTGGAGATCACTCAGTTCACTTATTTTCAGCAATGTGGAGGGGTCGATCTGGATCCGATCTCAGCTGAGCTGACGTATGGTCTGGAACGCATCGCCGCATTCTTGCAGGATGTGGACAGCATTTATGACATTGTCTGGGCGCGTGATCCTGAGACAGAGCGAGTTACGACCTACGGAGACGTTCGGCTGGCGGAAGAGCTGCAATTCTCCGTGTATAACTTTGAACAGGCAGATGTGGAGAAGACGTGGAAACACTTCGAGCTGTGCGAAGCGGAGTGTAAAGCGTTGCTGGATCGTTACGCTGTCCTTTCTAAAGATAAAGATGCGGGGGACGGGTTGGCTCGGGACAAGGACCGGTTCCCTTTGCTGCCGGCCTACGATCTCTGTCTAAAGTGCTCGCATCTCTTCAACATCCTGGATGCTCGCGGTGCCATCTCGGTGACGGAGCGCGTTGGAGTGATTGCTCGGGTACGCGCGTTGGCGGTCGCAATAGCCAAGGCATATGTGGATCAGCAGCAGGGAAACACCACGACGAACGAATCGCTCAAAGAACAGAAGATGCTCGCGGCGAAAAAAGAGACCATGTCGGTATCATCGTGAGTAAAGTAAACAGCTAGACATGCCTGATCTTTTACTTGAAATCGGTTGCGAAGAGATTCCGGCGCGCATGATTGACGCGGCGCAAAGCGAGCTGGCGTTTCGCGTTGGGGAACTGTTAGAGCGCGAAGCTTTGGGTATTCCCGCTGGAGTTTCAGCGCCGGTTACCACTCCGCGTCGCCTGAGCGTCATGGCCAGTATCGCCGATCATCAAATGGATATCACCGGACAGGTGACTGGCCCGGCTGTCACCATCGCGTTTAAAGATGGTCAACCTACGCCCGCGGCGCACGCGTTTGCTCGAAAGGCCGGGGTTGACGTATCGCAACTGGAGAAGGTTGCGACACCCAAAGGCGAGTACCTTGCCGCCAAGATTACCAGGAAGGGTCGTCGCGCGTCAGAAATCCTGGCGGAAAGTTTGCCCAAGGAAATTTCTTCGATTCATTGGCCCAAGAACATGTATTGGCACAAGCCCAGCGAACGGTTCGTGCGGCCGGTGCGGTGGTTAGTGGCGATGTTAGGCTCGGAGGTCATTCCTCTCACGTTCGCTGGAATTCAAGCGGGCAATCAATCCTATGGACATCGGAGTCTGGCCGAAGGTGTGGTGCAGGTTCCTAATGCCGCTGCCTACGTGGAACAATTGCGGGAAGCCAAGGTTCTGGGTCGCGGCGAACGGGAGCAGCTGATTCGCAAAGCGCTCGATGCCGCCGCACGCAGCGTTCCGGGCGCCCGCTGGCGGGAAGACAAAAGCCTTTTGGAAACGGTGGTTAACCTGACTGAATTTCCGTCAGTTGTGCTGGGGAGCTTCGACCGGGAATTTCTGGAATTGCCGGAGGAAGTATTGGTCACGGTCATGCGTGACAATCAAAAATATTTCGCGGTCGAGGATGCCCATAGCAAATTGTTCCCCCATTTTCTCGCGGTGTTGAATACGGACGGCGATCCGAAGGGCATCATCCGCCACGGACATGAGCGTGTGCTGCGGGCCCGCTTCAACGACGCGCGCTTTTTCTGGCAGACCGATCAGAAACATCCGCTGCGTGAACGCGTACAGTGGCTGAAGCATGTCACATTTCAAAAAGATCTAGGCAGTTATCGCGAAAAGACCAAGCGAGTGCAGCGCCTGTGCAGCTGGTTGTCGGAACTAATTCGCCAGGGCGGGAGACAGATTCGGCCCGGCGTTATCCATAAAGCAGCGTTGCTGGCCAAGGCCGATCTCACCACTGAACTGGTAAAGGAATTTACCGAGTTGCAAGGCATTGTGGGCGGATTGTACGCCGGGGTGCAGCAATTGGATCGAGACATGCCGGACAGCACTCGCCGCGCGATTGCAGACGCCATTTACGATCACTACAAACCGGAATCAATGGAAGACTCAGTCCCGCGTACACTCGAAGGGGCGGTACTTGCAATCGCCGACAAAGCGGACAGTATCGGGGGAATGTTCGCGCTGGGATTGCAGCCGACAGGATCGAAAGATCCGTTCGCGCTGCGGCGGCAAGCGAATGGCATTGTGAAAACGATTGCGGAGCACAAGGTGGCGTTAAGTCTGAGCCAGTTGTTCACCGACGCACGCCAGGCGTATCGGAACTCGGGGGCAGAGAAGAAGTTTTCCGGCACGGTTGATTTCGCCAGCGCGGTGCGGGATTTCTTCCGCGAGCGTCTGGAGTTTTATCTGCGAGACGTGCTCGGTTACAAGTACGACGTGGTGAATGCCGTGTTGGCAGCCGGGTCGGACGATGTGGTCGATGCGGTGGCACGGGCACAGGCGGTCACCAAAGTTCGTGCTTCGGCGGATTTCGAATCTGTGTCAGTCGCCTCCAAACGTATTAAGAACATTCTCCGACAGGCCAGCGAGACGGGTAAACGCGCGGCTAGCGCGATTGAGCCTACGCTCCAGGAAGCCGCGGAAAGGGAATTAGGCTCTCTCATTCCGCTGCTCGCGAAGCGCGTGGATGAACTGCGCGGGAAGCATGAATATGAAGCAGCTCTCGTCGAAATTTCCAAGCTGCGGCCGGCGGTAGATTTGTTCTTCGACAAGGTGATGGTGATGGTCGACGATGAGCGAGTTCGCGCGAATCGGCTTGCCCTTCTGCAAGCGCTGCTGGAGAATTTTTCCACCATCGCCGATTTTTCGGAGATCGTGACCGAAGGCAAGGCATAAAAAGTGTGCTACAGCCGGCGAGACGCTGGCGCTACATAAAATCGAAGAGGACTGAATCAAAATGGCGACGCAGACTCTCCCCGAAACCCAACTTGAAACCACCGACAAGCAACCAGCTACGCAGTACGTCTATTTTTTTGGTGGGGGCAAAGCCGACGGCAACGGCAAGATGAAAGACGAACTGGGCGGGAAAGGTGCGGGTCTGGCGGAAATGACCAATGCTGGCCTTCCCGTGCCTCCAGGTTTCACCATCCAGACTGAGGCTTGCCGCGAATACATGCGGGGCCAAAAAGTCTCCAAGCAAGTTGATCAGCAGATGGAAGAAGCTTTGCAGCGCTTGGAAAAACTTCAAGGGCAGAAGCTGGGCAAGGGCGAGAATCCGCTGCTGGTGAGCGTTCGCTCGGGAGCGAAGTTCTCCATGCCGGGGATGATGGACACAATTCTGAACCTCGGGCTCAATGATGAGAGCGTCGAAGCGCTGGCTCGTCGCAGCAAGAATCCGCGCTTTGCTTACGATTCGTACCGCCGCCTCATCCAGATGTTCGGCAACGTGGTATTGGACATTCCGAAGTCTGCCTTCGACGAAGTGTTCGACGCCAAGAAGAAGCAGAAGAAGGCCAAACTCGATACTGACCTCGATGCCAAGGCACTGAAGGAAGTCATTGCGGAGTACAAGAAGGTGGTTAAGAAACATACCAAGCACGATTTTCCGCAGGATCCGCACGAACAGTTGGTGATGGCTCGGGATGCGGTGTTCCGCTCCTGGCAAAACGATCGCGCCAAACACTATCGTCGAATTAACAATATTGACGACATGTTAGGGACCGCCGTCAACGTGCAGGCCATGGTGTTCGGCAACTTGGGCGACACTAGCGGCACGGGCGTGGGATTCACGCGCAATCCTGCTACGGGGGCGAAAGAGTTTTACGGTGAGTTTCTGATGAATGCGCAAGGCGAAGACGTGGTCGCGGGCATCCGCACGCCGGTGCCAATTCTGGAACTGAAGAAGATCATGCCGAATGTGTATGAGCAGCTACGGGAAATCACCACCCGGCTGGAAAAGCACTATCGCGATATGCAGGATTTCGAATTCACTATCCAGGATGGAAAGCTGTACATGTTGCAAACGCGCAATGGCAAGCGCACCGGGCCAGCAGCAGTACGCGTCGCCATTCAGATGGTAGAGGAAGAACTGATCAGCAAAGAAGAAGCGATTTTTCGAGTGGATCCTAATCAGGTCTATGAATTTCTGCTGCCTCGCCTGGATGAGAAGCATGCCAAAGTGGAAGTACTCGCAACGGGCCTTCCCGCATCTCCGGGCGCGGCTGTCGGCCAAATCGTATTCACTGCCGACGAAGCCGTAGAGAAGGCCGGGCACGACAGGAAGACACCAGTAATTTTAGTGCGTGCAGAAACAACGCCAGAAGACATTCACGGCATGGAAGTGGCGGTTGGAATTTTGACTTCTCGTGGCGGCATGACCAGCCATGCCGCAGTCGTGACGCGCGGTATGGGCAAATGTTGCGTGGCAGGCGCGGGCGATATCGAGGTCAACGAAAAAGCGCGCGAGATGCGTGTCAAGGGGCAAGTGTTCAAGGAAGGCGACTGGATCTCGCTCGACGGCACTACTGGCCGTGTGATGAAGGGCAAACTGAATACAGTGGCAGCGAAGCCGGACGATCCTGAACTGATGAAGCTCATGGGCTGGGCAGAACCGTTTCGCAAGTTGGGCGTCCGTGCCAACGCTGACATTCCGCGCGACGCCATTCAGGCGCGGGATTTTGGTGCCGAGGGCATCGGGCTCTGCCGAACCGAGCACATGTTTTTCGGCGAGGACAGGATCAAGCACATGCGGGCCATGATTCTGGCCGGCAACGAGAAAGATCGCCGGGCCGCGCTTAAGAAGTTGCAGCCCATGCAGCGATCGGATTTTATCGGCGTTTTCCGGGCGATGGATGGATTCCCCGTGACCATCCGTACCCTCGATCCGCCATTGCATGAATTTTTGCCACGCCGCGAAGACTTGATGGTCGAGGTCGCTGTGCTGGAAGCTACCAAGCCACGCTCCCCCAAATTGAAGGAACTGAAAGCGCTGCTACGGCGGGTGGAGGAATTGCACGAATTTAATCCCATGCTTGGGCATCGTGGCTGCCGGCTCGGAATCACATATCCCGAGATTACTGAAATGCAGGCGCGCGCCATTTTCGAAGCTGCCGTAACCGTAGCCAACGAAGGAGTAAAAGTTTTTCCCGAAGTGATGATCCCATTGACGGCCACATTGAAAGAGATGGCGAACCAGGGAGCGATCGTACGGCGCGTAGCCGAGGAAGTCTTCAAGGAGAAAGAGGCGAAGGTAGATTACCTGGTGGGCACCATGATCGAACTGCCTCGGGCGGCGCTGGTGGCCGATGAGATCGCCAAAGAGGCAGAATTCTTCTCCTTCGGAACCAATGATCTGACTCAGACAACATTCGGCTTTTCTCGTGATGACATCAACAAAGTGCTGCCCACTTATCTCGAGGAAGGCATCCTGAAACAGGATCCATTTGCTGCGCTCGATCGCGAGGGTGTGGGCCAACTAATCCGAATAGCTACCGAACTCGGCCGCAAGACTCGTCCGGGCCTGAAGGTGGGAATCTGCGGCGAGCATGGAGGCGAACCATCGTCGGTGGAGTTCTGTCATCAGGTTGGATTGAACTATGTTTCCTGCTCGCCCTTCCGCGTGCTGACAGCCAGGTTGGCAGCGGCACAGGCGGCTGCTAGCGACCAGCTAAAGGTAGAAGGGGGAAGGACGAAGTAACCTCACGTTGAAGTCGGAAGGAAAAGGGGCGGGCAATGTGCTCTATTGCACGTTCTGTAATCTCATAATCAGCTTTTGTGCCAGATTTTCTTCTGACTCTGACCACAGCAAACGACTTCTGGCTCCGGAATTCTTCTCCACCTTGGTGGTGAACTCGACCAATTGCTGAACATTGGCTCGTACTTTGGCTTCGGCAGCGCTCGTGAGTTGAATTCCCTCGTGGAGAAATGGAGAGTCTAGTCCGAAATCCACCTGGATGTGCCCCTCTTGCTCGAAGACACCTTCATCAAATTCCTCTCCTTGAACCACGAATTTCACCAGTGACGGTTGCATCATCCATTCTTTCGCTTCTGAGAGAATCCACAAGTCCCAGTAGGCTTCGAAGAGATAAGCGTAATCGTCGTGGAGCAGGTCAGATGCAATCTGCACTGCCTCTTCGGGATCAATGCCAGGGCGAAACCGTCGTTCGAGGATGGTAGGTTCGTTCCAGGAAACCGGATGCAGCGCCAAATAACTCATCCCCGGCTGGTGTCCCGAGAACGGAAGTTGGCGCATGACCGAGAGCGCGTGGGCCATCATGCGAGGCCCACTGAATTGGTCGAACCAGAGACTCAGATAAAGAGAATCAGCCATAAAATTGCGAGCCTTATTGCCGGCTCGTGAGAAACACAATTTTACTTTAGATGCTCGCGGCGCAGAAATGGGAGCGAGAATCATAAAGAGAGAAGAAGCAGAACGACGCAACCATGTGAACGCCGCGTTTTTGACAGCAGGGTGGGCCGCTGCTACCATCGATAACTTAGCCGCAGGCTCCCGCCCTATGTCGTCGTCCCCGTCGTCTAGCCTGGCCTAGGACATCGCCCTTTCACGGCGGTAACACGGGTTCAAATCCCGTCGGGGACGCCAAATAAAATCAGGCATTTGCAGTTACCTCTCCCGGCAGCGTCTTTTGAACGGTGACATACTGGTGACATTCTGCGAAGGCTGTATCCAACCCGCCGACTGCATCGGC
>Ga0209239_1001678_pt1 | contig 13258 bp, 14 predicted proteins | sample GraSoi013_2_20cm_FD_185824 | JGI IMG/M metagenome (GOLD analysis project Ga0209239, IMG submission 185824) | Grasslands soil microbial communities from the Angelo Coastal Reserve, California, USA - Sample 10_02_2013_2_20cm (SPAdes) (version 2) | ecosystem: Environmental > Terrestrial > Soil >...
AAATACTTAGCGAACTCGGTCACGACTCGCAGGTAATTCCGCGTCGTGATGGCCGAGTAGTTGCGACGTTGGAGTTCCTCCAACATCATCCTGCGTAAACGGGTCACAGGAGTCTCCTTTCTCCGTGGCCCACACTACGTCAGCTCCCGAAACTTTCCGCTCGCCCCACGCGTAGCGTCCGCCGCGCCAGCGGCTTAGTCCTGGTCGGTAAGCCGGAAGTTGCCATCCGTGGGCTGGGCTAACACTTCGCCGCGATCTTGCGTATCAGAAGATTGGGTAAAAACTCTAGGGTTTGGGCGTGCGCCGCAACGTGGGCGCATCGGGCGGGCGGTTCTTGTCTTCCTGGGCCTTCTCGACAGGCTCCTCGGGGGGAACCATCCATTCGAATCCGCGGCGCTCGTCCATCGTGCCAAGAACAAAGGTCGAATTCCCGGCAATCAGGGGCAGCACCGCGCGCATGAAATCGGCGGAATCGATCGGGGCAGCCTTTTGTGCCTGACCGCCACGGATATTATCGAGCACCTTTACAAAGCGTGGATCGTCGGAGCCGAGGTGCGTGATGTTCGGGTCATTGCCCTGGATCAGCTCGGCCAATGTGGGCCCTTTCGCGTTCGGAGGGTAACGACTTTCCACAATCGTGCGAGGAGCATGTTTCTCCGGAGGGTACAGCTGCGTGAAGCGCGGGCGCTGAATACGCGTCTGCCAATAGTCTCCACGCGTGGCAATTTGCGATTGCTCCATATGATATTCCACCACCCACACCTCAGGTCCGTACTCGTTGGGAGCGTAGCCAATGATCACGAGCTGAAAGATGGGGTCATCAGAAGAGAAATCAACTTTGTGATGGAGTTGAGAGATGAGCGGGCGAAGCTTCTCAAGGAAAGCGACTCCGACCGTTTCCAAGTCCGTCTCGCCCTCACCCGGAACTTGATAGCGGGGATCGCCACGGCTGACGCGTTGGAAATTGCGGTCGAGGCGGAAGGGCTTGGGGTCGGCAGGAACACGCCATTCCGAGGCTCCGAACAGGATGCCGATGTGCGTTGCGTCGAGGTTCATCACGCGCGGGGGGATGGAATTCCGCTCCACCGGCTGATCGATGGCCGAAAAAATGATAGCGTCCTTGGCCACATGAATGATAGCCCGGCCACCAGCAAGGTTAGCGATGATTTCGTCTTCGTGCTGGTCCTGCGCCAGGGCGTCAAACGGAAACGCGCAAAGGACTACAGCGAAAAGGACGAGCGAGATTCGGCACACAAATGGTGCTCGAAAAAATAGTGAAAATATTGCGCCGCGTCCCGCCATGACAGGTTGGTCTCCCGCTCAAAGGAAAGTTTCGCACGCAGCCTCACGCCGCGCGACCCCATCCGGGCAATGGGAAACCGTAAACCCCACACTATCACACCCGGATGGGACTGGCGATTCGTTAACACGCGGGAAAATCGCGCTTGACCGCGCAATTGACTTCACGTTGCAATGACAACATAGCGTGTTTGAGCATTCTGCCCGTAACACAGGGAGCAAACATGTCACTAAGTCCCGGCGGTATTCCTGCAGCGGCATCCGCCCCCGCGACGACGGATCCTCGCATTCCCATTATCCTGCGCATGCGGCGTGGTGCGGGATGGTTTCTGACCATCGCGATTCTTTCCGGCGTGAATTCTGTCCTGCAGATTTTTGACGCGAAGATTCGCTTCATCTTTGGGCTGGGCGTAACGCAGGTGGTGGATGCCGTGGCGCACCAGATGGGGCAAAACGGCACGCTCGTAATGATTTGCGTCGACGGGCTCTTTATCGCGATGCTGTTTCTCTGCTCCAAGTGGGCAAAGGTTGGTTCGCAGGGGGCCTTCGTCGGCGGAATGATCGCCTACGGGCTCGATGGCGTTTTGCTCTTGTTCTTCAGCAGTTGGTTGGACGCGGCGGTGCATGCCTACGCGCTGTGGATGATCTGGCAGGGCTATGCGGCAGCGCGCGAGTTAGCTCAGATGCAACAGGCTGCCCAGCCGGGACTCTCGCAGCCGAGGCTCCCCTAACCATGGCTAACAAGATTCGCGGCATCGAAGGCATGAAGCACGGCGAGCTGGACTTCGAGATTCAGCGCGGCGCGAAGTTTGTTCTTTTCCAGTACTGCATTTCCATCATCGTCCTCACGTTCCGGCGGCCTTCGGATATTTATTTTCTCCGGCAGGGCGAAAACCCGGTGGTGAAGGGCCTGCCCTTTACTTTGCTGTCGCTGGTTGCTGGTTGGTGGGGCATCCCGTGGGGGCCGATTTACACCATTCAGTCTGTTTATAACAATTCACGCGGCGGAAAAGACGTTACACAATCCGTGGTCAATTCATTGCGGGCGCAAGCCGCGCCGCCGCAGCCTGCCTCCCCGATTCTCACCAAGAGCTGAGTGCGCGCAGTTTCCGGGCGGCCGCCAAATCGAGTAAACTAGTAGTCAAAATATCATCCATGGCGGCAGAACATGGGACTCAGAAAACCAAAAAGTATCAAGCACAAGGGCAAGTCGCTCATGGAAATCCTTGAAGCGCACGAACGCTTTTTTACGGGCAAGGACGGCGGGGCACGCGCTGACCTGACCGGCGCGGATCTTTCCCACTCCGACCTCAGCGGAGTCAACCTCAGCGGCGCGATCCTTCGCAATTCGAATTTAGAAGGAAGCGACTTGCGCAAAGCGAAACTTCCCGGCGCCGATCTTTCGAATGCAAATTTGCATAAGGCGGACCTCCGCAACACGGATATGACGGAGGCGATTCTTCCCGGCGCGGACCTGACCGAAGCCCAGGCCAGCGGCGTGGAATTTTTCCGCTGCGACCTTTCGAACGTAAATTTTCAGCGCGCTCAGTTGCGCAATGTGAACTTGCGATTGGCGAACGTGACCGGCGCAAGATTTTCGGGCGCTGACATGGGCGTAGCCATTTTGCGAGAGACGGATTTGACGGGGGCGGATCTTTCGGGCGTCGATCTTTCCACAGCACTTTTGCCGAAAGGCTTTTCGGCGACGCAAGCCGCAAAGAAGAGCGCATAGAGATGCCATTCGAACGGTCTTGGATGGCAATCCGCGCTTTGGCGTGGTAGCCTCACGCGGAAGAACACAAACCTCGTCGTGAATCCTGTGGCTACCCCCGCCGCCCAACTCGACCACTCGGCCGCGCGCGAACGCGTGCTGGAAGTGATCCGTGGCCTGCTTGAGGAATTGGGCAGCCAGGGCGCGTTGCCGATCCTCAACGTCCACTCGCAACTCGACCGTGATCTAGGCCTCGGCAGCCTGGAACGCGTGGAACTGCTGGCGCGGCTGGAAACGGCGTTCGGCATGCGTTTGCCGGACCGCGTCGCTTCCGAAGCCAACACGCCGGAGGATCTGGCGCGCGCCATTCTGAGCTCTCCGGGAACAACCGCCGAGGAAGAGGAAGCCGGCTCCGCGCTGCGGGCTTCCGTAACCGTTCAAAAGCGGCACCGCGCAGCGTCCGATGCGGGCGTCCTCTCCGCCGAAACTCTCATCGATGTTCTGCGCTATCGCGCAGCGCACGACGCCCAGCGCAACCACCTCTTGATCACCGAGGACAGCGACGCGGGAGAACGTAGCTGTACGCTCACCTTCGGTGAACTTTATGCCGCCGGGAACCGCTGCGCTGCGGAGCTGGCGCGGCGCGGCGTGCCTGCCGGCGGACGAGTCGCGCTGATGTTGCCGACGTCGCGCGCGTTCTTCGTATCCTATGCAGGAATACTCCTCGCGGGAGCGATTCCTGTCCCCATTTACCCGCCGTTTCGCGCTGACCGCATCGAAGAGTACGCCGCGAGGCAGTCGGCAATCTTGAACAATGCGGAAGTCTGCATGCTGCTGACCTTCCGCCGCGCGGAATCCGTCGCCAAGTTGCTGCGCCCTCGCGTGCGTTCGCTTGAGGGAGTCGTGGACGCGGAGAAACTAATCGACGCAGCGGATAAAGCTCCGCCCTTATCACCCGGTGCGCTGCCGTTGCACGTCACCGGAAGCCGCGCGCGCCAAGGCAGCGACATCGCGCTGCTGCAGTACACGTCCGGCTCCACGGGCGATCCCAAGGGCGTCATTCTGACGCATGCAAATCTGCTCGCCAACATGCGCGCCATTGGCGAAGCGGTCCAGATCACCCCGGATGACGTCGGCATCAGCTGGCTCCCGCTGTATCACGACATGGGTTTGATTGGCGCGTGGCTAACGCTGTTGCATTTCGGCACGCCACTGGTGGTGATGTCGCCGCTGGCTTTTTTGACGCGCCCGGAGCGCTGGCTGCAAGCGTTTCACAAGCATCGCGGCACCATTGCCGCTGCCCCAAATTTTGCCTATGAACTCTGCGTGCGCAAGATCGCGGACAAAGATATCAAGGGCATCGACCTCAGCTCCTGGCGCGCGGCTCTGAATGGCGCCGAGCCGGTAAATCCAGAGACGCTCGAGCGTTTTGCGGACCGTTTCTCAGCCTACGGTTTCCGCCGCGAAGCGCAGCTTCCCGTCTACGGCTTGGCGGAGTCCGCCCTGGGAGTAACCATCCCGCCGTTGAATCGCGGTCCGCTGGTGGATCGCGTGGAGCGCGAAACGTTTACGGCGCAAGGACGCGCGGTGCCCGCCGCGCCTGACGACGAAACCGCGATTGCGTTTGTCTCTTCGGGAAAAACGCTCCCTAATCACGAAGTCCGCATCGTGGATGAATGCGGCAAGGAAGTTCCGGACCGCACGGAAGGTTTCCTGTGGTTTCGTGGCCCGTCGGCGACCGCTGGCTACTATCGCAATCCCAAAGCGACTGAAGCTCTGCTGCCGCGCGGCTCCGCTACTGTTCCGGGCGAATTTGCGTGGGTAAATTCCGGCGATCGTGCGTACCGCGCCGATGGCGAAATCTACGTCACCGGACGCGTGAAGGACATCATCATCAAGGGCGGACGCAATTTGTATCCGCACGAAGTCGAGGGACTTGCCGCGCGCGCCGAGGGCATTCGCAAAGGCTGCATCGTCGCATTCGGATTGACTGACGAAGCTACCGGCACGGAAAAATTAGTCGTCGTGGCGGAGACTCGCGAACGCGATGCGGCGCGGCGTTCGAGTCTTGCTTCTGCGGTTACTGATCTTGTCTCGCGCGGATTGGGTCTTCCGCCGGATCGCGTGGAGTTAATCCCGCCGGGCAGCATCCCAAAAACGTCCAGCGGAAAATTGCGGCGCGAAGAAACCAAGCAACTCTATCTGGCGGGGACTCTTTCCGCCTCCCGCGCTCCGGCCTGGATGCAAATCGTGCGCCTGGGAACGGGGAGCGCTCTGCGCAACTTCGCGCGAGAACTTCTTGCGGGCGTGAAGCGCGGGCTCGAGATCTTGTATGGATTGTATTTCGGTGTGGTGTTCTTCCTTTGGATTGTTCCCACGTGGGCGATGGTGCAATTCATCAAGGATCATAGGAAAGCAGGACGCTTCACCTCTTCTGCTCTCAAAGTTTTGTTTGCGCTCATCGGCTGCCGCGTGCGCGTCGTCGGCAAGGAGTACATGGAAACGCCGGGCGCAAAAATCTACGCCTCGAACCACACCAGTTATTTCGACGTGCTGCCGCTGATGCTGGGGCTGGGCGTGCCGTACCGCTTCGTCTCGAAAATGGAAGTCGGCAGCATGCCCTTCATCGGCACGTTCCTGGACCGCATGGGACACTTCAAGTTTGACCGCACCGATCCGGAATCGCGGCTACGGCAAGCGCAGCGGATGGAAGAATTTTTGCGCGATGGTGAATCTGTTTTTATTTTTCCGGAAGGCACATTTACCGCGGAGGACGGCGTGCGGCCGTTCCAGCTGGGTGCGTTCAAGGCCGCGGTCGCAAGCGGCGCGCCGATTGTTCCGATCTCGCTAAAAGGTACGCGTAAATTCCTGCGCGATGGAACGTACATCCCAAGGCCGACCAGCGTGACCATCACGCTTCATCCGCCGCTCTATCCGAACACCGCAAAGGACTCAAGCAGCTCCGTCAGTTCATCCGAATGGCACGAACTGATTCGTTTGCGCAACGCTACGCGAGAAGCCATTGTGCGTCACGCCGGCGAACCCCTGCTCTGAGAATTACCGCCGCCACAACCCTCTGCAACAATTTTCTTTGCAACCCTCGGTGCCTTCCCTGCATCTGAATTCCAAACGAGAAAAAATGCGGATTTGTGCCTACCTGCCTTGGGCATGCCCGCAAACTCGGGGGTCATACAAGCCGTTGCCCGGCCCGCGAGCTAAATCTGATAATTGGGGAGGTTCCATGAAGTTCAGATTCATTGTGTCTTTACTTGCTTTTGCGACTGTTTTTGGCCTATCGGCTAAAGCGCAGGAGCTCCCGAAGTTGGATGCATCGGTTAGCTATTCTTATTTCCGCGCCAATCCTGCAACTTCGGGATTTAGCGGCTTCAGTCTCAACGGTGGCAGCGCTTCGGCGTCCTATAATCTCCGGGACTGGCTGAGCGGTGTCGCCGATTTCGGCGGCTACAGCGTGGGTAGCGCCAACGGCGTGAGCGTGAACAATCACATGCTTACGTATCTTTTTGGCCCGCGGCTCACGTATCGGGGCTATCGCCGGATCTCGCCCTTCGGCCATGTTTTGGTCGGCGGGGCGCGTGCGGGTTCGGGTGTGTTCGCCACATCGAACTCCCACACGGCGTTCGCGACGGCGTTTGGCGTCGGCGTCGATTGGCACGTGCGCGATCGTTGGTCAATCCGCCCGTTGCAATTCGACTATCTCTTGACCCATTTGCCGGAAGTCACCAACGGTAACAATCAAACGCAGAACAACCTGCGCGTTTCCACCGGAATCGTTTTCCACTTCAAATAATTCTTCAGCGGAAATACCAGAAACTCGGTTGCCCGGTGCAGGCAGAGGGGCCGTCCACTGGAATGGACGGCCCCTTGCACCATTGGAACTCCTCTTAGTGCCGCGACGTGTAAATCACCGTGATGTAGGTATCAATCTCCACTGGTTGGCCATTGAGAATGGTCGGTTTATAGCGCCACTGGCTGACCGCTTCCCTTGCGGAAAGATCAAAAAGCGGATCGCTAGCCACAATCTGCAAAGACTGAATCGTACCGTCCGTGCCGATGATGGCGCGCAATTCCACGCGGCCGTCGCGATGCGTTTGTATCGCCAGCGGTGGATACCTCGGTTCGACGCGGTGAATCAGCATCGCAGGATCGAGATGCGTCATTCGCACGAGTTGAGGCCGTGTCACTTGGCGCTCAGGCCTGGGCGGCGGCAGGGCGCCCTGGCGCGGATCTGACAGCGGTATTAATCCTTCTCCAGGAATGCCCTGTCCAATCCCTTCCGGAGGATTGTCATCAACCTGGGTCGCAGAAGATGAGGAATCACGCATAACAATCGTCGGCGGGATATTGTGTGGCACACAGAAATGGCACTGGTTCTGCGTGGTCCTCCGATGAGGAGGTTGTGCTGGATTGCGCGCCGGCCCGCGATACGGTGAGTATGGCGGGATGGGAGTCACGATGGTAAAGGTGATGCGCTCCGCTTTGCCGAAGAGCGGGACAAGAATGAGTGCTGTGAGGACAGCACATTGAAGAATGACCGAAATCGTTAGCGCGCGCCGTCTCACCCGGCGTTCACGCGTGCGCTGTTCTGCATCGCCGTCTACCAGGCAACTGCTTAGCGATCCAAGACTGCCTTCGGAAATTTTGCCGGAAATTTTTTCGTGCTCGGACACCATCACACACCTCCACATTTTTTTCTGCGAGCGTGGACCGTCCTGCGGTTTCGCGGAACGAAGCCACAGAAAAATTTGCGGCGCCGATGTCCTGGGGGTTGCTCTAGATCTCCAGGAAACCGGCGCCGCGCTCGCAGGGATGTGAGGTTGCGCGCGTCCTCCCTGCCTTGGACACCAAGCGTAGCGACAAGTTCCCGTAGGCTTCCGCGAAAGGGACGAGTTTGCCGGGGAGGAAAGAAGTACCTAAGAGGTGCGGATGATCATATAAATAGCGTAGAATGAGCATGTTACAGAAAACGGTATCTGGATGACATTATTGTGCATCTTATCCATTGTGGACGTGGATCTAAGGAGGAATGCCCCCATGGGCCGGCACAATCTCGAAACTGTAGGTGTGCGCCGCACCGGCTGGGCTGCTCTGGACCGCGATCCGCAGAAGGACATGGTGGAATTTATCTGTCCGCACTGCGGCGCGCGGGACAAGAAAAATGCCCGGCGCGAGCGCGCGCTTTACCATTTTACGGATGGCTTTTTGCAGGACTTGCAGGGCGAAGTCACGCAATGCCATGCCTGCAAGCAATACTTGCGCGTGGTTCCGATCGTGATGTTGCACGATCAGGATGAAACTCGGCGCTTTGAAGCTGTTTTTTCCGATGAAGATCTGGTGAATTCGCGCTAATTCTTATCTTCATCGTGGCAAGACAAGAACGGGGCGTTCCGGTTTAGTCCGGGGCGCCCCGTTCCGTTTTTCCAGGGCTAGCTACCGTAATGGTTTAGTGACGATCGTGATCGTGGTCATCCCAATCGCGATCGGAATGCCAACGATGGCCGTCTTCATCCCACCAGCGATGCCGCTCATTCCAGCAGCGTTCCCGTGCTTCGTGCAATTGCCGCCGCGCGTTATCCGCTTGCCTGCTGTTCCAGCCGTGGTGTTCCGCGGCTTCGTGGAGTTTGTGGTCCGCCTTGGCAATGCGCCGTTGGCATCTGTCATCGTCATAAGCATAGGCTCGGGGTGTTCCAGCGAATGCCAACATGCCAACAAGCACAGTGGCCGCTAGCATGGCCCTTCCGAAAATCTTCTTGTCTCCCGTTTGAAGGTTCATGTTCTGTCCATCCTCCATGTTCGGCCCCGGCTGGGATGGGGACATCCGTTCATAAAACACGCCATGGCATGGAATGTCGCGAGAGGCTTTACAACAAGTTGAAACAACAACACTTAGAAACTTGCTGTGGCTAATACGCCTGCAAGAACGTGTCGCCTTCCATGTGGTATTTCTCTAGCCCAGCGCGGATTCGGTCGAAAGCCTCATCTACAGTGTCCGCGAACTGCAGCATCTTGTACTCTTCCTCGTTGATCATGCCCCAGCGCACCATGGCCTTCCAGTTCAGCACTTCATCCCAATACTTGCGGCCATAAATCAAAATGAGGTTGTGTTTTGCCAGCTTTCCGGTTTGCAGAAGCGTCAGCATTTCCCAGAGTTCATCCATCGTCCCGAAGCCTCCCGGAAACACGATCAGCGCCTTGGCGATTTGCGCGAACCACAGTTTGCGCATGAAAAAGTATTTGAAATTAAAGCTCAGCTCCGCGCTGATGTAGGGGTTTGCAAATTGCTCGTGCGGCAGCTCGATCGATAGCCCCACGGACTTTCCGCCTGCTTCATACGCTCCGCGGTTCGCCGCTTCCATGATTCCCGGGCCGCCGCCCGAACAAACCACAAAGCGCCGTGGCCGCGGTCCTAGCGTGAGCGACCAGGTGGTCAGCTTGTGCGAAAGTTGCCGCGCTTCCTCGTAATAGCGGGACATCTCCAGCAAGCTCCTCGCATGCCGCACGTCCGCGCGGTGCTTGGCAAGTTTGACTGCGGACAGCTTCGCGGTCTTCACTTTTTTCAGCCGCGTGCATCGCGCTTGCGCCGTTTCGTGGGATTCGATGCGCGCCGAACCGAACATTACGATGGTGTCTCCAATACCCTCTCTCTTGAGCTGCACCAGCGGGTGAATATATTCGCCCAGGATGCGAATCGGCCGCGCCGGGGTGCTCTTCAGAAACTTGGGATCTTCGTGCGGCGCTTTCGGCGCGTGCTGGGGCTTCAATTTTTTGCCATCGGACATCGGTCTTTTCTCCCGTCGAGACGAACTTTGATTGTAGGAATCGCAGCGCCTCGCGGCAACGTCTTCCGCTGTACCTGCGTCGAATCAAGTACAGTGTAATGCAGGAAGTTTGATTCATGCGTGAGGGAGCACTAATCTGGCCCAGACCAAATCCCGGCGTACCAGGAAATCCGCATGATCCGAACCGCTTCCGCAGCGCTGACTTCGACGCTTCTTCTGGCTTTCGCTGGCGTTGCTGCACGCGCGCAGGCTCCCTCCGGCCCCATCCCGCCCAAACCTGGCGTCGAAGTCCAGTTGCCTCCCAAGGACTCGCAAGCCAAGCTTAAAGTACAGGTTGCGCTGGTAAACACGCCCGTGACGGTGCGCGATGGCCGCGGCGAAATGGTTCACAATCTGGAGGCAAGCGATTTTCAGATCACCGACAATGGCGTGGCTCAGCGGATTTCTCACTTCGATCTTGGCGGCGATCCGCTTTCGTTGGTCATCTTAATGGAAACAAGTTCGCGCATCGAGCCGCTTCTGTCGCAAATGCGCAAGACGGGCATTTTATTCACGCAAACCGTAATGGGGCCAACCGGAGAAGCCGCCGTAGTGGGCTTCAACGACTCCGTCGACAAGCTGCAGGATTTCACCACGAACAGCGACCGGATCGAGAATACCATCGCTCATCTGGGGGCAGGGACATCGGGCTCGAAGCTCTACGATGCCATGGCCCTCGGCGTGGAGATGCTTTCAGGCCGTCCGCAGGCCACTGCGGATAAGCCCGGCCGTCGCCGTGTGCTGATGATCGTCTCCGAAGCCACTGATGTCGGAAGCGAAGCCAAGCTCGGCGAAGTGCTGCGCCAGGCCCAACTGGCCAACGTCACCATTTACAGCGTCGGACTTTCCGCGACTCGCGCTGAGCTACAAGCCAAGCCCAAAGATACGCGGCCGCAAATCACTCCGCCCGGCACGTTTCCGCTGCCGCCGCAGCCAGGCGTCCCGCAAACTCCCACCAGCGAGCAAAACCGCTACGGCAATATTGACTTGATGGCCGCGGCCGTCTGGGTCGTTCAGCACATTCACAATCAGGTGAAAGATCACGCGCTCGAAATCGCCGCGACCGCCACGGGAGGCGCGCACCTCTCTACCTTCAAGGACCGCTCCATCGAAAAAGCCATCGACGAAATCGGCGGCGAGCTGCACTCGCAATACAACATCAGCTACACCCCAACGGGCGCCGATACTCCCGGCTATCACGAAATTAAAGTGAGTATCGCTCGCAACGACGCAAAAAACCTCAAGGTCCGCGCCCGCCCGGGCTATTACCTCGCTGCTCCAGAAGGCTGACCTGGGAATCCTAACTTAGACGGCCTGCGTCCAGAAGGTGCCGTCGCGCGAAGCGAGCAGCGCGTCCTTGCGGGCGTTCCAGCGCAAGAAATGCGGTGTATGGGTATGCTCGGTGTGCGCTTGGCGGCTCGTCCACACTTCGTGCAGCAGCAGCGCGCCCGGTGTATCGATGGATCGGTGAAGGTTGTACGTCAGGCAGCCCTCTTCTTTCCTTGAGGGACCTACCAGCGCGCGCAATTCCGCCTCCAGCAGCGTTTCCTGCCCCTCGCGCGCCTGCAGGATAACAATTAACGTCACGGCGTCCTTCGACAGTTTCCTGCCGGCCCCCGCTCGCCCCTTGCGTCCGCTGCGTTTCGGTCTTCTCCCCGCCGCTTTTCTTGCTTTGCGCTTCGCCATGTTGGCGGGGATTGTAGCCCAAATCGCCCAAGGTGCAAGGGACTTCCACTCTGCCAGCCACGCAAACCAATGACTTTTCCCGGGGCCATCAGAGTGGATGTGGTATAATGCTTCCAGGTCAAGCTATGACTTGGTTTAAGAAGCGGCAGCCTCGGCTGCCGTTTCTTATTTGGCGTGCGCAGATTCCTGATGGGGCCTTCTCGATACTTCTATTCTTCAAACCAAGGAAGGATTCAATTCATCTCATCTCGAGTTTGTCTTTTGTCGCAGGCAGCGCCGGCCGCGGCCCAAGATCCTTACCAAAAACAGGGGGTGGGGTCTCTTTCCCACTTTGAATCTCGTTCGCTCCAGATGGACAGCGAGCCGAACTCAATCCTCCGGCAAGAAGGCAATATTAACGGGCGAGGGAACCTCGACAACCTGCCCCGTTGGCGTCAGCCCGCCCGCGGCAGGATCAATCTTGAAAACGACAATGTTGTTCGAGAACTGGTTCTCCGCCAGCAAGTACTTGCCGCTCGGATCGATTGCAAAATGCCGCGGCTCTTTGCCGCCGGTCGGGACGTGCGCGACAAATGTAAGCGTGCCCTTTGCGGGACCGATCGCGAAAACCGCTATGCTGTCGTGCCCGCGGTTGGAGGCATAGAGAAATTTTCCGTTGGGATCCGTCGCTATCTCTGCGACATCGTTCCGACCGGAGAAACCCTTCGGCAACGTGGAAGTCTGCTGCACGCTCCGATAGGTTTCTCGCGCGTCGTTTGCAAAAACGGTCACTGTGGACTGCAGTTCGCCCAGCACGTACATGAACTTGCCGCCCGGGCCAAACGCCACGTGTCGCGGCCCCGCGCCGGGATTCAGTGTCGCAGAAAAAGGATCGAGCGCTGCTGCTCTATCTGGGGTTTCTTTCGGAGGTTGCGCCGCGCCTGGCGCGAGTGAGCCCTTGGCCGCATCGAATTTGTAAATCAGCACGCGATCCAAGCCCAGGTCGGCCACGTAAACGAAATGATTGTGCGCCGTCGCCTCAATCCAGTGCGCGTGCGGCCCGTCCTGGCGTTCCTTGTTGGGGCCGGGCTTGCCCTCGTCGCGGACATTCGCGGTGGCGGCACTGAGCTTGCCGTCGGCGCCAATGGGGAACACCACGACGTTGCCGGAGCTGTAGTTCGCGATGAAGACGTACTTGCCGGTTTTGTCGAACGACAGATAGCACGGATCCTCGCCCAGCGCCGGAAGTTGATTCAGCAGCGTAAGCTTCCCGCTTTTCTTATCAATCGAAAAGGCGCTAACAGTGCTAGCCTTGCCTGCTTCATTCGCAGCGTACAAGAATTTGCCACTAGGATGCACTACCACCCACGACGGATCCGGCGTCTCCGCCGCAATGCCCTTGGGCGTTAGCTTCCCAGTTTCCGAATCAAACTCGTACGAGTAGATTCCTTTGCTCTCCGTTTTGGTCGTGTACGTCCCAACGAAAACGAGATATTTACGACTTGCAGCAGGCTTGTCCGCCGATCCGCCTGCAACTGGAAAAACAAAGAGACCAAGGAGAAAAACGAAGGAAAAAATTCGGCATGTGATTTTCATGGGGAAGTAGTGTAACGCAGGCCCAAACGGCATAGGGGGAGCGGTCGCCCGCTCTCCCCTGCCACACCACCCGACATGCGGGTCCGCATCGGGCGGTTCAGAGGGTTACGCAAGACCAGCGAACAGCCGAGGAAGCCCGAGAGAGTCGAAG
>Ga0209239_1001679_pt1 | contig 13257 bp, 10 predicted proteins | sample GraSoi013_2_20cm_FD_185824 | JGI IMG/M metagenome (GOLD analysis project Ga0209239, IMG submission 185824) | Grasslands soil microbial communities from the Angelo Coastal Reserve, California, USA - Sample 10_02_2013_2_20cm (SPAdes) (version 2) | ecosystem: Environmental > Terrestrial > Soil >...
CATCGCCCCAAACCCGAGCCGATTGACCAGAAGATCCCCGCCTAATCGAAGCGTGGAATCCCGCGCCTCTGGGATCGCTGCCAGAAGCCTCGACAAATCCCCGGTCAGAACGCCAGCTGCACTTGCGGAAAGTGCCGCCAAAAATGTTCGCCGTGTTACATCGTTATGCATTGGATTTCCCTTCCTACTTCATAATTCATCCTTCTTCCTTCGTAGAATCCTCCGGTTAGAACGCCAGCTGCACCCGCGAGACTTGCCTCCAAAAACGTTAGTCGCGTCATCGCACGTAAAATATATTGCCGCTATCAACTCTCAACTTCACTTATCGCGCCGTAGCTTTGCGGTTGGTATGCCTTCCTCTACCGCCGTGCCGGGAGTGATCCCTTCCAGTTGTTGGCCGGGATCAGCGACGGAGGCTATGCCGCATGAGTTTTCGGATTAAATGTCAAGTGTTGAGATGCGCCCCATTCCCCTGCCATATTTCTTCTTGGTCCCGCCCGAAAGTAACAGCGCGGCCGCGAATTGTAAGGTAGTGTTTTGACCTTTATGACCACTCCTTCCACGATGGCCAAGGCAAGTCGCAGCCCCCTACCTGCCGGCGTGGAGGTCTTGGGAGAGAGAACGCCGGCTTTTTCTGAAATCTTAACTCCGGAAGCGCTCGCCTTTGTCGGAAAGCTACAACGTCACTTCGGCACACGGCGCAAGCAATGTCTCGAGCACCGGCAGAAACGGCAGATACGGCTTGACCAGGGCGAAGGTCTCGACTTCTTGCCCGAGACGAAACAGATCCGCGAAGGCGACTGGAAGTGTGCGGCTATCCCGAGCGATATCCAAGACCGCCGGGTCGAAATCACCGGGCCCACCGATCGCAAGATGGTCATCAACGCGCTGAATTCCGGCGCAAAGATCTTCATGGCGGATTTTGAAGACGCGAACGCGCCCACCTGGAGAAACATGGTGGAAGGTCAAATCAATTTGCGCGACGCCATTCGCGGAACGATTAATTTCACCAATCCCGAAGGCAAAAAGTACAAGCTCAATGAACAAGTCGCCGTGCTTATGCCCCGGCCGCGCGGCTGGCATCTGGTGGAGAAGCATGTGCTGATCGATGGCGAACCAGTCGCCGGGGGCTTTTTCGACTTTGGATTGTTTTTTTACCACAACGCGCAAGAACTGATCGCGCGTGGAAGCGGTCCTTATTTCTATTTGCCCAAGATGGAGAGCCACCTCGAGGCGCGCATTTGGAACGACGTCTTTCAGTTGGCGCAGAAGGAGCTGGGCATTCCATACGGGACTATTCGCGCCACCGTCTTGATCGAGACAATTCCGGCCGCCTTCGAAATGGACGAAATTCTATACGAATTGCGCGATCATTCGGCTGGGCTCAACTGCGGTCGCTGGGACTACATCTTCTCGTGTATTAAACGGTTCCGGAACAAGCGCGATTTCCTGCTGGCCGACCGCGCCTTGATTACCATGACCACGCATTTCATGCATTCGTACTCCCTGCTCTGCATTAAGACGTGCCATCGGCGAGCCACTTTCGCGATGGGCGGAATGGCCGCGCAGATTCCGGTCAAAAACGACCCAAAGGCGAACGAAGAAGCTTTTGCCAAAGTGCGCGCCGATAAGGAGCGAGAAGCAAACGACGGCCACGACGGCACGTGGGTGGCGCATCCCGGCATGGTGCAGCTCGCGCTCGACGCCTTCAACGCCATCATGCCGCAAGCAAATCAAATCGACCGCAAACGCGATGACGTGACTGTCGCGAGCAAAGACCTCCTCGATTTCGGACCGAGCGAACCAATCACCGAGCGGGGCTTGCGCACCAACGTCAGTGTCGGCGTCCAATACCTTGAAGCGTGGCTGCGCGGGAGTGGAGCTGTGCCGATCTTCAATCTAATGGAAGACGCAGCCACCGCGGAAATTTCACGCGCGCAGGTCTGGCAATGGATCCGCCATCCTCGCGGCGTGCTCGACGATGGCCGGAAGGTGACGAAGGAGTTATTTCGCAGCGTGCTAAACGAAGAGCTGGCGAAAATCAAAACGCAGATGGGAGAGAAACGTTTCGCCGATGGCAAATTCGACGTGGCGCGCGAACTCTTCGACCGGATTACGACTGACGACGAGTTTGCCGAATTCCTTACCTTACCTGGCTATGAGAAACTCGACTGACACCCGCCGCGGCCGACGAGACGCCGACGGCCAACGCCTGGCTAATCGGCAACCGCAAAAAAAGATGAGCGGGACGAGCAAAGCAAAAGGGAAAGGCCGTTCCGGTGTCGGGAAGAACCGAGACGAAATGAAAAAAGCCGATCATGATTGGGTCAATAATCCTCGCTGGAAGGGGATTTCTCGTAATTACTCGGTCAGCGATGTTCGGCGCCTGCAGGGCAACGTCATCATCGAACACACCCTGGCGCGCCGCGGCGCGGAAAAGCTTTGGAGTTTGCTTCAAGCCGAACCCTTCATCAACGCTCTCGGCGCGCTCACCGGGAACCAGGCGCTTCAGCAAGTCAGGGCGGGACTGAAGGCGATCTATCTCAGCGGATGGCAGGTGGCAGCCGATGCCAATCTCGCCGGCCAGATGTATCCCGATCAAAGTCTTTATCCGGCAAACAGCGTGCCGGCTGTGGTCAAACGGATCAATCAAACTTTGCAGCGTGCCGACCAAATCGCGCGTGTCGAGAGCAAAAACGATATCGATTGGTTTGTGCCGATCGTGGCCGACGCCGAAGCTGGTTTTGGCGGGCCGCTCAACGTTTTTGAATTGATCAAAGCTATGATCGAGGCGGGCGCGGCCGGCGTGCACCTCGAAGACCAACTCGCTAGCGAGAAAAAATGCGGACATATGGGGGGAAAAGTGCTGGTTCCGACGCGCGCTGCCATCGCACACCTCATTGCCGCACGACTGGCCGCCGATGTTTGTGACGTTCCCACGCTGATTCTGGCACGCACCGATGCAAATGCCGCCGCCTTGCTCACCACCAACGCCGACGAACGCGACCGCGAGTTTTTGACCGGCAAGCGGACTGTCGAAGGATTCTTTCGCGTACGCACCGGCCTGGATCAGGCGATTGCGCGCGGACTTAGCTACGCGCCCTTCGCCGACTTGATCTGGTGCGAGACTTCGCAGCCAAATCTGGCTGAAGCAAAAAAGTTCGCCGAGGGAATTCACAGCCAGTTTCCCGGAAAGCTGCTGGCCTATAATTGTTCTCCTTCATTCAATTGGAGGAAAAAACTCGATAGTGGAGATATCGCAAAGTTTCAACGTGAACTGGGCGCGATGGGTTACAAATTCCAATTCGTTACCCTGGCCGGTTTCCACGCGCTCAATTACAGCATGTTTCAACTCGCGCGAGGCTATCGCGATCGAGGAATGGAGGCCTATGCGGAACTGCAAGAGGCGGAGTTCGCGGCCGAAAAGCATGGATACAGTGCGACCAAGCATCAACACGAAGTGGGCACCGGCTACTTCGACGACGTCGCTCAGGTTATCGCCGCTGGCCTGTCCTCCACCACGGCGTTGCGAGGTTCAACCGAACAAGAACAGTTTCATTGAACCGGGTAGAGACGGCGTCGTCGGCAGCCGCGGCTTTAACCGACAGCCGCCTGGCCGCGCTTTGCGCAGAGGCCGTACAGCACGCCTTCGGCAATTACCAAGGGCGTTTTGATGAAATTACTCGCCGCGCGCGAGAGCGTTTTCTGGCTCATGATCTAAAGGGAAGCTACGCGGATTCGGCCGAGAGGCTTCATCTTTATGGCCACGTGCTGGCGGACCTAACGACGCAGATAACGGATCTGATGGGCCCGCGCTTGCGCGAACGCAACGTATGGACCGCAATCAAAGCCGTTTATTCCTCTTTCGTCGCGCAATCTCGAGCTTGGGAGATTGGTGAAAGTTTTTTCAACTCCCTCACCCGGCGCGTTTTTGCAACCGAAGGCGTGGATCAAGCAATCGAATTTGTCGATTCCGATTTCGACGCGCCGCCCACGAGTTCTCGTCTCGACGTTCGTCGAATTTATTCCGGAGCAGCCCTTGCGGAATTGATCTCGGCGGCGCTAACCGACCCCGAAGCGGGCGGATTCGCAGCCGAATGCTGGAACGAGCTGGGTGTCTCGGTGCGCCTGGCGGCGGAGCGAGTCGAGGCAAAATTTCCTGATGCTGGCCAGAGAGTTTCCAAGCTGCGCCTCGAAATGATTAACCGCGCTTTTTATCGGGGCGGCGGCTCCTACCTTGTCGGTCGCGCGATTCGCGATGGTGGCGATGGCGTCGGGTTACCTCTGGCCTTTTGTCTGCGTCATGAAGGTGAACGCGGCATCACGCTCGATGCCGTGCTCTTCGGCGAAGCGGATTTGTCGATTCTTTTCTCATACACGCGTGCGTATTTCCGAGTAAACGCCGATTGTCCCCACGCCTTGGTGCATTCCTTGCGGCAGCTGATGCCGCGCAAACGTTTAGCCGATCTCTACAACGAAATCGGTTTTAACCGACATGCCAAAACGGAGTTTTATCGCGATTTCGTCGCGCAGATGAATGCCTCGGCCGACCATTTCAACACCGCCGAAGGCACGCCCGGAATGGTCATGCTCGTCTTCACTTTACCCAGCTACGACGTCGTTTTTAAGGTAATCAAGGATCGATTCGATCTTCCCAAGGATACCACTCCAAACGAGGTGATGCGCCGTTACAAGCTAGTCTTCGAGCACGATCGTGCCGGACGTTTGGTGGAAGCGCACGAGTTCGAGCACCTCCGCATCCCACGAAACCGATTCGAGCCGGCCCTCCTGGAAGATTTGCTCCGCGCGGCCGGACAGACCGTGCGGCTGGAAGGCGACGATGTCGTCATCGCTCATGTTTACGTCGAACGTCGCATTCGTCCGCTTAACATTTTCTTCGCCGAAGCCGATGCGACTCAGAGTGCAGCCGCCGCTCGCGATTACGGCCAGGCCATCAAGGATCTGGCCGTGTCGAATATTTTTCCGGGCGATGTGTTGACCAAAAACTTCGGCGTCACCCGGCGAGGCCGGGTCGTCTTCTACGATTACGACGAGCTTTGTTTTCTAACCGATTGCAATTTTCGCGATCTGCCGCAGGCCAGCACGTACGAGGAAGAAATATCGGCCGAGCCGTGGTTCTCCGTGCGCGCGAATGACGTGTTTCCCGAAGAATTTCCAGATTTTCTCCGCCTGCCCGGACCGGCGCGTGCCGCGCTGCTCGAACAGCACGCGGATTTATTTCATCCGGATTTCTGGCGCAGCGTGCAACGGAAGCTTCGAGAGGGCGAGATTCTGGAAGTATTTCCATATCGGCCGGAGCGACGGTTAGTCACCGCGAATTGAAGCTAACGCATTTGTCGTGTTAAAAGCAGGCGCGACCGCGACGGAAACCGAGCTGCGCAATTACGCCCGTGATCATCTGGCGCACTTCAAGTGTCCGCAGAAAATTCACTTCGTACCCGAGCTGCCAAAAACAGCGACGGGCAAGGTCCAGAAGTATGTCCTTCGTGGCAAGCCTGCGATTTCGAAGCAGTGACACGCCAGTCGTTGGCTGGAATCAGCGACGGAGGCTATGCTGCATAAGTCTTCGGAATAAATGTTGAACGTCGAGGTACGACCCCCGAGTTTTGATACCATTTCCCTTTCCTCTCCTCCCTGTCGTTCGTTGAAAAGGCTTTGGCAGCTAATCCCAAGCGACTTCCACTGCAGCTGCCCCCGGTCCTTCATGGATAAAACATCGGAGAAGACTGACATCAATATCTTCCATATCATTGCTCAGCAATTCTAAGCGCACGTGCGGCCATACTTCTCGCGGCAAACCGAAGACCCAAAATAGTGCGTGATTGTAATTTGCAGGAGCGTCATAAGCATCTTTCAAGTCACGCCTTAGCGCTGTCAATTTTCGAAGATCCTTCCGCATCTCTTTAATAAGAGCATTGGCGGGTTTGACTTCGATCGCCAGGAGATTCGAAGTGGCGTTCATGTCGCCCGGCTGATGAACAAGTAAGTCCGGCGTAATCATGTCCAAGTGCTTACCCTGAACATACGCATGATCCCTCTTGTCGATTTCTCCGCAGGGGGAAAATTCAAAATTCGGGTCCCATTGGCATCTCAGCTGGTGATAGAATTCGTAGCAATAAACACGCTCCCTGTATTGCGGGTCCGAACCTGCCACGGGAAGCATCATATATTCTTCTCCGACTTGCTGTGACGCTCGCCTGAGCCAATCGAGAACTTTGATAAGAGCTTCCATTGGTTATGAAATCGAGAATAATTTACTGTACAGAGTGCTCCTGCAAGGGCGTCGCCTCGCGCAACCTTGTAGAGCGAAAGGCTACATTGCGGGTCGAATCGGCTGAGAGGACTAACCGTGGCGCAACGACCCCACATCATCAACGTGGATTTCTCGCGAAAACTAATGTGAGATGGAATATTTCCCGGAATGACTCGCCATGTTTACGATTGGAATCGGTACTGGGTACCGCGTGACGGTGCGTTTTCGTTCGACGAGGACGGGTTTCTCCTTGCCCCTTCAACGGACCGCGCATGGCGCAGAGTACAACGCACCGATGCCGTCGAATTCAGCGAAATAGCAGATAAGCGTTGCCTCGTGCTGTTGGGAGAACCGGGCATCGGAAAAACGTTTGCTCTCAAACGAGCAAAGCGGCAAACCTCTTTTCTGCTAAACCTCGGATCTTATGGAAGTGAGGAGCGGCTCATCAACGATCTATTTCGCAGTGATGAGTTCCGCAATTGGGCCAAGCACGGCGGCGACTTTGAGGTTTTTATAGACAGCTTCGACGAATGTTTGCTCCGGCTGGATAATGTCGCGGCGGTTCTATCAGAGCAGGTTCGGCGGCTTTCCACAACGAACGGTTTATCTCTCCGCATAGCATCGCGAACTGCGGAATGGCGCGTTGGCCTTGAGGAAGCAATGCGGGAGCTGTGGGGAGATCAGAACGTTGGAGTGTACGAACTTGCTCCGCTAACGCGCGAGCAAGTTCGTATAGCACTCGATGCTGAGGAAATCGACGAGAAGGCATTCCTCCGCGAAATCGTTGAGCGCGAAGTAGTCCCCTTTGCGATCAAGCCACTCACGCTCGCACTGCTAGTGAAAATCTGGAGGAAAAGCGGTGGCTCGTTACCTCCAACCCAAGTTGACATTTATGAACAGGGATGCTTGGAGCTTTGCTCGGAGTCAAATCCTGAGCGCAACACGCCGCGGCTGCGACGCCTATTAACGCCAAAGCAACGGCTGGCGATTGCTGGGCATATCGCGGCAGCAACAATTTTCTGTAAACGTTCTGCCATTTTCACTGGCTCTAGACCTACTGACACCGTCGAGACTGACGTTACGCCTTCTGATTTAGTGCAGAGTGAAGTTAATCTCGGACAAACGACATTAACAGTTACCATCGAAAATTTACGAGAAGCATTTGATACGGGATTGTTTACTGCACGCGGCCCCGATCGACTGGGATGGGCCCACCAGACATACGGAGAATTTCTCGCTGCGCGTTACCTAGAGCAACAGAACGTTTCCACGCGTCAAGTTCTCAGCTTGATTCAGCATCCGGCTGATGAAGAGAAAAGATTGATACCACAGTTACAAGAGACCGGTGCTTGGATCGCATCGAACCGACCAGACGTTTTTAGGGAAATACTCAGGGTCGAACCTGACCTGCTTCTTCGGAGTGATGTTGCAACGGCGGATGACGTCATCAAGCGAGATTTAGTTGACGCACTTTTGGCTGCCGTAAGTCGCGTCGATTTCCGGGCCGATTGGTGGAAACTGCGGAGCCGTTATGGAAAGCTCGACTACTCGGGATTGAGTAAGCAGCTCGCGAAAAAATTCAGCAGCCCTCGTGTAACCAATGATGCCAAAATAGAAGCGGCTAAAATGGTCGAGGCTTGCGACGTTCGAAAGCTGTTGCCAACGCTTCTCCGCATTGCACTCGACCCACGTAGGGACATCCACTTGCGTGAAGTTGCGGCCGATGTTGTGAATCGGCTGGGTGACATCCATCTAAAGCACAAACTGAAACCTCTCGCCGTTGGTCGCATAGGTGCGGACATACACGACAACCTGCGTGGTATTGCTCTACACGCCTGTTGGCCCGACACGCTGACTTCACGCGAGCTGTTCCGAACGTTGACTCCGCCAGCTGATCAGCTTTCGCACTATGACTCATTCATTAGGTACAAGTTGGTCGATGGTCTTGAGGCTAAGGACTTGCCGAATGCTCTCAAATGGGCAGAGGAACAACCGAGGTTTCGTCAGTTTGGCAGACTAAGCGAAGTGGTTCACAAGATCATGCAGCGCGCTAGCTCGCATTTAGGCAATGCGAAAATACGGCGACCTTTTATAGCGGCGCTCCTGTCAAGATTGCGCTGTCACGATTTTGTAACGGGTGCACCGTCCAAGGAGCTGAACGCGGTTCTCGATGCAAACCCTGACCTTCGGCAAAAATGCATCGATGTTGCGCTACAACTTTTCACGAAGCCAGCAGATGATGCTTTGTTACTAACTAGGTGGGGGTTGAATCTGGTCCAGCGGCATGACTTGCCTTGGCTGATCTCCCGTCTGCTACGCGAAACTCTCAGCGCAGAGCGCGAGAAGCTCGCGTACCTCATTCGGTTCACCTTTTACCCAGACTCCGTCGAACGCATCGAGATGGTGGTCGACGCGGCAAATCAGTGTCGGGAGTTACGCAACGTGCTTGATGTCTGGCTAGAGACAATAGAGCTGGACTCTGACAAAGGTAGAAAACTAAAAGCCGATTGGGATCAGGAACAGGAGTGGAAACGCATCGCGGCTGAACAGCAAAAGCAACCGCCACCTGTTGATCCGCCGCCGGAGCAACGAGTTCGCAATTTGTTGGATCGCGTCGAAACCGGTGACTTCGAGGCATGGTGGCAGATCTGCCTCTGGTTGGGGCTAGATGAGGAGCGGCAATCACTAGACGACCACTCCATTGAAGTCCGTAAGCTACCGGGCTGGCAAAAAGTGAGCGAGGTCGATAAGGAGCGAATCATTGCGGCGGCCGACAATTACCTAAGAAAATATAAGGGGGACGCTCGCATTTGGTTCTGCTGAACCTAACGTCCTCCATCGCCCAATGCTTGCGGGGTTGCGGGCGCTGCTTTTGCTCGCCAACGAAAATCAGCAGCAATTTGATGCCCTTCCAGACGATGTTTGGATTCGGTGGCTGCCAGCTATCGCGCAGCAGCAGCATTACAATGAAACAGTCGAATTTCGGTTCCTGTTAGCAACCGCAATTAAGAGAGTTCCTGAGGCAGCAACCTCGGAGATTCTCAAAGCTATTGAGCGAGAAAATCACAAAGATGACACGCTGTGGATCCTCTACAAGCTGGGAGACGAGTTCGACGCCAAAGTTGGAGTTGAGTTGCTCGCGCGGCTTGATAAAGCTCCGAGGCTGAAAACGAAGTGCGCGGCGCAACTGCTAAATGCATGCATAGACGCCGGAATACCAAGTGGCCTCGATCAGGCCAGACGTTGGATTCCAAGGCAGCCGCCAAGACAGAATCGCCGGCGCACACTGGCTCTCGAAGCGTCACGTCTGTTACTGTTGAAAGGCAACTCGAAGGATTGGCCGGCTTTATGGAACCTCATTCAACGTGATGTCGTGTTCGGAAAGGCGCTCTTCGGAAGGATCTCCTACGAACACCACCACGCCTTTCCGCCGCTGATTAAGGCAATCACTCCTCGCAGCGTAGGCCTACTTTGGGAATGGATGCTCGCTCAATATCCAGCCGCTGAGGATCCGGACCGCAGTCGCGGCGGTTCTATCACGTTTCGAGTTTGGCTGACCGCGGGACAGTAGAAGCTTGCCAGGAACTAGAGAGATTGAAATCCAAGTTCCCACAGTTTGAATGGTTTGATTGGGTGCTTGCGCGCGCCAAAGAGCAAACCCGCCGCAACAGTTGGCAGCCACTTTCTCCGACGCAGTTGTTCCAGTTAGCATCGAATCCAAGAAATCGCCTCGTGCAAAATGCCGATCAGCTTCTCGCCGTCGTATGCGACGCGCTGGATGAGATCCAAAGAAAGCTGCACGCCGAAACACCAGCGGCACAATTTCTCTGGAACACTGACCGCCCGAAAGAAGAAGAAGCCATTAGCGATTGGGTAAAGATCGAATTGGAAGGGCTGCTACTATCACGGGCGATAATCCTGAATCGCGAAGTTCAGATTCATATCGGCGACAAGACGGACATCCATGTGGACGCCATCAGTCGAGGCAGTCCAAATGCTGAATTTGAGCGCGTGAAAGTAATTATCGAGGTCAAAGGCTGCTGGAATCCTGACCAGAAAACTGCGATGCGGAACCAGCTGCTTAAGCGGTATCTGGCGCAGAATGATTGCACGCACGGCATCTTTCTTCTGGCATGGTTTCTCTGCGACCACTGGGCCGCGAACGATCGGAGACGGCGGCAGATGAAGTTTCCTACGCGTTCTAAGGCAGAAGAATATTTCAAAGCACAAGCAGCTCATCTATCAACAGCACTAATTCGCCTGCGGGCGATCGTTTTGGATGCGACTATACCTTCGGTACGTCGACGAAACGCACGAACATCCGGGCGACGGCAAAAGCGCAAAGGGCGATTGAAGGCGAAGAAATAGTAGATCCAAAAGATTAGTCCAATTTTGTGTGCCTGACGATCAGGCCGGTTGATTCTCGAATAGGTATTTCAACATTTGTGTGTTTCGATAAGGCGGAAACCATGATTGTCCTGGTTCGTGCAGTTACTTCGCTGCGCTTTTTATTGGCTTTGTGCTGGTTTATCTGCCCGCTCGATTCTTGTCGTGGTCGGGCATTGTTCAGCCTGCGACTACCGAAGCGCCGTATATCGGAAAGATCACGTCGCTCTTCGCATAAAGCGCTGGCTGGGCGTGCGACGCGAGTTGCGCCGGACATCGAACGAGGCAACACTGCGCGCTTTCCGCAATCCTGACCGTTTCACAACTTTCAAAATCTTTCGCCGGCCAGGCGCTCTTTGACGACGTCTCGCTCCAGGTCAATCGAGGCGATCGGATCGGGTTCGGTCATGGCTGATTTAGTACACGATCAGCATGAAATTGCACACAGTTTGCGCGATAGTGCACGCCCGTGAACGCGGAGAGCCGGTTCCGGACTTCGCGCTCGGAAAGGTTCTGGCTTAAGGTCGGTTAATCGCCTGGCCGCATAAAACACGCGTTCCAGTAAATCTTTGCAGGATTGGCGCGCAGTAAGCTAAACTGTGAGGCGTGAGATCGTTTAAGCTTCTTGACGATTACATCGATGCCGCTCTGAAGAACGCGAGGTACGAGAAGATCGACAACGGTAAGAAAGTTTATGCCGAGCTGCGCGGGTTTCCCGGAGCATGGGCTGATGGCAAAACCCGCGACGAGGCCGCGAAGACACTGCGTCAGGTTCTGAAAGGCTGGATCGAACTCCAACTGGAACGCGGGCAGCCGCTGCCACGATTGAAAGGCGTTCAAACACCTCAACTCGAATCCGCCTAACCACTCCGGAGCCATTCGCTTCGGGAAATGTTGGCCTGCTTCAGAATTTTTGTCAGCAGATCGACGGAGATATCGCGCGAGTGCGGATTTGGAATCTTCAAAGGCGGCGAACCCTCCTTCAGCATAAACGGGTGATCGCTCCGATATTCGGGACCTTCCCACCCCAACGAACGAAGGCGCTTAATCAGGTCCTTCTGCGAAACCGGAGCTAAGCGCATAAATTATGAGCGGATTCCTGGGCGAGATCCTGCTCGGATTGCGTTTGATCGAGTGCCTCGACCACATGAAATTGCACGGCGAGCCAGTTCTGGATTCGCTTCAATTCAGACGCTGTAATAACCGGTGGTGCCTGTAGGATTACCCGGCGTTGGCTCTTGGCGTCCAACGTTAAAAAATGTGATTCGTAATCGTTCGCGGTTCCGAGATTTGGCAAGGTACTTTGGAATGGCGGCGCTGCTACTTGCGTTGTTCTCTCCGCAACTGACGGAGCGGGACCCCGCTCGGGGATCGCAGTGGACAGCGTTCCGTCGCCGCGAACGAGCCCAGCTCGTTGCGCGCTATTTACGAACACGCTCGCGCAGATTTTAGCAGCATCTGAGGCGAGCTTGAATTCCCGCTCGATCAGATTCGCAAGGATATCTGCCTGAAATCGCTTTCCCGAGTAGCGCTCAAGTATTTTTTGGTAGGCAACGACATTCTTCATAGCCGTCGCAAGCGCGGCCGCCTTCGCCTCGTCATCCGTTGGTTTGAAGTAATCGAGAGCGAGCTTTGTCAGATTGACCCCTTGAGTCGTATCAAGAACACCGAATAATTTTGCGGCGACGATTCGTCGATAAAAAGGCGTCGATGTCGCAGATGCAAAGCCCATTCTTTTCGCTACTTCGTGGACGGTCAGCGTTTGCAGCCCATCCGATTCAATCTTGCCGACGAAATCTAAGACGGTGGCCAAATCCACCATTGGCAGCTCATTGGTAGACGCTTTTCGCACCGCCTTCTTTTCCGCCTGATTTTTTTGGGTGTTTTCTGGGTTTGTGCTCACATGAGTAATTTACGCGCATTTTAGCATAGTCAAACATAATCTTCGTTTCGATAAAGCGATGTCTGGTTGCGCGACAATCCGCCTTTGTTTGACTTCCTCCTACGCGCAAGTCGCCTCCATTGAAAATTACGGCGAGCTAAGGGCTTCAGCATAACAAGCCGGCGCGACCCGCCTTCACTTCGTTTCCGTCTTCATTGGACTACGACGTGACCTGCCTTCGTTAGACTACGGCACGGCAGGCGAGTTGGCGTGGCAAGCGATAACAAGATGCCAGAAAGGAGTGCAAGCCGCACTCAGCGACACAGCTACGGATTGAAATCAGGCGCCTACTTCGCAGTACGATGCTTGCGAACGAGGCGCCGGAATCGGTTCTCCCGCACGGCGCAAACCGTCGAGGTGAAATTCAATGGCGTCGTGCATTTCGCGTTCGACGCTGTCTCGCGCCTTGCCCGCGGCGATGCAGCCGGGGAGATCGGGCGAATAGGCGGAATAGCCGGTCGCAGTTTCTTCAATGATGATCAAGTAGCGGCTCATTTTAATCCTGCTTGTTTCAGCTAATGCTAACCACGAATAGACACGAATTCACACGAATGTTTGACGCGGTTTTGCATCCACAGATTACGCAGATTACGCCGATTTAGGAGCACTCGTGAGATTGTGATGGTTTTACCAATCTGTGAATGCAAAACCGCGT
>Ga0209239_1001683_pt1 | contig 13235 bp, 8 predicted proteins | sample GraSoi013_2_20cm_FD_185824 | JGI IMG/M metagenome (GOLD analysis project Ga0209239, IMG submission 185824) | Grasslands soil microbial communities from the Angelo Coastal Reserve, California, USA - Sample 10_02_2013_2_20cm (SPAdes) (version 2) | ecosystem: Environmental > Terrestrial > Soil >...
GATCTCGAGGCGCAGCAGTCCGAACGTCCGCTCCGCCGTCACCGGCCGCCGCGCGAGCGCCGTCACGACGAGCGACAGCCCCAGCGCGGCGACGTCGGCCAGCATGTGACCCGCGTCGGCGAGCAGGGCCAGCGAGTGCGCCAGCCACCCGCCCACCGCCTCGGCGACCATCACGGCAGCCGTGATGCCGAGCACCAGCGTGAGCCGCCGGCGGCTCTCCTGCCGCAGCGGCGCGCGATGCGTGCATTGCACATCGATTGGTAGTGTTGCGCTCACCTAATCCCCAGTCCCCGGTCCCTAGTCCCCAAGATAATCACGCCCTATGTTCCCGCCTCTATGCCCGGCCCCGCCACACAATCGCTCGGCCTGCGCCTGCTGGCGGTGGTGGCGCTGGTGCTGGCGAACGCGTTTTTCGTCGCCGCGGAGTTCGCACTGGTCGCGGCCCGCCGCACGCGCATCGAGGCCCTCGTCCGGCGCGGCGACCGGCGGGCAAGGACCGTGCAGGCCGCCTTGCAGGACCTGTACCGCCAACTGTCTGCGGCGCAGCTCGGCATCACGGTCGCCTCGATCCTGCTGGGCTACGTTGCCGAGGATACCGTGGCACAGCTGTTCCGCGATTGGTTCGCGGCGCTGCCGCCCGCCCTCGAGTTCCTCGCTCGCGGCGGCGTCGCGTCCACGGTCGCGGTGGCGCTGGTTTCCTTCCTCCATGTCGTCTTCGGCGAACAGGCGCCCAAGGCGTGGGCCATCACCCATCCGGAGCGGACCAGCCGCTGGATCGCCGCGCCGCTCATCTGGTTCTCGTGGATCACACGACCGTTTACCGATCTCCTCAACTGGAGCGCCGGCCGGGTGGTCCGCCTGCTGGGCCTCAAAGGCACCACGGCCGAGCTGGAGCGAATCCACTCGCCCGAGGAGATCCGCATGCTGGTCGAGCAGAGCCGGCAGCGGGGCAAGCTCGACGCCGACGACGCCCGCCTGTTGCAGGGCGTGTTCGAGTTCAGCGAGAAAACTGCCCGTGAAGTCATGACACCGCGTACCGAGATGGTGGCCCTACCGGCGGACTTGTCGCTCGAGGAAGCCGCCGATCAGGTGGCCGTCGCCGGCCGGTCGCGCTATCCGGTGTACGGAGAGTCGCTCGACGACATCCTCGGCATCGTGCACGCGAAGGACATCCTCGCCGGCCTTCGCTCGGCCAAGGGCGGCAGCCTCCGCGCGGTGCTCCGTCCCGCCGTGTTCGTTCCGGGGACGCGCGAGGTCGAGGACGTGCTGGCCGACATGAAGCGGCAGAAGATCCACCTCGCGATCGTGCTCGACGAGTTCGGCGGTACGGCGGGTCTCGTCACCATGGAAGACCTGCTGGAGGAGATCGTCGGCCAGATCTACGACGAATACGATCGGCCCTCGGGTGAGCTGCGCGCCGCGCCCGCGGGCGTGGCGCCCATCATCGCGGGCTCCGTCCCGATCCGCGAGGTCAACAGCGCGTTCGGACTCGAGCTCGGCGACGAGGACTACACCACCATCGGCGGGTTCCTGTTCGGCGCGATCGGGCGCCTCCCGAGGCCGGGGGACCAGGTGGCGGTGAAAGGCGCGGTGTTCGAGATCGTCGAGGTGGAGGGGCGCCGCGTCGGCACGGTGCGGGTGCTGCGGCGCGGGCCGGCGCCGGAAGCCTAGCGCTCGAGCGGCGCGTCGGCCCGTTGTACGCGTCGCGCCAGGTCGGCCGCGAGCTCGAGCGCCGCCCGCATGGAGCCGGGGTCGGCGACCCCCTTGCCGGCAATGTCGAGCGCCGTCCCGTGGTCCGGCCCGACGCGGGGGAACGGCAATCCGAGGGTCACGTTCACACCCCTGCCGAATCCCGCGACCTTCACGGCCGTCATCCCGACGTCGTGATAGGGCGTGAGGACGGCGTCGAACTCACCCTTGAGCGCCCGCACGAACACCGTGTCCGCCGGCAGCGGCCCGGCGGCGCCGAGCGTCCGGGCCGCGGGCGCGAGCACACGCGCGTCCTCGTCGCCGAACAGGCCGGACTCGCCGGCGTGGGGATTGAGGGCACAGACGGCGAGCCGCGGCGCCGCGATGCCCCACCAGTCGTGCAGCGCGCGCGCGGTGATCCGCCCGCAGCGCTCCACGCGATCGGTGGTCACCTGTGTCGGTACGTCCTTAAGAGCGATGTGCGTCGTGACGAGCACCACGCGGAGCGTGCCCGTGGCAAGCATCATCGCGACGTCCACGTCGCCGGCGAGATGGGACAGGAGCTCGGTGAGGCCGGGATAGCGGAATCCGGCGAGGTGGAGGGCGTGCTTGTGCACCGGGCCGGTGACAACTGCATCCACTTCGCCAGCGAGCGCGAGGCGCACCGCTTCGGTCACCGCCTCCCCAGCGATCTTCCCGGCTTGCTCGGGGAGCAGGGAGCGGGGAGCAGGAAGCGGGAACTGCACGTGCTTCCTGCTCCCTGCTCCCTGCTCCCCGCTCCCGAGAAAGACGAGATCCGCTTCGAGCGGACCGAGGGCGACCGCCTTCGCCACGACTTCCGGCCCGATCCCCCGCGGATCGCCCAGCGTGACCGCGAGTCGGGGACGGCGATTAGAAACGGACGTCGACGTACGTGGTGCGACGCAGCAAGTCGAGATGGTGCTTGATGGCGAGCTGCTGGCTCAGCCCGTCGCGGATGCGATCCTTCACTTCGTCGAACCCCAGCTCGCCTTCGGGGAGGCGCTTCATCAGCTCGAACACCACAAACCTCGGTCGCGTCGTCCCGACGCCGACTTCAAACACCTGCTTCAATCCGGGCACGGTGTCTGGTCCGATCGCCGTTTCGTAATCGGGCGGGAGCTGCGCAACGGGGAGGGCATCGGCGAGCTTGGGCTCGCTCGGGTCGGCATAGCGACGCGCCAGCGAGTCGAACGACGCTCCGTGCGCGAGCGCGTCGTGCACCGAATCGGCCTGCCGCCGGGCGATGGCGACCTGCGCCACGGAGATGGCGGGCTGGATCAGGATGTGCCGCGCCAGAATCTCCGCCGGCTGCGCGCGCTCCACCTGAATGATGTGGAGCCCGAACTCGGTGCGCACGACGTCGGAGATCGCCCCCGGCCTCAGGTGAAACGCGACGTCCTCGAACTCCTTCACCATCACACCGCGGCGGAACCAGCCCAAGGCGCCGCCCTGCTCTCGAGAAACGCTGTCGGCCGAGTACTTCTTCGCGACGTCGGCGAAGCCGGCCCCGCCCCCCTGCCGCAGCGCCACTACGAGGGACTCGGCCAGCTGCAGCGCGCGGGCGCTCGCCGCCGAGTCCGGTTTCGGCACGACCACGATCTGGCGGAACGAAATGGCGGCCGGCCGTTTGGGTTGCTGCGCTCGGTTGGTCTCCCAGAACGCCCGCATCTCGGCGTCCGACGGCGGAATCGGTCGGAGCTTTCCCTTCTGCTTCAGCCCCTCGATCAGCCGCTGCTGCAGGATCGCGCGACGCTGCTGATCGGCGAGCCAACGGCGCCATTCCTCCTCGGACACGAACCCGGCGGCGCGCAGCTGAGTCTGGAACTCCGGGATCGAGGTGAACTGCTTGCGCACGTTTTGGACGGTCTGCTCGACCGCGTCCTGCACTTCCTGGTCGGTCACCTTGATGGTGGTGTCCCGCTCCGCCTGCTGCACCAGCAGCTCTTCATCCACCATTTGCGAGAGGATCTGGCGCCGCGCGGCGTCCCGCCCTGCGGAGTCCTCCGCCACCTTGGCGCCTTGCGACTGCGCCAGGACGAGCTGCTCTTCCACCTGCGACGCCAGGATCGGCTTCGTGCCGATGACGGCCACGATGCGGTCGACCGGACGGTCGGTCGCCGCCCGGCCCTGCGCCGCCGCGCGCGGCGCCGCGGGGGAGAGAGTGGCGAGCGCCGCGACCACGCTCAGGACGAGCGCGCGCATGTCAGCGCGGCGCCTGCCGGCCACCGCTGTCGGCCGCGACAGGTGGGGGGCCAGGTGCCCGTTTCAGACCTGTCGGCGGCGCCGCGCGCACGGTCGTGTCCGCGGCCCGGATGGCCTGCGCGCTCTCCACGGCGCGCGCGATGCCCGCCTCGTTGAGCGACCACGGCTGACCCTGGCGCAGCGCGCTGGCCAGGAAGGGCGGGACCGGGAAGAACGGCGCGCTGCCTTTGGTGACCGCCTGGTCCACGTAGCGGTCGACGTGCGCCATGGCCAGCTGCACGCGCGCGGCGGGGGTCGCGGCGGAGTCCTTGAGGAGCTGGGGCGACAGGCCGAGCAACCCCTCGAGCCGCGCCACGCCCGAGTCGTGTTCGGCGCGCAGCTGCCGCCAGTCGCCCGCGTTGAGCTGCACGCCGGCCTTGTCCACCTCGACCAGCAACATGTCGCGCTGCGCGAGCACCTTGAGGAACTGGTTCAGCTGGGCGTCGCTCGCCGTGGCGACCCCGCGCACGTCGTTCGGATCGAGCGCCAGCAGCCACCGCGCCAGGTCCCTCACCTGGAAGGTGCCGCCGCGATACGTGGCCAGTGTGCGGTTGTCGCTCCGGGCGGACGCGATCTGCGGCACCGCCTGGCGCACCAGCGCGGGCCCGCCGGACTCGATCTTGAGCTGCCGCTGTTTCGCGACGCTGTCCAGGTACACCGAGTCGAGCTGGGCGGTGCGCGAGTTCTCGAGATCGACGCGGAACGAGTCTCGCACCTCGGCGAGCGGCGGCCGACGAATGATATGGAACCCGAACGGCGTCCGGACCACGGCGGTCATCGCGCCCGGCGGGAGTGTCCATGCGGCACTGTCGAACGCGGGGACGAACTGCCCGCGCGGCGTGGCCGGCAGATAGCCGCCGCGCGTCTTGGAGCCCGGGTCCTCCGAGTAGCGCCGGGCGAGCTGCGCGAAATTGAACCCACGCTGCGCGGCGGCCTGGCGCAGGAGCGCGGTGGCCTGCTTCTCCTTTTGCTGCTCCACCATCGGCACGGCGCTCTGCGGGATCCGGATGAGGATGTGCTGGAACAGCCGCACGGTGCCTGCCTGGAACGCCGAGTCCGCCTGCGCGGGGGTGAGCTTGCCGCGCGTCGCGACCAGCTGGTCGTGATAGCGCTCCCATTTGAGCTGGGCCACCATGGGCCACTCCGCCGCGAGGACCAGAGCCGAATCGTGCAGGTCGCGCCCGCGACCGAGCTCGGTCGCGAGCACCGCGTAGTCCAGGTAGACGTTCGCGACGCCGGTGAGGACTTCGGGTCGAATGGGTATGCGCTGCGCGTGTCCGACCAGATGCGCCAGGCGGTCGACCGTCAGGGTCTGCCCGGCGGCCGTGCCGGCGACCTGCGCATGTGCCGAAAACGCGTCCCGCAGGGCGGAGCACCCCGCCAGCACGAGCACCATGACGATCCAACCCAGCCGCACCATGCCAACTCCTTAAGGGTGAGCGTCCGCGAGAACCGCGGTGAGAGCTCGGACGAGCCCCGACCCGATGGGCTCTCCGCCGAGCCGGCGGAGTCGCAGGGAGAGGGGCGCCGCCCGCCGGACCTCGGCCTCGAACTGCACCACGTCGAGCGCCGCCGTGAGGCCAGCCAGCCGCGGGCTCGCATCCCGGGCAAACGTGAGCCGCGCTTCGTCGCCCTTCACCAGGACCATCTCCAGTCCCACACGGGCGCCGAGGGCGCGGAGGTCGGATACGAGGAGCAAGCGCTGTGCGTCGTCGGGGAGCGGCCCGAACCGATCGCGCAATTCCTCGCGCACCGCCTGAATCTCGCTAGGCGCCTCGGCCCGCGCCAGCCGGCGGTACAGCTCGAGCTTCACCGCTTCATCCGGCACGTAGGCGTCGGAGAGGTGTGCCGGGAGATCCAGGATCACCTCAGGGGGCACACCCCTCCCTGCTCCTTCGTCCCCCTTCCCGGACTTGAGCGCGTCAACGGTTTCCTGGAGCCAGCGGAGATAGGTATCGAACCCGACCGCCTGCGCGTGGCCCGACTGCGCGGCGCCGAGCAGGTTGCCGGCACCGCGCAGCTCGAGATCCCGCAGCGCGATCCGGTAGCCCGAGCCGAGATCGGTGTGATGCTCCAACACGCGGAGCCGCTCTTCCGCCTCGGCGTCCACCAACTCGGGCACGAGCAGATAGCAGTACGCGCGTCGGTGACTCCGCCCCACGCGCCCACGCAGCTGGTACAGCTGCGCCAGCCCCAGCTGGTCCGCGCGGTTCACGATCATGGTGTTCGCGTTCGGCACGTCGAGGCCGGACTCGACGATCATCGTGGAGACCAGGACGTCCACCTCGCCCCGGACGAACCGGGCCATCACGGCATCGAGCTCAGCCTCCTTCAGCTTCCCGTGCGCCACCGCGATCCGCGCCCGTGGCGGGGCGAGCGCCCGCACCCGCGCCGCGATCGTGTCGATCGTCTCGATGCGGTTGTGCACGAAGTACACCTGCCCCGCACGATCCAGCTCCCGTGCCACGGCCTCCTCGATCAATCCGTCATCCCACGGCTCGATGAACGTGAGCACCGGCGAGCGATCCTTGGGCGGCGTCTCGAGCAGCGTGAGATCCCGCAATCCGGCCAGCGACAGGTGCAGCGTCCGGGGAATGGGTGTCGCGGTGAGCGTCAGCACGTCCACGACGAGCTTCAGCGCCTTGAGCCGCTCCTTGTGCCGCACGCCGAAGCGGTGCTCCTCGTCGACGATCAGGAGCCCGAGATCGTGAAACCCGACGTCGCGTGACAACAGGCGGTGCGTCCCGATCACGACGTCCACTTCGCCGGTACCGAGCCGCCGCGTCACCTGCTTCGTGTCCTTCGGGCCGCGGAACCGCGACAGCACCTCGATCCGGACGGGATAGTCGGCGAGCCGCTCGCGGAAGGTGCGGCCGTGTTGCTCGGCGAGAATCGTGGTGGGAACCAGGACCGCGACCTGCTTGCCTGCCTGCACGGCTTTGAAGGCGGCGCGCAATGCGACCTCGGTCTTGCCGTACCCCACGTCACCCACCAGCAGACGATCCATCGGTCGGGCGCGCTCCATATCCCGCTTCACCTCCTCGGAAGCCCGACGCTGGTCCGGCGTATCCTCGTACAGGAAGGCCGATTCGAGCTCGCGCTGCCACGTCGTGTCGGGAGGAAAAGCGAATCCGGCCGCGAGCTGCCGTCGGGCGTACAGGTCGAGCAGCTCGACTGCCATCTGTCGAATCGCGGCGCGCGTCTTGTCCCGCTGCCGCTGCCACGTGGTCGTGCCGAGCCGGTGCAGCCGCGGCGGCGGCGCGTCCCCGTCGGCCGCGGACCGGTACGGCTCGAGCTGATCCAGTCGGTACAGCGGCACGTTCAGCCGGGACCCGCCTTCGTACTCTACGACGGCCACCTCGAGGGTTCCGCCCTCCGCTCCCACCGCGATCGTCTGCATCCCGCGGTAGATCCCGATACCGTGCTCGAGATGGACCACGTAATCGCCGGCTTTGAGCGCCCGCGTCGCGGCGGTGGCCATTGCCTCGCGGTACCGACGCGGCCGCCGCAGCCGGCGGGCCCGACGGAAGATCTCGTGGTCGGTGAGCACGCGCAGCCCGGGCAGCACGAATCCGCCGTCCAACGCCCCCACGGCAAGGGTCGCCCGGTCGCCGGCCAGGAGCTCCTCCAGACGCTCGAGCTGGCCCTCGTTGTCGCACAGGATGACGGTAGGTGGCTCGGTCGCGACGATTTGGCGCAGCCGCTTGATGTCGCGATCGATCGGCTCGGGCGGCGCGATCGGGAACCGGACTGGGGCCTGGGCGGGATCGAGCGCGATTCGCGGGAACCGGGCGAGCTGCGCTCGCCACGCCGCCGGATCGACGAACAGCGCCTCTCGAGCCACCGGCTCCTCGCCCAGCCGCCGCGCGACCTCGAGATGGTGGGCCGCGTCGGCCCAGGCGCGTTCCACTTCCTGCCCCAGCGCCGACTCCTGCTCGAGCACCACCAGCGCGTCGCTCGGCAGGAGATCCAGCAGCGACTGCCGTTGTAGGGGCGCAGCACCCTGAGCCCCTACCTCCCCCTCCCCCGTCCCTCGCTCCGTTCTCACGGGTAAGATCGTCATCCGCTCGATCGCTTCGCCGGAACGCTGCGAGTCGAGATCGAACGTCCGCAGCGACTCGATGTCGTCTCCCCACCACTCGAGCCGCGCCGCTGCCGCCATCCCAAACCCATACACGTCGAGGATCCCGCCGCGTACGCTGAACTGCGCTACTTCTGTGACGGTCGGGACCCGAACGTAGCCCATGGCCTCAAGTCGCTGGACCGTCTCGCGGAGGGTACCGCTCCCCGCTCCCTGCTCCCCCTTCGCTAAGACGAGACGCATGGACTGAAGCGTCCCCGGCACCCCGGTGCGCTCAGCGGCGGCGCGTGCGGTCGTGACCAGCGCCCGGACGTGCCCGGATAACAACAGTTCCAGCGTCTCCACCCGCTCGCCGGCGATTTCGAAGTGTGGCTCCTCGGCGCCGAGCGCCTCGCGCTGCGGATACAGCGCGGCCGCGCTCCCTGTCAGGGCACGCAGATCCGCGAGCCATCGCTCCGCGTCGGTCGGTGTGGGCGTGATCACCACAAAAACGCGCTGCGCGAGGCGCCGCGCGAGCGCGGCGAGCAGCACGGCAGGACTCGAGCCGGGGAGGCCGGCGATACCCAGTCGGGCTCCCGGCGCCGGCAACCCCTCCGCCAGCGCCCGCGTCGCCGGGAGCGCGTCCAACCGGTCGATCACGAAGTCGAGCGGCATCAGCGGGTGCGCGTGGCGACCGCCAGCTCCACGAGCGCGACGAGCAACGCCAGCACCAGCAGCAGCCCGCTGCCATCGCGGCGCCCGGCGCCCGCGAACCGGGCGGCCGCAAATGCCGTGCTGTCCAGCATGTCTGCGCCCAGGACCTCGTGCGCGAGTGCCCGCGACGCCGGCGTGAGATCCGATTCTCGCGGGTCGAGCCCGTAGACGATCGCGCCGATCGTATCGGCGCCGCGGATCTGGAACTCGACGCGCGGGGCGCCTTCCAGCTCCGAGATGGCTGCCTCCCCCCGTGCCAGGCGGTTCACCAGAGCATCCACGAACGGCACGAACACGGGTGCTGCGGGCAGCGCGGTCCAGGCCGTGTCGAGCCGGCTGCCGAGGAGCAGGACGCTGCCGTCCCGCACCAGCCACGGCTCTCCGTTCACAGTCGCGAGCACGCCGCTGTCTGCACCCGTCCCCCGTCCCGCGTCGCCCGCCACGAGCTCGATCCGGTACCGCCGCGTCACCGGTAGCCCGGCGATCGCCGGCACGGTGGGCCCGGCGATCGGCCCGGGCGTACCCACCGACGCGAACCGCCACCGACCTCCCCGCGCTGCGAGGGCGCGATTCGCCTGGCCGACGAGCGGCGCCTCCGCCGGTGGCATCACCACGCTCACCAGCGTCCCCGCCTCCGGCCGGTCCCCAATCGTCACCTCGGTGCCTCCTCCCCCTCGCCGGACCCGATGCCCTTCTTCCAGCACCGCGAGCGCAGCGGCCACGAACGGGCTCCCACCGGCGCTCGGGAGCGCCGCGACCCGGGCAGGCGGAGCCACTCGCCACACCAGCAGTCGTCGATCGTCGGCCCGCAGCTCATCGGCGTCGAGCACCGCTTCGCCCACCCACCAGCCCGGTCCGAGCGGCGGCAGCGTGATCGATACCGTCAATCCGGGTGCGGCGAGGGCACGGCCGACCTCGCGGCCGCCGATGCGCAGTGTCACCGGCGCGCCGCCTCCTTCTCCCCCTGCTCCCGGCGTCCCAACGATGTCCACGGCTGCGGCGCCGTCGGTCACCCGCGCGGGGCCGACACCGCGGTTCGCGGGCGCCTGGCTCGGAGGCGCGAGGGCGAGCACTCGCACGCCCCGCGGCACGCCCGCCCGGCCGGGACCGAGCGCCGTGCGCTGCAGGTCACTCACGACCTGTACCTCGCGCGCCGCGAGCGGCTCCGCGTCCACCAGGCGCGTCGCAGCCCGCACGGCGGCGGTGAGGTCCAAGCGACGAGCCGAGACACGGGTGCTGTCTACGGTCGCGCGCAGCGCTTCCGGCGTCCCCGCTCGCGCCACGCCATCCGCGAGCACGAGCCAGAGACGATCGGAGGCCGTCGCGCGCGCCAGCGAGCCTCGCGCCACGGCTTTCAAGCGCTCGAGCGCGGAACGCCCGTCCACCACCAGCCCGGACGACGCCGAGTTGTCGAGGATCACGACGAGCGCCGTCGGCTCGTGCAGCGACCCGGCGCTCGCCTGTGTGGGGACGAGCGGCCGTGCCGCGGCGAGCACGATCAGCACGATCAGCGCCGTCCGCAACATCAGGAGCAGCAGGTGTCGCAGCTTCAAGCGCCGTGCGTTTTGGCGCTCCGCCTCGCTGAGATAGCGGAGCGGCGGAAACTCAGCCTCCGGCGGCACCCGGCGCTCGAGCAAATGGAGCAACGCGGGGATCGCCGCCGCGGCGAGCCCCACGAGCGCCACCGGATGCAGGAATGTCACGCGAGCTGCCGAAGCGCCATACCGAACGGCAGGTCGGTCATGATGTGGTGGTACGCGATGCCGTGCCGCCGGCACGCCGTGCGCCATGCGTCGATCTCCCGACGCACCGTGGCCCGGTAGGCCCGCGCCAGCTCGCGCGGCCGAATCACCACGCTCGCCGCGGATTCAGGATCCCGGTACCGCACCTCGGGCGGACCGGTGAGGTCCGCCTCCGCCGGATCCATCAGGTGCAACACGATCACCTGATGGCCACGATGACGCAGGTAGCGCAGTGCCGTGAGCGCCAGCTCACGGTCGAACAACAGGTCGGAGACGAGCAGCACGAGCCCACGGCGGGTGAGCAGCGAGGTGAGCCGCACCAGGGCGGCCTGCGCTGCCGTCCCCCGACCGTCTGGCGTCTCGACCAGACCGCGCACCAGTCGCGCCCACTGTCCCACCTTGACCCGCGCCGGGACCACTTCGCGCACGACTTCGTCGAAGGTGATCAGCCCCGTGGCATCCCGCTGTCGCAGCAGAATCAGTGCGAGCGCCGCCGCCAGCCGGTCGGCATAAGCCCGCTTGGTGAGTCGGTTGGGCGCGCCGCGCCACGCCATCGAGCGGCTCGCGTCGACCAGAATCATCGCGCGCAAGTTCGTCTCTTGCTCGAACTGCTTCACGAACAGGCGGTCGGCCCGCGCCAGGATCTTCCAATCGAGGTAGCGCAGCTCGTCGCCGGGTTGATAGGCGCGGTGCTCCGTAAACTCGACGGAGAACCCGCGAAACGGTGAGCGGTGGATGCCGCTGAGAAAGCCCTCCACAACGCCCTGCGCCACGATCTCGATCCCACCAAAGCGAGCCACCTCGGCGGGATCCAGCAGATCGATGCGCTGCACGTCGGCCATGGCCTCGCGGAAGCTAATGAACAGCCGAATGTCCCGGGTAGAGGACAATCCGGGTCTGGTGATCCCCATCAATCAGGTGTTGAACCTCAAGCCTCATAGCCACTTAACGCCCCTGCGAGCACGCGTCGGGTTGGCATGCAACCTGCCCCTCACCCGCGCGAACGGAGGCCCCATGTTGCACACCATCTGGTTGCTCAGCTTCGTCATGGCGCAGACCGAAAGCCCCTCGACCCGGCCCGTGTCCGTCGAGTCTCGCCCCCGCGTCGAGGTCTGGACCGACCGGGGCGACAGTCCTTACGCCAGCGGCCAGGGTGTCCGCGTGCACTTCCGCGCCGACCGGGACGCCTTCGTCACCATCCTGCGCGTCGACACCGACGGCCGCGTGCGCGTGCTGTTTCCCCGCGAGCCGTGGGAGGACAACTTCGCCCGCGGCGGTGGCGACTACGAAGTGCCGGGCGGACACGACCGCGACGCGTTCTACGTCGATGATTATCCCGGTGTCGGCTACCTGTTCGCGGTCGCCGCAGCCGACCCGTTTGTGTACGACGGGATCCAGAGCAAGGACCACTGGGATTATCGGTTGATCGCCGACGGGCGGGTCCGCGGCGATCCGTACGTGGCCCTCACCGACCTGGCACAGCGCATCGTGCCCGACGGTTATGCTGATTGGGATTACGACATCGCGCCGTATTACGTGCAACAGCACTACGACTACCCCCGGTTCCTGTGCTACGACTGCCACACGTACGTGAGTTATCCGTCCTGGAGCCCGTACGACTACACCTGCGTGCGCTTTCGGATCGTGGTGTTCGATGATCCGTACTACTACCCGTATCGGACCTATGGCGGCACGAGAGCGGTCTTCACGCGTCCGTACCGGCCGGAGCCCCGGTTCATCTTCAAGGACCGGCAGGCGTCGGATGCATTCATTACCCGGGTGCGTGAACGGCCCGTGAACGACGATCGTCGGCGTGACGTCGGCGTGCACGGTCGTGACCTGGGTGGCACGGGCGTCATCCCGCCGCCCAACATACAGCCGCCCCGGCGGCGCCCTGGCTCCGAGGATCAGGGGAGCGACGACGACCGTGGTCGCGGCCGTCGGCCGGACCAACGGGACCACCGGGATCGGCCGGACCAGCCCGATCATCGGGACGACCCCCGCCGCCCCGAACAGCCCGATCGGCCGCCGCGCCCCGACCGTCCGGAGCGGCCCGAGACTCACCAGAATCCCGGTCGCCCGGAGCGGCGTGATCGTCCCGACCGGCCCGACCGGCCGGAGCGGCCCGCGCAGCCCGCGCAGCCGGAGCGTCGCGCGGCTCCGGAAGAGCGGCGGCGCGCCGAGCCGCCGCCACCGCGCGCCGAGCCGCGGCATGAGGCTCCCCCCCCACCGCGCGGTGAGCCCCGAAAGAAAAGCCACGGGCCGAACCCGAGCTCAAGCGGCGCAAGCCGTAACCACGCAACAGCGTGAGCGCGCCCGACCGTAGTTCCCTGCGGTCGGGCGCGTTAGGTTTCGTCTCCCCTACCTCAAGGCCTGAGCAATGCAATACCGCCTGGCGCTGCTGCTCGCGGCGCTCCCCGGACTGGTCGCCGCACAGCGGCAGCGGCCGGCCGCTCGTGGTGCGGCTTCCATCACGATCGCGGACGTGCAGCGCCGCATTGGAGTCATCGCCGACGACTCGATGCTCGGCCGCGCCACGCCGAGCCCGCAGCTCGACGCCGTGGCGGCCTATGTAGCGGGCGAGTTCCAACGGTTCGGCCTCAGGCCGGGCGGCGATAGCGGCACCTACTTCCAGCATTATCCCCTCGAGGTCCTGCGGTTCGACCCCGAAAGCTCCACCATCCGGATCACCGGCCGCACGCCGGGGGTTTGGCACGCGGGCCAGGACGTGCTGCTCGTGGAGGGACAGCCGCCGGCGGGGACGGCGG
>Ga0209239_1001686_pt1 | contig 13219 bp, 11 predicted proteins | sample GraSoi013_2_20cm_FD_185824 | JGI IMG/M metagenome (GOLD analysis project Ga0209239, IMG submission 185824) | Grasslands soil microbial communities from the Angelo Coastal Reserve, California, USA - Sample 10_02_2013_2_20cm (SPAdes) (version 2) | ecosystem: Environmental > Terrestrial > Soil >...
GCCGATAACCTCGCTCGGCTTCGTCGCGTCGTGCACCGTCTCCGCCGACGGGTACGCCCGGGTACGGCTTCGCCTGCCGACGTACTTCTGCGCGCCCAACTTCGCTTTCCTCATGGTTGCCGACGCCTACGACGCGGTGTCCACAGTGGACGGTATACGGGCGACCGACATCGCGCTGGAGGACCACTTCGCCGCTGACGCGATCAACGGCGGGGTGGCCGCCCGGGCCGGGTTCGCGCGGTCCTTCGACGGCGAGGCGGTCGGCGAGCTGGACGAGCTGCGGGCCGACTTCCTACGCAAGGCGGTACTGGCCGGCACCGACCAGGTGTGCCGCCCGCTGCTCGCCTCGGGCGTCGCACCGGCGACCCTGGTCGCGATGACGCTCGGCGAGGTGCCGCCGTCAAAGGCCCTGAACCGGCTGCGGCAGCGGCGGGCCGAACTCGACCTGCCGGCCGGTGACGGCGCACCGCTGCTGATCGAACCGACCACGGGCGCGCCGGTCACCGCCGCCATGGTGCCGCTGCACCTTCGGAAGGCCCGCACCACGCGGGTCAGCGTGGAAGCCAACTCGGGCATCTGCCGGGGAATGCTGCGGCACCGGTACGACACCAGAGGAGAAGGCGAGGAGGAGCTGACGTGAAGGCCGTGAGACTGCACGGGTACCACCAGGAGCCGGTCGTCGAGGACGTGCCGGAGCCGACCGTCCAGGGCCCGCTCGACGTCGTCGTGAAGGTCGGCGGCGCCGGGGTGTGCCGTACCGACCTGCACATCATCGAGGGCCAGTGGGACGCCGCCATGCACCCGCAGCTGCCCTACACCATCGGCCACGAGAACGCCGGCTGGGTACACGAGGTCGGTGCGGCGGTCACCAACGTCCAGGTCGGCGACACCGTGATCCTGCATCCCACGCCGACCTGCGGGCTGTGCCGGGCCTGCCGGGCCGGGCAGGACATGCACTGCGCCAACAGCAGCTTCCCCGGACTGTCGCACGACGGCGGAATGGCCGAGTACCTGCTCACCTCGGCGCGTACCTGCGTGAAACTCGACCCGAAGACCCGGCCGCAGGACGTCGCCGCGCTCGCCGACGCGGGCATCACCGCCTACCATGCGGTCCGCAAGACGATTCCCTTGCTGTACCCCGGAACCAGCTGCGTACTCATCGGCGCCGGCGGCCTCGGCCACATCGGCATCCAGTGCCTCGCCGCGCTGACCGCCGCGCAGATCATCGTGGTCGACCGCAATCCCGACGCGCTCAAGCTCGCCGAGCAGCTGGGCGCGCACCACACCGTCGTCGCCGACGGCACCCACGTCGACGCGGTGAAAGACCTCACCGAAGGCGCCGGTGCCGACGTGGTCCTCGACTTCGTCGCCGAGCAGGGCGCCGAACAGGACGGGTTCGCGATGACCCGCCGGGCCGGTAGCTACAGCGTCATCGGGTACGGCGGCGAAGTGCACATCCCGACGCTCGACATCATCTCCACCGAACGCAACATCATCGGCAACATCGTCGGTACCTACAACGAGTTGGCCGAACTGATGGTCCTGGCGGAGGCCGGGAAGGTCACCCTGCACACCAAGACGTACCCGCTCGCCGAGGCGGTGGAGGCGCTGCGGGATCTCGACGCCGGTCGGGTCCGCGGTCGCGCCATCCTCGTCCCCTGAATCCCTGTCACGATTTCCGCCAGCCCAGGAGGACCGATGGCCAAGGAACTACGTTTCGGCGCGGAAGCCCGCGACCTGTTGCTCGCGGGCGTGGACCAGTTGGCCGACGCGGTCAAGTCGACGCTCGGCCCCAAGGGGCGCAACGTCATCCTGGAGAAAATCACCGGCTCGCCCGTGGTCACCAACGACGGCGTCACCATCGCGCGCGAAATCCACCTGCGCAACCAGTTCGAGAACATGGGTGCCCAACTGGTCAAGGAAGCGGCCATCAAGACCAACGACATCGTCGGTGACGGCACCACGACGGCGACGGTGCTCGCGCAGGCGATCGTGCGCGAGGGCATGAAGGCGATCGGCGAGGGCGCCAACCCGGTACTCCTGAAGCGGGGTGTCGACGTGGCCGTCGCCCGGCTGGTCGCGCACCTGCAGAGCGTCGCGCACCCGGTGAGCACCGAGGAGGACTTCGCCCGGGTGGCCGCGATCTCGGCCAACGACGACGATCTCGTGGGCGGTGATCGCCAAGGCGCTGCACACCGTGGGCGACGGCGGGATCGTCACCGTCGAGGAGTCGGCGGTACACGGGATGGGCGTCGACTTCGTGGAGGGCTTCGAGTTCGACAACGGGTACGTGTCGCCGTACATGGTCACCAACCCGGCCAGCCTCGAGGCGATCGTCGAGGAGCCGTACATCCTGTTGTGCAGCGAGAAGATCAGCAAGGTCCAGGAGCTGATGCCGTTGCTGGACAAGGTGATGCGCGACCCGCGACCGCTGGTCATCGTCGCCGAGAACGTCGAGGGCACCGCCCTGAGCATGCTGGTGCACAACCACGTCAACCGGGTCTTCCAGTGCGTCGCGGTGAAGGCACCCGGCTTCGGCGACCGGCGGTTGCACAAGCTGGAGGACATCGCGGCGATCACCGGCGGCGCCGTGTACAGCAGGCACTCCGGGTTCACGTTGGAGACGATGCGCATCGAGCAGCTCGGCCGGGCGGCCCAGGTACGCGTCACCGCCGACCGTACCGCCATCGTCGGCGGCGGCGGAAACCGCGACGCCGTCGACTTCCGCCTGACCCAACTGCGCGCGGAACTGGAGCGGGCCACCTTCGGCGTGGACGAGGACGTGCTCACCGAACGGATCGGCGCGCTATCGGGCAAGGTCGCCGTCATCCGGGTCGGCGCCCCGACCAACGCCGAACTCAAGGAACTGCAACACCGTGTCGAGGACGCGCTGTCGGCGACCCGCGCGGCCATGGCCGAGGGTATCGTCGCCGGCGGCGGTGTCGCGCTGATGCACGCCGAGGCGGCACTGGACGACCTACAGGTCAAGGACGACTACGCCACCGGGGTCGACATCGTACGCCGGGCGCTCAGCGAACCCACGTTCCTGATCGCCGCGAACGCCGGGTACTCCGGGCAGGAGGTCGTGGCCCGCATCGCGCAGATGGGTATCGACGACGGTTTCGACGCCCTTCAGGGCTCGTACGGCAACATGATCGAGATGGGCATCGTCGACCCGCTGCGGGTGGCCCGCTCGGCGCTGCAGAACGGCGCCTCGGTGGCCGGGCTGCTGCTCACCACGAACACGCTGATCGCCGAGGAACAGACGCCATGGGGCGGTAGCGCCGCACTCATGACCGAGTTCGGCGCGCTCGACGAGGGGCTGCGCCAACCCTCCCCCGACTCCAGCACGCCACAGTCACTCGGACTCGGCCCTTCGGTCGGCTGAGGATGGGTCCGGTAGCCGGGGACTCCGTACTGCAGACGCCGCTGGCGATCGGTACGGAGTCCCTGGAAACAGCGGGATCGGCGCTGCGGCTGCTCCGCTCGCGCGGACGGATCCGGGGCATCGTGGCGCTGCTCGGCCCGGCGTTCGTCGCCGCCGTCGCGTACATCGACCCAGGTAACTTCGCGACCAACTTCTCCGCCGGTGCCAAGTTCGGCTATACGCTCGCGTGGGTCATCGTGGTCGCCAACCTGATGGCGATGCTGGTGCAGTACCTGTCGGCCAAAACCGGCGTCGCGACCGGGCGCGACCTGCCGGAGCTGTGCCGGGAGTACTTTCCCCGATCGGTCTCCCTCGGCCTGTGGGTACAGGCGGAGGTCATCGCCATGGCGACCGACCTCGCGGAGTTCGTCGGCGCCGCGGTCGGCCTGAACCTGTTGTTCCACGTACCGCTGTTCCCGGCCGGGCTCATCACCGCCGCCGTCGCCTTCGTGATCCTGGCGCTGGAACAACGCGGGTACCGCCGATTCGAGCTGGCCATCTGCGGCCTGCTCGGGATCGTCTTCCTCGGATTCGCCTACGACCTGGCCACCGTCGGCGTCGACCCGGCCGGGATCGCCTCCGGGCTGCTCCCCGGGTTCGCCGGTACGGACAGCCTGCTGCTCGTCGCCGGCATCATCGGGGCGACCGTGATGCCCCACGTGGTGTACCTGCATTCGGCGCTCACCAAGTCCCGCGTGCAGTGCCGCGACGACTCCGAGCGGCGCGAACTGCTGCGCTTCCAGCGACTCGACGTGCTCATCGGGCTCGGCGCCGCCGGCCTGATCAACCTGTCGATGCTGTTCATCGCCGCCAAGCTGTTCAACCACACCGGCCGGCTCGACGTCGACTCGATCGACGCGGCGCACGACGGGCTCGGCCGGCTGGTCGGCGGCGGGGCCGCGCTGGCGTTCGCGGCGGCCCTGCTCGCGTCCGGCCTGTCCTCCTCCAGCGTGGGCACGTACGCCGGCCAGGTCGTCATGCAGGGGTTCATCCGGCGCCGCATCCCGCTGTTCGTCCGGCGCGGTCTCACGATGCTCCCGGCGCTACTGGTGCTCGGGCTCGGCCTGCCGGCGACCGACAGCCTCGTGGTGTCGCAGGTGGTGCTGTCGTTCGGCATCCCGTTCGCGCTCGTTCCACTGGTACTGCTCACCCGGCGCCGGGACATCATGGGCTCGTTCGTGAACGCGCGCCTCACCACCGTGGCGACCGGGGGCATCGCCGCGCTGATCATCGCGTTGAACGTGTACCTGCTCTACGCCACATTGCTCGGCTGACATCGGCGCCTGGCCTCCCGCGTCGGAGTAGGCCAGGCGCCGCGTGGGTCACAGTCCAGGAATACCCAGTGAGTTGAGAATGGCGTTCAACCCGTCAGGCAGCCGGTGCTCAGCGGCGAGCGTCACGAGAGTACCGGCTGCTTCTGGTCCAATTCCCTGCCCCACGCCACCACGCCAGGCGCGGGAGAGAGGCGTCAGTGGGCGACCAGCACCAGAACCAACGCGATGGCCGCGGGTAGAGCCTGGACCAGCAGGATCCGGCGATTCGCGGTTGCGGCGCCGTACAGACCGGCGACTATCACGCAGACGAGGAAGAACACCTTGGCCGCGAAGCCGACCGGGTCGGCCGCGAGCAGCCCCCACACCAGGCCGGCGGCCAGAAACCCGTTGTATAGGCCCTGGTTCGCGGCGAGCGCCGCACTCTCCTTGGCAAAAGCTTCGGTGGTACCGAACGCGGCGCGCGCCCGTGGCGTCTGCCAGAGAAACATCTCCAGTACCAGGAAGTAGACGTGCAGCGCCGCGACCAGCGCGACGAGTACCCCTGCGGCGATTGCCATGCCTCATCCTCCCGCCCTGCGTCGCCCGTCGACCAGGCGGAATTGCGAATCGGAGCAGCGAAGCGCGCTCGTCACGGAAGGAACCTACCGTGTCGAAGAAATCTGCACCACGAGCGGCGCGCCGATCGGGTCGCTCCACCACCGGTTCGGTTCGTGCACGGCGGTCCCGGCGCAGCGATCGAGCATGCTCGCGGTGCCCTCGGCTCCGGACCGCCGCTCCCTCGTCCGGCGTACGCCACGACAGGCGGATGAACACGGGATGCACACATATTGATGCTGTTGAGTCGGTCGATATGTTGTGGCAGCGTTGAGGCGATCGCCCAGCCGCGAAGGGACCTCTCATGCCCCGCGCCCGCCTGCGCACCGCTATCGGCGCCACCACCGTGATCACCATCCTGGCGGCAGCCAGCCCCGCATTCGCCGCGACCAGTTGGACGACGGCCGGATACGACCACGCCGACGCCCTGACGCAGAGCCAGGGCATGGCAACCATCGTCCGCCCCACCGGTACCCAACTCCGGTACACCGGCGTGGGTACCATCCCGCTGTCGGTCAGGTCGGAAGGCTGGGACCACGTCGGCGATCCCGACTCGGTCGCCGGTTACTACGTCGAACCATACGAGCACGCCGGCGCGACCGCGAAGATGTACCGCGCCCAGGCGCCGGACGGTAGCTGGCGCGAGTATGTCCACGCGCTCGGCGCCGACGAAACATACAACAACTCGTTCGACGCGATCAGCCCGAGCGGGGCGTGGATGCTGTCGGGCGAATGGAACACCATGAACCGGCTGCTCGGCTTCGCCACACCAGGGCTCAACCCGGCCGCGGTACCCGGAACCAACCTGCCGACGGCCTTCACCGTCCACCTCGACCACCAGGTACGCAACGTGCAGGGCTGCGCTTTCCTGTCCATGCAGGCACTTCTGTGCGCCTCCGACGACGCGGCCACCGAGCTGTTCGGCATGGTGAAGCCGCTCCTGCAGATCGACCTCTCCCGCCCGCTCGACGGTGCCGATGTCACCGGACACGTCACCGCGTTGCGCCCGCTACCGCTGTCGAGCATCTGCTCGGGATCATTCGAGGTCGAAGGCGTGGACTACAACCGCTCGGACGGTACGCTGCGGGTCATCGTGATGTCGCCGGGTATCTGCGTGGTCATCGACAGCAAGAGTTGGCGCCTGCATCGCGGATGACCTTTCGCCCGTGACTCCCACCGCTCGCCGCCTGCAACGAACCGGCGAGAGGGTGTTGTCTTCGTTGGGAACGGGTCAGGCGGCTGCCGGTGCCGTAGCGAGCTTCTCCACGACGTCCCACAGCCGGTCCTCGTTGGCGACGTCGTACGACGCGGGCGACGATCGGGTTACCCGCGCTGTCTCGACGTAGCCGCCGCGAAGGTCCCGGTGGGTCTGGTCGAGCGCGAACGCGGCGAGGTGGCGGGCGGTAGCGTGCGGCGAGGTGACCCCAGGGAGGAGACGCAGGACCGGTAGGACGTTGCGCCAGGCCCATTGCCGCCACGCGGCCAGGTCGCGGGCCAGGCCCGTGCCCGGCATGAGGCCGGGGTCGTACACGTTGACGCGCAGCCGGTCGCCGTAGCGCCGCTGCCACGCGTGCGCCAGGAGCACGATGGCCAGCTTGCTCGTCGCATAGGCCCGCTGACCCGCGACCGGGCGGTCGGCGTCGTCGCCAAGGTCGGCACGCGCGAGGTCGGTGGGATCCTCCCAGCGCGGAGGGGCGACGAGACCCATCGACCGGCGGCCGCCCCAGTGCGTACCACTGCCGAGCAGGACGACGTGCGCACCCGGAGCCAGCGCCGGTAGCAGTTGGCGCAGGAGAAGGTGTTGCGCGAGAACGTTGACGGCGAACGTCAGCTCGTACCCGTCCACGCTGTGATGGCGGCGGTCGGTGACCTGCAGCCCGGCGTTGGCCACCACGGCGGTCAGCGGCCTACGCCGCCCGGCGACGACCTGATCGACAACGGAGGCCGCGGCCGCACGCACCGAACTCAGGCTCGCCAGGTCGACGTCGACAGCCGACGCGTCGGCGGCGCCGGCCGCGCGGGCAGCGGCGACCACCTCGCCGACCGCCCCCGGGTCGCGCCCGGCCAGCAGAAGCGATGGCGTGGGCCGCCGCCGGGCCAGGATATCGACGGTGGCGCGGCCGAGGCCGCGGGTAGGGCCGGTGAGGAGGATCGAGGCCGGGGAGGTGATGTCAGTATCTGTCATAGGACAAGAGTGCCTGATGACAGAAACTGACGCAAGGGGTAGTCTCCCTGGCGTGGGAAGGTGGCCCGGCGCAGCGCGCCAACGACTGCAGGACGCGGCCCTGGCGCTCTTCGCCGAACACGGTTACGCCGCCACCACCGTCGATGACATCGCCGCACAGGCCGGCGTCTCGCAGCGCACGTTCTTCCGCCACTTCCGCGACAAGGAGGAGGTACTGTTCAGCGCCGACGACCGGCTACTGCACGCGCTCGTCAACGGCGTACGGTCGGCCCCGCAGGACTCGACCCCGCGCGAACTCGTCCGGGCCGCCCTCCAAGCCCTCGCCCGCGTGCTGCAGCCGGAGCGCGACGCCCTACGCGTTCGGGCCGGAGTCCTCGCCTCCGACATCGCTCTACACGGACGTGACCTCGCCAAGCAGGCCCGGTGGACCGCGGTGATCGCCGACGAGATAGCCACCCGAGGGGTACCCGCCCCGACCGCGGCCCTGCTCGCCGCCGCGGGAGCCGGTGCCTTCCGTACCGTCTACACCACCTGGCTCGCCGACTCCTCACGAACCACGCTCGCCACGCGTCTCAGCCGCGCTCTCGACGACCTCGCCGAGGCACTCGCGTAACCGGCCGTCGCCGCGACGAGCCGACTCCGGCAGCGACAACTCGCAGCCTGCCGCGCGGCCAGCGCCCGCTGATACCAGAGCGCACCCAGCGCGCCGGACCCCTGACTTGCCGACGCTCCATGGCCTTGCAGCGGCATGCTCAGATGAAAGGCGTGACGGACGACATCGAACAACGGCTCGTCGCCGCTGCCAAAGCTGTTCGTGAGTACGAGGTGACCGCGCTGCGTTGTACGGACCTCGAGCGCCGAATCGAGGAGATGGTCCGGCTGCTCGCCGTACGGCGTTCCGGCCACGCCAGCGAGCAGAAAGACGTCGAGCGGCTCGAGGGCCTCTCGCTGACCCGGCTGTTGGTCTCGCTGCGCGGTGCCCGCGATGACGCGTTGGCGCGGGAGCGCGCGGAGGCCGACGCCGCCCGGTACCGGCTGGCCGAGGCCACGGCGCGTCTTGATGCGGCACAGGCTGAGTACGCCGCCGCGCGGGTACGGCTGGATCAGCTCGCCGCGGCACCGAGTACGTACGCGGCGGTACTCGAGCAGAAGGAGCGGTACCTGAAGGAGTCCGGCGACCCGCGCGGCGCGCGGTTGCTGAAGCTGGCCGACGAGCGAGGGCGGCTCACCGGCGAGTTGCACGAGCTGGCCGAGGCCGCGGCGGCCGCCGAGCTCGCGGAGACGGCACTGTCGCAGGTACAGGCCAAGCTCGGCAGCGCGTCCGGCTGGTCGACCTACGACACGTTCTTCGGCGGCGGCGCGATCAGCAGCGCCATCAAACACTCCCGGCTGGACGAGGCGGCGCGGGCGGCGGCGTACGCCGATCAGTGCCTCGCCGTGCTCCGCACCGAGCTTGCCGACGTCGACGCCATGGCGCCCACCGCCCCGCAGCTGGCCGTGAGCGGCCCGACCAGATTCGTCGATGTCTGGTTCGACAACGTGTTCACCGACTTCGCGGTACGCAATCGGATCAAACGAGCCCAGCAGAACATCGTCGAATCCATTCGACTCGTCATGGAGATGCAAGAGCAGCTGCACCAGCGGGCGGCCGACGCGCAAGCAAGGCTCGCCGCGATCGAAGCCGAGCGTCGCGAGCTGCTGGCCCCGCGTAGCGAGAACTAGCTCCCGCCTCACGGTGGTCGGCGACGACAACCTGCGCGCCGACACCGGACGCGGGCCACGAGCCCGACGCCGAACAGATCCACACCAAGCTCCGCTGGATCCGCCCGCGCGTCGCTACGCTGGCCACGGTGCCGTCGGCCGAGGCGGCCCCTGCGCCGTACCGGAGGTACCGACCTGTGACCACCGACGAAGCAGCCCCGACCCCGGTGGAACAGCACGACGCGGACGGCGCCCAGGGTTGGCGGTTCAACTCGCTGCTGGTTCTTGTCGTGCTGCTTCTGCTGGTGGTGGCGCTTCAGGCGCCGATCAGCCGGGCGGTGTCGGTACCCGTCGTGCAGAACTGGATGACGGTGTTCATCGCGGTGGTCACCCAGGCCCTGCCGTTCCTCGTCCTGGGCGTGGTGTTGTCGGCGATGATCGCGGTGTTCGTGCCACCGTCGTTCTTCGCCCGCGCCCTGCCGAAAAGGCCCGCCCTGGCGGTACCGGTCGCCGGGCTGGCCGGGGTGGTCCTACCCGGCTGCGAGTGCGCCTCCGTACCGGTGGCCGGGGCGCTGATACGCCGTGGAGTGACGCCCTCGGCCGCCTTCGCGTTCCTGCTGTCCGCCCCCGCGATCAACCCGGTCGTGCTGACCGCCACCGCCGTCGCGTTTCCCCGCCACCCGCAGATGGTGCTCGCCCGGTTCGCCGCGAGCCTGCTGGTCGCGTGCGCGATGGGCTGGTTGTGGCAGCGGTTGGGCCGCGCCGATTGGCTGCGCCCACCGGCCCGCCCGTCGTTCGACGGCCACAGCAGGCCGGCGGCGTTCTGGGGATCCGTACGCCACGACGTGATGCAGGCCGGAGGCTTCCTCGTCGTCGGCGCGATGGCGGCGGCCACTCTCAGGACCCTGGTACCGGCCACCTGGCTGCACGCGGTGGCCGCCACGCCGGTGGTGTCGATCCTCGCCCTGGCGGTACTCGCGGTGCTGTTGTCGATCTGTTCCGAGGCCGACGCGTTCGTGGCCGCGTCACTGTCCCAGTTCTCGCTCACCGCGCGCCTGGCGTTCCTCGTCGTCGGACCGATGATCGACCTGAAACTGTTCGCCATGCAGGCCGGTACGTTCGGCCGGCGGTTCGCGCTACGGTTCGCCCCCGCCACCTTCGCCCTGGCGATCGTGGTGTCGGCCCTGGTCGGGGCGGTACTGCTGTGAACCGGCAAGCACAGGGCGTCCTGTTGCTCCTCGTCGGCGGCGCGGTCCTCCGTGCCAGCTTCACCGACCTTTATCTGCGGTACGTCAAGACCGGGTTGCGCCCGTTCCTGCTCGTGGCCGGCGTCGTCCTGATCGTCGCCGCCGCCGCCACCTTCTGGTACGAACGGCGACCGGCCCACGACAGCCGCGGCCACGCCCACCGCGAACCCCGCGTCGCCTGGCTACTCGTCCTGCCGCTGTTCGCCCTCATCGTGGCCGTCCCACCCGCACTGGGCTCCTACGCCGCCGACCGTACCGGCACCGCCCTGCAACCACCCCCCGGCTTTGCTGCCCTGCCCGCCGGTGACCCGCTGAGGCTGAGCGTCCTCGACTACGCCACCCGCGCGGTCTACGACCACGGACACTCCCTCGGCGACCGGCGGATCAGAATCACCGGCTTCGTCACCGTCGGTGGACGCGGCGTACCGTACCTCACCCGCATGGTCCTCAACTGCTGCGCCGCCGACGCCCAACCCGTCAAGGTCGGCCTGTCCGGGCAGGTTCCCACAGCCCTACGACCCGACACCTGGCTCGAAGTCGTCGGCACCTACACCGACAGACAAACCAAGGACGAGGTCAACGACGGACCTATCCCGTTCATCAACGTCGATCAGGCCAGACCGGTCGCAGCCCCAGCCGACCAGTACGAGAGCTGAACCGCTCGCCGTACTCCCCGGCATCCAGCACCTGAACTCAACGCTCGTCATGAAGCACGTCGTGAACGACCGACCCCTGCCCGCGTAGGCCGGCGACGAGCTGTTCGGCGGTCTCCTCAGGCGTGAGCGCGGACGTGTCGAACCACCAGCCGACCCCGCCGAGCTCCCGCAGCATGTCGGCCTCGAGTTGGTGATAGCCGTCGAACTCGAACCGCTCGTCGGGCTCCCGCGTCGCGTTGCGCTGCTGACATACCTCTATCCCTGGTACGAGGGTGACGAGCCGTACGGGTCGCGGCGCCAGGAGGCCCACCAGGATATCCAGCCGCGCCGGTGTCGGTACGATCCGGTCGATCAGCACGGTGAAGCCGAAATCGATGAAGTTGTTGGCCAGCGAACACACGTTGCGGTTGCAGAGCTCCTCCTGCCGCAACGCCTCGTCCGCGGGCTCACCCCTGAACCCGACGCGGCCGCTGAGGATCATCTCGTTCACGTCATCGGCCTTGATCCGAGCGGCTCGAGGCAGTAACCGGGCGGCCAGCGCGGTCACCGTCGACTTTCCCGCCCCCGGCATTCCCGACACGAGTACGCACCCGGACAGCTCACCGATGGTCATGGGCAGCGATCCTGCCAACGCGTCCGCTGCGCGGCAACAGGTTTCAGCCGGGTCTGTCGGGAACTCGTAGGGCGGGCAGGCCGGTACACGTGTGAGACGGTACGACGGCCTGCTCGCCCTCCCCCGTCGAGAACCCGCCTTCCCAGGCTAGGGAGGCCGGATGGGAGAACGGCTTGGCCGCCGCACTGCCGCGCCCTGATCGCGGCCGACCCAGTGGACACACGCGGCCACCAGGCATGCGACCGTACGCCAGCGGCTCCGCGGTGCTGGCGCAGCGGCATCGAGCGGCACATTCGGGCGGCACCGGTTGTGCCGGTGGCGCCCCTCTGTGACGTTCCGCCCTCAGTCGGGCTGGCCGGTGGCCGCCGCGGTCGCACGGCGGATCTCGTCAAGCGTCGCCACCGCCCGAGAGTGCAGCGTGACCAGCTCACCGTGCTGCGATAGCGCCACAGCCTGCTCGGCGCAACGCCGCGCCTCGTCCATCTCGCCCAGGCTGTGGTACGCGATGCCGAGGCCGGTCAGCGCTTCGACCTGAGGGAGCCGGTTGTTCGCCTCGCGCGACGTACGCAGCGCCGCGTGGTGACAGGCGATGGCCTCGCGGTGCTGCCCGAGCCGTTCGCGGACGCTGCCGAGCGTGTTGAGCGTGTCGGCCTCGTAGCGCAGGTGACCGGCCAGCCGAGTGAGGTCCAGCGCAGTCTGCGCGAGCCGGAGGGCGTCGGCCAGTGCACCCAGGTCGCGGTGGGCGGCGGCGGCACACCGCAGCGTGTACGCCTCGGCGACCCGGTTGCCGTTCTCGCGGTGCATGGCCAGCGCCGTGTCCAGCATCTGCAGCGCCTGCGCGTGGTGGCCGCGCGCGTCGATGGTTTCGCCGAGGTTGGTCAGGGCGATCGCCTCGCCGGCCGGCGAACCGATCTGCCGGTACAGCTCGACCGCCCGGTTGTAGTGCTCGCTGGCTTCGGAGAGGCAGCCGAGGTCCCAGTACACCACGCCCAGGTTGGTGTGGTTGACCGCCTCGCCCTGGGACCATCCGATGCTCCGGTTCAACGCCAGGGCCTGGCGGAGGTGGTCGACCGCCGCCTGCATCCGGCCGGCGAGTTGGAGCGTATGCGCGAGGTTACCCAGCACCGTGGCCTCACCCTTACGCCAGCCGATCCGACGAGTGATCTCCAACGCCCTTTCGTACTGTTCAAATGCCTCGTCGTAGCGGCTTACGGCGGCCAGCACGTCGGCCAGGCAGATCCGGCTGATGGCCTCTCCGGCCGGGTGGTGCTCGGCGAGTGCCGCGTCCAGACCGGCCCGCGCCACCGCCTCACCGGCGAGGAGGGCACCGGACTGGAAGAAGCCGCGCATCGCGGCAGCGAGCGACCACGCAATCGGTCGAGGGCCGTGCGCTGCCGCGCCGCGGGCGGCGGCGACCAGGTTGGGCAGTTCCGCGGTCAGCCAGCCGGAGGCCTGCGAGCGGTCCTGGAAGACCTTCACGGTCGCGGGTTCCCCAACTGGCGGGCACCGGCTCGGGGCCTCC
>Ga0209239_1001689_pt1 | contig 13182 bp, 9 predicted proteins | sample GraSoi013_2_20cm_FD_185824 | JGI IMG/M metagenome (GOLD analysis project Ga0209239, IMG submission 185824) | Grasslands soil microbial communities from the Angelo Coastal Reserve, California, USA - Sample 10_02_2013_2_20cm (SPAdes) (version 2) | ecosystem: Environmental > Terrestrial > Soil >...
GAGGTCAAGGTCGAGGGTGATGAGCTTGTGGTCATGCGCGAAGAAGACGTCATGGCCGTGATTGAAGGCAAGTAACCGAGGATCACGACAATGCCAGCTAAAGAAGTCCGATTCAGCGACGACGCACGCCAGCGCATGTTCAGGGGCGTGAACGTCCTCGCCAACGCCGTCAAGGCGACTCTGGGCCCGAAGGGCCGCAATGCCGTGCTCGATAAGAGCTTCGGCGCCCCCACCGTCACCAAGGACGGCGTGTCGGTCGCGAAGGAAATCGAGCTCAAGGACAAATTCGAGAACATGGGCGCGCAGATGGTGAAGGAAGTCGCGTCCAACACCTCCGACGAGGCCGGCGATGGCACCACGACCGCCACCGTGCTCGCCCAGGCGATCATGCGCGAGGGCCTGAAGGCCGTCTCCTCGGGCCGCAACCCGATGGACCTCAAGCGCGGCATCGACAAGGCGGTGATCGCCGCCGTCGAGGAGCTCAAGAAGCTCTCCAAGCCCTGCAAGGACTCCAAGGCGATTGCCCAGGTCGGCACGATCTCGGCGAACCTCGATGAGTCGATCGGCAAGACCATCGCCGAGGCGATGGAGAAGGTCGGCAAGGAGGGCGTGATCACGGTCGAGGAGGGCTCGGGACTGGAGAACGAGCTGGAAGTGGTCGAGGGCATGCAGTTCGACCGCGGCTACCTGTCGCCGTACTTCATCAACAACCAGCAGAACCAGACCGCCGAGCTGGAAAAACCGGTGATCCTGCTGGTCGACAAGAAGATTTCCAACATCCGTGAGCTGCTGCCGCTGCTCGAGGGCGTGGCCAAGGCCGGACGGCCGCTGCTGGTGGTCGCCGAGGACGTCGAGGGTGAGGCGCTGGCGACCCTGGTCGTCAACAACATCCGCGGCATTCTCAAGGTGGCCGGCGTCAAGGCTCCGGGCTTCGGCGACCGCCGCAAGGCCATGCTGCAGGACATCGCCACTCTCACCGGCGGCACGGTCATCTCCGATGAGGTCGGCCTGTCGCTCGAGAAGGCGAGCATCAACGATCTGGGCGAGGCGAAGAAGATCGTCGTGGAGAAGGAAAACACCACGATCATCGACGGCGCCGGCAAGTCCTCCGACATCAAGGCGCGCATCGAGTCGATCCGTCAGCAGATCGAGGAGGCGACCTCCGATTACGACAAGGAGAAGTTGCAGGAGCGCGTGGCGAAGCTCTCCGGCGGTGTCGCCCTGGTCAAGGTCGGCGCGGCCACCGAGATCGAGATGAAGGAGAAGAAGGCCCGCGTCGAGGACGCCCTGCACGCGACCCGTGCGGCGGTGGAAGAGGGCGTGGTGCCCGGCGGTGGCGTCGCGCTGATCCGTGTGCAGAAGGTGCTCGACAAGCTCGAGGCGGCGAATGAGGACCAGGCGGTCGGCATCCGCATTCTCTCGCGCTCGATCGAGGAGCCGCTGCGCCAGATCGTCGACAACGCCGGCGAGGACGCCGCGGTGATCCTCAACCGCGTCAAGGAAGGCAAGGGCGCCTTCGGTTACAACGCCGCCACCGGCAAGTTCGGCGACATGCTCGAGGAAGGCATCCTGGACCCGACCAAGGTGACGCGGCTGGCGCTGCAGAATGCCGCCTCGGTGGCCGGGCTGCTGCTCACGACCGAGGTCATGGTCGCCGAGGCTCCGAAGGACGAGGAGCACAGCCATGCCGGCCCGCCGGGCGGCATGGGCGGAATGGACATGTAAGACCCTCTCTAAAGAGGTATCGATTCCGTAATCAACAGCCGATTAACATAACAGCCAAGGGTTCGCGTCCGGTTCTCAGCCGGACGCCGCCCCCAAAGCCGCGGAACAAGACCCCCTATTCCGCGCATTCCTTGCAGGCCCCACCCAGTGGGGCCTGTTTTTTTGCGCGCCCTGCGCGCGCCTCCACGGCGGCCCCGGTGGCCGTGAGTGCGGCGTGTCGCGGTGCAACCACTTCCCGCATCTGCGCCTAAGGTTTATCGTCCTACCCAGGAGGCCGACCATGGCTACTGTCTGCTACCGAGCCCTGCGGGGCGCCGCGTGCCTTGCCGTCCTGGCGCTCGCCGCATGCGCGCAGCAAGGCCAGGACGAGATGAGCTGGGCGCGGGCGGCGCTCGCGCGCAACGACCGGATCGAAGTCGTGTCCGCCGACCAGCAGAGCCGCACCTTCACGGTGCGGGTGAAGGACACGGGCGAGTTGCGCATGATGCGCGCGGATGAGCTCATCGCCGGCCCGGCGCTCCCGGCGAAAGCGCCGGCAGTCGCGGCGGCGGCCGACACGGCTGCGCCAGCCGCAACGGCGCCGGTCAGCGCCGACAACGGCCCGCTCGCCGGCGCCGGCGAAGCCGCGGCCCCGGAAGACTCCGGCGCGCAGTCCTCACGGCCTGCGGCGGCAGCGCCGGCCGCGTCGGCGGGTGGCGGACGAGTGTTGAAGGAAGGACCGGGCTACACCATCAAGGCTGCCTCCACCGCAGCGCCGGCCGCGGGCGGGCGGGTGCGCGATAGCGCCGTCACCAGCGCCGCGGTGGAGCGGCGCCACGAGCCGATCGTGTGCCAGGGCTCACGTCTGCTGCACATCGACAACCGCAACCTCGAGTTCGACGGCGACGCGGTGAGCGCGCAAGACGGCTGCGAGATTCACATCACCAACAGCCACATCAGCGCCACCGGGGTCGGGGTCACGGCCCGCCACGCCAACGTCCACATCGACAACAGCCTGATCGAGGGCGATGCGGCCTCGATCGATGCCTCGGATGGTGCGCAGGTGTATGCCGCATCCTCGCGCTTCAGGGGCCTGAGTCGTCGGGCCGACACCGCGGCGTTCCACGATCTCGGGGGCAACATCTGGAACTGACCGCGGGCGGTCGGGATCAACCAGCCACGAAATCGCGCTTGCCGTGACGGGAGAGCTTTCAGCCTTCAGCCAGAGGCGCGATTTGGGGATCCCGCTCAGCGCGGAGCTCGCCGGTCTCGTCGCGGGCTCGCTCGAGGCGCTCAACGCCGACGAGGCCGCGCGAGCGGCGCTCGGCGCCGCGCCGCCCGCCATTCGCGACTCGATCCAGGCGGTATTCGCCGCCAGCGACTTCGTGGCGCAATCCTGCGTGCGCGATGCCCAGTGCTTCACCAGCCTCGTCGGCGGCGACCTGCAGCGGCGCCTCGCTGCGGCGGACTTTGCGGCGCGCGCCCCGCCGCCTGCGGACCCGGCGACACCCGAGGCGCTTTTCCAGGCCGAGCTGCGCCGCTGGCGGCGGCGCGAGCTCATCCGCATCGCCTGGCGGGATCTGGCCGGCTGGGCGGATCTCTGCGAGACACTCGCCGATCTCACGGCTTTTGCCGATGCGGCGATCGGCACGGCGCTGGCTCACGCCCGCCGCGCACTCGTGGCCCGCTACGGCGAACCGCGCTCGGCGGCCGGCGAGGTTCAGCCCCTCATCGTCATCGGCATGGGGAAGCTCGGCGGCGGCGAGCTGAATTTTTCCTCCGACGTCGATCTGGTGCTGCTGTTTCCCGAGCATGGTGAGACCGACGGGCCGCGCGGCGCTGCCAACGAGGAATTCTTCACGCGCCTGGGACAGGCGCTGGTGCGGCTGCTGGAGACGCCGACATCCGAGGGCTTTGTGCTGCGCGTTGATCTGCGCTTGCGACCTTTCGGGGACTCGGGTCCCCTGGTGGCGAGCTTCGCCTCCTTCGAGGATTACCTGCCGCGCCACGGGCGCGACTGGGAGCGGTACGCGTACGTCAAGGCCCGCCCGGTCACCTGTGCCGAGCGTTACGCGGAAATCGACGCGGCAGCCATACGGCCGTTCGTCTACCGCCGCTATCTGGACTACGGCGTGTTCGAGAGCCTGCGGGAGATGAAGACCCTCATCGAGCGCGAAGTGCAGCGGCGCGAGCTCGCCGATCACGTAAAGCTCGGTCCGGGCGGGATCCGCGAAATCGAATTCATCGTGCAGGCGCTGCAGCTCACGCGCGGCGGCCGCGATCAGCGCCTGCAGACGCCCTCGCTGCTCGCCGCGCTGGCCTGCCTCGGGGAGTCGCAGCTGCTGCCGCCCGAGGCCACGAGCGAACTGCGGGCGGCCTACATCTATCTGCGCCGGCTCGAGAACCGCCTGCAGATGCTCGCCGACGCGCAGGTCCATTCGCTGCCGGCGGAGCCGCTGGCGCGCGAGCGCCTGGCGCTCGCCATGGGTGCGCGCGACTGGCCCGCGCTCACGCACGAGCTCGATGCGCACCGCGCACGGGTCAGCCGCCACTTTCGCCTGCTGGTGCAGGGCGGGGCGCAGCCCGACGGGGGCGCCGTGCGCATCGATCTGGGCAGATTCTGGGACAGCCAGGCGGAAACCGCCGCGCTGGCGGAGGCACTGGCGCGCGCCGGTTTCACAGACAGCGCGGAAGTCGCGCGCCTGCTGCTGGAGCTGCGCGCCTCGGCCCTGGTGCGCAAGCTCGATGAGCCCGGGCGCAAGCGCCTGCAGGCCCTGCTGCCGGCGCTGCTCGCGGACGTCGCGCAGAGCAGCGCCCAGCTGCCCGTGCTGCGACGGATCCTCGCCATCATCGAGGCGACGGGCAAGCGCTCGGCGTACTTCGCGCTGCTGCGCGAGAACGGCGCGGCGCGCGGGCGCCTGGTGCAGCTGTGTCGTCACGGGGATTTCCTCGCCGCGCAGATCGCCGCGCATCCGCTGCTGCTGGATGAGCTGATCGATGCGCGGCTGCTGTCGCAGCCGCCGACCCGTGCGGGCTTCGCGCGCGAGCTCGAATCCAGGATGGAGCAGCTGCGCAGCGAGGATCCCGAACAGCAGGTGGAGGCCCTGCGACAGTTCCAGCGCGCGGCCCTGTTTCGCGTCGCGGTCGCGGATCTCACCGGCGTGCTGCCCCTGATGCAGGTGAGCGACCGGCTCACCGACATCGCCGAACTCATCGTCGAGCGCGCCCTGCAGCTGGGCTGGCGGCAGATCACCGCGCAGTTCGGAGTGCCGACCTGCGGCGACGGTGAGGGCCCGCGCCCGGTGGCCATCTGCGCGGTGGGCTACGGCAAGCTCGGCGGCATGGAGCTCGGCTACGGGTCCGATCTGGACCTCGTGTTCCTGCACGACTCGCACGGCGAGCATCAGGAGACCAGCGGCGCGCGTCCCATCGACAACCAGCTGTTCTTCGTGCGGCTCGCGCAACGTATCGTGCACCTGCTGACCATGCACTCCGCCGCCGGTCGGCTCTACCAGGTCGACGTGCGCTTGCGCCCGAGCGGCAAGGGGGGCCTGCTGGTCACCAACATCGAGGCGTTTGCGGACTACCAGCGCCGGGAAGCGTGGACCTGGGAGCACCAGGCGCTGCTGCACGCCCGCGCCGTGGCCGGCGCGCCCGAGCTGTGCGCGCGCTTCGAGCGGGTGCGGCTCGAGGTACTGTGCCAGCACGTGCGCCGTGACAGCCTGCGCGAGGAGGTGCGCAACATGCGCGAGCGCATGCGCCGCGAGCTCTCCGCGGGCGATGCGCAGCGCTTCGACATCAAGCAGGACCCGGGCGGGATCGCCGACATCGAGTTCCTCGCCCAGTACTGGGCGCTGCTGTGGGCGCGCGAGTACCCGCCGGTTGCGATGTTCTCCGACACCATCCGCCAGCTGGAGTCGGTGGCGTCAGCGAACCTGGTGCCGCAGGCGAGCGTGGACCTGCTCACCCGGGCCTATCGCGAGTACCGCGCCGCCACCCATCTGCTGTCCCTCGAGGGCGCTGCGCCCATCGTGCCGGCGGCGCACTTCCGCGACACGCGTGCCGCCGTGACAGGGCTGTGGAACGCGACGCTGGTCCCTGAGGCACAGGGCGCGCAGGTATAATCAGCCCCGCCCATGGTCGCTGCGGCCAAACCGCTCATCGAACCCAACGCGCAGAACCAGTACCAGGTCAGCGCCGAGGATCTGCCGCTGTGCTGCCCGATGCCGCAGATGTACCTGTGGAACTCGCATCCGCGCGTGTATCTGCCCATCGAGGAGAGCGGCTGGGCAAAGTGTCCCTACTGCGGCGCGGAGTTCACGCTGCGGCGCTGAGGGGCGGCAGACGGCTGCGGACACCGGCGCAGCTCTTTCGCGTGTGGCCGCGCCGCAGAGCGTGCGGGCGCGCCGGTACGCGCTCAGTCCTGATCCGCCGCGTTGAGATCTCTGGGAGGCGGCAGCTCGGCGCGGATCGGGGCCAGCTTCGCTGCGCGCAGTGTTGCGTTGAGCGCAGCCAGATCGGCCTGCAGCCGCTGCCAGCTGCCCGCAATACCGGTGAAGTCCCGTTGCGCCGTGGCAGCCGCGCTCAGCTGCGCGGCGGTGGGGGCGGCATCGCCGCGGATGAGTTCCGCATACAGGGTGGCGATGCGCCCCTGCAGCGCCGGCAGGAGGACTTCGCCTTCCTTCTTGTCGGACGAGCCTGACAGCTCGGCGAGGCGCGTCCCCCAGGCTTGCAGCGCAGCGGCGGTTGCCCCCGAGGGCGCCAGGGCCTTCAGCTGCGCCTGCTCGGATCTGGCCGCGAGCAGCGTGCGGGAGCTCGCGCCCAGCAGCTGGGCCAACTCGGCGGCGAGGCGCAATTGATCCTGCAGAGCTCCGGCGGGAAGCGCTACGCGCGGATCCACCTTCACGGTGAGCGGCACCTCGAAGCGCCGACCTTCGACCGTCAGGCGTACCAGGTAACGTCCGGGCAGCGCGAGCGGACCCTCGGGCACCCGTGGCGTCGCGTGCGGCACAGCGGAGATCGGGTAGCCGCGCGTGGTGGCGAGCGGTGCGGGGTAGCGCAGGTCCCAGACCCAGCGATGCATGCCGCCTTGCGCCGGCAGGACGCGGGGCGGTTTGATCCAATACTGCGGAATGAGCTCGCGGGCGAGTTCCTCCGCGCCCGGCTGCGGGGGATCGTCGCTCCTGAAGCGGCGCACCAGGCGCTCGCTGCCGTCGAACACCTCGAGCATCACCACTCCCCTGGCGTCGTGCGGCAGAAAGAACTCGATGACCGCGCCCGCAGGCGGATTGGCGGCGAGCGGCTCGTCAGGTGGAATCGGCGTGTCGCTCCAGGTGCTGCGTTGCATGCGGTAGGCGTCGGCGGGACGCAACAGCACCACTTGGTGCGGCGGGGTACTCGTGATTTGCCGCAGCCGCGAGATGTCGTCGAGGATCCAGATCGAGCGGCCGTGGGTCGCCAGGATGAGGTCGTCGTCGTGGATCCACAGGTCGCGCATCGAGGTATGCGGGAGATTCAACTGCAGCGACTCCCAGTGCTCCCCGTCATCGGACGAGCTCCACACGGCGCCCTCGGTGGCGGCGAACAGCAGTCCGCGGCGCTGCGGATCCTCGCGCACGGCATTCACGGGGGCGTCCGGCGGCAGGCCGCCGGCAATCGTCTGCCAGGTCCTGCCCCGGTCGTGGGTGCGGTAGATGTAAGGGCGCAGATCGTCGATGCGCATGCGGCTCACCGAGACATAGGCGCTATCCGCATCGAAGTGAGAGGCCTCGATCTGCGTGACCTTGCTCCACGGCGTCAGCGCCGCGGGGGTGACGTTCGACCACTGTGCCCCGCCGTCGGCGGTCACCCACACCAGCCCGTCATCGGTGCCCGCCCACAGCGTGTCGATACTGCGCGGCGAGACACCGAGTGCGTAGATGACACCGCGCTGCCGCTCCGCTCCCGGCAGGTGCAGCGCGCCGACGCTGGCGGGAATGTCGCCCGGCTCTCGCGCGAGGTCGGGGCTGATCGCCTGCCAGGTCGCGCCCCCGTCGCTCGTCCTGTAGAGGCGGTTGGCGCCGTAATAGAGCGTGTGCGGGTCGAGCGGCGAAAATAACAGCGGCTCGGTGCGATCGACACGCGCGTCGGGGCCGCGCACCGGAATCGGTGTTACGTTCTGCACCTGCCCGGTCGATCTGTGGAACTTGGAGACCTCATTGCGCCCGGCGCCGTAGATCACGTCGGGGTCGAGCGGATCCGGGGCAATGTAGCCGTATTCGATGGCCCCCACCGGATGCCAGTCGCGGTCGGTGATCTGCCCATCGTTGCCGCGGCTGGCGATGCACACCGAGCCACTCTCCTGTTGCGCGGCGCACACGCGATAGGGAAAAGCGGGCGCGACACTCACGTGGAAGAGCTGCGCGGTCGGCTGGTTGAACCACGAACTCCAGGTCTGACCGCCGTTCACGGTGACGAGCGCGCCCTGGTCGCCGACGAGCGCGATGATGCGCGGATCGTTCGGGTTGATCCACAGGTTCTGGTAGTCGTCGCCGCCCGGAGCGCCTCGCAGCGACAGCCAGGTGCGGCCGCCGTCGCTGGACTTCATGGTGACGATGCCGGCGCTGTAGACGACATCCGCATTGCTGGGATCGACGCGCACCACGGGCAGATCGCCGCCGCCGATGCGCAGCGCCGGGCGGGGGTCCGAGGTGATGCGCTGCCAGCTCTCGCCGGCGTCGTCGGAGCGAAACACGCCCAGTCCCGCCGCCGAGGAGTAGTCACCGGGCTCATCGGTCCCCACCGTGGCATACAGGCGCCGCGGCGCGCTCGGCGCGATCGCAATGTTGATCTGCGACAGGTTCGCCGGCAGGCCCGCGCTGAGGCGCGTCCAGGTCGTCCCGCCGTCGGTCGACTTGAACAGGCCGCCCGCGGTGCCCTGGAACTCGTTCTTGTCCTCCCAGGGGCCGAGACGCGTCTGCCACAGCGCCGCATACACGATCTGCGGCTGGGCCGGATCGATGGCCACCGCCGAGCCGCCGGTGTCCTCATCGCGGTACAGAACCCGCTCCCAGGTCACTGCCCCGTCCGTTGAGCGATAGATGCCGCGCTCGGAGCTCGGGCCATAGGGGTGGCCGAGAACCGCGGCGAACACTCGTGCGGGATCGCGCGGATCGACGGCCAGCTCCGCAATCTGCTGCCCGTCGGCGAGGCCGCGGTGCGACCAGCTCCGGCCGCCGTCGGCGGAGCGGTAGACGCCGTTGCCGACCGACAGGTCCGGTCGATGCAGCCCCTCGCCGCTTGCCACATAGATGATGTTGGGATCCGAGGGCGCCACTGCGATCGCCCCGATCGACTGCGTCGGCTGCTCATCGAAGACGGGCTGCCAGGTGCGGCCGGCGTCGTCGGTCTTCCAGACGCCGCCGTCGGCCGCGCCGACATAGAAGACGTTCGGCTGCGATGGCACGCCGGCTACCGCGCGGGTGCGCCCGCCGCGGAAGGGCCCGATCATGCGCCAGGCGAGATCGCCGTACAGGCCCGGCGGTTGCTGCTCGGCGACGCTGGCACGGGCGAGCAGCGCCAGGGGAACGAAGCCGAGCGTCGTCACGAGCAATGACTTGTGTATCCGCACTGCAGCAACCCTCGCGCCTACCGATACTGCTTGTACGACTTCTCTTCGATCAGCCGCGACCCGAGCAGCACATTGATGCGCTTCTTGATCGCCGCGCGCTCGTCGTTGCACACGTACACCGCGCGCGCCAGCTCGATGAAATCGCGATCGAAGCTCTGTTTGGCCTCCTTGTCGCGGATGCGATCCTCGATGTCCCACAGCCGCTCGTTGACGTCCTGCAGCGCGCGCTCATCGGCGGCGAGCTCCTGCGCGGCGCAGCCGCAGTCCCGCCAGGTCTGCTCCAGCAGCGCAAGTTCCAGCTTCACGTTGGCGAGCTTGGCGGCATCAGGGATGCGCACCTGCTTGATCCTGAGGATGGTGATCTTGTCCAGCAGCTCCCCCGGAGAGATGGGAACCAGGAGGTCTTTCATGGGCGTGATCCTAGCAACTCGTCGAGTCTCGCGGTGACCTGCGCGACGCTGATCAGGTCCATGACGCCCGGCTCTTCGATCCTGTGGTTCCACGGCAGTTCGCCGGACTCACAGCCGCGAAAGGCGCGCGCGGCCGCGGGGTACGCGTCGACGCACCAACGGCCCGACAGATACGGGCCGCTGCGCGCCGGGTTGGTGGCGGCGTACAGCCCCACCACCGGGGTGCCCACCATGGTCGCCATGTGCACCGGACCCGAGTCGGGGCTCACCAGCACCCGCGCTCGCGCCAGCAGCGCGAGCAGCTCGGGCAGCGTGTCCTTGCCGATCTGGTTGACGAGCCCGCTGCCGTAGGCCTGCTCGATTTCGGCGCCGGTGCGCCGCTCGAGCTCGCTCGGTCCGCCGGCGAGGATCACGCGCATGCCGTGACGGCTGGCGGCATGCTGCGCGAGCGCTGCGTAGCGCGCCGCGCGCCAGTTGCGCAGTGCATGCCTCGAGCACGGATTGATGATGAGCGTGGGCCGCGCGTCCGGGATCAGCCGCTCGGCGTAGGCGCGCGCGGCCGCCGGCAGCGGCAGGTCCCAGCGCAGCAGCCGTTCGGGGATGCCCAGTGCGGCGAGAAAGCCGAAAAAACTGTCGAGCACGTGCTCGCGGCGCTGCGCGGGGATGCGCGCGTTGGTGAACAGCCACTGCAGCTCGCGGGCCCGCGCACGGTCGAAGCCGAGCTTCACGGCCGCCGGCACGCAATGCGCCACCAGGCTCGAGCGCAGCGCGAGTTGCATGTGCAGCAGCGCGTCGAACCGCCGGCCACGCAGCCGAGCGCGCAGCGCGCGCAGGGCCGTGAGGCTTGCGCGCTTGTCCACGGTGATAAACTCGACGCCCTCGATGAGACTCATGAGGCCTGCTTCGGTCTTGCCGATGATCCAGCTCAGCTGTGTCGCGGGCCACGCCTGCTGTAAGGTGCGCACGATCGGCACCACGTGGCAGGTATCACCGATCGCCGACAGCCTGAGGATGCACACACTGCGCGGCGGTTCGGCGAAAGGCAGCATCATGGAGTCAGGTTCGTGAACGGGCGCTGGGCGCTCGGCCCGGAAGTGAAACACGGCGCCCTCGCGGGCGGCGCCATGCTATATGACGCCTCGCGCGTGGGCAATTTGAGTCCCAACTGGTTCGACCCGAAGTACTGGGAGGCGCGCGGCGAGCTCGATGGCGCGGCGCGCGGCCGCGGCACCACCCATTTCGTCAGATCCGCGGGCAAGGATTACGTGCTGCGCCACTACCGGCGCGGCGGGCTGATCGCGCGCGTCTCGGGCGATCGCTACGTCTGGCAGGGCGAGCAGAGCACGCGGCCGTTCGAGGAGTGGCAGCTGACCTACCGTCTGCATCGTGCGGGGCTGCCGGTGCCGGCGCCGCTCGCGGCGCGCTACCGCCACCACGGCCTCACCTACACCGGCGACATCATCACCGAGCGGGTGGCCGTAGTCGGCTCGCTGAGCGAGTGCCTGCGCACCGGGGCGCTGTCGGTGCTCACCTGGATTGCCATCGGCCGCTGCATCCGCAGATTCCACGACCTCGGGGTGTGCCATGCGGACCTCAATGCGCACAACGTGCTGCTGAGCGAGGAGGCCGTGTACCTCATCGACTTCGATCGCTGCGAGCTGCGCCGGCCGGGGTTGTGGTGCGACGCGAACCTGGTCAGGCTGCGCCGCTCGCTGGAGAAGGTCACCTGGGCGCTGCCGCCGGAGCGTTTCGGCGAGGCCGACTGGCACGCCCTGCTCGACGGTTACCGCGAGAGCTCTGCCGCGCGCGCGCCGCCGGCGACCTGAACGCACCGGGCGCCGCTTGCGATTCGTCTATCTCCTCGCCGTCTATCTCGCCGCTCCGGTCATCTGCGCCGTGTTTCTGTGGCGCGGTCTGAGAGATCGCGGCTACTGGCGCAACTTCCGCGAGCGCTTCGGCTTCGGCGCGCGGACCGTGCCGCACGGGGTGTGGATCCACGCGGTCTCGGTCGGGGAGGTGCAGGCCTGCGCGCCGCTGGTGGGCGTGCTGCGGCAGCGCTATCCGGAGCTGCCGCTGACCGTCACGGCTGTCACGCCCACCGGCGCCGCGCGGGCGCGGGCCCTGTTCGGCAACGCCGTGCAGGTGCGCTACGTGCCGTTCGATCTGCCGGGGGCGGTGCGGCGCTTTTTCGCGCGCGTGCAGCCGCGGCTCGCGGTCATCGTCGAGACCGAGCTGTGGCCGAACCTGTACCGCGAGTGCGGACGGCGGCGCGTGCCGCTGGTGCTGGCGAGCGCGCGCCTCTCGGCGCGCTCGGCCGGCCGCTATCGGCGCCTGGGAGCGCTGTTTCGCGACACCCTGTCGCAGGCGGCCGTGGTGGCGGCCCAGGGCACGGTCGATGCCGAGCGCTTTCACGCGCTGGGCGCGGATCCTGCCAGCATCCACGTGACCGGCAATCTGAAGTTCGATTTCCAGCTGCCGCCGCGGACCGTGGAGCGCGGCGCGCGGCTGCGCGAGCAGTACGCGCCCGCCCGAGCGCTGTGGGTGGCAGGCAGCACCCACGGTGGCGGCGAGGAGCAGGCGCTGCTCGAGGCGCAGCGGCGGGTGCGCGCGCTGCACCCGGAAGCGCTGCTGGTGCTGGCGCCGCGTCATCCGCAGCGCTTCGCCGAGGTCGCGGCGTTACTGCACCAGACCGGCGCGAGCTTCGTGCGTCGCTCGCAGGGCGCCGCGGCGGCGGCGCAGACCTGCGCGGTGCTGCTGCTCGACTCCCTCGGGGAGCTGCTGGATTTCTACGCGGCCGCCGATGTGGCCTTCGTGGGCGGAAGCCTGGTGCCGATCGGCGGCCACAACCTGCTCGAACCGGCCGCGCTCGGGGTGCCGATCCTGACCGGCCCGTACAACTCCAACGGCGAGGAAATCGCGCGCCTGCTGATCGCCGGCGGCGCCGCCGAGGTCGTGCGCGACGCCGCCACGCTCGGCGCGCGCGTCAGCGCGCTGCTGGCGAACCCGCAGGCCCGCGTGCGTATCGGTGCGCAGGGACGCGCCTCGGTGGACAGCAACCGTGGTGCGCTCGGCAAGCTCCTGGGGTTGATCGAACCGCTGCTGAACGAGCCGTGAGCCTTCAGGGCTTTGCGCCCGGTGGCGGCGCTGTTGGCGGGACGGTGGGCGCGAGGCTTTCGGGCGTCGCTTCCGCGGGCGAGGTCGGCGCCGCCACCGTCAGCCAGTTGTTGATGTCGGCGAGCTGCGCGCGGTCGAGATTACCGGCCGCCAGGCGCAGCTGCAGCACGCTCACGATGTAATCGTAGCGGCTGCCGGAGTAGTCGGTCTTCGCCTGCACCAGGGTCTTGCGCGAGTTGAGGACGTCGACCGCCGTGCGGGTGCCGACCTCGTAGCCCGCCTCGGTGGCTTTGAGCGCCGTCTGACTCGACTCGAGCGCCTGGCGCAGCGCCTGCACGCGTGCGA
>Ga0209239_1001692_pt1 | contig 13170 bp, 18 predicted proteins | sample GraSoi013_2_20cm_FD_185824 | JGI IMG/M metagenome (GOLD analysis project Ga0209239, IMG submission 185824) | Grasslands soil microbial communities from the Angelo Coastal Reserve, California, USA - Sample 10_02_2013_2_20cm (SPAdes) (version 2) | ecosystem: Environmental > Terrestrial > Soil >...
AGGCCGGCCTAGTAACGTTAGTTGTAAGATTGGCAGAGGCGGCTAGTCTAGTGCTGTCGAATGTCCCAGCGGGGCCTCTTCCGGCTAGTACATCTCCCTCCCGACCTAGCCATGCAGCTAAAGGATTCTGTTGAAGAAGCGTTTCAGAGTCTAGGAGGCGCGACGGCCGAGCTGATTCTTCACTACGCCAGACGGAGACACCATGTAGACATGAACAAGCTGCCCGACGGGATTGAGGAGCTCGACAAGGCTCTCGGCGAGATTCTTGGGACAGGGAGAAGGATGGTCGTGAACCATTGCTCTGAGATATTGACCAGGAGACTCGGCAAGGAGGTTCGCCCAAAATCCGACAAGCTTTCAGACATCTTTCGACAAGTCGCGAAGATCTACCAGAAACGAGCTTCGATTCAGGTGGACGAAACTACACTCTTCGAGAAAGCAGAGAAGTCTGAAGATTCACTATTGCAAGGTAACGTTGTCGAAGGAATTCTGCGGGACTAAAGGCTAATCTTGTTCCTCTCTCCTGGATGAACCCAAGGCTTCATCCATGGAGTGCAACACGCATACACTGGTAGCCCACGTCGCAGCCCTGCATCACAGTTCTGCTCTGTTGGTGAAATACAGAGTGGGCCCCGACAGTCAAGAAGGATGGTTTCTACCCAACGATGATCTTCATCACCTGGAGCATCCAGAGCAAGCAGCCAGGCGGATCTTGAAGGAACAGGCAGGAGTAGACGATTCAACACTGAAACTCGCTGAGATTGAATCTTTCATGGGGAACAATCAGACTTGGCATCTAATCTTCGACTATCTAGCCTTCACGCGAACCATGAACGTCTCACTTGGGAAGGGAGTTGCAGAGCTAAGATGGTTCGAGATCGACAAATTGCCACCGGCCGAAGACTTCGCTCACCATGGGTGGGGAAGAGCAGTCCTCGTCAAACACGCCCTCGGAAAAGCACAGTCTCTGACAACGTCAAGCCCCAGATAGGTCAAACAGAAATTCTGCTCAGAATTCAGGATTTCATAGACGCCGTTCTCAGATAGTAGGCCCAGTACCCCTTCCAAGGACCATATTTCTCGGCCATCTGGTCTAGCACGCTCTGAGTGAGGGTCCTCCCTCGACCGTAGACCTTTGAAGCGGCTCTCAGCAATCGTTTCTCCACCGCGATCTTTTCCATCCGGCCGAGTCCTCGCAGGAGAATCAGTTTTGACGACCAGTCTCCGATGCCCGGGATCTGACTCAGCCATTTTTCCACCTCGTCATACTTGGCCGTTCGGAGGAATCTTTCGTCTTTCTCTGCAAAGGCTTTTGCGACGCCGATCAAGAACTGGGTTTTCCGCGGGTTCTTGACAATAGCGCCTAGATCACCCTCATTTACGTAGGCTAGGCGGTAGGGTTCAGGAAAAGCGACGTACCTTTGGCCATTCATCTCTAGACTTGTGCCGAATTTTTCGGTGATTGCTTGTTTGGTCCTCTGAGCTGCTGCGGCCGGATAGCGCTGAGAGAGCACCGCCCAGCAGGCAGACTCGAAAGGAGTGAGAAATTTCACCTGGTGTAGACCGTAAAGCCGCTGCAGGACAGGCGCAAAATCTACATCACCATAGCCGATGCGATAGAAATGTTCGAGGTCATCAGCTAGACTCAGAAAGAAACTGATACGGTCTACCGCTGCGTCACGCACGCCAGGCGTCAGGGGGCGGTCGGAACTGAGTGCATACTTCAATCGAGGACTCTTGATGAGGCCTGTTGATCTGACATTGAAGGCGACCGTCTGGCCTCCGATACAGACAGCCCTAGTCAGAGAGAGCTCATCGATCTTCTGGTCCGCCAGCATCGGCGGGAAACCTCTCAAGAAGTCCAGTGCTTTGGAAAAGTCGAAAGGTGGCTTAGGGCTGAGGAAACCATCCTCTGAGTATAAGGTCGGCGCGAGCCGGTCGGCATGAAGCAAGATAGGACTCCACGGGGTCAATCGTGACGTATAGGTTTAGCAGATGATCTATGGAACTTCCATGCTAGTGCATAACGGAAATTGATCCATCACAAGGGCGGGGTAGGCAGATAACGATAACCGTTTCGGATCCGAGGGAACTCGATTCTGCCTGGTCTCGGCAGCATGCAGAAGTGGCGAGAAACATTGCTAGGATGATACCTAAGAAGGCGGGGGTCCTGGTTGAGGTGGGCTCTGGGGAGGGACAGCTCACGGTCCCATTTGCCGACTTGGTACCGCGGTACAAGATCATTGCTTTGGACAGGTTCAAAGGAGCTTATTCAGGAAATGAGGCAGGTTTGCTATCTACGATAGTAAGGAATGGATTGAACGCGAGAATTTCAGTTGTGGTAAGCGACTACAATGCTTGGCTGACCTGCCAACGGGGTTCCAAGTACGACGGAGTAATCTCCAGCGAGTTTCTTCCTGAAATAACATCGAAAAGAATGGAGCACTTCTTCGCCCAGTGTCACCGAGTAACAAAACCCGGAGGATTCACTGTTCACTCATTCTTGTCTCCTGAACCAGGGAATGCTAGGCAGAAGCGGCTAATTGAGGCTGACAGTAATACTAAATGGACTAAGACTCCATCATTGGAATGGTTCTCTCCATCTCCAGGAATCGTTGTAGACTACCTGAGGTCTGCTGGATTCAGAAGGCTGCGACAGATTCGGTTGAAGAGTGGCCTAGTGATTCGTTCGAAGGCCGCGAGGCAGCTTCTCAAAGACTGGGACATAAGACGATCCTACTGGAAACTCCACAGTAGGACCTTAGAGATGGACGGGTTGGAAATTCCTGACTGGATTATTGTAGGCGGGATCAAGCAGCCTTGAGGCTCTGTCTCGAAGCTTGCGAATTTCCGACAATGCGATTTCTTCTTTCCAGAGGATTATGATTGGCAGTTTCTTTCGACCGTGTAGCGGGCATTTACGATGCCACGAGATGGTCCGGCGTTCCACCTGAGATAATGAAGAAGCTCTTGGACACGATGAAAGAACTGTTCGCTGGCTGTAGAGCAATTCTCGATGTCGGGATTGGGACGGGCCGCTTTGCAGAGTACTTCAATGATTCAGGATTCAATATTGTGGGTGTTGACGTGTCACTATCCATGATGGCCAAGGCTAGGGAGAAGAGGCTCCGAGACCTGGTCCAAGCTGATGCCCACCACTTGCCTTTCCGAGATAGGGTCTTTGATGGTGCAATCATGATTCATGTGCTACATCTTGTTCGCGATTGGGTTCAGGTAGTTGGCGAAGTAGGGCGAGTGACGAGGAAGGTAATAGTCGCAGAGGTTGAGGGCGGGGAAGGGTTCAGCCCGAGACAGAGATATCTGGAGCTAAGGCAGGAGATGGGTTACCCTATGAATCGATTCAATGACGGCGAGGCCGGGCTCCACCGAGTGGTACCTCCCGCGATTATCAAACTGGTGGGCAACTACTGGACAGAAGTTGATGTTCACGAAGAGATAGACTCCTTTGACAAAAGGAAATCTTCAGTGTCTTGGGGCATTCCTACAGAGGTCAACAATCGCATCATTCAACGGCTTCATTCCGAGAATCCGGAGAAGACAATTCGTCGTCGAGAAATTGTGGAGGTCGTTGGCTGGGACTCGGCTCAACTTCGAAACCTTACTACTAGAGGATCTTCATCAAATTAGCTTGCCTGCTCGGGAACGGGTAGCGGACCAATTATTCGATGGGGCTTGTAGGGTTCTTCCAGCCTTTTCATGTCATCTGGCGAGAGCTTGACTTCGAGCGAGTTGACAGCATCTTCCAAATGCTCAACTTTAGTTGCTCCGATTATTGGAGCGCGGATTCCCCTATGCAGTAGCCAAGCGAGCGCAATTTGAGATACGGTCACACCTTTCTCCTTTGCGATCTCCTCGGCGCGCTCGACTACGTCGAAGTCTTCTGGTTTGAAGAATCTTTCAGCAAAGTACTTGTCAGACCGGTATCTGGCAGTGTCTGCCTTTCCTCCACGCTTGTATCTGCCAGTTAGGAAGCCGCGGGCTAAGGGGCTCCATGGAATCAGAGCTATTCCTTGGTCCTTGCAGAATGGTATCATCTCTCGTTCCTCTTCGCGATAGCAGAGGTTGTAGTGGTTCTGCATGGAGACAAAACGCGCAATTCCCAGAAGGTCGCTAACGGCAAGCGCCTTGGCGAACTGCCAGGCGAACATGCTTGAAGTGCCTATGTAATTGACAGAGCCCTGCCGGACCAAATCGTTGAGAGTGAGAAGTGTTTCTTCTACCGGGGTCGAGTAGTCCCAGCGGTGGGTCTGGTAGAGGTCGATTCTATCGGTTCGGAGTCGCTTGAGAGATTTCTTGACTTGGTCCATGATGTGATATCTTGAGAGCCCTTCGCTGTTAGGTCCCTCGCCAACCTTCAATCTGACCTTTGTTGCAATCACCACATCATCCCGGTGGTCTTTGAGAAGCTCGCCGACGATTTCTTCCGACCTTCCATTCGAGTAGACGTTTGCAGTGTCGAAGAAGTTTATGCCAAGGTCAAGAGCACGTTGTACTATTGGCTTTGCCTTTTCGATCTCAACCATCCATTCTTCGGAATTACCGAAGGACATTGTTCCAAGACATATGCGTGAAACCTGAAGACCCGTCGACCCGAGTCGCGCGTATTGCATAATACCACTCAAGGACAATCCATATGATCGTCGTGTTTAAGAGTTCCAGGAGCAATACATGGCCACGAACCTATCTTAATAGAACCCGAAACTTGACGAATCGCGCGAGGAGTCTCCTGTTCTCTTGAATGTTTTTAAGCCTGCACTGGGGAGTATATCCAAGGGTATCTCAAGTTCTTGAAAGTAGCTAGAAGGCTCATCGTACCGCTCCTCTTAGCAATGGTGGGGGGCATCGCACTCGTGCTCGCCGCGAGCAACATGATCACGCTGAACCACACGGCAACTGTAACGACCGGAGCGACTTTAGGAGCGTTGGACGAAGGACCGACCCCTCTCACAACGGGTTGCCCAACTACCGCTACTAGCTATGGAGGAGGCGCCGTAAACATTGCGTGGGGGAGTGTTGCTCAGGGTGCAACAGTGAAGCATTATGTGTGCGTCATAAACACGGGGACCGCCCCAGATGTACTTTCAATTTCAGGCAGTCCTCCATCGGGCTACGGGACGATTACCAGTCCACAACAAGGCACAACATTGCCTGCGAATGGAGGCGTGTTGGGGATTGAATTGGACTGGGCTGTACCGACTGGTGCAACTCCCGGACTCGTCACCTTTCCTACTACCATCACGTAAACAGATAGATTGTTGAATAACCTCGCTCAGCCGGGAGCGATAGTTCTTCCGGAAAAATGTGGATGATTGCACGACTTGGACTTGAGATACGAGACCACTCATGCGAACCTCAACGGAGCCAGCTCGTTTCAATACGGGTTGACTGGCTCGGTTCAGAGAATCGCAACTAGTGATATCTGGATCAGTTTTTGCCGGTGTTCTGTGTCGATTGCTCGTTGGAGCAACATCCTGGACCACAGCATCCACAGCCAGGTCCGCAACAACTCATTTGTCCACTTCACCTCGGTTACTGAGTAACTAAAGTGAAGTATTTAACCGGGCGAGTTCCCATTGGGTAACTGGGTTGCTGAATGGTTAGACGGAAGGAAGGAGAACCCTGTTGCATATGTCCCTGCCCGTGCGAGGGGCTGGTTGATGTTATCGGGAAGAAATGGGTCCTGTGCACCCTTGCTCAACTTGGAAACGAGGGAACGCTACGCTTCAACAAGCTGGCCCAGAAACTTCCAGGCATAAGCGCGAAGACCCTGAGCGATGTGCTGAAAGATCTGCAACGAAACGGACTTGTGAAACGCGTAGCTTATCAGGAAATTCCTCCACGGGTCGAGTATTTTCTGACCCGAGAGGGGAGAGAGTTGACGATGCTTGTTGCACCCCTGATGATTTGGGCTGACAAGAAGACGGGACTAATTCAGTTGGACGCCTAGGCTAGTTCTTGCGAGAACGAGACGTCACAAGGTCCTGAATTCGTTGCTCCAATTGTAATCCGTCCTTTCTGAGCTCGGAAACTCGCAAACGGGTCTTGTCTACGAAATGTTGGTCGTCGAGGGTGTCTAGGTTGATTAGCACGTTGCTGGCGGCTCCTTCAATTGCAGCTCGTGCTGCGGCCACTGACGTCGTAACGTCAGAGAGCGCATTGGCCGTGCCATATTTCGCGACATCTCCCCCGAGGCGTAGAATCCCGACAGAAGAGTCAAGCGTTCGTAGAGGCACTTCGGCCGCTTTGACAGTAGCTTCTTGAATCGCTTTTCTTCGAACGTCTGGCTCGTCTTTGGGCAACTTGAACGCCTGCATAACAGTATTGAAGGATTCAGCGTCCTCGACAACCAGTCGCAAGAACCTCTCGCGAAGATCCTCTCCCTTACGAACAACCTCCTGCAGCCGTTCGCTATCTTGCGCCGTGTCCTTCTTGGCTAATGTTATTCTCGCAACCATGCAGACGAGTCCCGCCGCAAGTGCACCCATATAGGCTGAGACACTCCCCCCTCCCGGCGTCGCCTTCTTTGAAGCAACTTCTTCCGAGAAACGTGAAAGGCTCATCTCTGTAAGGCCCGAAGGGCTGGGGGCGAATAGTCGCTTCTCCAAAATTTGTTCGCGGCTGAAATTCTCTAGTTTCAGATAGAATTCGGCTGAATCAACTAGGGCGTCCATCGGGACGAGTCCCACAATCTCGCTGCCGACAACTGGGACTCCATACCTCTCGGCGAAAAGCTTGACGAGTTCTTCGGCTTTGAAGAGTTGGCTCTTGTGATAGTCAGTCATGTTCATTGAGACCTGGACGACTCCACGTTCTTTCAGCTCGAAGCCGAGAGCCTTGACGTAGGCTAGGCCTCCATCCTTCGCCCGAAGCTGGTGCGCGATCTTCTTCGCGATCGCAAGGTTGTTCGTCCCAAGGTTAACGTTGTAAGCGATCAGTATTTCCCGGGCGCCCACAGCGGTGGCTCCCGCAGTCGGATGAATCTTGTCGGGGCCAAAGTCCGGTTTCTTAGCAGGGTCTCTGCCTATCTTGTCGCGGAGTCCCTCGAATTCGCCTGCCCTCACATCTGCAAGATTTCGTCTCTCAGGCGTCAAAGCGGCTTCCTCATAGAGGAAGACTGGAACATGAAATCGCTCTGCCAATTCTCTGCCGAAATCTTTCGCTAGGGTTAAGCAATCGTCCATCGTCGCCCCTGACAAGGGTACGAACGGCACGACGTCTACCGCCCCCATCCGAGGATGCTCACCCTTGTGTTTCGTGAGGTCAATGAGCTCAACAGCCTTCGCTGATCCAGCAAGCGCGGCTTGCCTTACAGGACCGGGTTCACCAACGAAGCTTATCACTGAGCGATTGTGGTCCGGGTTCGATTCTACATCTAGCAGGGTGACGCCCGGAGATGATCTGATTGCATCTGCGATTGAACTGATTACTTCTTGTCTTCGTCCTTCGCTGAAGTTTGGCACGCACTCTATGAGCTTCAATCTTCTCTTGCCATGTCCCGGGTCTGCTTTGGGTCTTAAAGCCTGAGAGACCCTTGAACAGCCAGTTTCAGACTTCGATCTGATTTGGGGGAGGGTTGACTTCTATCCTATGATTGATTAGTTTCTCGAAGTCGCCTGAAAAGTAGAACCATCCCTCAAGTCTGGTCCCTTCAAGTGCTAGTCTGCACCAATATTGATCGTCTTCCCACATCTCGTCGAAAGGTAGAGCATCGATATTGAACCATTTGAGCCGGCCTTCTCGTCCATCCTTTGGTATTCCCTCGAATTGGCGCGCTACGAACGCATGGACAGTCCAGTCAGGACTCTCGTGTTGGCCGTTCTTGTAGAAGTATAGGAGGCCGACTTGCTCTAAGTTGTTTACCGTGAGTTCGGTCTCTTCGAAGACCTCTCTAGCAGCACATGCTTCTGGTTCTTCATTGGACAGTATCTTGCCTCCTGGGGCATTCCATTTTCCCTGGCCGAAGAGTCCTTTGGATTTCTTGAGGAGCAGAACTTCGTTGTCTTTGAGTATGAAGCAGACGGTCGCTTGTGTCGTCAAAGGGGGAGTGGCTCAGGAGCTTTTCTTCTGCTTGAGAATGATAATGGCTTGGGCTAGGTCGCCTCCAGATTGCTGGAGAGCCTTGGCCGCTTCTTCGGTGGATACGCCGGCCTGTGAAGCGACGAGCTTTGCATCTTCCTGTGCTGATGCCCCAGCTGGACCTTCTTCCCGGGCTGTTCCTCCACCAATTTGGTAGACCGTCTGTCCCTGGACAGTAACGATCGCAACTTCAGGATTGTCGATTACTATTCTCTTTGAAGCGGACTCGATAATGACTCTGGTCACATCATCTACCTGTTTGACCTGCATGCCCATGCGTTGCATCATTCGGTTTGCCTCTCTAGGATTGATTCGGCGTTGCATGGTGGAACTTTCAACCGTCTTTAGTTGCTGATTGTTAAGTCTATCAGCTTTCAACTCCATGTCGGACTTTTACCGCTACGCCAATTTTGAAGCTCAGCATTTCTTCTGCGTTGAAGAAGCTTCTGCCAACAGCCAACAACCGATCCTTCCTATCGACTACTAGAACTTCCTCTGCCGGGCGAAGTTCCGGATCGACCTGTTGAACGTGTTTGCAGAACACGTTACCTCCCTTCTCGATGAACTCCTCGACCCCAGGGACGACCTCGACCCTGAGTCTCGGTGGTTTGAAGATACCTCGGAGGGCCTGTCCTCCAGGGGTCGATAATGCGAGCAATCCGTCTTTTGGTCGATAGGTTGCTAGTAGTTCGCTGTCGTTGTAGATGTGTCGGATTCTGTGAGTGTTAGGGGACCGTGTTATCAAGATGGTTTTCGGAAAAGCTTTGCTTGCGCCCTTGCCAAACTGGTAGTTGGCCACGACCCTTATTCTTCTCAGCTCGTGAAGACGGGGTTTTACGAGCTGGAGGGGCATTCTAAATCCGATACCTACATAAGCATCCTGAGAGCCTATTTCTAACGTTCTCGCCTAGAGGTATCCTGAACCTTGTTCTGTGAGATTTGTGGACACGAGATCGTCGGCAAACCTGGAAGATCGCTAGTGGAAGGAGCAACCCTCATCGTATGCCAACAATGTTCGAGCATTGGCACTAGACTGCCCAGTTTTTCCGATAGACCCCCTCGCCGCCCAATGATAGCACCGTCACATACACACGCACCAATCGAGAGGCTGCCAAAAGCTGTCGAAGAGTCTGATCTTATCGAGGAATATTCTCGAGTCATCAAAGAGGGTAGGGAGAAACTGGGAATCTCTCAACAAGACCTTGCCTTCAAGGCGAAGGAGAAGCTGACGGTTATTCAGAAGATCGAGATTGGCAAGATGCTACCGACGATGAGACTCTCGAAGGAACTGGAGCATATTCTCAGAGTCAGACTGCTTGTTCCACGGGAAGAGCTTGAGCTTCCCCCTCCACCCCGCAAGGCTTCGCCGCCACCTGTAGTCACTTTGGGCGACGTGGCCCTAGTGAAGCACAAGCAAGACATTGACGAATAACCGCCTAGCGGTGTCTAGTGAACGAATCCAATTAGTTGATTGCTCAACCTTTTCGATTGTTTGTCGGGGCTTTTCTGTTATGGTAGTTCTCCAGTAACGGCATGCACTAAATTGCGAATTTTCTCTAATTTTCTCTAGGACGACACTATGCCAAAACCAGCAGCCAAGCCAGTCTCTTCTTCTCCGGGTTTGATCTTTGAGGAATTCCGCGAACTTGTCGGGAAGCTAAGAAACGTTTCCGAGATTTCGGCCGGAGAATTGACTCATCATTCGGGGAGTAAGAAGGCGGAAAAGCTGTTAAGAGAATGTCACGATCTGTCTGTCGCAATCGTCGGGTTCTGGGGTCAAGGAGTCTAATTCAAAACCTGAGTCATAGCTTAGCGATCTCGTGCCGGTAGTATTTCAGGCGGAGAATGTTTGGATCTCCTTTCCGCTTCTCGACGGGACAATCTGGACTTGAGCTTTCGAAAACTCGTGTTCAAATTCTTGGTGTTGCTTGAACCAGTCTAAGAATATGGCTAATGCAGCCACTTCGCTCATGGGCTGGCTGGTAACTGACACATTCCAGTCGGCCAGTTTGAAGATCTCTCCCGGCATCTTCTCAGACCCGACGACTACGAGAAGATCCTTGTCTGTGTCTTGGATTTCTGGCAGTGTTTTCGGTAGTGGCAGTCCATAGGCTGTCAGGTGGACGATTCGTCCTCCAATGGCTCTCCAGTCTCGGACAGCCTGTTTCCACGGTTTTCCGCTCTGGACATCGAAGGGTCCCCCGAACCTGTTTGTCACATCTCGAATTGTGGATTCCACAACCTTGTCCTCTTGGTCCGCAATTATGACTCCGTTGGCGCCTAGAGCTCGAGCCGTGAGGCAGACGTGTGTGGTTACTCGTGAGTCCCTGAAGACCCGGTGGCCTATTCGGAGAATGAATATTCTCGCCAATGCTAGCGGGTCGGTCTGTTAGGGTAATACATTAAATTGGAGAAGCACACAATATAGGGTGTATCGAGGGTATCAGAGATTATGGGGAATCATCACGATGATCTTGCTCGTCTGGCCAGCTTCTTCGGGGGAGAGGAGGCCATCAACGTGGTCAAGGCCCTAGCCCTAGCCGGGACAACCACCGACGATGTTATCGCGACTCAGGCTAACGTCCGTCTGAACACCGCCCGGAAGGTTCTCTACAAGCTCTATGACCATGCCTTGGTGACCTGTCAGCGGTCGAGGGATGAGAAGACTGGATGGTTCATTTATCACTGGAAGCTCCAGCCAGACCAGCTTGACGCGTTCGTCCGAAGCCGGAAGAAGAAGGCTCTAGAGACCCTGCGGACAAGGCTAGAGTTTGAGAAGGGTCATAGCTTCTTCATGTGCAAAGAATGCTTGAACGTTCGAGTGACGTTTGAGGACGCGATGGAGTCCGCTTTCCGATGTAGTGGTTGCAACGGACAAATGGTGAGTGATGATAACCGTAAGACCATACAGCTGCTAGAGGATCTTTCGCGGAAGCTGGAGTCGGAGCTTTCCGACCGCCCAGCGGCCTTCGTCACCGGAAAAATCTGATCCCTAGAGAGTAATAGTCTTGGCTGAGGGTTGGCAGACCGCCACCCTTGCCGAGAAGATTCCTGAACCAGTTCTGAACCGGGGACCCAAGCCGGTCTGGAATGTTCTATCGAGAGAGGCTCAGGGTCTGAGGGTCGACTGGGAGATCGCGGCACCACAACAGTGGCTCCAGGTCCGCGCTAGAGGAGAGGATGCTGAGACATTTCTCAATCTTCTAAGGAAAATGTTTGGAGAAGCACCAGTACGCCGTTCAAGGGTGGAACGCTGGGACGTTCACAAAGGATTCATCACCGGATCAGGACGGGTGGGTTTCGGTGTCTACGTCGACATAGGAATCCTTGAGCCCACGCGTAAAGATGCGCTCTATCCTCTGCACAGAATGAGGGCTCAACTATCAGATGGTGCCTTGAAATCTTCGCGGGAGATTTTGCAGGAGATGGCACTTGCAGATTATTTTCCAGTCAACGTTATTGTCACAGAGCTTCAGGGAGAGAACGTAACCGTCGAAATAGCTGACGGGACCCGTGACCAGCTTCTGTGGTGGAATAAACTGCTTTTCGATCGGGTGATCGCTGTTGGCATCGACCGAGACTATGCTGAGAAAGTGGTGCAATCTGCAAATCTTGGATTGGATGTTATCAAGATCGAGACACTATCGCTCTTGGTGCAGTGTCTGGTCTGCAAGCTTGACACGGACGCACCAGGAGTCATCGCGAAGATTGGGAATCGTCTCAGAGGAGTTGGATTGACCGCTTTCAGAACTCCCGCGAAAAGGCTTCTGGTGTAGGATACTGGTGACGATTAGATGGCCTTGTCATCTGCTAGTTTCTTGATCGACGCTTGAGAATATCCAAGCTCTTGAAGCACTTCTCGCGTATCCTGGCCCAATCGTGGGGCTGGATGTGAGAAACCCCCGTGGTCTCTAACTAATCGTATTGGTGAAATTAGCTCTGGAATATCGGATCCTCTGGATTTGAAGAGACCCCTATGGTTGATCTGTGGGTCTCTGACCGTTTCTGCTATTTTGTAGACTGGCGCTGACGGAACTCCGTTCTTATTCAGAGTTCTGCTCCAGTAGGATGCAGTCTTAGCTCGGAGGCGTCTTGACAATATCGGGATTAGCTGGGTCCTGTTGCGCACTCGATCTGGGTTAGTGTTGAACCGTTTCTGCTTTAGCAATCTCTCTAATTCAAGAGTGCGACAGAGCGCTTGCCATTGTGAGTCATTACCAACTGCTATGATGAGTTCCTTGTCTTTGCAGTTGAATGCTTGGTAAGGAACAATACTAGGGTGAGCTGAACCCATTCTTTTGGGTTCTTTTCCGGTCGCGAAGTAGTAGGTTGCGAGATAGCTCAGCCAGGAAACGATCGAGTCGAAGAGGGAGACGTCAATGTACCCTCCTCTTCCCGTCACTAGGCGGCGGGAGAGATAGGCGAGGATTGCTGTTGATGCGTAATGGCCTGCTGCTATGTCTGCAACAGGAATGCTAACTCTGACAGATGGACGACCCTCCTCACCGGTGGTGCTCATGATCCCGCTCATCGCAAACGCCACGAGATCATACCCTGGTCGATCGCGATAGGGGCCCGTCTGTCCGAATCCTGAGATAGAACAATATACGAGGGCCTTGTTCATCCGCCGTAGTCTCGGGTAGTCGAGGTTGTACTGAGCCAGTTTGCCGGGACGGAAGCTCTCCACCAAAATATCTGAATCCTGCACTAGCTGTCGGATTACTTTCTGAGCCGCGGTGTTACTGAGGTCGAGCGTGATGCTCCTCTTTCCACGATTGAGACTGAGAAAATAATAGCTGAGTCCCTTGACGAACGGCGGTCCCCAGGCACGGGTCTCGTCGCCGGACCCAGGCTTCTCGACCTTGATAACTTCCGCGCCCAAGTCTGAAAGTATCATGGTGCAGAAGGGTCCCGCGAAATCCTTGGTCAGATCGATGACCCGTAGACCCTTGAGTGGCAGAGCCATGCGCTTATCTCAGACTCCAACCAATTAATGCCTAGCTTGACTGCTCGCGAGGCTGTAACTGTCCCAGAGAAGCCTCTTGCGGAGGTCTTGATCGAGGGCGAATTATC